>Ga0116191_1000718_pt1 | contig 28499 bp, 21 predicted proteins | sample AD_UKC111_MetaG_FD_89897 | JGI IMG/M metagenome (GOLD analysis project Ga0116191, IMG submission 89897) | Active sludge microbial communities of municipal wastewater-treating anaerobic digesters from Hong Kong - AD_UKC111_MetaG | ecosystem: Engineered > Bioreactor > Anaerobic > Digestate... | reverse complement strand
CCAAGAGCACAAATATTTACATTCTTTTGCTCTTTCCCATCGATAAAATAAGCTGCTTCCTTTTTCCCTCGAACCCAATGTGGAACCATAACATCTTGAAGATATACGCTATCTAATGAAAGCTGATCAAGCTCTTTCTTTAAATAGTTAACCGCCATTTCGGCTTGAGGTGAACCGCTGACACGTGGACCGATTTTAGAACATATCTCTCCAAGCCAATGGTAAGTACTACCATTTACCAACGATTCTTCAAAAAGTTTTCGAATAATAAGTGAGTCGGAAGATTGACTAAAACTTGATGTGTTAAACAACAAGAATAAACACAATAATAAGCGTTTCATAACTGCAGATTTAAAACCAAAAGTAAAAAATCCGCCTGAATTAAGCCTAAGCTGCCAATCTTTTTCTATCGTAAAGTTTACCTCCAAGTTTTCCCCAGAGTGTAGCAAGGCGTGCCATCATCAAAGTATTTATCATGACCATGCCTAAGCAAAAACTCAAAATGACAAATAGGTTTATGTTTAGATTGCTGAAAACAATAGCCATTGTTACGAATAAAACATTCAGACCGACGATTATCATAGTAGTTACTCTTTGTCCGAAGCCCTGCTCTGAAATCATATGATGAACGTGGTTACGATCGGGTTTAAAAGGAGAATAACCTGTTAAAATTCGAATAACGCTAACACGAATTACATCATATACTGGGACAAATATAACTGCCATTACAATGGCTGGACTAATTTGTTGTATACCCGGAATTGCATTACTCATTGTTAGAACATTAATAGATTGTGAAGCAATTAAAAATCCAATTATTAATGACCCTGTATCACCCATAAATATTTTCGCTGGATGAAAATTATAAAGTAAGAATCCAAGAAGAGCACCACTAATACAGAATGATAATATTGCAAAATCTGTAAAGCCGTTCATGATAAAGATTGTACCGAAGATCATATTAGCAACAAGGCCTAAGCTCCCTGCTAAACCATCAATACCATCAACTAAATTGTAAGCATTTGTAATAGCAACAATAAATACCATGGTTACTATATACTGGAACATAACAGGTAATTCTTGAATGCCAAGCATTCCATATAAATTAGTAATGCGAGTGCCGCCAAAACTAATCAAGAACGCTGCAACCAATTGAAATATTAATTTTTTAGAAGCAGGTAAGTCAAGCAAATCATCAAAGAACCCTGTAAAAAACAAGATCAATGAAGCTGCCATTAAGTACTTAATAGTATGAGCTGCTAAATCTTGTCCAAGAATTAAGAATGTAATCATAATTCCTGCATAGATTGCAAGTCCCCCTAAAGTTGGAATATTATCTCGATGCTTTTTCCTTTCATCCGTTTTTTCGAATAAGTTCCATTTATTGCATACGCTAATCCAACAAGGGATAAGATAAGCAGTAACTAAAGAAGAAATAACTAAAGGACATATAAAAGTAAAAAGACTATTCATAAATTATTTACTTAACGGGTTTTAATATATAAACTTCAACTCTTCTATTCTTTGCAATATCATATACACTAGTTCCATTTGTTGCAGGCTTACGATCTCCGTAAGGCACAACTATTATTTTTGCTGCATCAATTCCTTTCTTAACGAAGATGGCTTTTACTGCTTCTACTCGAGCTCTTGACAACTCAATTGTAGATTTTACGTCAGTCTCTTGATATGTGTGACCGGTTAAAACGATGTTGTAATCCTTATTAAACCATACACTATCGAGAGCCGGCTCAATAACATCAATTTTGTAAATGCCATGTGATTGTGATTTACCTTTTTCAAACTCAATAGCTCCCATGTAAGAACTATTAATTTCATTCAATTCTACTTCGACAGGTAAATCTTCAACAACAGTTTCTGTAGATTTTACGGAGCCTTCTTCATTTTGTTCCTTCGCAGAAGCAATTTCTTTTGTAGGGCAACCCAGGTTGAATCTAGATCCCTTTTGATCAGGACATTGGTCCATTTTATCTTCTACTCCATCATTATCTGAATCCATTGGAATTTGCAATTTAGATTCCGGCTTACGAACCGATTTTTTATTGATTGCAATCAATTTAGATTTCATCAACTTAATTGGCGCATCCTTTCTAAAGTCATTTCCTTTTACCAGATCTGTTTTATCAAATACAGGAGCTACTACTGTGCTACTTGGTTTTTTAATTGACTTCTTATCAATAATCAATGCTTTCGTTTTAAGAGGCTTAATTTCAGATTCATCTCTTATTGGAGCATATTCAACAGCATTTATAGATGAAGTAACTTGTTGAATTTTTAATACAGGCTTCTTAATAGACAACTTATCGATTGAAAGAGGCTTAGATTTCATTTCCTTAACATCAGCAACTTCGCGTTCATTCGGCAATTCAGATGGAATGAGCTTTTGACTTACTAACACAGGTGCAACTTTCGATACAGGCTTCTTAATTGAAGATTTATCAATTGAAAGATCTTTAAGTGGAAGTAATTGAATTTCCTCAAAATCGCCAATTGGTAAATTGGTTGTATATGAAGGTGCAGTCGCGTTTGGTAATATAATTTCAGAATTTGGTTTCTTAATTACGTTCTTATTTATGCTCACCGATTTTGCCTTCATCTCTTTAACAGGAGCACTGTTTCGTGTGACAGATGGACTAGCTGCTATTGAGTCCGATTTTACATTCGTTTTAACAGCCGGAGCAGATACTTTTACTGCTGGTTGAGAAACCACAGGTTTTTCTGTCGATGAAGGAGTTTTAATTGTATCAGCTATCGCTACAGGTTTTTTCGGTTGTGCTGTAGCCGTAATTTTAACTGTAGGCGCATTTGATTTCGGTTTAACCGGTGCTTCAGGTTTTGTAACCACTGCATTTTTATCGCTAGCATTTACTTTAACCGGAGCTTTTACCTCTTGTTTCTTAGCCTCAATAGGTTTAGTTGTAACAGAAGGCTTCTTAGCAGATACAGGTTTTTTCACTGCAGGCACTTTTACAGGTTTTTTCTCAGGCTGCTTTTTAATCTTAGCTTTTGGTATATACGTTAACGTTAGTTCAAATGCCCCAGGACCTTTAGTTAGTCCGCTGATATTTACATCATAAGATGCTCCCAATAAGAAATTATTCCATTGGTACCCTCCATATAATGCCATTGCATCTCCTTTACGATAGTAAATTCCGCCTTCCACCATATTTCGCTCTTGCAATGGTAGACGAACGACAGCACCTGCTACAAGTTCTGAGGAATTCTGTTGCTTAACATATAAAACAGAAGGAGTAATTTGTAGGTCATCACTAACATGAATACCTAAACCCGCTTGAGCATTAAATTTAATTGGCACACTATTTTGATCTAGGATAAAAGTTTCTTTTGGTTGTAAAATATGCTGTGCAGAAAACCCTGCAAATGGCAATACTTTATCGGAACCTGGATTACCGTAGCTCCAGAACATTCCTAAACCTAAGTCGGGACGAGTAACTTTTGTATAAGAAAAAGTTTCAGTAGTTGCGTTAGAAGGATCATATCCCTGATCAGGAAGATATTGATCGTCGAAAGTCATTTTAGAAGGATCAAAACTTTTTTGAATTAACCCGACTTGCATCCCAGTAGTAAAATGATGCTTATCGAAATCAAATCTATAATTGAGGATACCATTTAATAATAACTGACGAATTCCTGCTTCACCTGCTGAGTTATTTACTAGATTAGCTCCTAAGCCTACCTTTCCAACTTGTTTATCGAAAAAGAAACCTTGTGTAACAAAAGGAGAAGTAATACTTGCCCATTGATTACGGTAAAGCATTGTTAAGCGAATATGTTCAACTCCATTTCCAGCAGCTGCAGGATTATAGAAAGAAGGTATTCTATTGATTTGTGTAAAATGTGGATCTTGAGCAAAGAGAGATCCTGCTAATAACACAAAAGTTGCGATATAAAGTAACAAGCCTCTCATTTGATAACTGTGATTGAACCTGTTAATACTGAAGAAACATTATTATCGTTTACAATTTGTATACGATAAACATATGTTCCATTTTGAACTACATCTCCACCTACTCTACCATCCCAATTTGGACGAGCGTTATCAGTACGATAGAGTAATTTACCCCATTGATCATAAATCAACATTTCCTCTAAAGTAAAATGATCACCACGAACTCTGAATAAATCATTTTTTCCGTCGCCATTCGGAGTAAAAGTTGTTGGAATAAACAAATTATTATTTCCGACTACGTTAATAACACGTGAAATAGTATCTACACAACCAGTTGTTGTATTTTCAGCGTAAAGAGTAATTAAATAATTTCCCGAAGCTGCATAAATATGCACCGGATTTGCATCTGTTGATGTGTTGTTTGCTGTATCGCCAAATGTCCATGAATAAATATCAGCATCAACTGAAGTATTTATAAATGTAGTAGTAAACATTCCTTGAGATGCTTGTGTGCTCGGCTGAAATGCCAGTTGAGGACTAGGAAGTAAACTTATATTTACATCAAGACGATCAACAGTTGAACATCCATAGATATTTGTCGCTTCAACATAATATGTTTGAGGACTTGATACCTGTGAAACTGTAAGTACATTATTTGAAGATGCTAATGTATTTCCTGATTGATCAGTATACCATTTATAAATGTCTACACCGTTCGCCACTATTGAAACTGAAGCATTACGACAAACACTTGTATCACTTACAGCTGGATATTGCGCTGCTGGATAAACGGTAACCAATATTGAATCTGAATAAATCCAATTACTACCTTGCCAAACAGCAACTTTGTAATAACCGGCATCGCTTGCGACTAGTTGAGCATTCGTTTCACCTGGAAGGGGAGCATTGTTAAAATACCATTGGTTTCCGCTATTAAAAACAGAAGTTAAGGTAACCGAGTTTCCATCACAAAATGAAGTAGACCCTGTTACTGAAATCATAGTATTACCATTAATAAGAGTAATAATTACTGGAATAGAATTAGTCTCACATCCATTTCCTCCGGTTGCTGTTACATAATAACTGCCTGCTGCAGAAACATAAATAGAAGAACCAGATTGACCATTCGACCAAGTATAAGAAATGCCACCTGATGCAGATAATTGAACAGAATCACCTTGAACAATACTTACAGTACCGTTAGGTGTTAGTGTTGGTTGAGTAACTACATAATTAGAAATCGTGAACACTGAAGATTTTGCAGTACATCCGTTAGCATTTGAAACGGTAACTGAATAATTTCCTGCAGGAACATTAATACTTTGAGTAATTGCTCCGTTCGACCATAAATAAGATGATGCAGAAGAGGCCGTAATTATTAATGAATCATTTGGACAAACAATATTTCCAGATGTTGAAGAAATTGTTGCAGTAGGAGCAGATTGTACCGTTAAATTAAAACTTGCCGATGATCCTTTACAACCATTTGAGTTGGTAACTGTCACCGAATAATTTCCGGCTGTTGTTACATATACGTTTTGAGTAACTGCACCATTCGACCATAAATAAGAACTACCATTTTGAGTAGATAGTAACACAGAATCACCAGAGCAAATTGTATTTCCGTTTGATGAATTTATCGTCGGAGTAAAAGAAGCAGCAACAGAAACGTTTACACTATTTGAAGATGCAATTGCGCCGGTATTATCGAAGGCAGTACAAGTTAAAGTATGACTACCCGAAGATAACGCAGGGATAACAATTGAAGTATTATTTGGAAACGTACCGAGTACATTTCCGTTTTCGAGAATCGTATAAGATGTTAATCCTGCCGGCGTAGCAGTAAAATGTATACTATCGCCTGCACAAACAGAAGAAGCTGTTGTTGATAAATTGATAACTATTGCTGAAGCATTAGAAACCTTTCTAATAGTATGGTTTTTAGTATCGGCAATATAAAGGCATTTATCAGCACGATTGAAAGTTATTCCCGCAGCATTATTGAAAGTTGCATTTACACCACTTCCATCTGTAGCGCCACTCACTCCAACATTACCCACATAGGTAGATACAATTCCGGTAACTGCATTTATTTTTCTTACTGTAAAATTATAACCATCCATTATAAAAATATTGCCGAGTGAATCAACGGCCATATCCCATGGATAATTAAATGAAGCGGCTAAACTTGTTCCATCCACCCCACCAATAATTCCGGTGCCGGCAAACGTTGAAGTTGTTCCTGTTGGAGTAACTTTACGTACAGTATTATTCCATTCATCGGCAACAATTAAATTACCTGACGGATCAATTTCAATACCATAAGGATGATTAAATGTAGCTGTTGCTCCCGGACCATTATTACTTCCGGCTATGTAAACAGTTCCTGCTAAATTACTAACGATACCTGCTTCAATTTTTCTAATTACGTGTGTATTATGATCTACTACATAAATAATACTACCATCACGAGTAACAGCGATACCTGATGAAAACCCGAACTTTGCCACATTAACTGGGCCATTGGTTGTTCCAAAAACTCCGGTTCCAGCTATAGTTGTAACATTATTATTTGCATCAATTTTTCGAATCTTATAGCTTTTCGTATCGGCAACATATAAATTACCCAATGTATCGGTTGCAACAGCCCAGGGTTCATTAAAAGTAGCAACAGAGCCAACTCCATCATTACTTCCGGCAACACCGGTACCTGCTATTGTTGAAACAACTCCAGATGGAGTGATTTTACGAATACAATTGTTGAGTCGATCGGCAACGAAAATATTTCCGTTCTTATCGGAAGTAATGCCATGAGGTTCGTTAAAACGTGCTGACGTACCAATGCCATTACTATTCCCCGATAACAATGCGCTACCGGCAATAGTAGTAACTGTTTGACTCCACGAAGAAGAACAAACAAATAGTGCAACAATCATCAATGCTACCTTTTTCATGCAGCGACCTCTTCTCTTTCTTGTGTTTTAATTTGTATTATTTCTTCATTACGATTAGACGCTTCAGAAGTTAGATTTACGATCGGTAAAGTTTTATCTTCACCAAATAATTGAGCGTATAAATCTGCTATTCTTCCCCAGGTATATCGTTTAGACGCAATATTCTCAAGACTAACTCGCATTGAATTACATTCAGCTTCCGTTAATCGGTCAAGTTGTAAATGGAGAGTTAATGTAGAATCAAAGAATCGTGCTACGTTTTCCGTTGTCTCGCGATTATACGCAACATCGAATGCTACCACTGGTAATCCAAGTGCCATTGCTTCAACCAATGAAGGATTTGTTCCTCCGGCGCTATGACCATGCAAATAAAGTGATGCATTAGATCGAATAATGTCTAGATCTTCTTGTTCGTAAATAGGATCTAATAAATGTAAGTTTGAGAATTCACCAAAATATTCTTTCAGCTTACGTCCATATTCATTGTGACTCCAAAGACCAACGATAACTAAAGTTTCATTTGGACGATGCGCATATGCATCTAAGAATACATGAACGTTATTTTCTGGTTCTATGCGACAAACATTAAATGCATATTTTCCACTAAGGAAAGGATATTTTGTAATTGCTTCTTCTGTTAACTTAACCTTTTTAACATGGTCGGAACCATATTCGATTAGCGAAGCATCATTCTGGCCATAGCAATCAACAACATAATCATAAATAACTTTGTTATCTGCAACTACTTGATCGGCATACTTTACTGCTAATCGCTCACTAAATCCTAAAAATTTCTTTGCAATCCAATTCCACTTTTGACGCTTCCATTCTTGTCCGTCGATATTAACTATAACAGGAATTTTCGAAAACATTTTGATGAATGGTAAGCAAATCGCTCCAGAGACTCCAAGCAACAAAAGAACATCGTTATTTCTCATTGCTTTAACAATAGAGATTACATCATAAATGATGCTTTGATATCCGTTGGCATTGAAAGGTAGATACTCTAACTTAGCTCCATTATAGTGAGTACGTCTTACTCCTTTCTTCGAAAAATATTTAGAACTACAAAATACAGTAAGATCAAATCGTTGATTTAATCGATCTACTAAATGATGTGCTAAGGTTTCAAATCCACCATACTTCGCCGGTAGGCCGGTTGTTCCAATAATAGCGACACGCTTCTTTTGCATAACAGAACTTATTTGGGTATTTAGGTTATGAACATGATACGTTAATTCTGATGAAAACGCTACAATAAATAGGAAAACTTTAAACGGTTGTAAGAATCTCTTAAAAAATGTAAAAAAAACAACTTTCTTTTTCCTCAATTTAGTTATTTACGAGGGGAAATGAGTGTAACCTATCAAATAACTTTCAAGAAACCTTACAAAATTGCATGTAAGAAAAATAGGATTTTGTCATGTTTTAAGTTTAAAATCAAAAACAAATAAAAAAACAACAAAACCTTACATCGATATTACATCAAAGAGATGATTTTTACGATTTCTCCTTGCAAATCGCTTGAATTAAATTTTGCTGAAGTTTCCTTTGCTTTAGAGGAAAAAGAGCTTAACATATTACCGTCAGCATATAGTTTTTCGATAGCTAAATCTAATCTTGTTTCTTCTCTAACATCGATAGTAAATCCGTTCTCACCGGGGTCAACAATTTCAGCAGGGCCACCAACTGGAGGAGCAATTACCGGAATTCCGTAACACATTGCTTCTAAAATGGTCATTCCGAAGGTTTCAACACACAGTTGAGGATTCGTAAGGTTAAGCAATAAAGATGCGCGTCGGTAAAACGGATCGAGATTCTTTTGAGTGGGAAAGAGTGAAACATTTGAAGGGATTCCCTTTTCAGTAAAATAATTAGTTATATCTTCTTTCTCCGCATTTAAAACCATTTCGAATTTCAACTTCGGGTGACGATTTGCAAGTGATATGAACTCATTAATTCCCTTGTACTCTTTAAGCGAACAAACCATTAAAACAGTAAACGAATTTGCGGTAGGGATATGATATTTAAATCCTTCAGCCTTCGAAACAAATTCATCTGGAAGTGCATTGTAAACAACCTTATGTTTTATGTTACTTATCTTTTCAGCTTCACATAAGTAGTTTGAAACATAAACTGCAGTGTCAGCTGTTACTGAAGCAACACCTTTCAGGAATTTTTTCAGAGCTATTGGTTTTATGTAACTCTCGTGAATATGATAAACAACCTTTTTACCCATTACCTTTCCAGCTAAAGCTGCACCAAAAGGCAGAAGAGTATTCACATAAATTACCACATTTTCTTTCCTATATCTCATCAATTGTGAAAACACAACTAGCTGGCTAATAAGAAATGCCATCAACCTCAAAAGAGGATTCTGAAAAAACTTATAAGTAAAATAATTCTTCTTACAATCTATGTCAGAAAGAAATCCTTCTCTACCACCTGCAGTATGAATAACAACTTCATGTCCTGATTTTTGCAAACCTTTTAATGCTTGCGAAAGCACCATCGGACTTCCACTAAAGTCGTTAAGTAAATGTACTGCTACTATTTTCGGTTTCATTTTATACAGCTCTTGAAGCTACTTCATTATAGACATTACGTAAATGTTCACCTTTCAAATTCCAATCAAATCGGTTTTTGAAAGCTTCGAGTGCTCCATCAGATAACTTATTAAAATAAGCAGGATCAGTATAAATTGCATTCAATGCATCGGCAAACTTAGAGATACTAGTGTCATAGCGGCTATACGGCACCGTTATTCCACAACTATCATCAACAAATTCACCCGGACCGTCATTATTGAAGCAAACTACAGGTAAGCCATACGAAAGAGCTTCAGCTACCACCATTCCTGCACCTTCATGCGAAGGGAAGAGGAATACATGTGAATTTGCATATAATTGCTTATAGTCTTCACGATCTAGCCATTTTATAAATCGAACTTGTTTTTCAATGTATAACTCTTCGGTTAGTTTAACCAATTGTTCTTTATAAGGACCATCTCCAACCAAAACAAGTTCTACCTTATCTTGTTGCACTGTTGGTAATTGGGATCTAAATCGAGCAAAAGATTTTATTGTGATATCAAATCCTTTCAATGGCACGAATCTTCCAGCCGATAGAATAGTAAACTTTCCATTGCTGATATGTGGTAATCGTTCACCTGGAGCTTCAGTACTTACAGAGGGCATTCGAACAACTTTCGCCTCAGGAATTTGAAGCACTTTTGCCACTGAAGAATTCATTGCTAAAACAGTATCGGCATGATTAACCGTTTGACGTAACAATGGATCAACTTGCCAGAAGTATTTTTTTGTCATCCACTTTAGCTGCTCAGTAAAATACTGGCGATATCCGTAGACATGTAAAATATAATCTTTAGGAATTTTTGAATGATGTCCGATAGGTCCCCAAACAAAAGGTTTTTTTAATACCCACAAACGAGAAGGAGTCCAATCGTTATGGAAATTCAAATTATGAACGATATCGAATTCAAGTTTCTGGCGTTTTACAAATGCTGGAAGAAAATATTGCCACATATAGTAATACAATAATGCACCTCTTCCACCTTTCTTCCAAAATCTCATCCAGTAAGGTAGATCGTAGTATACAAAGTTGATATTTGCATAATGTACTGAAGGGTTCTCTTGCATATATTTTTCAATATGCGGACGAGTATTTTCTCGAGTAACGGCTATTACTTTATTGAATCGTGCAATCTGATTTATAAAATTCCAACCCATACCATCTTCAGATCCGTGGTAAGGATTAACAGCATATGCACTTACTAAAACAGTTTTAAATTTAATTGTCGAATCAATCATCTTCTTAAATTATTTTATGCAACATGAACTGCTGACATCTTAATGTCGTTATGATCGCGCATCTTTATTACTTTCGCTGGCACCCCGCCAATCACAGCATTAGCCGGCATATCTTTTGTAACAACTGCTCCGGCAGCAATCACACAATTTTCGCCGATAGTAACACCATCGAGTATAGTAACTTTAGCACCAATCCAACAGTTATTACCGATTTTAATTCCTGATCGCGTTACTCCTTGTAAACGTATAAGCTCATGCTGATCGATAAATTGATGGTTTTCTGGGTGACAACTAAAGTATGGACCAACAATACAATCATTGCCAATCTCTAATCCTCCCGCGCCTCCTAAGTGAGCGTATTCACCAATACCAACATGACTTCCTATAGTGATAAATTTCCCAGGTTGATTAAAAGAAAAAGACACTTTCAGAAACGACATTGGACCAATCCATGAATAATCACCAATGGTGAGTCCTTGTTCGCCATAAGCATTTATGCTTACATCATTACCAATTTGGACACCTTTACCATAGTAAAAAGTTTTCCAATTACTAACGGTTACGCGTTTACCCAACATTAGCATTTTCGGATTCTTTCCTGCAAATATTGACCTTGCTCCTCTCAAAACAGAAATAGCTTTATCAACAAAAAAAGTAAAGAGCATACCTGTAGAGGCATGCTCATCCAACGTAAATGTTGGGTTTTTCTTTTTACCGAGAAATATAATTATTGCTTTAAGCATATTACATTTTCCAGAAAGTAGTTTGACAAACAAAGAATGCCATAGGACCGAATCCGGAGAAACGAATCATTTCTTTTCCTTCAAGCAATTCAGCTCCTTTCCAGTTAACCGGATTGTCACTGTTATCAAGTACTAACCAGCCACCCGGTTTAATTTTCTTCATTGCAACGCGAATACAATCGTTACGACGAGTGAATTCGTTCATTGAATCAATAAGAATGATATCATAAGATGCATCTTCTTGAGTCATCATATCATTAAGAGTAGATGTTCCTTGCATTACTCTTAAATCGAAATTGTTTTCGTTGTATTTTTCAGGGCTTTTCTCAACAGTTTCATAAACCATTTGAGCCCATTGAACATCATGTTCGTAAGTAGTAACCTTTGCGCCCTTACCTAAAAACCAAAGCGAGCTATTTCCGCCACCCAATTCCATTACTTTCATTCCGGGCTTAACCATTCCATCTAAATAACGGATTGCATCCATTACTAAAAAAGGAACAGGGGTCGTCATAATTGGCGATCGCTTCGCTTGGAAATAAGTTTTTGCAACAAAAGGTAACTTCGTTAAGCTATAAAATGAAGGAGGATTACCTTCGTAGTCAGTAAATCGTAGGCTTGCCGTAAGTTTTTCACTGTGACCATCGTCACATTGCCACTTTAAAGTAGTTCTGCCTAATAATTTATCAATTACCGGAATTTGATATTCCGAACTAACAACATGAATGTTTGGAGGGGTGATTTGTTTACGGTCCATGGAGGTTTAAGTATAAGGTTTTTTTAACCCTTATACGGCAGCCTTCACGTACTGTTTCATAATTACAGACAAAGTTTCCTCTAAATTGGTGTTATTTATGACCAAATAACGCTGTTTTTCGGTCGATTTCCCCAATTCTTCGAACAATTCACGGTATTCACCGGTTAACTGCTGAATATCCTTCGACGACATTTCTTGCTTACGGCTTAAAATTACTTCCGGTGGAGCATATAAAAAGACATTCACATTTGGTTTAAACACAAAATAGTAACACCACTTCATTATTGGTTTTGGAAGGGTAATATTAGAACGTTTTGAATCGATAATAAAATCGAAATAGTAACGATCGTATAGAACAGTATAACCTCTTAAGGTATATCGGAAATAAATGTAATACTGTCCAATTACATAATCGATATAGTAGTATAAAAATCGTATTAAAGAGCTAATAACATTTTTATTATTTCCTTGACGAGGTAAGTTTTGTGAAGTGAGTTTTTCAGCATTCTTCTTACCATGCTTTATTGAGCTCAAGATTGGCAATAAAGATGGTCGGTGTCGCAATACAACCGTCTTTTGACGATATTTTTTTTGTAGTGTTACTCTAACGTTTTCCAAAACAGTTGACTTACCAGCACCATCAACACCACTGAATGTAACGGTAATTCCCTTGCTATTTATTGCATCACGAAAAGCGTCACCAAAATATCTTATTTTGTGAACAAACTTTGCAATGCCTCTATTTATTGGTTGAGCATAAACATGACGCAACACTTTTTTAGGTCCTCTTTGTTTCTTTTCATACAATTCATCAAGTGTATTAATTGACAAATCATATTTATTACACATGTATGAAAAAATTTCTGATCTATCCGAAAAACTTAACGAGGAATAATATCTTCTATATCGTTGAGATACGTCTGAATTGTTGATTAAGTGAAACAACAAGATATATTCAAAATTATGGCACTCAGAAGCTAGTTTTAGATAACCGTGCTGAGAAGCTTTGTTCAATACAGCTTCCGAATCCAAATAAATCACTCCCTTTCTATCAAAGCGATTAATTAAATCCAATTCTAAATAACTTCCATCTTTAAAGTATACGCTTACGAAAGTAACAAACGACTTTTTATGAAGATCGACTTTTTCAATGTTCTCTCCCTTACGAATACAATCTAAAAAATCATTTATTTGATGCTTATCGATTAATAAATCGATATCAGAAGTTTCAGGAATTTCGCTGGTTGACGCATGCGCAAATTTCAAATATGCATAGCGCAAATCAGCTATTGCATGAAAAAAATAGTCAATGAATATTTTACGCTGCGAATTCATTAGTGGCTGGTATTGCTCACTGTTTCCAGTTGATCGGTAATTGCTTCCGTCCAGGCTTTGATCATCCAATGACTTTGTTGAAGTAATTCCTTCTCGTTTAGGTATTGCCTCAAATAATAACTTACGGTGAACAGAAGGTAAAGCTTTTCGTGTAAGGCTAGATTTATCTTGTACTTTTGGAGCATTTGTTGCACCAATGGTTGTTGTTTCCATAGGTTGATGGAACTTTTTACTGTTGAATAGTCTTTTCTTTGCTGTAGGATAGTACTTTGATAGGTAAAATGAAATAAATCGAAAAACATAGGGATTCCATTTCTCGACATTTCCCAATCATAAACATATAGGCGTTGTTCGTCGCAATACATATTCCAAGGAGTAAAATCTCCGTGTGATACCGACAATGAAATTGACTCTCCTGCCGAAAATGTATTGTATAATTTTCTTAGTAGTTTTATCAAATGACCTGTTGATTTACTGTCAAGTCCATTTGTAAATAATAAATCTCGTTTTAACCATTCCATATTAGCTGAAATAGTTTCCCATGCTGTTGAATCAGAAATTGCTTTACGCTCATGACTCAATGCATATAATTCGGCTAGTGCTTTTACATGGATTGCAGTAATTCTATCGGCTGGAATAGTAATTCCCGGCTTTACATTACTTAATCGTGCATGTCCATCGATTTTCTTCGATACTTTAGGTAAACTAAGCGTCGTAAAATCGTATTTGTTCAGCTCTTTCAACATCTCGGTCTCTGTTTTTACTAACTCCTCCGAAACAGGGGTTATCGGAATTTTCACAAAAGCAACAGTTGATTGCTTGTTGTGAATCTCCATAACTACTTTCCTAGTAGCTCCTCTGGTTCCTGTAAAGAAGGAAATATCTTCTTCAGGAGTAATATCATTCACCGTTTTTACTTGATCGAGTAGATTTTGTTGCATTCTTATTATACCGGAGGCCAATAGTCGCGATTGACCCAATTGCCCAGCAACCTTCGATACCCACTTATAAATTTTAGCTTTTAAGCTTACTGAATTATAAAGTGATAAATGGCCAGGAACACCCCTTTTAAGAGGGAAAAACCAGCGTATGGTACCATCGGGATTATTAATATATGCCATTTCAGCAAACGAAATTGCTGCATTATTATTCAGATAAAAAGACAGCTGATTTATGTCAGTTAAATCGGCTATAAAGGATTTAGAATAATTTTTATCGTCTAACTTATCCTGTACAATAATATCGCCACTACATTCACCTTGTAGGCGATGCAATGGATCAATTATAAGTAAAGTATGATGCTTTGCAAATAAATCACGCAGCAGCAACAGGTCGGTTAAGTATATCGGATTCCGATTCATAATGGTTAGTGCTCCGAGTTATACGATAGTTGCAAGCGTTCGGTTCTAAAGTGAAAGAAAAATTGAGAATTAAATAAAATAATATACCGTAATTTGTTTCTCCAAAAATCCCAAACTCGGTAAGTGAATTAATAATCAATGGAATAAGTATTAAAACCCCGACCATTCGGCTAGTACTACTTTTCGAAGAAATTACTGCATAAATAAATGACGCTAATTGAAGAATTACTATTAGTAAACCCACAAGGCCAAGTCCTAATAACACTTGTAAAAATGTATTATGTGTCATCGCTCCAGCATATGCATTAATCGATTCAAATTTATCGGTGTAGTCAATGCGCATATAACCATATCCAATCCAAGGTTCTTTCGGAAAATTATACGTAAGTAAGTCTTTCCAAAACGGCAAACGTCCTGTTAAGCTACCAATTTCTTCTGCGTTACTTTGAGTTACGAATAGTTGCAATCCAATGATCGGAACTACAAATAGCATTGCGATAAATAGAATACTCTTGAACAATTTTGATGGCTGCGTTAATGCATAAATTCCGGATACCAGCAAAAATCCGATAAACGATGATCGCGACCCGGTAAGCATTAATAAGTAGGTCAAGAATGCAATTTTTAAAAGAATCGAGATTCTGATTTTATCATCCTTTCTGAGTTCAGTATAAAACCCAGCAATTCCCACTACTAAAAGCATTCCTAGTTCATTCGGATTAATAATAAACCCTCCTAACCTCGATACTTCTCCTCCATGTGTTAAACGATAGTAGTGATCGGGATCTATCATCATACCACTAAAGAATCCTATTGCTACAATAAATACAGCACTAGAAAGTAGTTTCCCTACTTTTAATTCATTATTAATGTCGTTTAGTTTATAGTGCAAAAACATTCGCATATAAAAGAAAGTGAAAACTAATGTTTCCAAATCCATTAGCCACTGCATTAGCGATTGCGAAAAGGAGCTTGTCCATAGTAATGATGCTGCTCCAAAGAAAATATATGCGCAATACAGAATTAAAGGCATACTATGCGTAACTGAAACCGACACTTTATCTTTCTTGACAACTTGTGCAACAGCATGCATTAAAACAATCGCTGTTAAAAGTGTACGTAAACCGGCTTTGATAGCTTGCGTGATAAATAGCTCTTCACTTAGCATGAAGTAGCTCACAATTCGCAATACCAACATCAACACCATAAACTGGTGTACATGTTTTAAATTAAATGGTATTGATTGTTTCTTTAACATCGCTAATTATTTTCCTTCGTAAATCTGAATTAGTCGTTTAGATATAGTAAACCAATTGAATTCCTTTTCTACAAGCTTTTTTGCACATGAACCCATGCTTTCCGATTGGTTGCTTTCAAATAGCTTTTGAAAATCGAAACATGCTTTTTCAATTGTCTTTGCTGTTGTTTGGTGTAAATGAATTCCACATCCATTTGACTCCACAATTTGTCCTACGTTGGTTGCCGTACTAACTATTAGCGGTCTTCCTAAAGCAGCAGCTTCAAGAACAGCCGTAGGTGAACCTTCCGATCTGCTTGGGTGACAAAATACATCCATGTTTGCAATACGATTTAATTTATCTTTCCCGTATCGAGCACCCATAAAATTTATTCTGTCTTGTATGCCGTGGTTTTTAACTTGCTCTTCAAGAGTTTTTCGATCGTCACCATCTCCTATCATCCACATTTCTCCTTGACCACCTTTTTTAACATAAGAGGCAAATCCATCTACTAATAAGTCTAATCCTTTGTAGTATAAATCGAGTCGTCCGCAAAATCCAAATACAGGAATTTGCTTTCTATTCATTTTGTGGTAGTCGAATTCAAGTTCTTCGAAGCTTTGTCCGTTAGGGATAATTACTTTATTCGATAGCTTAATTACTTTGTCAATATGATCATATTCACTTTGCCCTAAAAAATGAACTTTCAATGCATCTTTTAGCATTGTCTTTTCATAGCGTTGTATGTAAATTTTCTTAACCCATTTGCTTTTCTCTAACGCTATTTTGTTAAACGCACCATGAGGAGTATAAACATACTTTCGTTTCATATCAACTAGCATCCTCGACATCTTATAGAAGTCGGGAATAAACGCACCATGAATATGAAATATGGTATTCTTAGGAGTCTTTGATAATGCGTACAGCAATTTCGGATCTAAATCACGATAAAAAGGTTGCTGACGAAATAATCTTGTTGGTAATTCTCGCTCTATCACTTCACCATCCGGGGTTTTTGTAATGCCCCAGATTTCTACATCATATCCTAATTTATGCATATGCACCGCATGATTATGCGCAACTTTATTAACGCCATTCATACGGTTAGGATTTGCCTTACCGAGTACTAGGTGTATGATTTTAGGTTTCATTACCCCTTTATACGAAAATCAGGGCGAAAAAGTTATAGGTACTATATCGACCAATGAAACTATAAGTGCTTGATTTCCTTGCGTATGTTTATCAAGTAAATAAACAGGGTAATTAGCTGAGTGATCATTAACCCCGCAACTACGCCATTTAAGCCGAAAGTTTTAATTATCGGGTAAGCACTAAGAATACTAAAGATCGAACTTGCCACGAAGCTCACAAAAATAAGATGTGTCTTTTCCATTGTGCGGATAGCATAACGGAGTGGATAGCCTAAAAACACGATTACGTATAGAGCACAGAACCCAATCAAGATATGACGGTATTCCATAAATGCTTTCCCGTAACATAATTCAATAATATTTCCAGAGAAAATAGCGATAAGAGCTAGCAGGGTAAATGTTATTAGTCCCATTTGAAGTGTAAACTTCCACAAGTATTTAAACATACCGTGATTACCCGCCACTCGTTGATGATTTGCTGCACGTGTAGGAATGATGTTTTCCATCGCTAAGAATAACACATGTGTTACTCCAACAATATTTTGTGCCATTCGAGTTGCTCCAACAGCTACCGGCCCTAGTATAGCTCCCGCTGCAATAATGAATAAATTACCCGAGAACCATTGTAATAATGCGGTTGCAGTAAGCCATTTGCTGAAATCCCAATGTTCGAGGATTACTTCTTTAATGCTCTTCCAGTTATACTTCAATTCAGGAATCGACCAAATGCCAATCAGACTTGCATATAAAAAGAACACTGCCGTTAACAATAACACGAATTGCGCATCGATATCTTGTACAAAGTGAATTGCAAAGGCGCTCATTAATACACCGCCGTAGGCGACAAAATCAATGAGGATTGCTTTATGCGGTTTTCCGATTACGAAGAAATAGCGTCGGAAGAAGTCTTGTAGTAAGAATGTAAATACGGCTAAAGGAAATGCTAATATAATGGAATCAACTTTCCAATCCTTAAGAATATACTCCATAAAGAGTACTGATAAAAAGGAGAGAAATCCCATTGCCGCTGCAAACAATAATTGTTTGAAGACAAGTGCTTGCAAATAAATATTCTGTTCTTCAGGTGATTTCTTCCCGCTTAATGTTTGCATAGGAGCAATAATCAAAGGTTGATTGATGCTACTCGCAATTAATACTCCTAACCAGGCTACGCTATAAATACCAAAGCCATCTACTCCGAGAAATCTCGCAAGCACTACACTCGATAAAAAGCTGAAACCACTAACAACAGCCTGATCACCGTATACTAACAGTGTAGTATTACGGAGAATGTTCTTAGGGAATGATAAACTCAGTTGCATATACTTTTACCACATGAATAAATTCTGGAGCTGTGGCGCGTTCTGTTTTGATTTAATTGATTTACTTTTCTTAGGACTCAAGAATCCGGTATGATTTCGTTTTTCTTTCATTGCATTTACTACGAAATGTACTTCTTCGAGTCGGTACTCTTCTTTCACCATTTCTGCATTTGCAATTAATTGATCACGATCTGAATCTGCTTTTACAACGTAGAGATTTAAATCGCTCCATTTCATAAACGGAATAGCATCGATATACTCACCTACTTCCGGAGTATCAACAATTACTGCATCGTAGTGTAATCGTAATTCATCGATAATATCTTTTGTACGTGCAGTAGCAATTAAATGTCCGATCGGATTTTCTCCGTTTCCTGCAGTTATTACATCAAGATGCGGTATGTTCGTTATTTGAATAACGTTTTGCAATGATGATTGTTGCATGTAAACATCTTTCATTCCTTCAATGCCGCGAACATCAAACCATTCGGCCATTTTAGGTGCATAGGTGTTTAAGTCAACTAATATTACTTTTTTATCTTGTGCAGCTAATGTTCTTGCAAGTTGAGCAGCTACGAATGATTTTCCTTCTCCTTTCAATGTACTTGTTACAGTTACTACCATTGGTTTATTCTGTGGTTGATTCATCAGAATTCTAGTAGTAAGTGCTGTGAAATTTTTATATGCCGGCTGATTCTTCGACATCTTCTCAATATGTCCAATAACAGGAATAGTTGAGTTGTAAGTAATATCTTCAGGCGTATTCACTCTTGGTTTAGCATAGTGACGAGCATACGCAAGTACTACACCAATTATAAATCCAATGAATGCTGCAATTCCTAACACTACTTCTCTGCGAGGAGCTACTTGCGCTTCAGGAATAACTGCCGACTCTAACACACGATTGAAAGAAACATCTACTTGACGAGTAATCAAAGCTTCTGTTCTTTTTTCAATTAAGAAGTTATAAATCTTCTCGTATAAGAAATAATTACGATTCAATTCTTGAAGGGTACTTTCCTTTTCTGGCAAGCCGTTGAAGGTAGCTTTCTCATCATCTATCGCTAATAACAATTCATCTTGACGTGCTAATAATTTACGACGAGTATTATTCACGCTTTCAATTAAAAATGCTTTTTGTTGAGTAATATCCGCGTCAATGTTTTTTACTTTGTCGCTTTCTTCTGTGTATTTCTTAATCGTTTCGTCGCGTTCTCTAATCTTTGTATTTAGTCGAGTAACGGCGTCACTAAATAAACCATCTTGAATTGATCCTAAATCTGGGCCAGTGAATTTAATTTCTCTATTATGACGTAAATAATCGCTAAGCTTTTCTAATGTTGCCAATTGCATATTGATATCCACTTTCTGGATTTCAAGTTGACCCAAAGTTTTATAAGTTGCTTCTGTTTCTTGCGGAATATTTACAATCTCGTTTTTTATTCTGTATGATTTTATGGCATCACGTGCATTATCGAGTTCGGCACCCACTGTTGCCAATTGATTATTGATGAAATCAACAGTATTTCCTGCTAAATCTTGTTTATCAATAATACTTTGGTTGATATACGCTTCCGCTACTGCATTCACTAATTTAGATGCTTTTTCAGCTACAGGATGTGTATAGTAAACCTTAATAATGTTTACGTCTTTGTCGAGCGCTTTAACAAGATAATCTTTGTTTTGAAGTTTCGCTGCCAATGCATTTTTTGAATAAACAACAAACTCCCAATTTTTATCAAGCGATGCCGATGTTTTATACTTGATAATATTAGCCTCTTTATTTACTGTGATGCATACTCCTCTATCGCAAATTTGCTTTCCGAATTCTCCTTCTTTCTCAATTGTTGTTCCATGAAAATCATAATTAACAGCAAACTTCTCTCCCCCGAGATAACGAAATTTGTACTGTTGTTTTGTGAATGAACTATCGGTAATTGAGAAGTCAACTCTAAAAGGTGCTTCGTGATATTTTTCTTCTGTTTTAAGTTCGCTTACTTGATAATATTCCACATAAAAATCTAAACGGTCTAATGCTTTTTCAAACAATGAACGTGACTTTAACACCTCCACTTCTGTTTGAACTTTTGCATTTCCTTTAAAGACGTCGAAATCGCGATACAAATTACTGTTCGCCATTCCTTGTTGTGAATCTTCAATTTTCAATGTCGCCACAGCCTGGTATTCAGGTGTCGCCATATACAAATAGCGAGTGGCTATCACACTCGAAATCGCGATACATATTACAACTATGTACCATCGCTTTTTAAGTGGATAAAGTAAATGAGCTATACTTCCGGGGGTGCGCATAATCAATTATTTTGTGAAACATTATACACTAGAGCTAGTGCAGTGAGTAAGCTGGCAATTGGGATTAGCTTAGAAGCTATTCGATCAAACTTTTTACCTCCTGTTGGTGGAACATATATAACATCTCCTGGCAGGACACGCGTTTCATTAAACGCAATATTTGTTAAATCAATTTTGATTGATTCTTTTCCTCTGATAATTTTAATTTGCTTCGTTTTTGCATAATCGGTTAATCCCGATGATTTACCTAATACATCTGTTAAACGAATATTATCTGAACTGAATACATATATACCCGGACGTTGAACTTCTCCTAATACCGTAACTTGGTTATTAAGAACTTTAATTGACACTATCGGATTTTGTATGTTTTTAGAATACTCTTTTTTGATTTGTTGCGATGCTTCTGCAATTGTTAATCCACCGAGTTTTATAACTCCTATTTGTGGAAGAGTCACATTTCCTTCAGCATCTATCATTACCCATTTACCAGATTCTTCAGCAACACTATATACGGTATGCACCGAACCAATACTTAGTTCGTCGTGTTCCCATACGCTGATGGTAATTTTATCGTCGGGTTGTAAAATCTTGCTCTCCTTTCCTTCATCCACTTTTACGGCTGCAGATGCATTACTACCACCTCCACTATTGTGAGTGTATAATACATTTTTGCTGCAAGAGCTCATTAGCAGTATCATGATCAAAAAGATCAGTACGGCAATGACGCTTTTAAGAAAAAAATCGGTTCTGGTTTTCATGGTTTATAGGTCATTAACTCAAACTAGAGGACACTCTCTCTTAGCGTAATTAAACCGAATCGGGTTAAAAAAGGTTACAAAATCACCAAAATATTACATCTTTAAAGTTGGTTCTTGTAACAATCCAAAAAGGGATTTCCATAAAAAAAGCCTCCGTTTTTTGAACGAAGGCTTAGTTGTTTGGTTGCGGTTAATTGCTTTTACCGATGACTATTTTTTATCGGGTTCAAACTCTAACACAATGGAATTCATGCAGAAACGCTTGTAAGTAGGTGCCGGACCATCGTCAAATATATGCCCTAAATGTCCGCGACAACGCCCGCACATCACTTCTGTTCTTTGCATTCCGTATGAGTTATCGTCCTCATACACAACACTATTCGGCTTTAATGACTCGTAAAAGCTAGGCCATCCGCAAGAACTGCCAAACTTGGCATCCGATCGAAACAGAGGATTTCCGCAAGCTGCACAGTAATAGGTGCCTAGACCTTCAAAATCCCAATATTTGCCCGTAAAAGCTCGCTCGGTACCTTTATTTCTGGCAATATAATAGACATCTTCAGGCAAAACCTTTCTCCATTCTTCATCTGAAACATGAAGAACGGATGTATCGGTACGCGAATAATATGGATTTTGTGGGTGTAATGAATCTTTCATAGTTGGGGTAAATGGTTTATTATCAGCTTGTCCGCTTTGCGAGCAACCGTAAAGTAGTAATAGGATGGCAAAAAGTGAAATTACTTTTTTACCGGAGTTTCTTAGCAGGTTTTTCATCGTTTATTTTGGTTCATACTGCCGCTGTTTAAATTTACTTAACGTGATCAAGGCTTTCATAAATAACAACTGCATTCGTTTATTGTTTAGTAGCAGAATGCTATCAATCCTTACATCTGTAGCGTTTTTATTTTTTAACAATTGCGTTTGCTTCATCGAAAATAAAAAGCAAATGCAATTATTGCTTGCTTATAACTATGGCTTTTATCAACATACGGCAGCTTAAAAGACGAAGCTTATCCCTCAAAAATTACCATTTATTCGAGTATTTTCGCCTCTGTGAATCAACACATGAAAGTAAAAATCATCAATAAGTCGAAGCATGCGCTGCCGGCATACGAAACGGTGGCATCTGCGGGAATGGATCTCCGAGCTAATTTAGAGCAACCGGTTATGCTATCTCCCCTTGAGCGTGCCATGATCCCTACCGGATTATTCATTGAATTGCCAATCGGCTTCGAAGCTCAAGTTCGTCCTCGTAGCGGTTTAGCGTGGAAGCACGGATTATCGGTTTTAAATAGTCCGGGAACTATCGACGCCGACTACAGAGGAGAGATCAAAGTAGTGCTGGTGAATTTAAGTAACGAGCCGTTTGAGATAAAAGATGGCGAACGCGTTGCTCAGATGGTAGTGGCAGCTCACGCTCGTGTAGAGTGGCTAGCTGTTGATTCGCTCGAAGAAACACAACGTGGTGCCGGAGGCTTCGGTTCTACAGGCAAATAATTTAGTGCTTACTATTAAACCCCGATTATGAGAATTATTGTTCCAATGGCAGGTATGGGCAAACGCATGAGGCCACATACACTTACCACTCCTAAGCCCGTAGTTCCGGTTGCAGGAAAACCGATTGTACAACATTTAGTGGAAGATATTATCCGCATGTGTAATCAGAAAGTAGAGGAGATTGCTTTCGTGGTAGGACATTTTGGTGAGGAGGCTGAAAAAAATCTGATTGCCATTGCTGAAAATTTAGGAGCTAAAGGAACCATCCATTATCAGGATACTCCTTTGGGAACTGCTCATGCTATTCTCTGCGCTGAGTCAGCATTAACTGGACCGGTGGTTGTGGCTTTCGCCGATACTTTATTCAGTGCTGATTTTAGAATGGATGCCGATTGTGATGGCGTGATTTGGGTAAAGCAAATTGAAGACCCTCGTCAGTTTGGTGTTGTAAAGACTGAAAAAGATGGTACTATCACTGATTTCGTAGAGAAGCCTCAGGAGTTTGTGAGTGATTTAGCTATCATTGGAATCTATTATCTTAAAGATGGTGAAAACCTTAAAAAGGAATTACAATATTTAATCGACAATAATATCCGCGATAAAGGCGAATATCAACTTACGAATGCTTTAGAGAATATGAAATCCAAAGGACTTCGTTTAAAAGCAGGTAAGGTAGATGAATGGCTCGATTGTGGTAATAAAGATGCTACCGTTTATACCAACCGTCGCGTGTTAGAGATAAAATATCCTAACAATCATATTGCGGAGTCGGCACAAATTAAAAATTCGGTTATTATCCCTCCTTGCTATATAGGAGATAAAGTTGTTATCGAAAACTCAGTGGTAGGACCTCACGTTTCGGCCGGCAATAACACTAAAATTGTAAATAGCGTAATTAAAAATAGTATTGTACGTGAACATTGTACTCTTCGTGATGCAGGTATCGACAATTCTTTAATAGGAAATCACGTTCATTACAAACAACAGCTCCGCGATTTAAGCATGGGCGATTATTCAACAGAATCATGATTTTAAAACGAGTTCTCCTTCTTCCACTTTTTGCAGTCCTAATCATCATTAACGGTTGCGGCTCTTCAAAAAAGACGGCCTCCGCTCCAAGTAACAAGCCTACCTCTAAACAAGAGGAAGAGAATCGCATTAAGACTACTTATATGTACTTCGATGCGATGAAAGAGAAACTCGTTGGTAATCCTGAAAAAGCTGCCGAGCAATTTGCTCTAGTACTTCGTACCGATCCTAAAAATCATGCTGCAATGTATGAGCTCGCTTCTATCTATAATGATGGAAAGCGTTATGCCGACGCTTTGTTTTTCTCGAAGCAAGCAGCAGATCTTAGTCCCGATAACGAATGGTACCAATTGCTGCTCGCCGATTCATACGAGAACAATGGTAAAGCCGCCGAAGCTGGTGTGATCTTTCATAAATTATCGAAAGAACATCCCGATCGCCTCGATTATCAGTTTCAAGAAGCTGAGACGTTCCTCATGCAAAATAAGCTTCTGGAAGCAATAAAGTTGTATGATCAAATTGAAGAGAAGATGGGCGTGAATCGCGATCTTACTTCACAGAAGCAACGATTGTATCTTAAACTGGGCAATATAAAAGCGGCAGCAAATGAAATTGAAAAGTTAATTGCTTCCGATCCTCAGAATATTGAGTACTATACTATGTTGGTTGATTTGTATTCGGCAAACAACATGAAAGAGGAAACGATGAAGACGATTACCAGAATGCAGGCTATCGATCCGGAAAATCCGACTATCTCTTTAGCGTTGGCAGAACAATATCGTGCTAACGGACAAAAAGCTGAGTCATTCGAGCAACTAAAAAAAGCATTTAGTTCAAAGATGCTTTCTCCTGATGTAAAAATCAGAATTCTCACTTCTTATTTCCCATTGGTGCAGAATGATTCTGAGATGATGGGTCAGGCGATGGAATTAAGTAAACGTATGAGTGATACTCATCCTCAAGAAGCATCGGCGCAAGCAGTGTACGGCGATTTCCTTTCTATCAATCGCGATTATGCAAAAGCACGAGATCAATATCGTTTATCTCTTGCTATCGACAAACAAAACTTACAAGCTTGGCAACAATTAATGTTGGTGGAATCTGATTTGCAAGATTATGTTGCGATGGAGAAAGAGTCGGAAGAAGCATTAGGATTATTTGCCGATCAAAGTGTACTGTATCTTTTCAACGGAATTGCGAAAATCCAGAATAAAAAATATGATGAAGCAGCGAAAACTTTATTAAGTGGCAGCAAAATGGTTGTCGATAATGATGCACAGCTGATTGAATTTTATTCTAACTTGGGTGATGTATATAATAAGTTAAAGCGTTACGAAGATTCAGATAAGTACTACGCCAAAGGATTAAAAATTGATCCCTCAAATGCGAATATACTTAACAACTGGGCGTACTATTTATCCCTAAGAAAAGCTGACCTCGAGAAAGCGGCTGAGATGTCGAAGAAATCGAACGAGCTGATTCCTAATAATCCTTCTAATGAAGACACTTATGCTTGGGTGCTATTTGTTCAAGGCAAGTATGTAGATGCCAAATTATGGATAGAAAAAGCGCTGGAGCATGGAGGAAATACTAACGGAACTATTTTAGAACATTACGGCGACGTTTTGTTTAAACTTGGGAATATCGATTCAGCAGTGAGTAAGTGGAAAGAAGCAAAAGCAACAGGTGATCACTCAGAACAAATTGACAAAAAAATTAGCGATAAGAAATTCTATGAATAATTCGTTTCATCGGATATTCGTAGCCGTTATACTTATTTCGGCGACTTTGCTATTACCATCGTGTCGTAGTAGGAAAGCGATCATGCCTCCAAATTCAACTACCGAGATTCGTCCGATGCAAGACAAATCGGTGCAGGAATTACTCGGAAAACTTGACTCAGCTTCTTTTAAACCGGAATGGGTTACAGCAAAAGCTAGCGTAACTACTATTCAAGACGGAAATGAAACTTCGTTTAATATTAGCATGCGCAGTAAGAAAGATAGTGTTATTTGGGTCTCTATCTCTCCTCTATTAGGTATTGAAGTAGCAAGAGTAATGGTTACGGCCGACTCCGTTAAATTCCTTGATCGTATTCACGCTAAATACCAAGCTACTAGCTTTGAAACAGTAAATAAGTTACTTCAAATGAAAGTTAACTTTGAAATTGTTCAAGCCATTCTCTTCGGAAATTTCTTTGCGTATAAGAAAAATGAAAATCGATTTAATTCTGTTTATCTTGAGGATAAATACTACATCTTAAGTTCGCTAAACAAAAAGAATTTGCGTAGGGCTTTAGAAGAAAAAGATCCGAACAAACCGGTGATACAAGATGTTTATGTCGATGAAAATAGTTTTCGTATTGATAAGTTGCAAGTAGAAGATCAAAAGATCAACAAAATGCTAACTACCGATTACGACGACTTCCGCGAAACAACAGGAGGTTTATTTCCATTTAAATCGACCACTAAAATTATTGCTGACAAAAGTTTCGAAATACATATAGAGTACGGAAAAGTTACTGTTAGTGAACCACAGGAATTTCCATTCAACGTCCCTTCCAATTATGAACGCATTCGCTAAGCGAGCTTGTTATTTACTTTTTCTTTGTCTGATCACATTTTCAGTGAATGGTCAGTCGAAGAAAGATCTTGAGTCGAAGAAAGCAAAGCTTCAGAAGGAGATTGAATTTACCAACCGACAATTGGAGTTGGTTTCTAAAAATAAATCCGCTACCGCTGAGCAGTTAAATGCATTGCGTAAAAAAATCGATTTACGTCAAAATTTAATTTCTACCATCAATACTGAAATCTCTTCTTTGGGTGGAGAAATAGAAAATACATCGAAAGAAATTGTTTCGCTCGAACAGCAGATGGCTCGACTAAAAGATGAATATGCTGCTATGATTCGTTATGCATATCATAATCAAAATGTGTATCAACGAATGATGTTCATTTTCGCTGCTAACGACTTTAATCAGGGCTATCGCCGAATAAAATACCTTAAGCAATATGGCGAATATCGTCGAGAGCAAGCTGCTCAGATTGATAGCACCCAGGTAAAACTTACAGGCAAAAAAATTGAGTTAGTTGCGAAGAAGAACGAAAAGACTGCGCTTAGAAATACTGAACAAACCCAAAAGTCGACACTCGAAAAAGAGCAAAAACAACAGGATGAAATTCTAAAGAACTTAAGCGACCGCGAGAAAAAGTTAAAGAAACAACTTCAAGAAAAGCAAGCTGCGAAGTTGAAACTCGATCGTGCTATCGAGAATTTGATTAAGAAAGAAATTGAAGCTGCGAAGAAAAAAGCTGTTGCGTCAGGTAATAAAAATGTTACCAATAAAAACGTATTTACATTAACTCCTGAAGCTCAAAAATTATCAAGTAGCTTCTCAGGCAACAAAGGGTTACTTCCTTGGCCTGTTGAACAAGGAACTATCACTTCTACATTCGGACAGCATCCGCACAAAGAATTGAAAGGAGTTGTGATCAACAACAACGGACTCGATATACAAACCACTAAAGGTTCTGGTGCCCGAGCACTATTTAATGGAACTGTAAGCGGTGTTATTGGTATCCCTGGTGCCGGTAAAGCCGTTATTATTCGTCATGGTGATTACTTAACCGTTTACAGTAATCTTGATAACGTTACCGTTAAAACAGGCGATAAAGTAACCACCAAACAACGTATCGGAACCGTTGCCGAGTCATCAGAAGAAACAAGTCGCGGTGAAGTACATTTAGAGATTTGGAAGAACAGCACCAAACTCGATCCACAAGGTTGGATATCTCGTCGTTGATAATAAAAACATGTCGCGTACGCTGCTAATAATTGTAGCTTTTTTTATTACCGGTTGCAGCAATAACCGGCAAACAAACAATTGCTTTTATTATTGGAAGAGTGAGTTAAATATTGCTCCATCAGACAGAAGTTTACTTAACGATTTAAATGTTCACACGCTATATGTTCGATATTTCGATGTACGCTGGATCGAAAGTCAAAAGAGCGCCTTTCCGGTAGCTAAACTAGAAGCCAAAACGCAATTATCTAGTTCTATTGAAGTAATTCCGGTGGTTTACATCGAAAACAAAGTCATTAAAAATCTCGATAACGAAGGTATTGATTCCCTTTCTCTGAAAATGTGCAAGCTATTACACGAGATGAATAATACTTTGTCGACTCATCCTAAACAAGTACAAATAGATTGCGATTGGACAACCTCTACCCGTGAAAAATATTTCGCATTGCTATCGCATTTACGGCATGATTATAGTGAT
>Ga0116191_1000717_pt1 | contig 28537 bp, 38 predicted proteins | sample AD_UKC111_MetaG_FD_89897 | JGI IMG/M metagenome (GOLD analysis project Ga0116191, IMG submission 89897) | Active sludge microbial communities of municipal wastewater-treating anaerobic digesters from Hong Kong - AD_UKC111_MetaG | ecosystem: Engineered > Bioreactor > Anaerobic > Digestate... | reverse complement strand
TTACCTCACTTCTATATCGATTAAAGCTATACGAAGCGAGAGGGAATGGTAAATTCTGATAAATACCTTAGTAGAAAACGTTTGAGAAATGAGCTATGAAACTAAGCCGATACAAAATTATAACCTCTTTATAAACCATAAAATAAACATTGTCAATGTGTTTTAAGCGTTATATAATCCTACCGGTTATGTCAATTTATTGGATATTATATGGCAGGCATTGTTCATTACTAACTGCGACCATTTTTGAACGTTGTTTTTAAAGAGATTGATGGCGCAAAGTAATTTTTTGATGCGTTTAATGTGCTTCAAGCACCAACGCGGGCATTCCCCGTCGAGTAAAGATTAAAATCGGCCAATATCCGAAAAAATTTGAAAATACGGAGTATGTGTAAGTGAAATTCAAGATTATCAGCCTCGGCTGTCCAAAAAACCTTGTAGAATCAGAATATATAGCAAAGAGATTGGAAGATAAAGGACACCAATTGGATGAATATTATGGTACGGTCATTATAAACACATGCGCCTTTATAGCTGATGCAGCAAAGGAATCCATAGAGACAATCCTCGAAGAGGCTCTTGATAAAAAAAAGGTCGTGGTATCGGGGTGTCTTGTCGAACGATATAAAGAGAAGCTCAAGGAACTGTTGCCTGAGGTTGACCTGTTCATAGGAAGGAATTTTTATGGCAACATCGAAGATTTAATCGAAAGCAAAGGATTTTTTCTGAAAGAAGGCAATTTTGCGGAAACATTCCCGAGGAAGGTGCTTACAGGTAATACTATGGCATATCTAAAGATACAAGAAGGGTGCGACAACAGATGCAGCTACTGCACGGTGCCGGACATCAGGGGAGGATTGAGAAGCAGGTCACCTGAAGACATAAGAAAAGAATTTATATGGCTATTAGATGGCGGATTCAAAGAGATAAATATCATAGGCCAGGATATTACTTCTTATGGGAGACGAGAAGGGTTCACCCTTGCAAAATTGCTGAAGCATCTACTTGAAGTGAAAGGCGATTATTTCATACGTCTTTTGTATATGCACCCAAAAGGCATAAGCAAAGGGTTGATTGAGGTCATCACAAGCGACGATAGGATTATCAGGTATATGGATATACCTATCCAGCACTCGGAAGACAATATACTCGCATCGATGGGAAGAGGTTACGACAAAACATACCTTGAGAACCTCATAGGCTCAATCAGACGCGATATGCCGGAAGCTGTTTTGAGGACAACGGTTATTGTTGGTTTTCCAGGTGAAACAGATGAAGATTTCTCACATTTATGTGACTTTGTAAAAAAATGGGAATTCGATATGCTCGGCGCCTTTATGTATTCAAAAGAAGAGGGTACCCCCGCATTCAAATTGAAAAGACAGGTAAAGAAAAGCGTAAAACAATCGAGATACAACGAGATTATGGAGATTCAAAAGGATATATCAAAGAAAAGGCTTGCCGTGCTTCAAGGAAAACAGGTCAAGGTTATTGTTGAAGGAAAAGGCGAGGTGTATATGACAGGCAGGCTTCTTATCCAGGCACCTGATATTGACGGCATAGCCTTTATCAAAGGCGATTGCAAAATAGGAGAGATAAGAGACGGTAAAATAGTGAAAACCCTCGATTATGATGTTATAGTAGAGGTGTAAAAAAAGCATTCAGGAGCAAGAATATGGAACCGATAAATGAGTTGATAGCCGTAAGGATAGAGAAAGAAAAGGCTTTGAGGGAAAGCGGCATAGAGACATATCCCCAGGATAACGGGCCTTATATAACAACGGGCGATGTTGAAGCAAAATACGGCCTTTTTTCTCATGATGAACTTGAAAAAACAGAAGAATACGTTTCTGTAGCAGGACGGATTATGGCTTTTCGGGACTTCGGAAAGAGTTCTTTTGTGCATATTCAGGACAGGAAGGGTAAAATACAGGTTTATGTGAGAAAGGACATACTTAAATCGCCTGAATATACAACATTCAAAAAATTTGATATATGCGACATAGTGGGTGTAGAAGGCAGGGTATTCAGGACGAAGACAGGTGAGCTTACAATCCTTGCCGAAAAGGTGAAACTTCTGACCAAATCATTGAGACCCCTGCCGGAAAAGTGGCATGGCCTTAAGGATGTGGAAGAAAGATATAGAAAACGTTACCTTGACCTCATCGTGAATCAACGTGCAAGGGATACCTTTACAAGAAGGGCGAGGATCGTTGAATATATAAGGGATTATTTTGTTAAAAACGATTTTATTGAAGTTGAAACGCCGATGATGCACGTAATCCCCGGAGGAGCTGTTGCAAAACCTTTTATAACACATCATAATGCTATGGGTATGGATCTCTATCTCAGGATAGCGCCTGAACTATACCTTAAGAGGCTTGTGGTGGGAGGTCTGGAAAGGGTATTCGAGATAAACCGCAACTTCAGGAACGAGGGTATATCTGTCCGACACAACCCTGAATTTACCATGCTCGAGTTTTACCAGGCCTATGCAACATACGAGGACCTCATGTCATTTACAGAAAACATGATTGCATCGCTTGTAAAAGAACTGTTCGGTGGTTATAAGGTCACATTCAGCGGACAGGAGATAGATTTTTCAGTCCCTTGGCGGCGCATTACAATGGAGGAGGCATTAAGGGAATTTGGCGATTTTGACCTTGCCGAGATGGGCGATATAAGAAAACTTGCTTCATATGCAAAGGAACTCGAGATAGAAGGCGCTGAAAAAGAGACTAAAGGGAAGCTCATCACGAAGATATTTGAAGAACTCTGCGAAAAGCAATTGATTCAGCCGACCTTCGTGACCCATTATCCCGTGGAGGTATCGCCTTTGGCAAAAAGAAGCAAGGACAACCCTGATATTACCGAGAGGTTTGAGCTCTATATCAGCGGCATGGAAATAGCAAACGGATTCAATGAATTGAATGACCCTGTTGACCAGAGAGAAAGGTTTGAAGAGCAGATAAAGGCAAAAGAAGAAGGCGCAATGATGGATGAGGATTATATAACGGCCCTTGAATATGGTCTTCCACCAACCGCAGGCGAAGGCATCGGCATTGACCGTTTGACAATGCTCTTAACGGACAGCCCGTCAATCAGGGAAGTCATTTTATTTCCGCTCCTGAGGCCATAAAAAACAGTGTGAAGCGTAGAGCACATAGCGTAGAAAAATTCCCTACGCTAAACGCTAAACGCTAAACGCTAAACGCTAAAATATGGATTACGAAACTAACATAGGTCTACGTTATCTGCGTTCCAAGAGAAAAGAGGCATTTATATCCTTTACTACCTGGATTGCAATAGTGGGCATAGCGATCGGGGTTATGGCTCTCATTATCGTTATTGCTGTAATGACGGGCTTTCAGAACGAGATACGGGAGCGGATACTCGGTATCAACCCCCATGTGCTTGTGCTTAGCATCGATGGAGATATTAAAGCACCGGCAGAGCTTGTTAATACGATAAAGCAGTCAGATGGCGTTACCCATGCATTCCCGTTTATAACGTTTCAGGCCATGGTGCAAAGCGGCAGGCAGTTGTCCGGCGTTGCCGTAAAGGGCTTGAATGCGGAAGATATCGGTTTTATGGGAAAACTTATTAAGGATGGAAGCATCAATGCACTGAACAATAAAAACAACATCCTTATTGGAAAAGAATTGGCAAAACACATGGGGCTTCTGCCGGGTGATGTCTTTACGGTTATGGTGCCTTTTGGCGGCTATTCGCCGATGGGTGCAATGCCGGAGACGGTTCGCGTAAAGATCGGGGGGATTTTCGAAACGGGCATGTATGAGATTGACAATACCCTCATTATAATGTCGTTAAAAGACGTTGAGAGCATCATGGATATCGGCGCAACAGGCATTGAGGTAAAGCTGAAGGATGCCTACAGGGCGGACGAGGCGAGAAAGGACATATTAAAGAGGGTGGGCAGGAATTATTTTGCCAGGACATGGATTGAGATGAACAAGAATCTGTTTTCTGCATTGAAGCTCGAAAAGATTGCCATGTTCATAATACTCGCTTTGATAATCTTTGTGGCGAGCTTCAATATCATCAGCTCCCTCATAATGACGGTCATGGAAAAGAAAAAGGACATAGCTATCCTTAAGGCAATGGGTGCGAAGAAAAAAAGCATAATGAAAATCTTCATGGTGGAGGGCGTCACTATAGGCGTTTTTGGAGCCATGATCGGTTCCGTGAGTGGCTATGGCATATGTGAGATTATCAGGAGATACAAGATTATCAAGCTACCCGAAGATATCTATTATATCAGCAGCCTGCCGGTAAAAATCAGTTTTTTCGATGTTGGCCTTGTCGCATCTGTTACCATGATTATATGCATCTTTGCAACGCTGTATCCTTCTTATAAGGCTTCAAAGATAGACCCTGTGGAGACCCTGCGTTATGAGTGAGCCCATATTGCAGGTTTCCGGACTTAAAAAACGTTTCAACAAGAATAATGCTGAACTCAATATATTGAAGGGTATAGACATCGATATATATGAGGGTGATTTTATTACCATTATGGGACCTTCAGGGGCAGGCAAAAGCACTTTCCTCCATATACTCGGCACGCTCGATACCGCCACAGAAGGTGAGATTTTTTTCAGGGGTAGAAATATTAATCAATTTACCGAAGACGAGGCGAGCAGGTTCAGAAATGAAAAGGTGGGCTTTGTATTTCAGTTCTATCATCTTTTGCAGGATTTTAATGTCATCGAAAACATTACGATACCGCTTCTGATAAGGGGGATGAGCGATCGTGAAGCCATTTTGAAGGCTGAGGCCTTTTTGGACATTATGGGGTTGAAGGACAGAAGAAATCACAGACCAGGTGAGCTATCAGGTGGTGAACAGCAGAGGGTGGCTATCGCAAGGGCGTTGGTGAATGAACCTGAGATTATACTTGCTGATGAGCCTACCGGTAACCTCGACAGAAAAACAGGGAAAGAGGTGCTTGATTATATACTTTCTGTAAACGAACGCATCTCCTCAACGCTTATACTTGTCACACACGACCCAGAGATAGGATTACTTGGAAGGCGCAGATTTAATATGGTTGACGGTGAACTTTTCGAGCTATAACGAGAAAAATTGGAAAACAATCGCTTCCGAACGGACTCGGTACACTTTTATTTCGCCACAATTTATTTTCTGTTGACAGTTATATTACCCAACCCTATAATTCTTTTAGCTCTTCGAAAAAATGCTCATGGGGGGGCAAAGAAGGTAACCGGCACAAAAAACATTTTCATTGAATAGAAATGCGAAAAAACCTATTTTTATAACGAGAGAATAACAATATGAACACATACGAATCATCACAAAATGTCCAGAAAAGTCATATCCCCTTGGGTGTAGAATTGGGAATGACCTTGATGATCACCCTGAAAGGACATACTGAGTCTCATAAAGCCACTCTTGTGGGAATGGAAAGAGGCAGCTATCTTATCTGCAAAACATCTTCTTCCAGAATAGTGGGTATCTGGGCAATCATGAACAAAGAAGATTTTATAATTGTTCGTTATATACATAATGGAATCGTTTTCGGATTTCACTCTACACTCATAGGCGCTATGGATTCACCATTTAGTCTTCTTATTTTGTCATACCCTGAAAATATTGAAACTGTAAACCTTAGGCAACATGTCAGAATACCATGCTTAATCCCTGCTGTGATGACAATAAACGAAAGCACATATAAAGGAGCAATAATCGATATAAGTTTAAGTGGGTCGTGTTTTGTTTTTAATCTGTCAGAAGGGGATGAAAAGGCACAAATCCAACGTGGTGACGAGGGTGCCCTGTTTTTTCAAATACCGGGGTCGCAAAACAAAGTGACCATCAAAGTGGATATGGTTTCCGTCAGGATAGACAACTCAAAGATTACACTCGGTACCAGGTTCAAGGAACTAACCCCTGACGCATGGAATGATATACAAATCTATCATGACACTGCAACCTTGGCCTTTGACATTTATAACCAGTTACCCAGTCGCTTATCATAAACCTCTTTCATCCAAAGATAATTACGATTTGTCAGATATCTGTTGACTTCAAATAATCCTCCATGTTACCAAAATAGCTTATATTGAACAGAAGACACATCCAAAAAAGAGGGATTGCTATGGAAAAATATCCACACATCTTTTCTCCGGGACTGATCGGTTCTCTCGAGACAAAAAACAGGATAAAATACGCAGCCACCGAAACGAATTTTCCCTACGGCGATGGTTATGTGAGCGACAGAGAGGTGGCATATATGGAAGCCCAGGCACGAGGTGGCCCGGGCATTGTAACGACACAGGGCGCCTATCCTGATAAGGAAGGAGAAGGGAAAGGCTTCAAGGGCATGATGGCGATTTATGATGACCGTTTTATTCCGGGACTTGCAAGGATTGCCGATGTCATTAGAAAGAACAACGCAATCTCGTGCCTTCAGATACTCCATTGTGGCAGAGAGGGCGGGGTTGACCTCGATTATTGTCTTATGTCGTCTGTCGTACCCCAGAAACTTTCATATTTTAAGCCACCGAGAGAGATCACTACCCTTGAAATAAAAAAGACCGTGAAAGAACATATCATGGCGGCAAGGCGCGCAGTTAATGCTGGTTTCGATATGATCGAATTGTCGGGTATTGTCGGATATCTCATATCTACGTTTATTTCGAGCTACACGAACAAGAGAAAAGACGAATACGGTGGTGGCATTAGAGAGCGTTGCAAGCTTATGGTGGAAGTGATTCAGGGGGTTAAGGCAGAAGTTGGCGATAAAGTGCCTGTCGGCATCCGTCTTTGTGGTTTGGAACTCCTCGACGATAGAGGAGGCAATACCTTTGAGGAGAGCATCGAGAGCTTCAGGATTGCAGAGGAAGCAGGCGCTGATTACCTGAGCGTTACGATAGGTTGGCATGAATCTTCCATTCCAGTAATTACAAGGGATGTGCCAATGGGACATTGGCTTTATGTTGCACGGGAGATCAAAAGACATGTCAAGGTACCTGTAATGATGGCATTCAGGCAATTTTTACCGTCCATACCTGAAAAGGCTATCGCAGATGGAACTATAGATTTTTGGGAGATGTGCAGGCCGATGATAGCAGACCCTCAGATGCCGATTAAAATAAAAGAGGGTCGTGAAGACGAGATAATCCCCTGTATTGCATGTAATCTCTGTTTTTCACGCCTTTACTATCACCAGCCTATCATGTGCTCTGTAAGACCTACACTTGGACACGAGAGGGATGCGAACTGGGGTTACTACGGATTTCCAACAGCAGAAAAACAGAAAAATGTTGTCATTGTAGGTGCCGGGCCCTCAGGACTTCAGTGCGCCTCTGTAGCGGCTAAAAGAGGTCATAACGTGAAAGTGTTCGAGAAGGATCAGATACCTGGTGGGAGCATCTTGCTTGCATCCCGGGTTGACGATGGTTCTGAAGAATTGATGAGGGTAATCAACACACTCCAAATTGAATGCAAAAATACTGGTGTCGAACTGAACTATGGGGTGGAATGCAGCCCCGAAATGGTGAATAAGTTAAATGCAGATGTACTTGTGATCGCTGCCGGCGCAGTTGCCGCAGCTCCTCCGATTGGGTTTAGTGGACCAATCTTTACCCCTAAAACGTGTATGGAATCCCCTGATATTCTGCCAAGTAGGCTTGCAATAATCGGAGGGGGAGGCATAGGTCTTGGAATTGCTGTATTTTTGGTGCGTAATGGCAATTACGAAATTACAATAATAGAAGGTAGCAGCAAACTTGGACGCGATGTAAATCCTTTTTATCTGTGGCGATATACAAAACTTTTAAGGGATAAAAGGGCTGTCATACTAACTGGCTCATCGATAAAAGACATAAAAGATACGGTGCTTTTTGTCACAACGCCAAAGGGTGAACGACAGATTGAGGTTGACGGGGTTATAACAGCTATATATGAGGCAACGCTGGATTTGAAAAGATTGTATGAAAAGAGTGCGCCTGAGGTTCACATTATCGGCGACGCCAAAAAACCGAGAAGACTTAATAACGCTATACATGACGGTTATCGTCTAGGGATGGTTATCTAATGATTCCAGTAATTGATGAAACATTATGCACCGGTTGTGGGGGGTGTATCGAGATATGCCCGCCGCAAGCAATCGAAATACGAGAAGAAAAGGCGTTCATAGTGGCTGAATTCTGTGAAGAATGCGGTTTTTGTGCCGCCCATTGTCCAATGAATGCAATAACGGTTCCCTTTCCAATGTCAAGCGAGACAGTTTGAGATAAAGGATACATGGACACTGGGAAAAACGGATAAAGCTCTGCGCAATTCTTTGGAAAAAATCGTTATGTAGATCTTGATCACCTGATGGCTTGGTATTCTCTCCTGTCAAGAAAGCCATCGCCGTTTTTGTCGTATTTTCTGAATTGCTCCATCGTTAGACCGTGAACGACAGAGCTTAACTCCGCAGGGCTGATCTTGCCGTCCTCGTTATGGTCTACATCGATAAAAGCACTGCTGTTAGACCTCTCCTTTACACGTATAGGACCTCCCTTTTTTGAAACAGAGGCGGTTTTTTTGTGCTGAACAGGACCTGTCGGCATTACCGGTATCTTTCCTGTAAATCTTGATATAATAATCCCGTCTCCTGTATATCCTACCGAGATTGCGTCACCTGCTTTAATCTGGTCAAGGCTTTTGTAACCTATCAATCTTGGGTTGGCAATATCGAATGTGACGAGCATTCCCTTGTTTTTAACGGATATTGTTTTATGTACTGCGTCGACGCCAACGACATTTCCGACGAAGTCCCCTTTTGCTCTGACCCTCATTTTTATCTTGGAGGACTTTTCTTCAGATTTTTCAACTGTAAAGCCTGTCGATGCCAGTGCAACAGAAGCTATTATACCAATAACGATCATCAAGAGCCTTTTCATACCTTTTCCTTTTCATTGAATTGTCCGTTAGGACATCTTGCTTAGTTACAACTATAATATTCTTTCGTGAATGTAAATGAAATTTCTACATGTCTTCGGGGGTCAGGGTCTCTGTCCGTAAAAAACCACGGATATGAAAAAAAGAAGCTTGAGAAAAAGAAGAGAGCAAGACGATCAGTTTTCATTTACGATAATTTTATATGATGAAAGATGCAGCATAAAAACATATTGTGTCCGCGATTGACATCAAGGGTCATACTTTGCCTTTCTACCAAAGGGTATATGGAGTTTTTTCATCGTGTGTCTTAGTGTCCCCGGGTTTATTCCCAATAGATGTGCTGCGCCATCCTTGCCTTCAACCTTGCCACTACACATCTCCAATGCCTTTTTTATATGCTCCTTTTCAATCTCTTTGAGCGTAGGGAAGGGATAATTTTCAACCTCAGATGGTTGGTCTTTTGTATGTTCTATCTTTATTATATCTCTAAAATCAATGGGTCTGCCTTTAGAGAGTATTATTGCCCTTTCTACCACATTCTCTAACTCCCTGACATTCCCTGGCCAATCATAATCCAAAAGTATCTCCATCGCCCGCCTTTCTATCACAGGTATCTTTGGAAGGGCCATTTCTTTGAATTTTTTCATTATAAAATGCTGAACAAGCGCTGGTATATCGCCTTTTCTCTCCCGAAGAGGTGGCATATAAATAGGGAAGACATTTAATCTAAAATATAGGTCTTCTCTGAATTTACCTTTATATACGAGCTCATCGAGATTTCGGTTTGTAGCAGATATTATCCTTACATCAACTTTTATGGTGTGTGTGCCACCTACCCTCTCAATCTCCTTTTCCTGCAGAACCCTAAGCAGCCTAACCTGGGCATTTGGTGGCAACTCACTTATCTCATCAAGAAAGATCGTCCCCTTGTCTGCCCTTTCAAACCTGCCTTTTTTTTGTGATATCGCCCCTGTAAAAGCACCTTTTTCATGACCGAAGAGCTCACTGTCTATGAGTGTATCAGGTATAGCACCACAGTTAAGTTTAATGAACGGGCCGTCTGACCTTGGAGAGAGGTCGTGTATTATCTGTGATATAATCTCTTTTCCTGTGCCTGTCTCACCATAAATCAAAACAGGACTTATAAGGGGTGCCACCTTGTTTACCCTCTCCATGACCTTTCTTAATCCAAAATCTGCTCCTATTACCTCAACTTTGACCCTCTCGTTCAATTCATGCTGGAGGTATCTTCTCTCTTCAGCTAATAAATTCTTTAGCATGGATATCTCTTTGAATTGCTTACAGTTATTTAAGGCAATCGCCACAGGCTCATTAATGGACTCTAATAATTCCAAATATTCAGTCGCATCTTGAATATGGGTTTTTAAAACTACTACAAAAGCACCAATGTATCTGCCCTCAATGATAAAACGGGTAACAATAGCCTGTAAATCTGTAAAATCAAGGATGTCTGCTATAGTTGAAATAAATGGGTCTTTAGAGATATCTTTCATGTACCTTACCCTTGAAAGATCCCATGCCGTCTCAAGCTCATCCTGAAGCACCGGCAGAAGGGGGATTTTTATATCCTTACTATAGCCATTTTCATAATCAGCAACAGCCTCTATGTTTAATATGCCTATCTGACCCTCATAGGTAAGAAGAACAAGCTTATCAACAGGCATAATATCATTTAAAAACAAAAAGCACCTATGCAGTGCCTTCGCTATATCAAGGCTGCTGCATATCCTAACCGTTATCTCTCTGAAAAAGTCCTCTTTATTTATATGACCAAAACCCTGCAACATATAAAAGTTATACAATCAAACTTAAAAATATAACAGTTTTTTCTATAATATTTGTCAGTTTTTTTAATTTAATCATCCTAACTATCGAATATTCCATTGAAAATAATATGGCATACGTTTTGCTCTATATTTTTTCGATGTTTCTCGAATGTATTAAGGTTAGGGTGAATCTAAACAAGGAAAATGAGTTAAGGTCTTTTCTGGATGGCGTCTTCCAGCATGTAGTGGAATATAGGGGGCTTTTGAGATTTGAGTTCTATAGAAGCAGTTTAGTTCCCTTAGATTTTATAATCCACCTCTACTGGGAAGAAAATAATGACATTTCCTTAGGAAGCCCCCTATCTTACTATATCGTCGAGGGATTACAGAGGATTGGTCTTACAAACTATACCATGTGGGTTGAGGAAATAACCATCGGAGATATCAAAAACTATAAAAATGGGGCTTCTGTGGATACCAAGGGCTACTCAGATTTGAAAAACACTATAAAAAAGGAGGAAGCAATGTCAAAAAAAGATGAAGTAAAAGACTCACCGACAAAGATTACCCGTAGGGGTTTTCTGAAGGCCGGGATAGGTGCAGGCATGCTTGCCGCTGCAACAGGTCTTGCCCTTGACCTAACCAAAAAGGATGCTGAAGCTGCAGCAAAAACCCTGCCAAAAAAATGGGATGAAGAGATTGACGTGGTGGTTATAGGCTCAGGGTTTGCCGGGCTTGCAGCAGCTGCTGAAGCAGGAAAAAGAGGTGCAAAGGCTGTAATATTAGAGAAGATGCCGACATACGGTGGAAACTCCATTATAAATGGCGGCGTTTATGCAGCATGTGACAGCAAGCTCCATCTAAGACAAAAATTAAACCTCGGTAATGACAGCCCAAAACAGCACTTTGATGATACATTAAAAGGTGGGGACTATTACAGTATGCCCGCACTTGTCAAAAACCTAACTGAAGGTTCTGCAGATGCCCTCAACTGGATGATAGAAGAAGGTGGATGCAAGCTCCGTGAGGCCCTAACAAGGGCAGGTGGTCACACTGCATACAGAACTCATACCGTTACCGAGGGTGTGGGCAGGGGTTTTACAGAGCCACTTAGAAAGATCGCAGAGAAGTATGGTGCCAAAACACGCCTAAATAACGAGATTACATGGATATGGAGAAAAGACACAGAGGGACCTGTTTTGGGTGTTGAGGTAAAGACCCCAAAAGGGAAAAGAAACATCAAGATAAAAAAGGCATTGGTTCTGGCATCAGGAGGTTTTAGCAGGGACATCAAGATGCGTCAGGCATTTAACCCATCTATTGTGCCCGAATACAACAGCACAAACCACCCCGGTGCAACAGGTGAGTGTATAAGGTTTTCCCAGGCTATAGGTGCCGATACCCTTCATCTCGCCTTTATACAGTTATACCCATTTGCAGAACCAGAGAGTGGTATCCTTGATAACCCTGCCGTCTATCCATTCAACGGTGTGGGCTATGGTCTAATCTATGTGGACAAAAACGGCAAGAGGTTTGTAAACGAGCTCGAAAGAAGGGATGTCTGCTCCATGGCACAGATTAAGTTGGGCCAGAAGCCTACCTTTTCAATTTTCAATGAAGAGATGGTAACAAAGATGGGCGGAACTATGGAGGAGATCCAGAAAGGTATAGCAAAGGGTCGTTTTGTAAAGGCTGATACGATAGAGGAACTTGCACAGAAACTAAATATACCTGTAAATAACCTCGTGGAGACAGTAAAAAAATACAATCAGTATCTAAAAGACGGAAAAGACCCTGACTTTAATAAACCTATCACAAAGGCAATGATAACCCTCGAAAAAGGGCCTTTTTATGCAGTTGCCCAGTGGCCTGCAGTCCATCATACCATGGGTGGCATAAGGGTTAACGAGAAAACACAGGTAATAGACATATGGGGCAAGGTAATACCAAAATTTTATGCAGCAGGCGAGGTAACAGGTGGTGTACACGGTTCAAACAGGCTTGGCAGTAACGCAATACCTGATTGTGTTGTACATGGCCGTATCGCAGGCATCAATGCAGCCCAGGAAAAGGCATAAAAAAAAAGGGGGTCGTATTGACCCCTTTTTTTTGGAGTACATATGAAAAAGATTATATTTTTACTTGGCTTTATAAGTATTTTACTATTGACCTTTATTGATGGAGCTGTTTTAGCCCAGGCAAAAAAACAACAGGCAAAGACAACTTCTAAAAATGTCTCCTGCCTTAGATGTCACGAACAAATAGCCAAAGTCCTTCCAAAGAATCACAAACCTGTAACTGGTGACACCATAGCATCGTGCAATACATGTCATAGACCTGATATGTCGACAAAGGCAGAGCCAAAATCATACGCAAGCACTATACATAGTGGACACGCCAAAGAGGCCTCAAATACAGATTGTATGGTCTGCCATACATACACCAACAATAGATTCGGTCTTTATAAAACCAATATCTCTTTTGGTAAGTTAAAAAAGGAAGACTTAGAAAACATAAAAAATATATTCATATCATGGGCACAGTCAAAGAACATGGATGCCGCCCACGGCAAGGCAAATATAATATGCAGTTCATGTCATGACAAAAAACTACCTGAAACGGGTGATGCAGTAGAAAATGACCGTTGTCTTGCCTGTCATGGTCCACTTGATGCCTTGCAAAAAAGAAGTGAACCCAAAGACTTCCCAGATAGGAATCCCCATAAGTCACACCTCGGTGATGATATAGCTTGCACTGTTTGCCACCATAGTCACAAGCCCTCAACAGTTTACTGCCTTGGGTGTCATGGGAACTTCAAAATGAAAATCCCGGGCGGTTGAGAATGAAATTAAAACTGCCTTTTTCGTGTTCAGGTTAGCTAAGGGTTAGCACTGGGTTTTTCGGAGTTTGTGAGATGTCTTGTAAGTTATTGATTGTATTTGGCTGGGAGACAAGGATTTGAACCTTGATTCACGGAGTCAGAGTCCGTTGTCCTGCCGTTGAACGATCTCCCAACTGATATTTGATGTTATTTCTTTTTCTCTTCCTTTTCCTTTTTCTGCGTGAGTTCGATCAGCGCCATCGGGGCTGCGTCGCCTTTCCTTCTACCAATCTTCAAAACCCTCGTATAGCCACCATTTATAGATACATATCTGTCGCCTATGTCCGTAAAAAGCTTCTTCACAACAGCCTTGTCGCGCAGAAACGAAAATGCAAGCCTCAAAGAATGCAGATCTTTCTTTTTCGCCAGAGTTATAAGTCTGTCGGCAATCCTTTTCAATGCCATTGCCTTAACATTGGTCGTCTTGATACTCTCATGGCTAAAAAGTGAGTTCGCCATGTTCATCATCATCGCTTCTCTATGGCTCTTTTTCCTATTTAATTTGCTCAATGTTTTCTGATGCCTCATTATTAACCTCTACCCTATATGTGATCTTTTCTTTTTATTGCCATTTTATCCAAATCGTCTCTCGAAGGGAAATTATCAAGCTTAATACCAAGTTTCAAATTCATGCATGACAATATATCCTTAATCTCATTAAGCGATTTCCTACCGAAGTTCTTGGTGGTTAGAATCTCCTGTTCTGTTTTTTGAACAAGCTCACCAATATACTTTATGTCTGCATTTTTCAAACAATTGGCACTTCTGACGGAAAGTTCGAGTTCATCGACACTTCTGTAAAGATTTTCATTGAAATCCTGCCTTTCTGCTAATTTGTCCTCTATGCTTTCACTTTCTTCTATGTCCTCAAAGTTAATAAAAATACGCATCTGTTCTTTAATAATCTTTGCAGCAAAAGAAAGGGCATCGAGCGGATCGACGCTTCCATTTGTCCAAATCTCCATAGTCAGTTTATCATAATCCGTTCTTGACTCTACCCTTGCCGGTGTTACGTTGTAAGTAACCTTCTTGATGGGAGAGAAGGCTGAATCTATAGGTATTGTTCCTATAGGGGCATTCTCGTTATAATTAAGCTCCGCAGGAACATATCCCCGCCCAACCTTTGCCTTCATCTCGATATATAAACGTGCATCGTCGCTCAAAGTTGCAATATGATGTTCAGGATTGATAATATCAACGCTGCCATCGCTTATGATATCCCCAGCCTTGACAGTTTGTTTTCCTGTAGCATCTATCTTCAATGTTTTAGTCTTATCATCGCTTATCCTTAAAACAACCTTTTTTAGATTCAAGATGATCTCTATCACGTCTTCTTTAACGCCTCTGACTGTAGAAAATTCATGGTCGACCCCATCAATCCATACAGACGTTATGGCGCTTCCCATAATCGATGAGAGAAGAATTCTTCTCAATGAATTACCAATGGTAATTCCATAACCACGCTCAAAAGGCTCAGAGGAAAACTTAACATAGCCACTTTCTTTCTTCTCTATCTCAATTTTCGCCGGACTTATGAGTTCCTGCCAGTTCTTTTCAAACATAATTTATGAACCCTCCTTAGGGGCAGTAAAGAAAACTATCTCGAATAATATTCTACAACAAGCTGTTCTTTTATAGGCATTTTAATATCATCTCGTGTGGGTAAAAGCTTCACCACACCTTTTAAGTTATCCTTATCAATTTCAAGCCAGGATGGCACACCTCTTCTAACAACAGATTCAAGTGCATTCTGAACGCTTTGCAAGTCTTTTTCCTTTATAGAAATCTCATCGCCTTCTCTGACAAGATACGAAGGTATATTAACATTTTTTCCATTAACCAACACATGCTTGTGCGACACAAGCTGTCTCGCTTCTTTTCTTGATGTAGCAAATCCCAGTCTATATACCATATTGTCAAGACGTCTCTCTAAAAGAATGATAAGATTTGTTCCTATTATTCCTTTTTTCCCGGCTGCAATTGTGAAAAAACGCCTGAACTGCTTTTCACCGAGCCCATAAATCTTCCTCATTTTTTGCTTTTCTCTCAGACGGATACCATATTCAAGCGTTTTACCCTTTGTATCGGTGTGCACACCAGGTGGATAGTTTCTCTTTTCTATAGCGCATTTTTCGGTATAACATCTTTCCCCTTTGAGGAAAAGCTTTGTTAACTCCCTTCTGCACAATCTACATGATGGTCCAATATATCTTGACAATGTCTACCTCCTTACACCCTTCTTCTTTTAGGCGGTCTGCAACCATTATGCGGTATTGGCGTAACGTCCCGAATCAGATGTATCTTTAATCCAGCGCTTTGCAGTGCCCTAAGCGCTGCTTCCCTGCCTGCACCAGGGCCTTTTATAAAAACATCCACGGTCTTCATGCCGTTTTCCATCGCCTTTTTTGCAGCATTTTCAGCTGCAAGCTGTGCAGCAAAAGGCGTGCTCTTTCTCGAACCCTTGAAACCGGCAACCCCACCGCTTGACCATGCAACCACATTTCCCTGAGGGTCTGTGATCGAAATAATGGTATTATTGAAACTCGACTGTATAAAAGCAGAACCAATCGGGATATTTTTCTTAACCTTCTTCTTAGTACTTTTTTTGGTTTTTGCCATTTACCTACCTCACTTCTTCTTTTTCATTGATGTTTTTCTTGGTCCCTTACGCGTTCTTGCATTGGTTCTTGTTCTCTGTCCCCTAACCGGTAACCCGCGTCTGTGTCTCAAACCCCTGTAGCAGCCAATATCCATAAGGCGCTTTATGCTTATGCTGACTTCTTTTCTTAAATCGCCCTCAACCTTATAGTTTCTCTCTATAATATCCCTTATCTTCGCAATCTCTTCATCTGAAAGGGCATGTGTTCTTTTGTTGGGGTCTATACCCGCCTCAGCAATAATCCTATTAGACAGCACTCTCCCTATGCCATATATGTAAGTCAGGGCAATCTCAATTCTCTTATCCCTCGGGATATCAACACCTGCAATTCGTGCCAAACCTTACCTCCTTACCCTTGTCTCTGTTTATGCTTGGGGTTTACACATATTACCCTTATTACGCCTTTTCTTTTGATAATCTTGCATTTGTCACACCGTTTTTTTACGGAAGGCTTGACCTTCATAAAAACCTCCTACTATTTAACCCTGTAAATAATCCTGCCTCGGCTCAAATCATAAGGCGAAAGTTCGACAACAACCTTGTCGCCCCTCAATATCTTTATATAATGCATCCGCATTTTCCCTGAAACATGTGCAAGCACCTTATGACCGTTCGGAAGCTCTACCCTGAACATAGCGTTCGGAAGCGGTTCAATCACAGTGCCTTCAATCTCTATTCCTTCTCCTTTCGGCATCTATCCTTCTATAGTTTACTTAATATTTCTGGACCGTTATCGGTTATCGCAACGGTATGTTCAAAATGTGCAGACAATGAACCATCAACACTAACCGCCGTCCATCCATCCTTTTTAATCTTTACCTCACTGCGTCCCATATTAACCATTGGCTCAATCGCCAAAACCATACCCTTCTTAAGTCTGATACCGGTACCCTTTTCACCGTAATTAGGTATCTGGGGTTCTTCGTGCAGGTTCCTGCCTATTCCATGTCCGACAAAATCCCTTACAACCGAGAAGCCAGCCTCCTCTACATGTGACTGAATGGCATTCGAAATATCATGCAGCCTGTTTCCTTCTCGTGCCTCATCTATGCCTCTATAAAGTGCCGATTCTGTAACTGAAAGCAAACTTTCAGCCTTCTTCGATACTGCACCAACCTTATATGTCAATGCAGCATCTCCAAAAAAACCATCATATACGACACCAAAATCAAGACTAACGATATCCCCTTCCATCAGAATCCGTTCCCCAGGCATACCGTGAACAACCTCTTCATTTACAGAAACACACAAGCAATAAGGAAAACCATTATACCCCTTAAATGCCGGTCTTACATTTTTAAGCCTGCTTAGCCTTTCTATGCAGGCTTCCTCAAGTACCTTCGTTTTAATACCTGCCTTTACAAAACGCTCTAAAAAAAAGAGCACATCTATTGCATAACCACATGCTTTTCTTATCTTCTCTATTTCCTCTTTGCTTTTCAATATAATCATTATACAATATCTTAAACACCCCGTTACAAACCTTTTCTCAAAGACACATGATCGATGATTCGTCCAATCATCGTCTGCCTTTCATACGGGCTGACTTTTTGACAAGCCCATCGTAATGTCTAAGAATCAGGTGTGATTCAATCTGCTGTATTGTATCAAGCGCAACCCCAACCACAATCAATAAAGCAGTACCACCAAAATAGAACGGCGCGTTAAATTTACTTACGAGCAATGTCGGCAAAACACAGACAAAAGATATATAAATAGCCCCAACAAATGTGATCCTTGAAAGAATCTTCTCAATATATTCCGAGGTTCTTTTGCCAGGTCTGATACCTGGTATATAACCACCGTATTTTTTCATGTTATCCGACACATTGTCAGGATTGAACACGATTGCAGTATAAAAGAAACAGAAAAATATAATAAACCCGATGTATAAAAGTTCATGCAAAAAGGTACCTGGTGTCAGGAGTTCTGCAAATCTTTTCATGTATGGATGGTCTATGAAACTCGCAATGGTCGCCGGAAACATAAGTATCGATGAAGCGAATATCGGCGGAATGACACCGGCAGTATTGAGCTTTAACGGTAGGTGTGTTGCCTGACCACCATATACCTTTCTACCGACCACACGCTTGGCGTATTGGACGGGGATCCTCCTCTGTGATGTCTCCATAAAGATTATAAAAGCCACAACAGCAAGCATCATTGCAACGAGCAGTATGACCACAAACCAGTTCATTTCGCCTGAATTTACAAGCCCCATCGTGCTTGCAATCGCATTAGGCATCCTTGCGACAATGCCGGCGAATATAATAAGCGAGATGCCGTTACCGATACCCTTTTCTGTAATCTGTTCGCCGAGCCACATGATAAATGCAGTTCCGCCTGTCAACGTTATCATTGTCATGAGTCTGAAACTCCAACCGGGATTGTAAACTACAAGCTCGCCGGCAGCTCCTCTCATCTGTTCAAGACCGATGCTTATTCCAAAACCCTGTATAAGACTAATAAGCACAGTGCCGTAACGGGTATACTGGGTGATCTTCCTCCTGCCGGCCTCGCCCTCCTTGGATAGTCGCTCGAGTGTAGGCACAACGACGGTCAATAGCTGCAAAATAATCGATGCGCTGATATAAGGCATTATACCAAGCGCAAACACAGAGAGACGCTCAAGACCTCCGCCGGCAAACATATCGAAGAAGCCAAGCAAAGTGCCCTTTGCCCTTTCAAAAATGCCCGCTAAAACCGCCCCATCAATTCCCGGTGTCGGTATATGCACGCCGATTCTGTAAACTGCAAGCAGTGCAAGCGTTACAATAATTCTCCGCTTGAGTTCCGGGATTTTTCCAATATTCTGGAAACCTCCCATTAAATCAGTACCTCCACATCTCCACCCTGGGCTTTGACCTTTTCAATGGCCTGCCTTGAAGCCTTATGTACAACCAGCGTAATCGGAAAGTCTATTTCGCCGTCTGACAGAAGCTTCACACCTGCCTTCAAGTCCTTAACGAGACCGGTCGCAAGCAGATCCTGCAATTCCACCCTTTCTTTTCCTTTAAACATCTCGAGGTCTGAGACTTTGATGATTGCATATGGTTTCCTGAAAGGGTTCTTGAAACCCCTTTTCGGGATCCTTCTCGTCAGAGGCATCTGACCGCCTTCGAAGAATTTGCCTTTAGTTCCGCCGCTGGTAGAACGTTGACCCTTATTTCCATACGTCGCTGTCGTACCGTGTCCTGAGCCTGTTCCTCTTCCGACCCTTTTTCTCTTTTTCCTCGAGCCTTCACTTGGTTTTAAATCAGAAAGTTTCATTTATCGAACATCCTCCAGAACTTTTACGAGGTGGATTACCTTTTTTACCATGCCCCTTATTTCGGGCGTGTTCTTTACAATCCTTTCCTCATAGAGCCTTTTAAAACCAAGGCTCTTTACAGTTGCCCTCATATCTTCAGTACAACTGTTTGTACTATGTACCCACTTTATCTTAAGATGAGACACCTCTTAGACCTCCTCGACCTTACTCTTTCCTCTTTGCTTCAAAGACATCTCCCGTGTTTTGAGCTGTGAAAGCCCTTTTATCGTAGCCTTCACAATATTGTGATAATTTCTTGAACCATAACACTTTGTCAGAATGTCCGTTATCCCGGCAACTTCAACAACGGCACGAACAGCCCTGCCGGCGATAACGCCGGTTCCTTCACGGGCAGGTTTCATAAACACTTCGCTTGTGCCATACTTGCCTTTTATTTCATGGGGTATACTTCCGCCCACAACACAGACATCCACTATGTCTTTCTTTGCCCTTTCGATGGCCTTTCTTATAGCATCAGGCACTTCGTTCGCCTTGCCGAGTCCATAACCTACACGACCATTTCCATCGCCAACCACCACTATGGCACTAAAGCTAAATCTCCTTCCACCCTTTACAACCTTGGCAACTCTATTTATGTAAACCAACCTGTCCTGTAATTCAATTCCATCAAGTTCTATACGTTTTTTTTCAATCAACAGGGGGCCTCCTCTTAAAATATTAAACCGGCTTCTCTTGCACTTTCCGCAAGGGCCTTAATCCTGCCATGATATTTAAAACCATTTCTGTCAAACACCACATGCGTTATACCGATGCTGATCGCCTTTTTGCCAATATACTCCCCAACCTTTTTGGCGCCTTCGATATTGCCTCCGCTCTTCAACTGCTTCTTGATCTCTTTATTTAAAGTAGATACACCGGTAATCACCTTGTCATGCTCATCATCAATGAGCTGGGCATACATTGCCTTCAGGCTTTTATATACACAGAGTCTCGGTTTATCCATTGTGCCAAAAATATTTTTTCTGATCCTTTTTTTTCTCTTTAACCTTGATTCAACCTTTTCTTTTCTTTTCATTTACATAGCCCCTTAATACTTACTTCTTCCCGGTCTTTCCTGCCTTCTTTCTCAAGGTCTCATTGGCATATTTTACGCCCTTATTTTTATAGACATCCGGTTTTCTCAGCATCCTCATCTTTGCAGCTACCTCTCCAACAAGTTCTTTGTTGATGCCTCTGATTGTAACCTGTGTCTGTTTATCAACCTGCGCAGTTATCCCTTCAGGTAATGTGAATTTAATCGGGTGCGAATATCCGAGATAAAAAACAACGCTATCACCCTGCATTTCAGCCCTGTATCCTATGCCCACTATTTCAAGCCTTTTCTCAAAACCTTTACTGACACCGTCAACCATATTATTAATAAGTGTCCTCATCAATCCATGAAAACCCTTTGTCTTCAAATCTTCGTTTGTCCTTTTAACTAATACAGAGTTTCCGTTTATCTCAAGTTCCAGACCTGCTAAAAGGTCTCTCTTTAAAGACCCGTTAGGACCTGTAACAACTATAGTCCTATCCTGTAAATCTAATTTCGCACCTTCGGGCAGTATAATTGGTTTCCTTCCTATCCTTGACATACTGCACCTCACCAGATTTGGAGGAGGGGTTCCCCTCCGACGTTATTTTTTACAGCGCTTCTGTCGGTCATAAGACCACGTGAAGTCGAGAGTATAAGGGTGCCTACACGTTTACTCAATTTAGGCAAATCCTCTACCTTCGCATATACCTTTCTTCCGGGTTTACTTATACGCCTAAGCCCTGTTATTACGCTGACATTATCTTCATCGTAACTGATGTAGATCTTCAGGTATTTTCTCCTGAGTTCATCAACAAAAATCTTATGATTCCTTATATAGCCTTCTTCTTTGAGTAATTTCGATATGTTCAATTTTATATTCGAATAAGGTATATCAACAGACTCATGACGAGCCATTATTGCATTTCTTATCCTTGTCAACATATCGGAAATAGGATCTACTGTTGGCATAAAAGCCCCCTTACCAGCTTGATTTAATCACGCCAGGAATCTCGCCTCTTAGAGCAAATGTCCTGAAACATATCCTGCACAGCTCAAACTTTCTCATGAAAGCCCTCGGTCTCCCACATACCGAGCAACGATTCCTTGCCCTTATTTTATACTTGGGAGCATCCTTGCACTTCTCAATCATTGCCTTTCTTGCCATCTATTCCTCCATCAACCCCTGAATGGCATACCCATCAGTCTTAATAATTCCATGCCCTCTTCATCACTTTTTGCAGTTGTGGTTATCGTAATATTCATACCGCGTGCCTTGTCTATCTTGTCATAATCAATTTCAGGGAATATTATCTGCTCCTTCAAACCAAGGGTATAATTACCCCTTCCGTCAAAAGACTTTGAGGAGACACCTTTAAAATCTCTTACCCTCGGAAGCACGATGTGCACAAGCTTATGAAAAAACTCATACATCCTTTCTCTTCTCAGCGTTACCATACAACCAATGGGCATTCCAGCACGCAGTTTAAAGGATGCTATCGATTTTTTTGCCTTTGTTATAACAGGCTTCTGACCCGTTATTGTCTTGATGTCGGCAGATGCGGTATCGAGCACTTTAATGTTTTGTATAGCCTCACCAATACCCACATTCACAACGATCTTTTCAATCTTTGGGATCTGCATTACATTCTTGTATTTAAATTTGTTCATCATAGCAGGTATAACTTCTTTTTCATAAAAATCCATATATGCGGTTCTCAATGCATGCCTCCCGTTTACTTATCAACTGCCTCGTTGCATTTCTTGCAGAATCTTATTTTTTTGCCGTCTTCCAATATCTTTGTCCCAACCCGCACAGGTTTCGAACACTTTTCACAATAAATCATCACATTGGAAACATGGATCATGCCTTCTTTTTCCATAATCCCACCCTTGGTCTTCTGACTTTGCTTGACATGTCTTTTAACCATGTTTACCTTTTCAACAACGATGCGGTCCTTCTTTTTGTTTATCCTCATTACCTTGCCGGTCTTCCCCTTATCCTTGCCCGTGGTCACCATAACAAGGTCATTTTTTTTAACGTGATACTCTTTGTTCATGTCAACCTCATCTTAAGCTTTCGTATTCCTGCCATACTTTTCACACCACTTCAGGCGCCAATGAAACTATCTTCATGAATTTCTTCGCCCTTAATTCCCTTGCAACAGGTCCGAAAATCCTTGTTCCAACAGGCTCATTATACTGATTGATTATCACAGCCGAGTTTTCATCAAATTTTACATAAGAACCATCTATTCTTCTAATTTCCTTTTTTGTTCTTACAATAACGGCCTTGACGACATCGCCCTTTTTCACCTTTGAATTTGGGATTACCTCTTTCACAGATGCTACAATAATATCGCCGACCGTCCCATAACGTTTTCTTGAACCACCGAGAACTCTGATACATCCGAGTTTCTTCGCACCCGAATTGTCTGCCACCTCGAGCTTAGTCCTTTCCTGAATCATCTTTCTACACCTCTTCCTTGATTAACACAGGTTCTTCTTTCTTGATAATCTCTTTTACCAACCACCTTTTTTCCTTGCTCAAGGGTCTCGACTCCACTATAACAACCCTGTCACCAACGGTACAACTGTTCGACTCGTCGTGAGCCTTGTACCTCTTTTTCGTCTGTACATATTTATGATAAATGGAATGTTTGAAAGACCTCACTACCTCCACAACAACTGTCTTATCCATTTTGTCCTTTACAACCGTGCCGACAATCTTTTTCTTTTTTTCTTTCGACTCCATGCTCAACCTCTATCTATTCGGTCCCTTTTCTCTTATTACCGTCTCTATGCGTGCCACATCTCGCCTTACAAGCCTCATTCTCGCAGTATTGTCGAGTTGACCTGTGGAATGCTGAAACCTCAGGTTAAACAATTCCTCTTTAGCGTCTTTTTTCTTTTTCAATAGCTCTTCGACGGTTAGGTCTCTTAAATCCTTTACTTTCATAACTCCTCGCTTCTTGCAATAAATCTTGTCTCAATGGGAAGTTTGAAAGATGCGATTCTCAAGGCCTCTTTTGCCTTGTCTTCCGGAACACCCTGTATCTCATAGAGCACCTTGCCGGGCCTAACAACAGCTACCCATCCCTCGGTAGCACCCTTACCCTTTCCCATTCTTGTCTCTGCAGGTTTCTTTGTTATGGGCTTGTCTGGAAACACCCTTATCCAGACCTTGCCGGCTCTCTTTACATAACGAGTTAGAGCAATCCTTGCAGCCTCAATCTGTCTGGCCGTTATCCTTCCGCACTCCGTCGCCTGCAACCCAAAGTCACCGAAACTCACAGTGTTTCCTCTGCTTGCAGTGCCTTTCATCCTGCCCTTTTGCTGCTTTCTATATTTGACTCTCTTTGGTGAAAGCATTACACCGCCTCCTGAAAAACTTCGCCTTTAAAAATCCATACCTTGACACCTATAACACCATATTTGGTTAAAGATATTGCAAATCCGTAATCAATGTCCGCCCTAATAGTCTGCAGGGGAACCCTTCCCTCACGGTACCACTCTGTCCTTGCCATCTCAGCACCCGCCAATCGGCCTGAACACATTGCCTTTATACCTTTAGCACCAAACTTTATAGCCTGGGATACGTTTCTTTTCATCGCCCTTCTGAATGAAACCCTTCTTTCAAGCTGTAGTGCCACATTTTCTGCAACAAGTTGCGCATTGACCTCAGGTCTTTTCACCTCGGTGATGTTCAAGACGACTTCCTTGTTTGTCATATCTTGAAGTTCCTTTTTAAGGCTTTCGACCTCAGAGCCTTTTCTGCCTATAACAAGACCAGGTCTTGCAGAATAAATATTTATCTTAACCCTTCTATCCTTGTTTGCCGCCCTCTCTATCTCAATCTTAGAAATGCCTGCCTGATGGAGTTTCGATTTAAGAAACTTTTTTACAATAATGTCTTCATGTAAAAATTTTGCGTAATTCTTGGAAGCAAACCATTTTGAATCCCATGTCTTTATTACTCCCAGGCGAAAACCGTAAGGATGTGTCTTTTGACCCATTTAACCTCCAATATTAAAGTTCGTCCAAAATCATTGTGATGTGGCTTGTCCTCTTCCTTATCTTCGTAGCCCTGCCCATTGCCCTTGGAAGGAACCTTTTCAAGACCGGTCCTCCGTCGACAAGCACATTTTTCACAAAAAGATTATCCACATCGACATATTTCTTCTGTTTTGCATTGGCAACAGCGCTGTCAAGCAGTTTCTTGAGAATAAACGCTGCCTTCTGCGGCATATACATCAGCATCCCCATCGCATCATTAATGTTTTTTCTTTTTATAACATCCCCTACAAGCCTTACCTTCCTCGGGGATATTCTTATCATCCTTGTCCTTGCAACGATTTCCATAAGCTTAATCCTTCCTCTTTACCACTTTTGCCTTTCTGTCACCGGAGTGGCTGTGAAAAGTCCTCGTAGGGGAAAATTCACCCAGTTTATGACCGACCATCTCCTCAGTAACAAAAACCGGTATGAATTTTTTGCCATTATGGACAGCAAAGGTTATCCCCACAAAATCGGGGCTTATAGTAGAGCTTCGGTCCCATGTTTTTATAACTTTTGAGCTTTTTGATTTCTTTGCTTCTTCGACTTTACTCAACAATTTTTTTACAATGTATGGCCCTTTTTTTAAAGACCTCGCCACGTAGACCTCCTATCCTCTTAACTTTACGATAAATTTATCTGTTCTTTTATTTTTCCTTGTCTTCTTTCCCTTCGCAAGCTGTCCCCACGGTGAGCATGGATGTCTGCCACCCTTCGATCTGCCTTCACCTCCACCCATTGGATGGTCAACCGGGTTCATTGCAGTGCCTCTGACCGTTGGCCTTATTCCAAGCCATCTTGTCTTTCCCGCCTTACCAATCGTAACATTCTCATGGTCAATATTTCCTACTTGTCCTATGGTCGCCATACATGACAGATTAACCAATCTAACCCCACCTGATGGAAGCCTTAAATGACCATAATCGCCCTCTTTTGCTACAAGCTGGGCATAACTACCGGCGCTCCTCGCAAGCTGTCCTCCCTTGCCAGGCTTCATCTCGACATTATGCACAAATGCACCTGCCGGGACAAACCTCAAGGGCATCGAATTGCCTTCCTTAATCTCTGTATCGGCCTTTTTGCTTGCAATAATGAAATCGCCAACCTTCAAACCAAGCGGTGCAAGGATATATCTTTTTTCACCGTCTACATAATTTATAAGTGCAATATTTGCAGATCTGTTAGGGTCATATTCGATTCCTGCAACCTTGCCAGGCACATCCAGTTTGTCACGTCTAAAATCAATTATTCTGTATTTTCTACGATGACCGCCACCTATATGACGCGTTGTAATCCTGCCCGTGTTATTTCTTCCACCTGTCTTTTTAACAGACCCTGTCAGAGATTTTTCAGGTTTATCCTTCGTAATCTCATCGAAGGTGTTGGCGCTCATAAACCTTCTGCCCGCAGAGGTCGGTTTATACTCTCTTATACCCATTATGCACCCTCAAAAATCGTTATTTTATCTTTAGGACTTAGTTTAACAACAGCCTTTTTCCAGTCAGGTCTTTTTCCTGAGAATCTGCCAAGTCTTCTCGTCTTGCCATCCATCACAGAGGTCTTTACAGAAAGCACTTTTACCTTAAAGAGCTTTTCTATTGCCTTCTTGATTTCTATCTTGTTCACATCTCGATGTACTTCGAAGACATAATGGTTGGCGCTTTCTTTAACAAGCGAACTCTTCTCGGTAATGATTGGTCTTAAAACAATATCGTATTCGTTCATTTTGCCAACACCTCTTCTATCTTTCTGAGCGCATCCAGTGTGAAGACGAGTTGTTCATGTCTGATGATGTCATAAACATTTATACCCTCAGACCTCAAAACCTTCACATAAGGTATATTTCTTGCTGATTTTTCGATTATTTCATCCTTTTGATCGATCACAAAAAGCGGTTTCGTAAGTTTCAGGGTTTTAACGATACCATTGAATGTCTTTGTGCTTATACTATCAAGTGCCAATTTGTCGAGGATTTTCATCTGATACCCTGTATATCTCACAGTCAAGGCAGACTTAAGCGCAATCCTTCGTACCTTTTTCGGAACAGAAAAACTGTAATCCCTCGGGTGCGGACCAAAGACAACACCACCACCAACCTGCAACGGCGACCTCATGCTGCCTTGTCTTGCCCTTCCTGTTCCTTTTTGTCTGAAAGGTTTGTTTCCACTTGCATTCACATCCTTTCTCGTTTTCGAAGAGGCAGTTCCTCTTCTGCGCTTTGCAAGCTGCATCCTCACTACATCGTACATGAGGTGCGTTTTTACATCCGCACCAAAAACCTCATCCTTTATTTCTACTTCGCCTACTTTTTCGCCTTTTATATCGATCACTTCTGCTATTGCCATGTTTTACACCTCAAGACTTAATCTCCACATCAACACCAGCTGCAAGCTCCAATCTCATAAGGGCATCAACGGTCTGTTGAGTCGGATCGACAATATCGACCAGTCGTTTATGTGTTCGTATCTCAAATTGTTCCCTCGATTTCTTATCAATATGTGGAGACCTCAAAACGCAAAATTTCTGAATCATCGTAGGTAGAGGAACCGGTCCTACTATCTGTGCGCCAGTCTTTCTTGCTGCATCCACTATCTCTTTAACCGATTGATCAAGCAAGCTATGATCAAAGGCCTTCAGGCATATCCTGATGCGTTGCCTCATCTTCTTCCCCTCTACTCTATTATCTCAGTCACAACGCCGGCACCTACGGTCTTGCCCCCTTCCCTGATGGCGAAACGAAGTTCTTTCTCAAGGGCGATGGGGGTGACGAGTTCCACGTTGAGGGTTACATTATCTCCGGGCATGACCATCTCAACACCTTCAGGGAGTTTCGCTATACCTGTCACGTCTGTGGTTCTTAGGTAGAACTGTGGACGATAGCCTGAGAAAAACGGTGTATGACGTCCACCTTCCTCTTTTGTAAGGATGTATACCTCTCCCTTGAACTTCGTGTGTGGTGTTATGGAGCCTGGCTTTGCAAGTACCTGACCTCTTTCTACCTCATCCTTTTTGATACCACGCAGTAAGACGCCTACGTTATCACCTGCGATACCCTGATCGAGTATCTTACGGAACATCTCAACGGAGGTGGCAACTGTCTTAACGGTGGGTCTGAATCCTACGATCTCTACTTCCTCACCCGGCTTTATGGCTCCTCTCTCTATACGGCCTGTTACGACTGTACCACGACCTGATATGGAGAAGACATCCTCTACAGGCATAAGGAATGGTTTTTCGGTATCACGTGCAGGCTGTGGGATGTATGCATCGCATGCATCCATAAGCTCGAATATGCTCTTGCAGTCAGGACAGTTGGGGTCTCCGCAGCCATGCTCCAATGCCTTTAGGGCTGAACCCTTGATGATAGGTATCTCATCCCCGGGGAATTCATAGAGTGTTAAGAGTTCACGGAGTTCCATCTCTACAAGTTCTATGAGCTCAGGGTCATCTACCATGTCTACCTTGTTGAGATAGACAACAATGCAGGGGACACCGACCTGACGGGCAAGTAGTATATGTTCACGGGTCTGGGGCATGGGGCCGTCATTGGCGCCTACAACGAGTATAGCACCATCCATCTGGGCAGCACCTGTTATCATGTTCTTTATGTAGTCTGCATGTCCGGGACAGTCCACATGGGCATAGTGTCTTTTGTCGGTTTCATATTCCACGTGTGCTGTGGCTATGGTTATTCCTCTTTCCTTCTCTTCAGGGGCCTTGTCTATCTGATCGAATGGTATCCAGTTGGCAAACCCTTTATTGGCCAGACAGCGTGTAATCGCAGAGGTAAGGGTGGTTTTGCCGTGGTCTATGTGTCCAATGGTTCCTATATTCACGTGGGGTTTGTTTCTTTCAAACTTTTTCTTAGCCATAGAGGACCTCC
>Ga0116191_1000714_pt1 | contig 28582 bp, 27 predicted proteins | sample AD_UKC111_MetaG_FD_89897 | JGI IMG/M metagenome (GOLD analysis project Ga0116191, IMG submission 89897) | Active sludge microbial communities of municipal wastewater-treating anaerobic digesters from Hong Kong - AD_UKC111_MetaG | ecosystem: Engineered > Bioreactor > Anaerobic > Digestate... | reverse complement strand
TTTGTGAAATTCATACATGGGCAAATAATCCATTATCTGGGCAAAAACATATCTTCCTGTGTGCATGAGCCACCCCACTGTCTTTTTCAGAATGACTATCGCACAGGCATGAAAAATTCAAATCGAAAAATGAATTTTCGTGTGCATAATGCTGTATTTGTTGTACATTAAGGTTCATAGGCAAAAGTTAATCGGACAGTAGTGATATTTATCGTAAATGGGGAAGAGCTTCTCTGCTATTCCATGCTCTCGAATCTCATCAAGAATGCCATTGAGGCCTCTCCGCAGGGAGCGGGCGTATTTATCCATCTTGAATCAGCCGACTGGGGATATATTCGTATACATAACAGTGGTACTGTTCCGAAAAGCATACGGGATACATTTTTCGAAAAATATGCTACGGCAGGAAAAAGCGGCGGAACAGGTCTTGGGACATACTCTGCGAAGCTTATTGCCGAAACACAGGGTGGCAGCATATCAATGGATACCTCAGAAACAGAAGGTACAACAATAACGGTAAAATTACCTCTTATTCCAGAAGGGGTGAGCGATAAAGAAAGAACACTGAACGATGTTGAACATGATGACCATTTGGCAGCTACCCTTGAAAGGTTGCCAAAACAGAGGATTCTCCTTGTAGATGACGATTCTTTTAACCTTAAAATCCTTGAAAAACACCTAAACCATCCGAGATTCATCCTCGATTTTGCAGAAAACGGTAAAATTGCTTTTGAAAAGTGCATAGAAACGCCATATGATATTATTTTTATGGATATGGAGATGCCTGTTATGAATGGACTTGAGGCAGCATACGCAATACGTGATTTTGAAAGCCGTGGGGAAGGTGCAGGGACTGTTCCAATCATAGCCCTTTCAGGACATGACGATGATGCGACAAGACGGAAATGCACCGAAGCAGGCTTTACAGGTTATCTTATAAAACCTGCAAAACGTGAGGACCTTATCAGGGCTATCCTTCAAACATCAGCGATTGATAATGGTTTATACGATTTATCTGCTATGCAACGTCCTGATGCTTCAGAAAAAAACACACCTAATCTCAAAGAGGAAGCTAAAGGTATGGATTACCTTGTGTCGATCGACGCAGACCTTGAAGAGTTGATACCCTCTTTTCTGAAAAAGAAAGAAGCCGAGATCGTTGAATTACAGAAATCTCTTGAAAACAATAATTATGATGAAATAAGACGACTTGGACATAAGTTGAAGGGGAGTTTTAGCGGTTATGGTTTCAAAGCTATGAGTGAAATATGTGCAGGTATCGAAAATTCAGCAAAAACACAAAACAGAGAAGAGGTATCAGAATATCTTAGCCAATTGAAAGTATATTTTGAGAATGTTACTATCGAATATATTAAGTTTTCATAGAAAACTTAGAGGAGAAAAGCATGAGTGAAATAAAGAAGATTCTTTGGGTTGATGACGACGATACATTGCTGGATATGTATAAGATGAAGCTCGAAAAAACAGGCAGGTTTCAAGTGACTATCACTACAGACGGAAGCCGTATTGTTTCTCTGGCGAATGAAGTTATGCCCGACATAATAATAACGGACATCAAAATGCCATTTGTGGACGGTGCTGATGTGGCAAATTTGTTGAAAAAATCTGCTGAAACAAAAGAAATTCCGCTTCTTTTTCTTTCATCCTTAGTTACGAAGAAAGAGATGGATGCGACGGGGGGTTTTATAGGTGGACGTCATATGGCATCTAAGGGTGCAAGCGTTGAAGAGATCATTGCCAAGATCGACTCCATGCTAAAATAAGGCAAAAGGTTGTTTTATAAATGTTTGATGTGTCTGTCGGCGCGCCGACAATTATATATCACTCTACGGTTACACTTTTTGCCAGGTTTCGAGGCTGATCTACATCGGTTCCAAGAAGATTGGCAATGTAGTAAGCGATTAACTGCAAAGGTACTACGCAAAGAATTGGAAGAAGTTCGTATATTGTTTCCGGTATTGTAAATATATTATCAACCCTTTTAGCCATTTCATGCTGGGGGTCATCTGTAAATAGGATTACCCTGCCTCTTCTTGCAAGAACTTCTTCGATGTTTCCGCAGGTTTTTATATATGTTTGATCGCGGGGAGAAATAACCGCAACGGGCAATTTTTCATCTATCAGCGCAATAGGTCCATGTTTCATTTCGCCTGCGGCATAGGCCTCTGCATGAATATAAGATATCTCTTTTAGCTTCAATGCACCCTCCATGACGGTAGGGTAGTGGATACCTCTGCCAATATAGAGAAAATCTTTACTTGTCATATATCTTCTCGCAATCTCCTCCAAAGATGATGTGTGTTCAAGTATAGACTGTATTTTATGGGGTATCTTTTTGATTTCTGATATCATGCCCCTTACTTCATCGTTGTCCATCTTGCCGAGCTTGTTAGCCATGTGAAGCATCAGCAGAAAGAAGACAGCAATCTGTGTAGTAAAGGCCTTTGTTGATGCAACGCCTATCTCCGGACCGGCATGAGTGAATATCACCCCGTCTGCCTCTCTGGCGAGCGTACTGCCGAGCACATTACATATTGATAATGTGTATGCGCCGCTTCTTTTGCCTTCTTTCATTGCGGCAATGGTATCAGCTGTTTCTCCTGATTGAGAGACGAGGATGAGAATGTCGTTTTTACTAATTATCGGATTTCTGTAACGAAATTCTGAAGCTATGTCGGTCTCAACCGGAATTCTCAGGTTTGCCTCGAACATGTGTTTTCCTATCATGCAGGCATGGTATGACGTACCGCATGCTACCATCCATATTTTTTTTACGTTTTTAAGTTCGGGTAACGTCAATTCCTCGAAATCAACCTCTCCCTTTTCTTCTTTGAATCTTCCAAGTAGTGTTTCAGATACTGCCCTTGGCTGTTCAAATATTTCTTTTAGCATGAAATGCTTGTATCCGCCTTTTTCAGCCATAGCACCTGTCCAGTTGACGGTGTTGATTTTTCTTTCAATATTTTCACCTTCTGTGTTCATAAGAAGTATTTTATCATCACGAAAAACTGCCATGTCGTTGTCTTCAAGAAAAATGAATCTGTTTGTTTTGTTGATAATCGCAGGCACATCACTTGCCAGATAAAATTCATCGTCCCCTAAACCTATAATAAGAGGACTTTCCTTTTTGGCTGCCACCAATATTCGTTCATTTTCACGCATAATTGCAACAGCATATGAACCTTGCAATTCTTTCAAAGTAAGCCTTATTGCTTCAACAAAATCATTTCCTTTTTCAAGATAACTGATAATAAGATGGGGGATAACCTCTGTATCGGTATCTGATGAAAATTCATGACCAATTTGATGCAGCCTTTCTTTGATATCCATATAATTTTCAATAATTCCATTGTGGACAACGACGACGTCTCCAACCTTATGTGGATGTGCATTTCGCTCTGATGGTGTTCCGTGTGTAGCCCAACGGGTATGAGCAATGCCCATTTTACCTTTCAAAATATTTTTCGAGGCAATCTTTCTTAAATCATCTACTTTACCCTTATTTCTTTCTACAACAATTTTGTTGTTTTGCCATATTGCTATGCCGGCAGAGTCATATCCTCTATACTCAAGTTTTTTCAGCGCGTCGATGAGTATGCTGTAGGCTTCGTCTTTACCTTTATAACCAACTATTCCACACATTAATGCCCCCTTATGTTTGCTAAGCACCAAGCAGTGTGCACTAAGCGCTAATATTTATTACGAAAATATTTTGTTCCACATTACAAGTTATTTTCCGTTTTTATATCTATCCATAAAAATTTACAAATCATCATGCCCTCAATGTGTTAACGTTTATGTTGAGCGAGGACATATTTGGTTACTTAAATTAGAAAATGGAGCAATTATTGTTTCTTCTTTGAGCTTGACCCCGTCAATATAACAGAAACCGCCGATATTCACCTTGTTTTTTATTATGGAATCTTTAATGATGGTATTTGGTCCGATAAATACATCTTCACCGATTTCTGTATTACCTCCTATATATACGTTAGGATAGATAACACAATCATTACCAATACTTACATCGGTTTCGATATAGACGTTTCTGTCAATAAATGTTACGCCTTTTCTTATATGGAAATCGATGATTTTGTTTTTCATAGTTTGATTTGCCTCTAATAATTCCTTTTTTCCATTTACACCGAGAACTTCTAAAGGCTTGTCATAATGATAGCCTTTGACTGCGATATTGCTTTCCCTTGCGACCTTGCAAATATCAGTGAGATAAAATTCACCCTTTTTGTTGTTACACCCAATTTTCTCAATTAGTGAAAGATGTTTTTCAGGAATAATACATATGCCGGTATTTATCTCCTTGATTTTCTTTTCTTCTGGTTTTGCATCGGCATCTTCTATAATATATTTAATGTTATCACCTTCCAGAAACACCCTTCCGTAACCGGTTGGATCGTTTACGCTTGTTGTCATGAATGTTATATTGTTGAATTTTCTATAAAAGTCTATGAAATCTTCGAGTGTTGAACTTTCAATAAGGGGCACGTCTCCATATAGAATAAGAAGGTCGTTGTTGTCGATAAGCCTTTTTGCGGTAAGGACTGCATGTGCTGTGCCTTTTTGCTCGGTTTGCACAGAATAATTTATATTGTATTGGGCGAGAAAGGTTTCTACCTTATCCCTGCCATATCCGGTTACTGCTGTTATACTTATCGGTTTTAGGTCTTTAGCCCTTTCAACGACGTATCCAATCATGGGTTTTCCCATGATCTCATGCATTACTTTTGGTTTTTTGGACATCATCCTTTCGCCTTTTCCTGCAGCAAGAATAATAATGTTAAACCCTTTCATCCGCTGGCACCTTCTTTCCAAAAAATTTTGTAATGATAATGCTCAATTCATAGAGCCCCCACATCGGTAGTGCAATTAGAATCTGACTGGAAATGTCAGGAGGTGTTATGATTGCGCTTAATATGAATATACCAAGGATTGCATATCTTCTTTTCGTTGAAAGCATTCTGTGATTGATTATACCAGCCTTTCCCAGATAATATATTGCAAGGGGGAATTCAAATATAAATCCGAATATAATTAGTAACTTGAGAGTTAGATTCATATAACCTTTTAAATCCGGCATTGGCATAACGATATTTCCTGCAAAACCGACAAAAAATTTATAAATTACTGGCAGTATAACAAAATAACAAAAAACAGCCCCTGAAATAAAACAAAGACTGCCAAGAAAAACAAAAGGAATGACTAATTTTTTTTCTTTTTCATATAAACCGGGGGCAACAAACATCCATATCTCATAAAGGATAATAGGTGATGTTATAAATATCGCTGTGACTAATGATATTTTGAAGTACGTTATGAATGCTTCTGTTACATAAGTAAAAATGAATGAACTCTTTTCAGGCATTACCTTTAAGAAGGGCTGCATTAAAAAATGAAAAATCCTTTCCTTGAAAAGGTATGTAAATATAAATGTTATTGCAATCGCAACAAAGCAGACAATGAGTCTGTCGCGTAATTCTTTTAAATGCGAGAGGAAGGGCTGTTTTTTATCTATTTGAGATTGTTTTGTCATAAAAGTGCGCCCGTTACAAGTTATGCACCATGTATGTTGGGCTTTGAATTGCCTTCATCGGTATTTTTTGTTTGAGGTGTTGCATCTTGACCACGAACTGTCTCATTAATTTCTTCTTCTTTTGTAATCTCTTCCTGTATTGTGTCCTTTACTTCATCGGCCATACGCTTGAATTCATTAAATGCCTTACCGAGAGATTTTGCAAGTTCAGGTAACTTTGAAGGGCCTACGACAATTAGTGCTACAACAAGTATTACAAGAATTTCAGGAAGACCTATGCCGAACATGTCTTTAAAATATCACAAAAATCCTGACAGGTAAACGAAAACCAAATAAAAATGTTTTTAATATGACGTTGGTTGGATGACTGACGATAATGAAAAACCAAAATAAGTGTTGATATAAATTTTTTACTTGACATTGTTGTTATATAATAATAATATTAAAACTGTATTCATTACAATTATGGAAAGATTGATAGAAAGATTAAATTCAAAACACATCCAACCCTCCCACCAACGGATAAAAATACTGGAAATTCTTGAAAGTAATTATGACCATCCTAATGTTAATAAGATTTATGAATTATTATGTAAAGAAATGCCCACAATATCTAAGACTACAGTTTATAATACATTAAATACATTTGTGGAAAAAGGTCTTGTTAGTGCTTTGACAATAACACCAGAAGAGTTGCGTTATGATTATATTACAACACCCCACCACCACCTTCTATGTAGAATATGTGGTCGTATTATTGATGTTGATGTACAGTGTAGTTTTGCAGTCAAAAAGGAGATTGAGGGACACAAAATAGAAGATGTTCAAGGTTATTTTAAGGGTATTTGTAAAGAATGTTTGATAAAGAGCAACACAGACAAATAAAAAAAAGGAGGTTTATCATGGCGCAGAGATCAGAGGTTTATAAGTGTGATGTATGTGGTAATATAGTTGAAGTGATGCAGGGAGGGGTTGGGCAGCTTGTTTGCTGTAATCAGCCTATGAAGCTTATGAAAGAGAATACTGTAGAAGCATCACTTGAAAAGCATGTTCCGGTGATTGAAAAAACAGCTGAAGGGTTTAAGGTTAAGGTTGGCAGCGCTGCGCATCCTATGGAAGAAAAACACTATATAGCCTGGATTGAACTTATGCTTGACGGAAAAGATTATATCCAGTTTTTAAAGCCTGGGGAGGCACCAGAAGCATTTTTTGCAGTAAAAGGTGACAACCCAACGGCTCGAGAGTATTGCACAATTCATGGTTTTTGGAAGAGTTAACAAAAAGTAAAAGCGAGGTAAACAGTATGAAGAGTCTAAAAGGTACCAGGACTGAAAAAAATCTCCTTGCTTCTTTTGCCGGGGAATCACAGGCAAGAAATAGGTATACATATTTCGCATCGCAGGCAAAAAAAGAGGGATATGAACAGATATCGTGGTTTTTTACAGATACAGCTGATAACGAGAAAGAACATGCAAAGAGGTTTTTTAAGTTTCTTGAAGGTGGAGAGGTTGAGATTACTGCGAGCTTTCCTGCGGGTGTTATTGGAAAGACCTCTGAAAACCTTCGGGCAGCAGCAGCAGGCGAAAATCTCGAGCACACTGTTTTATACCCTGAAGCCGCGAAGATTGCTGATGAGGAAGGGTTTCCTGAAATCGCCTCTGTCTTTAGGGCAATTGCTCTTGTAGAGAAAGAACACGAAAAAAGATATCTGTTATTGCTGAAAAATGTTGAGACAGATAAGGTTTTCAAAAAGGATGATGTCATTAAATGGAGATGCAGAAATTGTGGATATGTCCATGAGGGGAAAGAGGCACCTAAGGAATGCCCAGCTTGCGCTCATCCTACAGCATACTATGAGGTTTTGGCAGAAAATTATTAGTTGTATCAAAGACATTAAGGGTTCAGGCATAAAGCGGTTTGAAAAACCCTTGTTGCTTGAACCCAAATCACCCCTGAACATTCGTTCTACAATATTTTAAATGGTTTTTTCCTTGACACGCCTCTTTGCCATTTGTTACCTTTCACATTAAAATGATTAAAATAACGTGAATTAATATCAATCTTAACGAATGAGTCTGAAAGACATTCATTTCATATGGAGAAAAACATAATTTGAGTATCAAGATTGCTGGAATTCAGTTTGCCTGTTCTACAGATAAAAAAAACAATGTTGAAAAGGCCTTGAAAATTACTGATATTGCACTAAAAGAAGGGGCAAGGATAATTTGTTTCCAAGAATTATTTAATCTTCAGTGGTTTCCAAAGGGTAGGGATAGCGAAGTATTTAGCGAGGCCGAAGATGTAAGAAGCGAAACAATAAGGGTAATTAAGAAGAAGGCAAGATCAGCCGGTGCGGTTTTCTTGCTGCCTTTTTTTGAAAAAAATGGTTTAAATTATTATAATAGTTGTATAGTTATAAATGCTGATGGTTCTGTTTTAGGGAAGTACAGAAAGATCCATATACCGGATATACCTCTTTGGGAGGAAAAATATTACTTTTCTGAAGGCAATAATGGTTTTCCAGTTTTTGAAACTCAGTTTGGAAAGATAGGTGTTCAAATCTCATGGGACAATCTATATCCGGAAGGAACAAGAATCCTTGCTTTAAAAGGAGTTGACATTGTGTTTGCTCCGACAGCATGTGCATTTAAATCACAGCACATTTGGCAAACGGTGATAACGGCAAATGCTATTGCAAACGGTATTTTTATAATGAGAGTTAACAGGGTAGGTAGTGAAACTGCCCAGGATTTTTATGGGATGAGTTTTTGCGTAAATCCTGAGGGTGAATTAATTGGAGGGCCGACAGGTGGTGGCGACAGTGTTCTTCTTGCAGATATTGACCTTGAATATCTAAAAAGGGTCAGGAGAGAATGGCCCTTGCTAAAAGAAAGAAAACCCTCACTATATAAAGAAATATTGGAGGAATAAAAATGAGCGACGAACCATCTCTTTGTATAATTTGTGCGTGGCGGGAGAACTGTAAAAAACAATTCTTGAAGAGTAAAGAGATTAGCTTGAAATGTCCAGACTTTACAAGGGATTTATCTATAAAGCATTCGGAGAAAGAAAATGATGAGAAAAAAGATAGTGGAGATGATAAGGGAGGCATGTGAAGACTGTAAGGCCAAAGGTATTATACCGCATGAGATAGATATCGAGCCGATTGTTGAAACACCAAGGGAAGTTGAATTCGGTGATTATTCAACAAATATTGCCTTTATTCTCGCACCGAAACTGAGAAAGAACCCTTTTGAAATTGCAAAGATAATAATTTCCCATCTTAATTATGATGATGTATGTGATAAGGTAGAATTTGCAGGGAAAGGTTTTATAAATTTTTTTGTTAAAGATGAGTTGTGGAAAAAGTCCTTATTGGATATATATCGCTCCGGGATTGATAATTTCTTGCCTAATATAGGTAAAGGCAAAAAAGTGCTTATAGAATTCGTGAGTGCTAACCCAACGGGCCCCCTTCATATTGGTCATGGAAGGGGGGCTGTGGTTGGTGATGTGCTTGGAAATATACTAAAAAGCACAGGTTACAGAGTTGTTAAAGAATACTATATTAATGATGCTGGCAAACAAATAAACACTCTTGGTGAATCAACATACCTGAGATGGAAGGAGCTTAAGGGGGAAACTGTTGACTACCCGCAAAACTTTTATCAGGGAGATTATGTCAAAGGGCTTGCAGCTGAGTTGATAGAACAAAATATTCCTGTTTCACTTGATCGCTCTGAAGCCATAAAGCAGTTGGCCGAGTATTCCGGCAGTAAGGTTATGAAAGGTATTCAGGAAGACCTTGAGCAGTTTGGTGTATATTTTGATAATTATTTCAGAGAATCTACTTTGTTTGAAAGTGGTATCGTCGATGAAACGCTGGAATTGCTTAAAAACAAAGGATTGGCATATGAGAAGGATGAGGCGTTGTGGTTTAAAACAAGCTTATTCGAAAACGATGAAGACAGGGTGCTCGTTAAGTCTGATGGAGAGAAGACATATTTTGCTTCTGATATTGCCTACCATAGACATAAATTAGATAGGGGATTCGAATTATTAATCGATTTATGGGGTTCTGACCATCACGGATACATCCCAAGGTTGAGGGCTTCTTTGGATGCGATAGCTGGTAAAAACAACATTCTTAAAGTGATATTGATACAATTTGTTACACTTTTGAAAGACGGAAAACCTGTTGGTATGTCTACAAGATCAGGACAATTTACTACATTAAAAGAAGTTTTGGATGAAGTGGGAAAAGATGCTGCAAGATTTTTCTTTTTAATGAGAAAGAGTGATGCGCATCTCGAATTTGACCTCGATCTTGCAAAAAAGACCACAAATGAAAACCCTGTTTTCTATGTGCAGTATGCAAATGCCCGTATTCAAAGCATTTTCAGAAATGCAGAAGAAGATGGTATTGACATGGGTTTTTTTGAAAAAAACGAAGAGAAAAAGTATGCTAATATGAACATAGATTTGGATATCTTAACAAGCGACGAAGAGATTACTTTAATAAAGGGTATCCATCAATTTTATGATGTAATGGAAGGCTGTGCAAGAACTTTTGAGCCACACCGTTTGACCTTTTATCTAATTGAACTTGTAGGAAAATTCCACAGCTATTACAACAAGACAAGAGTTTTGAAAAATGAGATAAACATAACGATATCAAGACTGTTTCTTCTGTTTATGCTTCAAAAGATTATTCAGAAAGGTCTTTATATTCTTGGTGTATCAGCGCCGGAACGTATGTAATGATATTTTTTGATTTACTTGCTTAAGCAAAAATTGAGCCATGAATCATAGGCAAAAAGATGGTCTGGGAGTTGGGATGGAGAAAAAGAAGAGCAAAACGAGAGAATACATAGAATCACTTGTTATAGCAGCTATTATTGCGTTTTTTGTGCGTGGTTTTATCGTTCAAGCATTTAAAATACCGTCAAGTTCTATGGAGCCAACACTGCTGATAGGTGACCATTTGCTTGTAAATAGACTAAGTTATGTCATGAAAGTACCGTTTACTGATACTGTTATTTTTAGTCTTGGCAGTCCGAAAAAAGAAGATGTAATTGTATTTCGATATCCGATGGACAAAAACAAAGACTTCATAAAGAGGGTTATTGCTACGGAAGGTGATAAGCTTGAGATTGTAAACAAGGTCATCTATGTTAATGATAAAAGAATTGACGATAAATGGGGACATTATACAGATAACGACATAATTCCTGTTTATCTTTCACCGAAAGATAACCTTGGACCAATTGTTGTACCAAAAGACTCTTATTTTGTGATGGGGGATAACAGAGATAGAAGCCTTGATAGCAGATTTTGGGGTTTTGTAAAAAAGGAAGACCTTGTAGGAAAGGCTTTTATATTGTATTTTTCGTGGAATAACAAGTCAAATAGTGTTTTAGATTATATAAGATGGAATAGGATAGGAAGATTAATACACTGATATGAAGATATATGTTGCACTAATTATTGCCTTATTAATGCCTTTTTGTGTGGTTGCAGACGATTATTCAAAATCAATTCTATATTTTTTAAGGGGTTATAGAAGCGATTTACAGGGTAATTTAGACGAAACGATAGAAAATTACAAATCTGCACTTCTTTACAATCAAAAATCAGCGAGTTTGATGACTGAATTGTCTTTTGCATACATAAAGAGGGGAGAACTAGATAAGGCTGAAAATATTTTAAATGAGGCGCTAACAATAAACGAAAACAATCGAAATGCTCTAATCTTGTTGGGCGGAATATATTCTGCAAAGGGTGATTTAGAAAAAGCAAAAGACATGTATAAGAAGTGTATCGCTTTAAATGGAGAGGATACCGAGGCATATTTATATCTCGGTTCTCTATATATAGGTGAAAAAAACTATGAAATGGCAATAGATGTATACAAAAAAATCCTTGAGTACGATAACGAAAATGTCATCACAATTTACTATATAGGCAGAATCAAGGCTGAATTAAAAGAATATTCTGAAGCAAAGAAATATTATAATAGAGTATTAGAATTAAAAGCAAATTTTGAACCAGCACTTTTGGATTTAGGAAATATTTTCGAAATAGAAAATAATTACAAACAGGCAATTGAATGCTATCAGAGGGTTATCGCTTTCGACCCTCAAAATAAAAAGGCGAGGTCAAAGATTGCAAATATATTTATTAAACAAAAACAATATGATAGAGCGATAAATGAATTTGAAAAATTATCGGATGTTGACAGGGGTGACATTTCAGTTAGAGTGAAGATAGGTCTTTTGCATCTTGAACAAGGAAGACATGATGAGGCGATAAGGGAATTCAATATTTTGCTCGCGACTAACCCAAAGAACAATGCCGTCAGATTATATCTTGCCCTTGCTTTTAAGAGTAAAGGTGATACGAAAAGGGCTATTGATGAATTTTTGAAAATTGATCCAAAATCAGATGAATTTCAAACTGGTATAAAAAGTCTTACACTGCTTTATATAAAATCAGGTTTAATAGATGAAGGAATTAAAAAACTTTCTGAACTGATTGATATTATTAATGATAATGTGGATATTAGTATGATGCTGGCAACGCTCTACGAGGAGAAAAATGAATATAAGAAAGGTATAGAGGTGCTTGAAAAGGCACTTGCATACAAACCGAAAAATATTGAATTGTTGTATCAGACAGGCGTTATGTATGAAAAGATAGGAGATACAGAGACTGCATTGAAATACATGGAAGAAGTTTTAAAGGTTGATCCAGAATATGCAAATGCACTTAATTTTATTGGATATTCATGGGCAGATAAAGGCATAAATCTTGACAAAGCCGAAGAAATGATAAAAAAGGCTTTAGAGAAAAAACCAGATGACGGATATATAATAGATAGTCTGGGTTGGGTCTATTTCAAAAAAGGAGAATATGAAAAGGCATTGATTGAGCTAAATAAGGCACATCAAAAGATGCCAGATGACCCAACAATAGCGGAACATCTCGGCGATATTTATATGGTTATGAAAGAATACGCTAAAGCAAAAGAATATTATGAAAAGTCAATAAAATTAGAAAAAAATGACGAGAAGAAAAAGGCTATACAGAAAAAACTCGATGACTTAGAAAAAACCAAAAAGTGAAGAGAAAAGCATCCTTTCTTTTGATTGTTTTGATATTGTTTTCTGCTTGTAGCATAATGCCACGCAGAACTATTCAGATTTTATGGCCTGATAATATTCAATATATTGAAGCGCTATGTGAACTTGATTTAATGTGGAAAGATACAAGATATTCAGGCTCCATGTCTTTAATTCTTGATTACCCAAATAAACTTCTAATTGATGTATACGGTCCTTTTGGCGATACGGTTGTACATATAAAGAAAGATGTTGAAAAGTTTATTATGACAACAAAAGAGGGTTCTTTTTATAATGAAGCACAATTCGAAAGTAAGTTTGGCATTAAACTAAATGAATTTATAAATGATTTAGCTCGTAAGAACAATAATACGAAAAATGATACAAACAATGATAGTAATGAAAGAAATCAATATAAAGTGAGATATGATTTGGACAATGGTAATAATAAGATTTGCTGGGAAATAAGAGAAGGCGAGATATGTATAACATTTCTTGAAGCAAAGTTTTCAAAACTGTAGATATATGATTGAAAAGGTATTGATTGGCAAGTGTGACACCTTTGATGTTAAGAAAATAAAAGAGTTTATTGAGAAATGTTTAAATGAAATTGATATTAAGATCTCAAAGTCAAAAATACTAATAAAACCTAACCTTCTAAGCGCTAAATCCACAGATAAAGCAGTTACAACACATCCATTATTTATTCAAGCAATTTCAGAAATTTTTTTGGATTTTTCATGTGACATTTGTATAGGCGATAGTCCTGGATATGAAACAACAGAAAAGGTTTTAATAAAAAGTGGTATTATGAATATTGTTAAAAGTCATAACTTGAAGATTAAATCTTTTGATAGAAGAATCGAAAAGTTTATGAAGGGTATATCCCCTTACAATAAATTTATTCTTGGTGAAGACCCAGATGATTATGACCATATTATAAATCTTCCAAAACTGAAAACACATACAATGATGGGATTGACTCTTGGAGTCAAAAACATGTTTGGCTTTGTTCCATCAATTGAAAAGGCTAAATGGCATCTAAGGGCAGGGAAGGATAGGATGCTTTTTGCAACACTATTAATAGATATATATAATGTTATCAAACCATCTTTGACAATTCTTGATGGAATTACAGGTATGGATGGAGATGGTCCTTCAAATGGACGTGTAAGAAATTTTGGGATTATGATCTTATGTAAAAGTGCATTTGAACTTGATCATGCTGTTGAACAATTGATTAATTATAATAAAATAATGCCAATAAGTGAAATGGTTTTAAAAAATAATCTAATCAAAGATTATTCTGTCCAATGTATTTATCCGTTTTATGATGAGATAGACAATTGCAAAAAATGCTTTATTGATTTCAAATTTCCCAAAACAATGAACACAGATTGGAATATTCCAGCATTTATAAAAAGAACATTAAATTACGTATTTATAAAAAAACCAAAAATAAATCTTAAAAAATGCAAAAACTGTAATATATGTTTTAGAATATGTCCTGTAAAGGCGATTACAGAGTCAACATTGTCGCCGGTTATAAATTATAAGAGATGTATTAGATGTTATTGCTGTCAAGAGATGTGTCCTGAGGACGCAATAATATTATCTTAGCTTTACGATATTATTATAGTTGTAATATCAGGTTGTTATGATGAATACAAAATTTATATATTAATAAATTGTAAATATTATGTAATTTAATTAATAAAATGTAATGCGTAACTATATGACATAACTATTGTTATTAGAATAATATATTAAATATGTTTTATTTATAAAATAATATATAATAAATAATCATTAAATAAAACATATCATATTAATTTATTGCTTAAAAAACATAATAATCTATAATAACAACATGTTATGTAATATCATTATTATTTTATATTTTCCTGTATTCGAAATTAAATAACATATATTCATTATGTTATTAAAATAATAAAAAATATAATATAAATAATTATGTGTTCGTTATTGTTATAATATCATGTTAATATAATTATCATAGATATTAATATGTTGTGGAATATATAACATTCATTTATAATACCTCTATATAAATGTTATGTATATAAATATGAGATATAGAATAAAACAATAATTTATTATAAGTGATATGCTTAAATAAATTTAGTATTATATCCATTAAAGGCAAGAGAAATCTGAATAATTATTTTCATATAAATATTAAAATCAACTTTAAAAATAATATCAAAAAAACATATTTTTTCTATATATCTAATAAAAACATATTTTAAAGGCAATTAGCATATTTTATATAAAAACAAAGATGGCTTATTTAATATGCTAAAAAAACAAATCAAGAAATTAAAAAAAATAAAATATTATAAAAGATATTATGAAATAACATATAGGAATAAATTATATATTAATATGATGTTTTATAAATATGTTTGTATTGTATATCTTTAATATACTAATTATTATAAAGATATTATGTTTATTCATAAAAATATAATATAAATAATCATATTAATAATATGATTTTATAAAATTATACGTTTAATAAAAATATGGTATTATGAAAACTATTTATATCATAATTAAATAGAATTTTTAAAAAGTATAACGATGATTTAATTGTGTAAATATTAATAAATATAAATAAATGATATAATTGATAATACGAAGTTATTATGTTAATTCATAATTAAATAATTAAATTACAAATATATTTTAACGATTATACTGTTTTGTATAAATTAATTTAAACAGAATAAATAAAATGTATTTTATCTGTATAATTATGAAGTGAACACTACTTATTTCCTTGAAACTCGATATTTGGATTATCATTTACACCGATTACAAAAACTTTGCCATTTGCTAAAGTTGCCCCGGTAAGAATTGTATTAGAAAATATTGCCTTTGAAACAGCTGACCTAAACATATTTACATTAGTGAGATTTGCATTAGAAAAATCAGTAAAGAAAAGATCTGCATTACTAAGATTTGTTCCTGTTATATCTGAACTTAAAAAAGTTGCACGGCTCAGATCTGCACTAGTAAAATCAGCTCCATGTATGCTTGAACCTGTCAAGTTTGCTGAATGTAAATCAGCACAAAATAAATTGGCATCCATTAGATTAACGCCAGATAAGTCTGACCTTATTAGGTTTGAACCTGACAAATTTGTTTTCCTCATTATGGCTTTGTTTAAATTTGCATTTGTTATAATCGCACGAGAAATATCAGCATCAGATAAAATTGCCCTTGTTAAATTAGCATTAGAAAGATTAGCCCTTGAGAGGTTTGCTTTGAAGAATTTTGCTCCGGTAAGGTTTGCACCTGACAGGTTGGCACCGGAGAGATCTGCTTCTGAGAAATCTGCATTAAAAAGATTTGCTCCGGTAAGGTTTGCACCTGACAGGTTGGCACCTTTTAGATTTGCTCCACTGAGATTTGAAATATTTAAAGCAACCTTCTTTAAACTTGAAAAGTAAAAATCTACATTTGTTAAATCGGTATCTGTCAATTTTGCATTATCAAGAATTGATGCAGTTAAATCCTTATTTGTTAAATCTAGTCTAAATAGATCACAATTTTGACACGTGTTGGTTGTAATTAATTTTATATAATCATCTTGGTTAAATGCGTATGCATAGAAAATGTCGAAAAAAATGTTAATTAAGGTTATTGTAAAAATAGATAATAACAAAAAACGACATTTTTTTATCATATATGTCCTCCATTATTCATTTTAGAATCATGTAATTTCAATAAAATTGTATAAAAATATGTTTTTAATAAATTATATTCACTGTCTAAAATGATATTTATCATAATATATTTTACATATAATCATAATATCAATGATATCAGCATTCTATAAATTATAAAATAATGAACTCATGTGTTTAATTTTCGCATAATTTTGAAATAAGTCAATAAAAAAAGTATGTTGTTTAAATATTTTGCTTGACATTTTTTAATGACGTTGTAGAATTAATATGATTATTGAAAAAAAAGATATTTTTATGAAAATTAAAAACATGAATATTAGAAATGAAAATAAGCTAAATGCTAATGGCGGTAGCCTATTTTATTGGTATCTGGAAAAAAGAGTAAATGTTACAAAAAAAGGATTAATTTATTTTTTAAAAAATGAGTTTAATTTTTTAAAAAAGGAGAATTAATAATATTGGAAAAAATAATTCTAAAGGTTAATTTCAGAAAACATTATTTTTTTATTTTATTATTGATAATATTAATTGTTAATGGATGTGCTTCAGAATCTGGAATTACAAGCGGAGTGAAGAGGATGCCAGGAGGTGAAACGGTACAATTAAGAGAATCTGACAATTTAACTGAAGCCGAAAAGAATAAATTACGACAAAACCTTATAAAAGAAGTTAGAGAAGGTTTCACATTTTACAGATTATCACCTGGCGACATGCTTGAAGTAATGTATCATTTATCACTTGTATCCGAAGCACAGGATTATAGAATAGGTGTCAATGATGAACTAAATGTTGATTTTTATTATCACCCGCAGGTCAACAGGACTGTCGTTGTTCGTCCTGATGGGAAAATAACTTTACCTGTTAAAGGAGATTTTCAGGCGGCTGGGCTCAAACCGACCGAGCTTGCAGCAAATATAAAGGCGCAATTTTCTGATATATATAATTCTCCTGTTGTTACAGTTAGCGTAAACAAATTTTCATCGAAGATGACAGAACTTCAAAAGGCAATTACAAATGCACCAAGAGGTCAGGCGAAATTGGTATCCATTGGGCCTGATGGTAATGTCTATCTCCCGCTACTGAGGGGGATTAAGGCTGCCGGCAAAACAATAGATGAATTAAGAGACATAATTAATAATGAATATAGATATGAGTTTAACAATCTAAACGTTTCAATTTTAATAGAGAGTATAACAGGAAATCGTGTTTTTGTTTTTGGAGAGGTGCCAAGGCCTGGTCCAGTGCAAATGACAAGACCTTTGACTTTAATGCAATTGTTTGCAAACGTCGGAGGATATCTACCTACCAGTGCTATGGACCAGGTAAAGATAATGTATTGGAATGAAAAAAATGAACCTATTCTGAGGACTGTTAACCTTTACAATATCATGAATAATCTGAAATTAGAAGAAGATATGGTTGTTCCAAATAATAGTGTAATTTATGTACCAAAAACGGGCATAGCAAAGCTTAACCAGTGGGTAGATCAATATATAAGACAGTTATTTTTATGGCAGGGTGAGAATTTAGGATTCTCGTACGGATTGGGTGGAAAGACTTTAGCTACAGGTACAATCTCAGTTGATTAGAATGAGGCAATTTGAAAATATGTTTCGATGCAACATAAATATTAAAAAAAGACAAAACGACAGGTTTAGAAGATGGAAGCCAAGAAGCTTCTAACACTGAGAGACATATTTTATATCTTTTTTAAGAACAAGACACTAATTGTTTCTGTGTTTGCAACTTCTCTTGTCATTGCAGTGATCTATTGCATTGTAACACCGGCACAGTATCGCGCGGAGACAAAGATATTGGTCAAGGTTGGTAAGGCGCAATTTACGGGGATGGAGCTATTGCCTGAAAAGCAAAATATGCTTATTCAAGAAAGAAGCCAGAATATCCGTAACGAGATAGAATTGATAAAGGGTCAATACCTAACAGAAAAAGTAATCGAAAGACTGAAAGGTAAGATTGAGCCTATGAAGGAAGATCAGTCTATACTTTCAAGGACATTTAAAAATATAAAGGATATGTTCAAGTCAATTTTTACTGCTATTGGAATATCTAAAAAGACTTCAAAAGATAAGGGAATGATATTGACGTTTATGAATGCTTTAAGGGTAAGTTTTCTTGAAGATACAGATATGATCTCTTTAACGTTTGATTGGACTGACCCAAAATTTGCCGCATTGGTTGCAAATTTATATGCAGACGAATACATATTACAACACACGCTTGTGAATGAATCTCAGAGGTCTCATAAGTTTTATAATGAGCAGATTGAATTAACCGATAAAAAGCTTAAGGAGACTGAAGATAACCTGCAAATGTTTCTAAAAGATACAAACATTGCAAATATATCTTTGCAGAAGGAATTGCATCTAAGAAATCTTGCTGAACTTGAAAACAAATATAATCTTGCAGCTCTCGATGTTTCACAAGCATTGGCAAAAATAAAAAAGATCAAGGATATGGCAGCTCAGCCGAATGTCTGGATTGAAACTCCAGAGATGGGAAGCACTATGGTGAATAGGCAGGAATACTTGCGAACTATTGATGAATCATATTTTAGATTAAAAAGCGAACGACAAAGACTTTTAAAGATATATACCACAGAGGCTGCTGAGATTAAGTCTATAGATGCACAACTTGATAACCTTCGAAAACAAAAGGCCGACAGCCTTATAAACATTGCAAATATGGAATTGTCTTTAGCCGAGAATAGAAAAAACAGTTTAGCAAAAGACGTGGAGAACGAACGGAAGATATTGAATGATATAAACTCAAAAACATATTTGCTGAGACAGCTTGAAAGGGACAGAGAACTAACTGAACTTAGTTACCAGATGTATAAGAAAAAGGGCGAGGAGCTGAGAATTTCTGATGACCTTGATGCACAGAGGATTTCAAGTGTAAGGATAGCGACGCCAGCCATCCCACCTTTGACCCCTGCGTATCCTAAGAAAGGTTTTATTATAGTTTCATCTGCGTTGATAGGTCTCTTTCTTAGTTTTGGTTTTTCGGCATTACGTGAATTTTTTAATCATACATTTAGGGATGATGCTGATATTAATGCAATCCTCGGTGTTCCTTTCTTGATTGCAGTACCGATGCGAAATGCTCCTGGAAACAATGGTGCATCTTCCTCGAATGGTTCAAATATGATAGCAAATGTTTTAAACAAAATATTGCATCGAAATGGAAAGAAATCTGCAACTTCTGCAGCAAGTTTTATAGCCTCTACACCTAACAGTCTTGCTTTCGTTGTTTTAGTAATAATTGGAATATGCGGTTATTTAATATATCTGTATCAAAGCATGATTTTTTATCAAAATACCATAACGATGCAACGCTTTATGTCACAGGATTCGAATCAAACACAGCAGGTGATGTTTGCATCGATCAATCCGGCTGATAATGCATTTTTAAACAGACAAAATCAGAACGTTAAAAATGAAGTTTCTGCTGAAGATAAAAATGCAGGTATGGATCTATTGAGTGACAAGATGGAACAAAGGCGTATTGAGTTGGAAAAACGTAGGGCTTTGCTTGAAACTGAGCTTGAAAAGATTAAAACAGAAATCGAAATAAGTCGGCTGACGAAAGAACAAAAAAATAATCAAAACACAATCCCACAAGCGAAGAATCAGGATGCAATTCAAAATACGCCTAATGCTCCAATGCAAATACAAACAGCGCATCAAACAGGTGGTAATGCCCCTACGAATCCTACGATTCAACCTCAAGCGAATAACATGCGAAACAGTCCTCCTGCTGATAATACAAAATTAACTCAGCACAACGTTATAACAAATTCATCAAAGCAAAATACAGATAAAGAACATCAGGAATATATAGTGGGAACGAACGAAACATTAGTAAGTATCCTGAGGGATAAATACAATATACCCACACATCTAATCTATAACGAATCAATAAATTTAATCAGGGCGGTTAATCCTGGAATGAAGAGTTTAAATAGCCTTTCAAAAGGTCAAAAGATTTTGATACCAAAAGAAGTTATTGAATTTGCAAAAAAATAAATGGACATATCATATTTATTTTTATTTATTTGTCATAAGTGGAATGATTAATGGGTAGACCGCGTAAGATACCAATAGTTGAAGAGAAAGAGATTGCAGATATTGACGAGAGTCTTCAACTTTGTAACCTAAGAAATATGTATGATCATTTCTTCAAGACTCTTTGGAAATTGAAGATGGAGCTTGATGAAATGAAAAAGGGAGTTGAAAATGAACAGGTAACGAAAAAAAAGGTCGGAAGAAAACCAAAAATAAAAAAGGAAAAACAGATTAGCCATGCAATTGTTTTTTCAGGTTTTAGACGAGGAGACGGAGCTTCAACGATGTCATTAAATTTTGCATATGCATTTGCTGAAAATTCTACCAATAGTGTTGTTCTTGTTGATGGAAACTTAAGAGATCCGGTTCTCCAAAATCAATTCAGAATAAAAAGAAAAAAAGGCCTCTTTGATGCATTGCAGGGCAATGCTGGTATGCAAGATATTGTGAGTGAGATTATTCCAAAAAAATTTTATTTTATTTCTGCTGGTCAACAGACAAAAAATCCTATTACATTATTTGAATCAATCAAGTTCGATATTCTTTTAAGGCAATTGCGAGAAAAATATGACCTCATAATATTTGATTCTGCACCTTTATTAGGGAACCCTGAAACTACATTGCTGGCAAACAAGACCGATGGTTTGATTATGATTCTAAATGCTGATGTTACAAGATGGGAAGTGGCAAGATCTGTGAAAAACGATCTCGAGAGTGCTAATGTTCGCATTTTGGGAGCAATTCTAAATAGAAAGCAGTTTATAATACCACAGGCAATATACAGATTCCTCTAATTGTAGTATAATTATCCATAACAAACTTTATTATGAAAACATCTACCACAATATCTGAAACGCCGATAATAAAAATATTATTTCCAATTTTTATGGGTGTTTTTGCTGTTATCTTGGCAATATCACTTGAAACGCTTGAATATAAAACTGCGTTTGCCATTACCGCAGGATTGTTTATAGGTGGTATTGCAATATATTTTCTAAATCAAAAGTCCATAACATACATCTCAATATTTACGCTTGGATTAGGGATACCATTCAACCTCGATGTTAACCTGTTTTTTAGGCCATATATTGGTGTAACAAGCGTTGATATAGGGGTGACATTTCTTTCGAGCGTAGTATTATATTTAGTATTCTATTATGAACATATCGTGAAAGGTATAAAACGTTTTTACAGCAACAGAATGATTTTATTTGCAATGATTTTCTATATGCTTAGTGGTGTGCTTAGCCTCTATAATGCAGCATCTAAAGAACTTGTAGTGCTTGAACTCGTTCGTTTGACAATTCTTTTAATCATCTTTTACACTGTGATGAATTTCGGAAAGAGAGAATATATTTCAGCATTTATCGTAACGTTATCGATATGTGTTTTTTTGGAATTTTTACTTGCATTTTATCAATATAAAACAGGTCGACTTTTAGGTTTATATGCATTTGGTGAAACAAGATATGAATTCGGAGTTGGATATTTGCAAAGCAGGGTTTCAGGCACTTTCAGCCATGCAAATGGACTTGCATATTTTTTTGAGCTGTTATTGCCTCTAATCTTTGCAATGATTTTGGTTGAAGAGAATAAAATGCTTAAACTTTGGTATATTATAACATTCATTTTTGGTATCTATGGATTGGTTATAACGCTTTCAAGGGGTGGCTGGCTGGCAACAGCTGTTTCTTTACCGATAGTATTCATATTGTTGTTCAGGAAAAGGATTACAGAAAAAAGATTCATTCTGTCGTTATTTTTTGGATTAGTTGCGGTGATTATATTAGGTGTTATTTTTTATCCTACAATCGCAAGGAGATTGCAAGCTTATGACTATGGTTCTGCTGGAACAAGAAGACCACTGAACCTGGCTGCAATATCTGTCATAAAGCAATTCCCTGTTACAGGGGTAGGTATGAATAATTTTGCCAAGGTTTTTAGGTCTTATGATACAACAGGTGGTTCGGCTTTATTTAAAACCCAGGGGCTTGTCCATAATCTTTTTCTTGGTGTCTGGACTGAAACCGGCACGATAGGCATTATTACATTTGTATGGATATTCCTGTCTACTTTTATTGTGGCGACCAGACTATTATCAAAAGTACCTTTTTGGTATTCTGGCATATTAATTGGTGTTTCTGCCGGTTTATTGGCGCAATTTATCCACGGGATGTTTGACCCTGGTTTTCGTGTTTTGATGAGCACATCCATGCTTGTTTACAGCATGATTGGAATAATAGGAGCAGTGAGTGTTTTATACCAGGCAAATAAACAAATATCAAAGTAAAAAACTGAGTTCTTGATTAACGCCCTGCAAAGTAGTATTGATTGATAATCCGTTGCTTTGCAGGGTTTTTTTTGCAATAAAAATGTACTATATCATAAAAATATGAGGATACTGCCGCTATCGGTCATCATTGTAAATTGGAATTCAATCGAGTTCTTGAAACCATGCCTTGTTTCTCTATTCGATAAAAACCCAAATTTTGATTTCGAAGTCATAATTGTAGATAATGCTTCGAATGACGACTCCATTGAAGTCCTAAAAAATGAGTTTCCCTATATACGCTTGATAGAGAGCGATATCAACATGGGTTTTACCAAGGCGAATAATATAGCAATAAAAGAGGCCAATGGCGAATATATCTTACTTTTGAACCCCGACACCATTATGACCGATGACTGTATACTACAAAGATGGATAGATTTTATGGATAGCAACCCTGATGTTGGGGCGAGTGGTTGCAAATTGATTTACGAGGATGGAAGCCATCAGGTTGGAGATGCCGGTTATACGCCAACTATCTCTACGGTTTTTAATTTCTCATTTTTTCTGTCTAAACTGAGACCTGAACGCTTCAAAGGCATTTTTTTGAATTACAGCAAATTAAGTATGCCAATCGAAGTTGACTGGATTAGTGGCGCTGGATTTTTAGTGAGAAGTGCAATACTCGAAACTGTGGGTTTAATGGACGAAGGTATTTTTATGTATGCTGATGATATAGAATGGGGTTGCCGTATTCGAAAGCATGGTTATAAGATAGTTTATCTACCCCAAATGAAAATAATACATCTGCAGGGAGGCAGCGCAAAAAAACAAAAAGAGATAAGTAAATTTTCGTTTTTATGGCTTAAAAATATCCGTCTTCTCTTTAAACACTACAACAAGAGTCAACCAATCGTTCTATATGATATACTTATCTCAACCGGTTTTTTGATAAGAGTGTTTTTGTATTATTGTTTGTTCTTAAAATCAGGTAACAACGGTGTAAAGATTAAATCATATAGGATGTTCAAATATTTCCAATTCAGTATGTCGGTTTTTGGAAAACATACATGAAGGGCTCAAGGCTTTAAGGATACAAAACCTATTCAATAGGGTTTGACGAGTATTATCGATAGAAGATATTCTATGAGTGGGCTACCTTTTGAAAGATTGATTTTAAGATCTTGTAGTTTATCTCTGGGGTATAATGTGTTTCAATCTTTTTTCTTGCGTATTCACCCATCCTTGAAATTTCTGAATGGTCTTGAGAAAGTGTCCTAATTTTGTCTATCAAATCGTTTATATCGCCAGCCCTGAAATGTAGACCGCTCTTTCCGTTTTCGACTATAAGAGGCATGTTACCTATATCGGATGCAATGACCGGCTTGCCAAAGGCAAATGCCTCGAGAAGGACAATCGGAAAATGTTCATACCATTCTGAAGGGAAAACCATTAATAAAGCATTTTTTATAAGATTATTTTTTTCATCACCTTGCTTGAATCCTTCGATTGAGATGTTGTGTAAGTTCTTTTCTTTTGTGTATTTTCTTAATGGCTGTTCTAATGGCCCGGTACCTACGATTTTTAGTTGCAGATCTTTTATCTTTTCAAAGGCCTTTATGAGTGTCCACAAACCCTTTTCCTGGGACAATCTTCCCATGAATATAATATGACCTCCTTTACCGATTGATGGCTCAATGCTTGATATGTCTAAATAGTTTGGTTTTATGAAAAGCCTTTTCTCTTCTATGCCGGCCTCCATGAGTTTTTGCTTGTTAAACTCTGTTGTACACAGGAAGGCGTCGACCTTTTTGAATATACCAGACAATCTGTTAGTACCTATTGTGGTTGCGTATAGCCCGCTCAGTAGAAAACTATCCCTGAAACATCTATGTCTGACTGCATTCCAGAACGCCCCATTTTTGCATTTTTCACATATCTTGTCATTTATATAGAACACGCCATTAGGACAGAGCCATCTATAATCCTGAACATTCTGGATGCAGGGGATTGATTCGGCATGGAGGGTATGGAAAATAGATGGCGAGATAAGAGGAAAGATGTTGTGGGTGTAGGCCACATCTGGTTTGAAATCTTTTATAATGGTTTTAAGTTCTCTTTTGGTTGTTGTAGAAAAAATTGTTTGCGCAAAAAAATTTATTTTTTTGGGAAGATTGTAGCTGTCGGTTTCTTTATTGTCCTTTGAATAGAAATATACCTGTTCTCCGTTTCCTTCGAGGAGACCTTTTTCTCGCAGGGCAATGGAATCCTCACCGGCAAAAAATTTATAAAAATTATGTGCAAGTAGAATGTTCATGTGTATACAGACAGTGTTTTATATGATAGCAAATAAATGTGTTTTAAGCTATCTTAATACAGAATAGATATTTTTGAAAGATTGTTTTAATGAAAGGGTGTATATAATGGATTCACAAGGAATTGCAATTTCGGTCATAATCCCGACTTACAATCGTGCATCTGTTCTAAAAAAATGTCTAAAGGCGCTTTGTAAACAAAGCATTCCTGCGGATATATATGAGGTGATTGTATCTGACGACGGGTCTGAAGATGATACGAAAAAAGTAAGCGAAGAGGCGTTAGCAGACACAAAGTGTTTAATACATTATTTATGGCAACCCAATAAGGGTGCAAATGCTGCAAGGAACAATGCAATCCGTGCCTCAAGAGGCGATCTTTTATTATTCATCAACGATGATACGATCGCAATCCCTAAGATGTTGGAAGAGCATTTGCGGACGCATCAACGATATCCCGAAGAGAATATCTCAGTATTGGGGAGAATGACAGTGTCTCCGGAGGTGCCTTATTCAATCTTTGCTAAGCTGCACCTTGATGCGAACTATGGATTATGGAAAGGAATGGTTGAGTTAGACTGGTTGGCTTTTTATACATGCAATGTTTCCGTTAAAAAATCATTTTTATTAAAATATGGTCTTTTTGAGGAGAGCATAAGGTATCATGAAGATGTGGAGCTTTCTGAGCGCCTATCTCATTTTGGTTTAAAGATAATATATAATCCGGAGGCTCTGGGTTATCACGACCATTATCTTCAGGAGCATGAATATTTGAATGTTGCAAAGAAAGAGGGTATAGCCCTGGCAAAATGGTATAAAAAATCCCCACATCTAAAAAAGGAACTTGCCATGGTTGGGCTGCAGGCAACATCCCCGTTGCACAAAAAGATAAAATATTTTATAGGCGATTTAATAATAAACCGTTTAACGAGAACTTTGTTTGTTGTGCTTGCAAGATTTTTTGCGAGGATAAACGAAGGTCTTTCTCTTTCGCTGTACAGGAAGATTTATCAATCCATTAAGAGAGAAAGTGTAAGGCAGGAACTCAAAAAAACCAATAATAGCTGAACTATTTGATGATGAAGCCCAGTATAACATTTTTAATGTCCTCAGCTGCAACCGCTTATGGTGGTTCAGAAACATATATTCTGAATGTGGCAAAGAACCTTATTGAAGATTTTAATGTAAGGCTGATTGTGGGGCGAGGAAATTTTACAAATGATTTCAATTCATTAGTTAATAATAATCTTGTCGATTTTCTTAGTGTTCCTTTTATCTCAAGAAACTCTAAATTCTCAACACTTCTGAGAAAAACAAAAATTCAAGAAAAGATTAATGATTTCGATTTTGAGGCGCTTACCACTATAGCTTCCATAGGGAAAATAAGGAGATTTATATCAGATTCGAATATTCTGGAAGTCCAGTATCCAACGGAAAGTCTTATTTTTCCTTTCATTAATGGTAATATTAAAAAGATAATTCACTTTCACGGACCTTGGCCGCCCCCGCTTTATACGCACACCAGAAATATAATAAATCGGTATACCAATACATTTATTACATGTAGTAAATGGAGTAAAAAAACACTTGAACAAAGATTTAACATGGAGAATATCGAAGTAATTTACAATGGTATCGATACGGATATCTTTAAACCAGACATTTCTCAAGATTTTAAGATTCAGCATAAATACAACCACAATTTACCCAGATTTGGTACCGTTGGCAGATTGGGCAAATCCAAAGGGACGGATTTGCTGTTTACCCAAAAAATGCATTTGAACTAAACACAACCGTAGCGTAAAGCCTATCATGGCTTTTCCCTGTTTCTTGTCAGAATGACCACTTCTGTTGCGTTTTCTTGACCCACCCCCGGTTTCTATCGGTTCATCCGTCCTCAACTGCAGTGCAATTGAGATTGTCTCCTGGAGAGTATTGACTGATGCGGCTAAACAGGGAGGAGAGCTTTGACCATAACTTTCTGCTTTGTGTGGATATCCGAAGGACAGCATCTCTTCCGTCGCTTCCCATCTGGGCAGGAAGAACAAAGTACTTATACCGCAATGTTTTGAGGTGTTGAGTCTTTTCTTTCTTTGCCAGAAACTCATGTTTAAAGAGAAGAAAGAGATTATATACCAATACCCGCAAGACCATGGCCGCCTCCACAGCGTAGAACTTCTTCATGGAAAAACCTCCAAGGGCAAAATCCTCTTTTAGCTCCTTGATGGTATTTTCATCGTTTGCCCGGGGCTTACACATAGTCCATACATCATAGGGGGATTCTTTTGAATTGGTGATCCAGGCGCTGAAGCGGTAATCTCTGATGTCGATCTCATGGGCAAAAAGAGGTAATGTTTTTCCCATCGCCTTCTTTCTCCGGATGATGTTCTGCCGGACTACAATATACCGTCTCTCCTTTCCCCAGAGAGGATGCATAAAGGAGAACTCCGATACGGAAAGCCCTTTTGCGATCTCTTTCCAGTTCGCAATTGAGTAGATCTGCCGCTGGATAGGCCGTATGAGCCTCACTGCAATGATGTAGGTAAGGTGCTCGTTTTCGAGCGTTTCAATAAACTGTTTCAGGTAGAACCCACTGTCGGCAATAACGCCAAGCACCTTGATGTGGCTATGGATGCGATTATAGGAATCAGTGAAGAAGGCAAGGATATTGTTCCAGGAGGCAACATTCCCAGAGCGGTTCCAGAGGTGGATCACATATTTGCTTCTATTTAGAAACGCCAGAAGGGGATGGTGACTCGGTCTGCCGTGTTTTACCGGATTATATCCTTTCTTTGCCCCTTCCTGCTCCCCGTACCGGGGAAGCACGCTGGAGTCGAAGGTAAGCCAGTCTTCCTGAATCGTATTCCAGGGGATGAGTTCCGCAAGATATGCCCAGATATTACGTGAAAGGGCGTCTGCTGCTTTTATATTCTTGAGCTTATTGAACATTCTGGTGAGTGTCGTGGCGGCACCAGGCAGTCTTTTTGCCCCGAATATCTTCGCAAGGACCTCCTTGTTGCCTAAGTATATGAGATGAGAAAATCTGTTGGCCCCAGCGTAGACCATGGCAAAAAAGGCAATAGCCTTTCCGTATATCCCCATGCCATTCGGAGAACATTCCCTGATCGGTACCGCCTTCTCGATCATCTCTGCAAAACCGATCCGCTCGAAGAATGCTGCAACAAGAGCAAAACCTCCATAGGCGGTCATCTTTCTCCTGGTAAAAGATATTTTAACTTTGTTTACCTTGATGGTTGTGGTAGAATTCTTCTGCATCTTTTTATCCCTCCTTTTGCATAGGTCGATTGTTTGGTAGACTATTGATTCTACAGCGAAAGGAGGTTTTTTGTTAAGCATTAAGTGCGGGTAAATGCAGTTTTTGGGTTAACTGCTGCAAACGTATCTGCTTCATGGGAAATAGCAACGATTGACAGCGTTAATACAACCGGTGATGTCGGCAGGTTCACGTCCATCAAGGCAGATTCAAACAACAAATTACATATAAGT
>Ga0116191_1000712_pt1 | contig 28639 bp, 29 predicted proteins | sample AD_UKC111_MetaG_FD_89897 | JGI IMG/M metagenome (GOLD analysis project Ga0116191, IMG submission 89897) | Active sludge microbial communities of municipal wastewater-treating anaerobic digesters from Hong Kong - AD_UKC111_MetaG | ecosystem: Engineered > Bioreactor > Anaerobic > Digestate... | reverse complement strand
CTTGAAGTTGGTGATTCCGGATTTCATTCTCATATTCTGCACAAAAATCGTCGGCAATACAAAATATTTCAATAACTTTGTCTGTTGTGATCATAGGGTTGATGTTTGTTATTTGTTTGATTAACAGCTATAAATATACAAATAATCTCCCTATATCACAACTTTTTTTATGATTTTCTTATCCCGAACTCACGTTAATAATAAAATGCAATTTGAAGAACAATTATCAATTGCTAAATCTCAATTTAGTGAGCAACATAAAGCCAGTCTTATCCAGCAATTCGAAACCACTCTCTTTAATATGATTAAACTACAACAAGAGATAACGGAGGGTTTAAGACTTCTTGAAGCAAGGGGTAGGGAAACTTTTCAGCACTTTTTTGAGCGGGATTGTTTGGTCTTGAATTATCATTTTGATGAATCACCTAAATCAGGGCGGCAGATTATAAAGGAAAAAGGAATAAACGGTTATGAAGAGATCAATCAGCTTCCTATGTTTGATCATTACTTCAGACATCTGTATAATATATTTAAGTTTATTGATGAATCTGATTTTTTGGATAACAGTACGCAATACATTGATAAACGATATAGATATGCTAGAATTGTAAGGGCGACACTATCACCTCATGAATTGGTTTTGGTTTTTTACAACTGCCGATCCAAATATGGCAACGGTCCCTTTAAAAGTTTTGTTGAAAAATACTCAGTCCTTAATAATTTAAGGGCAGATTTCTTGCATTATTCACCCTTTGATGATGATATAGCTTTTGATGAAATCGGAAATGATTACAATCGGTTTCAGACAACTGATAAAAACAAAGTAAATGAATTTGTTTACTATTCTTCGGCTTTTGAAAAGGATACTTCATTATTCAAATACAATTAATAATTCAAACTCCAGTAAGATAAAGTAACTCTAAATAAATGAACTATCCCAAACTCATCCGCATCACCACCGTTCCCGTCTCCCTTGCAGGATTGATACGCGGGCAACACCGCTACATGACCCAACAAGGTTTTGAAGTAGTGGGTGTGTCATCATCGGGGAGGGCTTTGCTTGATTGATAAAAGAAAATATATAAGACAAGGTTTTCTGTTTAATTGTTCATATCTTTGTAATACTACCATTATAAAGTAATATTTATGTCAGTCATCACTAATCAATTAAGAGATATGTCGTCACTTTTTATGAGAAGTGAGGTCAATCGCTGGTTGAAAAGTGATTTTGAATCTATTGACAAAAAGCTCAAACGATATAGTCTTTTAGAGAAAAACAAAGGCAAAACTTACTTGCAGGTATTAAGAGAAACATATAAGACTATAGCTCAAGATTATCCAAATGAATATGTTGTTAAAAATGAATTTCTTAATCAGAGGATTAAAAAACTGGTTGGGACTGATCAATCAGTAGTGTTTAATGAGTTTAGAGTCGGGAAAGCTATTGCTGACTTAGTATTGTTTAATGGCGATTCTAAAGTGTTTGAAATTAAAACTATTTTAGACCGGGAGTACAGACTTGACGCGCAACTGACTGAATATAAAAAGATTTTCAACTATGTTTATATCATTGTCCCTATTGAGCAGTTAGACAAGTATAATGGTTACGATATTGAAGTAGGAATTATAACCTACGACCAAATAAGCAGAGAGTTTGAAGTGAAAAGAGAAGCAAGCAAAAACACGAATATGGATGTTGATGTTCTGATGGAGGTGCTGCATTCGAAAGAGTATTTGGAAATAATTGCTGACAATTTTGAAGTACCTGATGAAATCAATTCTTTTAATCAGTTTGAGATTTCTAAAAAGTTAATTTCTACGTTGCCTATTGATCGTCTCAATAAAATATTTGTTGAAACAATGAAGAAGAGGGATATCAACAATCTTTTTTTTAATAAGATTAATAGTGAGTTTAATCAGATTTGCTTATCTATGAATCTTAAAAAGGAAGAGAGAGACAATATGATTTCAAATTTGAGAAAGATAATAACTTAAATCATATAAAACATGTATTACCCATACCTGAGAGCTCGTCAATTTGAACTGATTGCGCTTAGAGAACTGGCATCAGAAGGAGCTGCAAAAAATGTTGTTCCGGTTCTTGAACCTTTGAGTGATCGATTTAATAATTTATTGTTGGCTAACAAAGTGTTTTCTGATCAAGGTTTCAAGCCTTTTTTGTTGGTAAACCCACTTGAAGGCGAGAATGAGGGAGACACACAACTCTTTTTAGAGTTTTTAGCCGAGTTAGAAGACCCGAGCTTTCAGGTCGCCTTCCATTTTAATGATAACAGGGGATATATTGAATCAGCGATAAAGAAATATAACCTTACAAGCTGCATGATAGTTGGGCTGGATAATTATTCAGATGAAGATCAACTGAAAGAGTTGTGCAGTAATTCGGCAGTCACGCATGTCATGTTGCTGGACCCGATGCGCAACAGAGGGCTCCATAGGTTTATGAAAGCACTAACTGGTAAAGCTTATATTAGACTTGATGATCCTTTTGAAAAAGAGCCACGAAATGCGGAGTATCTTGAAAAACCGGCACGAAAATTTTCTGAAGAACATTTGTATTTTTCAGATGAAGGCTTTGATGGCTTTGGAGATTTCACAGTTTTGCCACGCGAATTTATTGATGGAGGTAGTCCGCCGAGAGCTGTCGTCATTCATTTTACATATATAAATGAAATGGATGAAAAAAATATTTGGATTCGCCATTTTACATCAACTTCAAACGATTCGATAGCTAACGTGCAAGGAAAATTTGCTGAAGCAGCTGAAAAAGCTGTTGAGTTTATTGACGCAGAAAACATAACAAATAGTGCAGCTTTGGAACTTAAGGACTACTTTACCAGGCATCATTATCCTGGCTTGGGTGTTGTGAAAAAAATATCAATTAAAAATCATTTACTAATCATAGAGGCTTTCTTAAATCAAAGGGAACATGAAGATATGCGTTGAGTGCTTTGATGATGTGGAGTTGAAGGGTTTTATCGAGTCTCAAAACCAAACCGGTAGCTGTGATGCTTGCAAGAGTTGTGATACTTTTACTATAGATATAGACGAGATACTTGATTTTGTAAAAAGCTTGTTGAGTAACTTTCAGATAGATGAGCATAGTAACAACACTCCATTGGTAAAGTTAATACAGCAGTATTGGAGTTTTTTTAGAAGTGAAGAAATAGGAAATAAGATCCTTTCTGGAATATTAGAAATAATTGATTCACCCATAAAGGATATTTACACATCGGTAAAGTTTACTGATGACATTGAATATAATGTTGGTTTTTGGGATACCTTAAAAGATCAGCTTAAGTGGAAAAGCAGATACATCACGAATATCAACTATTTGACTGAGGATGAACTTGGTTGGGATGGTTTTTTTGAGAGTGAGGTTGTTATTAAACCAACGGATTGTTTTTATAGAGGTAGATTACAAAGCAAAGCGGATTCCTCCCCATTTAGCAAAGAAGAGATGTTTAGCCCACCTAAAGATATAGCTTCGGCAGGAAGGGCCAATCCCTCGGGAATTCCGTTTCTTTACTTGTGCGATAATATAAAGACTGTACCTTATGAGATCAGGGCATCTTATCTTGATGAAGTATCTATTGGAACATTCCATTTGAAAGAAGGATTAAGCAAAACTATTCGAATTTCAGACTTTACTGAGAAACCCAGCCTGTTTCTTGGAGCAGAAGTAACCTATGATGTCATTAACAGGCAAATAAAATCTACTCTCTTGAAAAAGAGAATCAGTAATGATTTATCTAAACCAATGAGAAGGTATGACTCAGAGTTGGACTATATACCAACTCAATTTATCTGTGAATTCTTAAAAACATTCACCGGTGTGGAGGGGATAAAATTCAAGAGCTCATTACATACCGAGGGAAACAATTATGTGATTTTTGACCAGGATATTATGGAGTGTGCAGAGGTTGATCGATATAAGATAAATAAAGTAGAAATAGAGGCTGAAGAGGATTGGCTATTTAAGTTATAAAAAGAAATTAGTAATACTTATATGTTTTTGCACAATCGCTATTAAATTAATTTTTCAGCCAAACTAAATTACAATGAAGAACATTACATCGATTACAAAGCGTGATATTTTTGATTTATTCGGTAATGGATATAGTGACGACAGTTGGATGTACGAAAAACCGCTTCATGTTACATATAAATATCACGGTAGGCTAACGGAAATTGAGTTTTTAAAAAAGTTGTATCCTCTTGATGAGATGGAGAGTGATGATCCAAGATTTGATACTGCCGAGGAAGACATTATTCAACACACTATTAACAATGACGATTGGGACAATGATTGGGTGTTTGAAGACGATAGGTTTGGACTATTAAAGGGAGATGATAGAATATTGTTAGATTTTTTATGTGCCGTGTTTCATCCTGAAAACAGAGTTGAACAGGAAAAATGGCATGAATTTCTATCAAGAGCTAATAACTTACTCAGAGTTGATGGTTATGAGCTTTATGAAATAAAGAAAATATCAAATCGGAGTGTATACTCGTGGAGACCCATAAGCGAAAAGGAGATGAAATTGGGTGTGTTTCTTCCCTTTTCTGTTAGGTACGAATATGAGATTGAGAATAGACGGATTAAACTGCCTACTATTCCACAACCTTTAAGACAAAAGCTGCTGAAAATATTTGATAATAGTAACGAATCATTTCATGCAAAAACTGAAACAGGTTATAACTATTTGTCAAGTCATATAAATGAGACATTTGAAGAGATTAAAAAACATTATGCTCCATCAGCTTTTAATGAAAAGGGCAATTATATAGAGACTGATGACTTTAATTGCTTTGTATTACAGAACTATCCTTATTGTGTGTTTGATGCTATTGAGCTTTTCTCTAGGATGGTTTCTGAAAAATTCACTGTTGAAGTAAACTATCTTCTCAGTTACAACAACTATGGTTATAAGTTGGTGGATGGGCGGATGGAGATGGATAGAATAAACCTGAAGATAGAGCAGGCTATAAAAGAGCCTGGTCTGAAGGAGTTGATAAACGATGCTTTGGCTGATCATAGAAGTAATAGTTACAAAAAGAGACAAAGTGCTGTTGAGAAACTATGGGATGCTTTTGAAAGACTTAAGACTTATTATACAGACTTAGATAAAAAACATTCTGCTACAAAAATAACTGATAATATGTCTAAAGGCGAAAACGCTTTTAAAGATTTGTTTGAAAATGAGTTCAAAGAACTATCTACTATTGGCAATAACTTCAGAATAAGGCATCACGAAACAAACATCACAGATATTACCGATCAAAGGCATTACGATTATTTATTCATGCGCTGCTTTGCATTGATAGATGCAGCTATAAGTTTTATTGAGGAGTGAGTTTTGCTAACTGCTTTTCGGTATGTTTCTGCATCTTGCCACCGTCCTTACCTCATTGAGGGGACTGCTGAAAGGACAGATGAAAGTATGTGAGTTACGAATGGCTTTGTGAAGTTGTGCTGATAGCTAAATTAGGAGTAATGTTTTTCACAACCAATATAACAGGATATAAAAAGATATAAAAAGATAAGGTAAGACTAAAAAAAAACTGCAAATCCGTAATAGTACTGCTGAATTCCTTATATTCACTAATCAGACTAAGGAAGAGGGTATTGAAGTGCGCGTTCAGGATGAAACGATTTGAAAATGAATTGGACAAAAAATTCAGTCGTCGAGGAATTCTCAGTAGCTGCTTCGGACGGTAAACCAACTGCAATGATTAAAGAGATGCCTCCTGATTGTAACTTCATAAAGCAAACAATTGATATGAACAAATATACGTGGCCTACACCGCTTTATTGGTGACTCGATAACACTAGAGGATGAAAGCAAAACATGTGGTTGTGGAAATCATAACCCAATGGTGGAGATTGATATGGTTATATACAATGATAATATAGAACAGAAATTTCTTCATATAGATGCAAAACTCGTAAATAAAAGAGTTTTTTCTCAGACAGTCGAGTGTTTCCGAAGTATAAACGCTTCCTGAATTATAAAAAAATACATTTTTAGTGGTTCTTATGGAACGAATTGTTTTTGTTGTAAATATAGATTGGTTTTTCTTGTCTCATAGACTGCCGCTCGCATTAGAGGCAATTAATAAGGGTTTTGATGTTTATCTTCTTACAGCTAATTCAGGTAAGAAGAGTGAAATTGAAGAGTATGGAATAAATTTTATTGAAGTTCCTTTTGAGAGATCAGGAAAGAATTTGTTCCATGAATTGAAGTGTATTAAACTACTTGCTAAACACTATAAACGTTTAAATCCAGATATCATTCATCATGTTACTCTTAAAGCTGCTCTTTTAGGGTCTTTTGCAGCCAAAATATCTGGTCACAAAAATGTAATTAATGCCATAAGTGGGTTAGGGTATAATTTTACAGATGGTCGTAATGGTCCTCTTCAGAAACTTATCCGATTTATGATGAGAAAGTCATTTAAATCAGATAAGTTTTATTTTATACTTCAGAATCCTGATGATATTGAAATGATGAAAAGTCAGAAGTTGGTGCCAGATAATCACTATAGATTAATTAAAGGCTCTGGTGTTGACTTGAAAGAATTTCCGTATACTTTACCAGTAATAAAAGATAAAATTCAAATTTTATTTCCTGCACGAATATTGTATGACAAAGGGGTAATTGAATTGATAGAAGCCGCCAAAAGTTTAGGAAAGAAGTGGAAAGGCAAAGCCGTCTTTATTTTAGCTGGTGACTGTGATGAGAATAATAAAGCTGTTGTTAGCGAAGAGGAGTTAAATAAACATCTCATTCCGGATTATATAGAATGGATTAAATTTAGAGAAGATATGATTTTACAGTATCAGCAATCTGATATTGTTGTTCTACCGTCTTACCGTGAGGGGCTTCCTAAATCGTTAATAGAGGCATGTGCTATAGGCCGCCCAATAATAACAACTGATGTGCCAGGTTGCAGAGAGTGTGTAATTGATGGATATAATGGGCGCATGGTGCCTGTAAAAACAGTTGTACCTTTAGCAAATGCTATCGAAGAGTTATGTGAAAGTAAATCTCTGAGAGATAAAATGGGAAGTAACTCACGTGTATTGGCAGAACAAAAGTTTTCAATTGAGAGCGTTATTGAGAAAACTTTTTTAATTTATGAAGAGTTATTGAGAAGTAATTAATTATGAAAGGAATTCTCATCACCGGCATAAACGGCTTCATTGGTACTAACTTCACCAACAGCTGGAGCAATAATCACAAGTTGTTTGGACTGGATATAAGTCAGCCTGACAAAGAGGGTGTGGAGCGTACGTTTGGCTGGGACAATCTGGGTATGTTGCCTCCGGTGGATGCTATCATACACCTCGCTGGAAAGGCGCACGATACGAAGAATCAAAGTGAAGCGCAGAGTTATTTTGATATAAACACGGGATTGACGCAGCGGATTTTTGATTTCTTCATGCATAGCGATGCTAAGACGTTTGTGTTCTTCAGCTCTGTGAAGGCGGCGGCAGATAGTGTGCCGGGTGATGTGCTCACGGAGGATGTGGTGCCGGCACCGGTGGGTCCATATGGTGAGTCGAAAATCAGGGCAGAGGAGTATATCCTGAATTACATGAAAAGGGACCCAAGGGCTAAGGAGAAAAATATTTATATTTTGAGGCCTTGCATGATTCATGGGCCGGGCAATAAGGGTAACCTCAATTTGCTGTATAGTGTGGTGAGCAAGGGTATTCCCTGGCCTTTGGGGGCTTTTGACAACAAACGGTCGTTCTGCTCCATTGATAATATTTCGTACGTAGTCGAGCAGCTGATTGTGAAGGATGGTGTTGAGAGTGGCGTCTATCACGTGGGGGACGATGAGCCGCTCTCGACGAATGAACTGATTGGGTTGATCAGTGAGTCGGTCGGGAAAAAGTCGCCTATCTGGAAGCTCCCTAAGGGACTGATGGATACTGCTGCCCGGGTGGGGGGGGTGTTGCATCTTCCGCTCAACAAAGTCAGGTTGCAGAAGCTTACCGAGAACTACGTGGTGAGCAACGATAAGATTAAGCGTGCACTGGGTATCGATCGTATGCCCGTGTCGGGCAGGGAGGGGATGCAGAAAACGTTGGAGAGTTTTAGGTAAAAAAGCGAGTCTCATTGTGACTTTTTATGAGGTTTGCAGAATATGTTAGTAAATTAGGCGAGTTAAATATTTCGAATATTACACATAATTCGAATATTTCGTTTATATTTGCAGTTACAACATAAAAAAATACAGTTATGGTAACGACAAATGATATAAAAAGGCCTAATAAACGTGAGCGAAAATTAGCTCAGGAGTCTTACACTTCTCTCATTTCCTCGATTGAACAGTTAAAATCGGACCAGGCCGAAATTGAAATTGAAGAGACCAGGGAGAGAATTATTCTTCCTGTAAAAGCATTGAATTTATTAGGAGAAATATTAAAGGCAATGAGTCAGGGTAAACCTATTTCAATAGTACCTATTGCAACGGAAGTGACAACCCAAAAAGCTTCAGAGATTTTGGGATGTTCAAGACCCTATCTCGTGAAATTACTAGAGGAGGGAAAAATTGAATATACAAAAGTAGGAAAACATCGTCGCATTAAATATGAGGATGTGATCGACTACAAAAAGAAAATGAAAGAGGAGCAAAAGAAACGGCTCATCGAGATGATGCATGCAGATGAAGATCTAGGGCTTTATGATTCATAGCGTTCGATTTACGGCAGTGCTGGATACCATGTGATTTAGGTTTGCCTATTATGATTTGTATACACCAAAATGGAGTAATCATATTTTTGATGAATGGAAGGACGTGATGCATAGAAAAGGAGTTTCACCAGATGAATCAGAAAAACGTACACTCAACCTGAACAATGCCTTTCCCGATACTTTGGTGACACATTACGAAACCCTTATTGATCATCTTGAATTGCCGGATGAAAAAGATAGGCATGTATTGGCCGCAGCTATCAAAACGAATGCACATGTAATTGTTTCAAACAATATAAAGGATTTTCCGGAAGATGTTCTGGATAGATATGGCCTGAAAATTAAAACACCCGATGATTTTCTGACGGATATCATTGACTTGAATACTGAAATTGCGGTTGAGGCTTTCAAAGAGATGGTGCTTAACAAAAAAAATCCTGAATTAGATGAATATGAAGTGTTGGACTGTTTAAGAAAAAACGGGCTGAAAGATACTGCCGACTACCTACATGCCCTTCTTTAATTCGGGTCTACTGAATAATTGGTGTTTTCGCTGAAAATAGATATATATGACAGAGAACCACGTGGTGAACAACGGGAAAATAAAGCAAGCACTGGGCATCGACAAAATGTCGATATCGGCAAAGGAGGATATTCGAAAAACGCTTGATAGTTTCAGATAACAAGGGAGAATGAGTGCAATAATAATATATTTGATTGTTTTTGTTTTGCTGCTTGCGGCAGAACTTTTTTATTTCCGCATAGCAGATCGATTTAACATCATCGACAAACCGAACGAGCGGAGTTCGCACAACTATATCACCATCCGAGGTGGAGGAGTCATCTGGTGGGTAGCCGCCCTACTCTACCTGTTGTTTAACCTATCCGTAACGGCCGGGTGGTTTTTGGCTGGAATCACGTTAATTGCAGGTGTAAGCTTTGTGGATGACGTAAAAGGGCTGGGACAGAAAATGCGCTTGCTCTTTCACCTTCTGGCAATGAGCTGTGCATTCTACCTGGCAGGTGTCTTCGGGAGCTATCCTTGGTGGGCTATAGTTATCGGCTACGTAGTGTTTATTGGCATCGTCAACGCGTACAACTTTATGGATGGCATCAACGGGATCACAGGACTCTATAGTATCGCAGTACTGGCTTCGCTGCAGTATGTTAACCTGTCGTACGGAAATTTTGTGCCACCGGACCTGATCTGGTACCCGATGATTGCTTCTCTAGTATTCCTTTTCTTCAATTTCCGGAAGAGAGCCCGGTGCTTTGCCGGAGATGTGGGAAGCGTGGGCATCGCTTTCTGGATTGTGACACTACTGCTAATATTGATAATAAAAACGGAGAACCTGATATGGATTGGCTTTCTGATGGTTTACGGAGTAGATGCAGTAATGACTATTCTGCATCGTATCTACTTGAAACAAAATATCATGGAGGCGCACCGGCTCCATTTCTACCAGATACTGGCGAATGAAAAGAAAATACCTCATCGATTGGTATCGCTGATCTATTTCACGGTTCAGTTGCTCTGCTCGGCACTTATCATCCTTTTTTATCCTGTGCTGGGATGGGGTATCTTTGTAATCCTGTTGTTGCTTTTGATGGGACTTTACATGATCAAGTTCCCGATGATGAACGCAAAAAAGTGTGATGTATGCTGATTGACGATGATTTACTCGATAAAGTTACGGAACAGGCAAAAGCCAGTCCCCGACTCCGCATGAATTACAACCTGCACGATTCGCTGGATGCGAAAGCGCAGCGGCTACTGAACGCGTTGGAACCCGGAACAGTCTTGCCGGTTCACCGTCATAGCCATACCGCGGAGACTTATATCGTGCTGAGGGGAAGCATCCGCGTGATGTTTTACAACGACGAGAAGCTGCTGACAGCAGAATTTCTGATCGATCCCAAAGTGAAAGAATACGGCATCCATATCCCCGCCGGACAGTGGCACACGCTGGAGGTGTTGGAGAGCGGAACCGTGATCTTTGAAGTGAAAGACGGCCCTTATGCTCCCCTGCAACCGGAGGATATCCTGGAGCCAAAGACTTAATCAGACTTAGAAGCTTAAACCCCAATTAAAGACCTTTTGTGCTTTTACATAAAAAAACAGAGTTGATTTATACTCGGAACCAATTGATTTTTACTATCTTTGCAATAGACGGTTTTTTTGATTCTTGCCGACTTTGTATCTAACATATCAAAAAATAATAAGATGGTTGCTGAAACGACAGACAAACTAAGGAAAAGACATACCGGACGGAACGTGCAGAGAGTCCGGATGTATTTTGGTGTGAAACAGGAAGCTTTGGCTGCTGATCTGGGTATAACTCAGCAGGAAGTGTCGAAGATTGAACAGCAGGAAGAAATTGAAGAAGAAATGTTATCACAGATTGCCAATGTGCTGGGAGTCTCCTCAGAAGTAATTCGGGATTTTGACGTGGAAAGGGCTATTTACAACATCAACAACAGCTATAATGATGCAACCATTACTGAAGGAAGTACTGCCGTTGTATTACAAATAAATCCAATAGAAAAAATTGTAGAGCTTTATGAACGGTTACTGAAAAGTGAAAGGGAAAAAATTGAATTATTAAAAAACAGTAAGTAAAAAGCAAAAGATAAATATGTCTAAGACATAATCTATATTATGGAAAATGAAACCTACACAAAAGCCTTACATATAGGCAGAAAGATCGAAAGAGTACGCCGCCTACGGGGGATGACACAGGCTGATTTGGGGGATATTCTGGGTGTAACCAAGCAGGCAGTCTCTAAAATGGAGCAGACAGAGAAAATGGATGATGGAAAGCTAAAACAGGTTGCTGAAGCTTTGGGAGTCACAGAAGAAGGATTGAAAAACTTTACAGAGGAAACAGTTCTGTATTGCACAAATAATTTTTATGAAAACTGTCATGTTAGTGCTTCAAATATCGGACCTATTTCTACTGTAGAAAATCTGAATCACTTCTCCATGGAACAGGCCATCAAGCTTTTCGAAGAACTGATAAAAATTGAAAGGAAAAAGTTCGAGTCTTTAAAAAAAGAGAAAGAATAGACCTGCTCAACATCCTGCAGGTTTTCTCCAACCATTATATTTCCAAAAAAGCAGCGGATGAACTGACCGCTGCCAAAGACCGGGAAATCACCTGGCTGAAAGAAGAAATCCTATACCTGAGAACGAAAATAGACCGGTTGCTGGAATACGTCACGAAGCAATCGACATAGTCAATATTTGCAGAATTGCTACAGATTGAGTAATTTTATCAGTCGAAAGGGGGTTTTGATTTCATGAAAGTGAAGCATAACATAGCGAGAATTGAATTCATGATGTCGTTGTACAAGATGACAGTGGACGAATTGTTGCTTCATATAAACATGGGGCTGAAAAAGCTTATTACTGCTGATGACCTGTTCGGAGAGGAGATCGAAATCAATCACCTGAAAAGAATAGACAAAATCTTCAATAAGGGACTTCATTATTACCTCGATGAGAAACCTCCTGTAAAAACTGAGGATGCAAGCATCTTTTTCAGAAAAGAAAATTTTATTTCCGACCTTAATCTGGAGTCACTGAAAATTGTCAATCGGTTCGAGGAACTGAAATTATCGCTGGAAGCGATTTCCAATCTTGCCGATATAAAGCGGGACCGATTATTGCCCATCTTCTCGACAAATGATAATCCGAATGATGTAGCCCTTGCACTTTCGAAACACTTGTATCCTGCTTTTGAACGTAATAAAAGAGATTTTCTGAAAGCATTGATCAATCGATTTGCAGAATACAATATCCTGGTATTTGAGTTCATCGAAACATGGAACAAGAAAGAAAACGCCAATATCGATGGTTTCTATCTTCGTCCCAACGTGATCGTGCTGAAAAGACAACAGAACGCATTCAGCAGAGAGATTTTCACACTGATTCACGAGCTGGGACACTATCTGTTAAACATCGAAGAGGTTGAACAGATTGATGTGCTAAATTTGTCCAGAAAAGAGCTATCGGCTGTTGAAAGGTGGTGCAACGAATTCGCCTTTTATTTCCTTGCCGGAGATCGTGCGAAAGAGATTTCCGAACTGGGGCGGTTGGATGAACGGAACGACTATCACTTCGACAACGTAACCCGGATATCAAGCGAGACCCACCTCAGCAAGCTGGCAATATACACCCGCCTCTTATTCAGTGGCCAGATTTCTCAGTCAAATTACGACCGTGTTAGGAGCGATCTGGAAGAAAAGTATCGGTTAAGGCAAGAGGAAAAGGCGAGACAAAAAGAGATTGACAAAATGTTGGGGGTAAAAAGCAAAGGTTCTGCACCTAAACCCATCAACTCTCCCTTGTTTATCTCAACGGTTCAAATCGCCTATTATGAGGGTATCATGAACGAAGCTGATGTGTGTAGAACACTTAAAATAAGTCCTGAAAAACTAGAATTGTATATCCAATGAAAGTTGTGCTTGATACCAGCTCACTTTTGTCGTTAGTACGTTACTACATACCATTTGACAATGAGCAAGTGTTATTCGATTACATCAAATCGAAATTGCATGTTGGTGAAATTATTCTGATCGATAAAGTATTTGATGAGTGTAAATATATCTCCAACAAAGTCATATTTAAGGATTTGTTTTTTCTTGAAGATAAAAATTTTTTACAGTCATCCGGTATTCCATACAAAACAGATAGTCTCCTGGCTCCCTCTCCGGGAAAATTTCTACGAAGAGTAGATGATCACTTTGCCATATCTGTTCAGAAAAGAAAATTAACACCTGTTCAGTATGAAACAGAAAAGAATAGCTATCTTAATAGTGCCGATATCAAGCAGATCATCCTCTGCCTGAATTTAATAGAGAAGCGCGAAGATGTTGTTCTGGTGACAGAAGAATCTCGGGCAAGCAATGATTCCAAAATATTCAAAAAATTACCAGCGATTTGTGACATGCTGGGCATTAATTCATCAACATTGCCTAATCTATTATTACAAAGTACTGATATAGAGCTAAAATGTCTCAAAAGAGAATAAGGATTTATCGCCGGAAAATACAATTACCTCCGAAAAAGTGGTCCTGTTCAACATGAACAACTTTTAATGAGAACTGTAAAATCAAAACAAGTACGGACAATGGCAATATACCGGAGAGATATCCGACAGGGGTTGAACTATTTTGCTCAACCCCTGAATTTGTTAATCACTTACCTATTTTTTTGTAAATCTCAATGCCCGGAAGTTGAATCCGGAGTTTTCAATATAGAATTTCACCCGCTGTTCACCCTCGTCAAGATGAATTTCCAACGGCGGTACCGGATGCCACCTCCAACTGCTCCAGCTTCCATTATTGGGAATATGGATTGGTCCCGTCACATTCTCGTTATTGACTTCAATGTGGAACCTGGCGTTGTTACCGTTTGCAGAAACACTTGCTTCAACGAAATACGTTCCGGCCTCTTCCACATTCAGGGTATAGACAAGCCACTCGTTTGCTGAAGTATAACCTATGTTGTTCCCGTTTCCCTCAACCTCTACCGGGGTGCCGCGCGTATCACCATTGGCGAGCCTGTAGCTGTCGTTGCCCGTTTTGTTTTCCGGCTCGTTATCATGGAACGCAAAGCCCTCACCGCCAAAATCAAAATTTGCAGCCGGAACTTCACAGGGTGCGGAGGAAGAAAGTGTGTGAGGCCCTTTAAACGGACGGGTATATTTTCCATCTACCACTACCCTTTCCACAATATTGCCCGACTGAAAAACAACGGAAGTAACACCTTCACCCGTAACAGTGATCACACCATCTTCCACCCGGGCTATATCCGGATTTTCAGAATACCAGATGATTTCCTCCGAAAAGTTGTAGTTCTCAGGGTGGCAGGTCGCAATTACGGTCGCCTTATCACCATACAACAGTTCCAAATGCGACTCGCTCAATTCGACAGACTCAAGAGGAACTTTTACAACGCTCGTCACCTCCACCCTCTTTTCAAGATCGCCTGCTTTAACAGCAATATACGTGACCCCGGCGCCAACGGCCTTAACCAGGCCGTCCTTGTCTACGGTAACCACAGAAGCATCCTCCGTACTCCATTGGTAACTATATGTGCCATCCGTAGGACTGGCAATCAGTTGAAATTCATCTCCCACAAAAAGAGCAAGGGAAGACTTGTTAACAAAGAACGCTCTTTCCACCTCTGTTCTCAAATTCTCCTCACAACCGGTCAAAAGAATACAGATAAGCGGTAAGACAAAAAATATAGCTTTTAAATTGTGTTTCATATTGATAAGATATTTATTTTAAAACTCCGTTACAATCAAAACCGGATCGTGATCCGAAGGACATCTGCCATAAGGTCTGTCGTCAATTACACGATACTGTAGCAGCTTAACATTTTTGCTGACAAAAATATAGTCGATCCTGTTTTTTGATTCTTCAGAAGGTTTTAAATGATTGAACGTGCCTTCCGGACCCAACGGATCATCAACCAGATCCCTGGAATCATCAAGCAAACCGTCAGCCTGAAGGATGGCGATGGGTTCCGAATCAGGTTGGCAGTTAAAGTCGCCCGAAGCAAAGATTGGGTATTGTTTTTTGACTATCTCCTTTATCTTTGATAAAAGCAGCTTCGCCGACTCCACTCGGGCCACCTCTCCTTGATGGTCGAAATGGGAGTTGAAGAAATAGAACACGTTGTATGTTTTCCTATCCATGAACTTTCCCCATGAGCAGATTCTTCGGTAGTTTACCGCATCCCAGCCATAACTCGGTTTTTCGGGAGTATTGGAAAACCAGAAACTACCCTCATCCAGCAACTCGAACCGGTCTGTTTTATAGATAATGGCGGAAAACTCCCCGTTATCGCCACCATCCCTGCCCACACCTGTATAACTGTACTTCTTGAATTGATTTACGATATCGGTCAGGTGAACCTTGGTTCCCTCCTGAGTGCCCCAGATATCGAAATCATACTGGTTTATAATCGTATAGACAAGATCTCTCCGATCTGGCCATCCTCCAACCAGCAAATTATAGGAGCCGGAGATAAAACGGCTATACTCATTGCTTTGTTTGACCGGAATAACGATATCTTCCACATCTGAACGTCCGTTAAACCTGATAATAACCGTTCCGTCCCTTTTACTGTCGGGGCGATCGAGTGCTAAAGCAATGAAGTGATGCCTCTTGACCCACTTATCCAGATCCTCGCTCATCATCTCCGCTATCCATGGGGGGAGATCCACGGAATAGGGTAGATTTGAAGAGATGTCCAAGGTGAATCCCAATGTCTGGTTTTCATTGAAGCAGATCTGAGACTGGCTGACTGATACCTGAGGTTTCTCGGGAAGTTGCCGTACTTTGATTTTCCTGACAATCTCCTTAACCCGCACTATCACTTCCGAAGTCCTTTCCATCCCGATTTCGCCGTTTCTCTCCACAGTAATGCGGATCATATTATCGTTTTCCGGGATTAGCTCCGCTTTGCACCAGTTGTCGGTTGACTCTACCTTGACTTTCGCATTGCTTTTTACCTCAATCATCTTTTCACCTGCCTCGGGCCAGAACACAACCTCTTCGTGTGATAACTCCAGAAAAACCAACTCGGTATCTTTAGCATGGCCACAGGCAAAGAAAGGGAATGTTGATAAAAAAGCTATAAACAATGATATTTTGTGTCTACTCATTTACTCTTGATCTTATTTGATTATTTTGTAATATTGAATCCATCCGGTTACTTCTCTGAAAACTCAAGACGCAACTCCTCTTTCATCTCAATTGTATTTCCTGCATCATTTATGTAGTTGTATCTGATGAGGAAAACTTTGTAGCTTTTGAATAGAGTCTTTTCAATAAAGAACTTGTTCGGAAAGTCTGGATCACCATTAACCTGGGTCACTTTCAAATTCTTGTAGGGAGAGATCGTAATATTCCCGTCGTCAGCCACCTCCAGGATAATCCCGTACTTATTTATCACCTCCGTATCTGGCTGAAATGCAATATTGTCTGCAAGTATCCTCACCTTGTTCCGGCTGAGAGGATGCATGGTTTTGATACCGGGAAGCTGAACGCTTCCCCTGAATGCCCGCATTGTATAGTTGGTCTGAGGCTTCTGTGCTGCATAATCATTCTTAAGTAATACCCGATAAAGTACATTGCTTTTTTGGGGATTGATCTCATAAGAAGAGTATGAATCGACCTTTATCGGAATAAAGTAGGTGGAATCGGGAGAAAGGCCCTCTGGACGAATGGTCATTTTCATTCGACCGGTTCTTTCACCTGCCGGGATGGTCAGGCTATAATCTTCAATATCGTACATCCTTTCAGGAAGTAACTTTGCATAACTCCTGCGGTCTACATCGAAATTCAACAGATTGTATCTGTTTAGCGCTTCCGGGTCGGGGAGCAATTTGACCTTGATATCCTTTTCGGAAGGAAGAGTGCCCCCGCAGGTTGCGGCGATATAACCATACGACTCCGGCTCATTCAGGTCGTGAACGCTTTCAAAGATATTGTAAGTCCCCTCACTTTGCAATGCAAATATGGTCTTATACTGCTCCTTTTCAAAAATCTGGTCGTCATTGCATGAATAAAAACTGAATATTGCGACGACTGCCAGTACTATAATTGATCTGTTCATAATTCTCTGGTTGTTAATAATAATTTTACCATCCGGGATTCTGGTCTAAAGAAGGGAGACGACGGATCTCTGCCCTGGGCAACGGCAGAAAAACCATTCTCTTGTTTACAATCCTGCTCCCTATTCTGGCCGTATTGGGAATAACTCGCTGGTAGTATCCTTCCTTGTTGGCATCCACATTCATCCCGGTAATCCTTTCATTCTCCACATCCTCATAGATTCCCCATCTTCTTACATCATAGAACCGTCTGTTCTCAAAAAGAAATTCAATCATTCTTTCTTTCTCGAGCAACTCTTGTATCTTCTCCTGACTTTGCAGCTCAGCATCACTGAGTCCCGGCAAGCCTGCACGATAACGCACCTGGTTGAAAGCATTTGCTATCTCATTCACATCCCTCGAAAATGTGTACGTTTCCCCGTTCAATTCAACCGTATGGGTAGTTGTAAGATTGTTAAGGGCTTCGGCGTAATTGAGCAGGATTTCAGCATATCGGATTATTGGAAACACCTTGTCAACAACCCGTGCGTTTGTTCCGGACCAGGCATCCATGGGATGAATGTACTTTTTGATCACATATCCGGTAGGTGTATGGTTTACCAGGGCATTAGGATTTGATTTTCCGTTTGGTGAATCGTAGTAGTAGGTAACCGTGAGATTGTAATCACCAGCAGAAGAGGCGGAGGTGCAGGGCCAGTATGCTTCACTGAAACCGATGCTGGCATAGAATCTCATTTCTCGGTTTACATACATGTTGTAAACTCCCGCGTTAAGCCTGTAACCGGAAAAAGAACGTATGCCGGAGGTAAAGCCCTCTTCGGAATAGGGATAAGCATCACTTGAATTGTCGATCGTTCTTCCGTCCTGCATATAATATGCATCGATCACTTTCTGGGGAACGGCCATTCCGCCCCATCCTCCGTGGACAATGGGAAACGAAGCTCTTGTATAGCTTTTTAACCCGTCGGATTTTCTTGCCCAAATAAACTCAGGGTTTACAGATGGCACGCATTCGCCATTAAACATTTCCGAATAGGACTTATAATGATCAATTCCGCCTGCTCCTGCCGGGAATTTTTCCCAATAGGAAGGATCGGCGACATTTTCCGGGAGCGACGGAGTCTGTTCGTCTGCTTCCACGGTGTAGAGCTTGTATAGTGGACCTCCGGCCAACTCCATGTCGATCACCCTTTTGGCAGCAGCTGCCGCCAATGCCCATCGACTCTCGTCATAGGTCTGTGAAACATAGGAGGCTCCGTCTGTTGAACGTTTCCAGTCACCGAAATAGGTTCTGGCTGCTTGTCCGCCATTATACAAGGGACTGGCATGCTGGAGGCGAAGGCGTGAGACAAGGGCATGTGCAGCCCCTCTGGTTGGCCTTCCGAAATCCAGAATAGGAACAGTTACCGGCATATACTCCGCAGCCTTCTCAAATTCGGAACATATATACTCAACTGCTTCATCGTATGTGCTTCTGGGACGATCGTAATACTCAATCGGCTCATTGGTTTCAATCACTTTGTCTCCTAGGATAATGGGAGGGCCGAACTCCATCAGTAGCTTATTGTAAGCATAGGCCCGTATAAAGCGGGTATAACCAAGTATATTTATTCTGTCCGAGGCAGACATTTCCGGCACCTCATCGATCCGGGCCAGAATGGTATTGCATTTCCGGATGATCTTGTAGAGGTTTTTGTAGTTGGTACCGAACGGTCCTAAATTGTCGGGAGTAATATATCCCAAAACAAAACGCATTCCCGAGTAACTGCTCGATCCATCAACATTGAACATGGTAAATGCCTCATCGGTAGCCAACGGCCCCAGCGCATCCTGTCCGGAAGTACTGAATATCTGTCCCTCATCGCTGAACATAGCCGCAGCTCCCCACATATAGGCTTCTACATAGCGGGTTTGGGTGAATATGGAGTCCACTTTGAACTCATCATCAAAATAATTGTCAATGTTCAGAAAATCTTTGCACGATGACAAAACAATCGGCAACAAGATAACTGAAAGTAATATGGATAATAGTTTAAATCTGTCCATCATATATGAGTGTTAGATATTTATATAAAGTTGGAAGGTAAAAACCGAGGGGATCGGATAGGCTCGTCCATTGTACCTGGCCTGTTCCGGATCAAACAATTTTACCTTATCCCATACATAAAGATTTGTTCCAACCAGTTGCAGGTCGAGCGATGAAATCCCAATCCGTCTTAAAGAATTGTGTTTCAAGTTATAATTCAATGTCACCTCCTGTAGTCTCAAATAGCGGGGATCTCCTTTCCAGAAATCGGATAACTGGGAGTTGTTGCTGTTGTACCCGTACTGCAAGCGTGGGAAACGCGCATTTGGATTCTCGGCAAGCGAAGGGTCAATTCCAATCTGTGCCGCATATTCCTTTGGAATCCATCTGTTGGACGGATCGTTTACGATCGTCAACACATTTCCTGTTGCGCCACCGTGAAATGGAACATAACCCATTCCGTTTCCGGACTGCCCAACATGGAAGAAATCAGTTTTCCCGGTTCCTTTAAACATGACGCCAAGCGTGAAGCTCTTGTACCTGAATTCACCACCGAACCCGTACATCAAGCGCGGATAGGTGTTGTAAGAAAGTGGTACTTTATCTTCATCGTTGATCACGCCATCTGCATTGACATCCTTGTATTTTATATCGCCAGGAAGTACATCTCCGAACTGTTGTTTGGGGCTGTATTTTATATCATCCTCATCTTTAAAAAGCCCCAGGCTCTGGAAACCCCGGATCACGTTGTAAGGATAACCGGTATATTCCAGATAGGGATATTCAAGATAAAGCTGTTCCCAGTTTTGAATCAAATTGGTAGAATAAGTATAGTTTCCTCTTAGTACAAAGCTCTTATTTGCATCAATTTGATGACTGAAACTAATATTTCCATCAGAACCGTAACTTTTCATCTTTCCCACGTTACCGTATGGCATGGAGATTACCCCCACATAGTCAGGCACCTGAACACGGGGTTGAAAGATCCCGTCACGCTGATCCTCAAAGAAGTCGATAACAAACTCAACTTTGTCATTAAGCAAGCGTCCTTCAAAACCGAGGTCTTTCTTCAACGCTTTTTCCCACTTCAGGTTATCTGCCCCCACGATGGTTTCGTTAATGGTTTCCACGTTGTTCCCTCCCCAGATTGAGTTCTGACCGATATTTACCATCGTGAGATACGGGAACCTGCGACTCGTAATCCTGTCATTTCCAACCGTGCCGTATGAAGCACGTATCTTGAAAAAATTTAACCACGGCAGGTTGTTCTTTACCAGTTCATAGTTCGTGGGGCTCCATCCGAGAGCAATAGAGGGAAAGAAACCGTACTGTTTTCCGGGCTGGAAGTTCTCCGAGCCGGTATAGCCGAAGTTCACATCCATCATGTAGGTATCTTTAAAACTATATGTTAAACGACTCGACACTCCCTGGTACCTCAATGGAATTGCAGCCAGACTGTTCACCGCTTCCGTTGTTGCCTTCTCATCACTCAGGTAGTAGTAAAGCAGTCCGGTGAACCGGTGATCGTCAGCCAAGAGCTTCTCGTAGTTAAGTGTAGTCTCAAAATGATATTTTCGATATTGATTTACCTGCTTGCTATACCGGGCGGGAACAGCCTGAACATTCTCTTTCATGATCAGGCTCCCGTCGGTGTTTCTACCCAGGGCCTGATAAAGTGCCGGTTGAACATACCGCTGCTCACCGAAGATACTATGGATATCGTAAGCACCCTGCACCTTGAGCTTAAGCCCGTCGATCACCTTCTTCAGGTCCTGGTTTATGGCCATTGTCATCTTGCCTTGATAGTTCTGTCCTGAAGATTGTCCCGTATGGTTAATTAGCACATATGGGGAAGAGAGATCATTGGCACCTGCAGCAGGGAGAAGACCGTTCGAATATTTGCTGGGGAAAAGAAGCGGGTTCAATTGCGACTGTGCATTCCAGATATAATCGGTATTTGCCATACCCGGTTCACTCCTAACGGCCAGATAACCGTCCGTGCCAAAATAAATACTTGTCGTTTTAGTCAGGTTAAGGTCGATATTGAGCCTATAGTTATAAGTGTTATAGCCCACGTTGGAGCTGTAGACACTACTCTTGTCTTGCTTGTATGCTGCCGTTTCATCGCTCAGTCCCAGACTCAGGAAATATCTCGCTACTTCACCACCACCCCTTGCACTTACATAATAGCTCTGTTCAAAAGAGTGATCATTCAAAATCTCGTCCTGCCAATTGACGTCGGGGTAAAGGTCATTATCAAGCCGGTAACGAATGATGTCCAGGTCGACATCATTATAAGCAGGCGCAGAACCTCTTACCGACAAAGCTTCATTCACCAGTCTGGCGTAATCGTAGGCTCGTAAATATTTCGGCATTCTCCGTAAAACGGAGAGGGATAAATTTGTTCTGGCTGTGATGGAAAGCTTCCCTGCCTCTCCCCTTTTCGTGGTTACCAAAACAACTCCATTCGCCCCTCTCACACCATAGACCGCCGTTGCAGAAGCATCTTTCAAGACAGAAAAACTTTGTATGTCCGCCGGATCAATGGAGTTTATATCGCCTTCCAAGCCGTCAATCAGCACTAAGGCACCACTGCTGGCACCAAATGTGCCGATGCCGCGAATCCAGAATTCAGAAATGTTTTTCCCCGGCTCACCGCTTGTCTGCATGGAAATCACTCCGGGAACCTTTCCGCCAAGCAGGTTGGCAACGGAAGCAACGGGAGTTTGCAGATCTTTCACATCGACCGAGGTTACTGCCGCCAACGAACTGATTCGTCGCTGGCTACCCATTCCTATAACAACAAGCTCATCCAGCTCTTCGGATTCTGTGTTCATCCGGATTTCAATGTCTGACTCTTTTTTCACGACCACATATTCTACAGTCTTTAAACCGACAAAAGAGACCACTACTACATCCCCGATCTTTACATTGATCGAGAACTTTCCGTCAACATCGGTAATGGTACCTATTCCTACCTGATCTTTCAGAAAGACTGTAGCACCGGGCAATGTACTTCCGGTTTCATCGTACACCGTTCCATTCAATGTAAATGCAGTTCTTTGCTGTGCATTTGCAAAAAAGAACAGCTGAAGAAAAAGTAACAGTAAAAAATTTCTTTTCATTCCAATGATGTATTTTATTAAAGTCTGTTATTCAATTGCCAGTTTACGTATCCTGTTATTCCCCCAGTCGGCGATATAAACAGTACCATTTTTATCTACACCTACACCTCGTGGGTTATTGAAAAGCGCCTCATCCGGTCCTCCATCTTTCCAACCGCTTGTTCCAGGCATGCCCACGATCGTCTCTACCATGTTCTCAGGAGAGATTCGACGTATACAATGATTTCCGGCATCAGCAATATAGAGATAGCCTTCCGGATCAAAATAGATCTGCCACGGAGCATTGAAAAGCGCCACCTCCAGTTCTCCGTCCCGATGTCCGCTTCCCGCAGCATTTATTCGCTTGAATGTGTTCGCTGGATCCCTGACATCCATTGAATAGATACCTCCGGCAACACCTCCCGAACGTCCGGCAAAGTACAACAGGTGCGGATAAAGCGGATGGAACGTTACTCCATTGGATGTTCCGTTGGGAGTCATGTAGATGATCTCAGCTTCATAAGTTACAGGGTGGATTTTAATAATCTGCCCTTCATAAAAACGGGTATAAACGTATCCGTCCAGTTCACACGCAGCCATTGAATGTTTCCAGGAATTGGAAGGCGGTGCATATCCGTTTGTATTCACAATGTTGAAATTCCTATGCCGTGGAGCCCATGCCTCTTTAGGATCACAGGTGATAAAGGCGGTGATCGAGATCTCGGACGGGAATGTGATTATCCCGGTTCTCCTGTCAATCGCAGGAGCGTTGGGAATCATAACCGAGCTGTTGTCATTCATGGAAAGCGGAATCACAACATTCTCCTCTTCATTCACCCGGACAAGCCCCCAGGATGGACTGTCCCGGACAGAGACAAAAATATTGTTATCGTTGTCAACAGCAAGAAAAGAAGGTATCATCTGGCTTTCCGAAAGTGTTCCGGAGACAAAAGTTGGCAATCCGTTTCCTGCAACTGTACTCACAGATACCGATAGATTATATTGGAAAGTATCTTCAAATACAAGCGAATCTTTTCCCACAACTACCGAAACAACACAGTCGTCACCCGGCATTCTCGGAACCAACGTATAGATCCGATCTCCGTCGGATGAGATTACTGCAGCTCGCTTACTGTTAAAATAAACCCTGATTTTTTCGGGATCGGACCCGAAATTTTCTCCCGTTATGATTACCTTCTCTGCAACCCCGCCCGAATTCGGATAAAATGTGGATATCTTGACAGGGATTGACGGGTTGTGATCTTTTCCAAACCCATCATCTCTTTTCTCCGTGCACGATGTGATGAACAAAAGTCCGGAGAAAAGCAAAATAAATTTAATGTAAATTTTCAGCTTTTTATTCATGTTTTTTAATTTAAAAAAGATAAAACAATTAGGATTTAAAGTATTAATCAGCATTTTATTCACATAAATGGATTTATTCTTTATAAAACGGAGACTAATCCATGGTAGGATTTTCGAAACAATTTAACATATTTTATTAATAATAATGTTGTAGTTTTCGCCAGGCATTTAGCGCATATTCGTAATCAATAGATGAAAAATTTTGTCATGTCGGCAAAAATAGAGGTTACGGATTTCTAAATAAAAGAATTGAAGTTGACATTTACTTTTAACCGGTTGATTTTTACTGTCTTTGCAAAAGTGAGCTCTTGTTGATAACCAAACAGGAATCGTGATAAAAAGGTATTAATCAATTATAAAAGTTTGAATACTAACCATTTAATAGACAGCGCACAGTCATCCTGGCAGCCATACGAAGGCGATTAAGATTTTACACATTTATTTGGTTAATTTAAATCATATTGCTAATTCCGTGTTTTACAATGAATTGGTTGGAGACTGATCAAAAAAAATAAAAACGATGAAAGCACTTCTTGATACCAACATCATTATTCACAGAGAAACACCGAATGTGAGGAATCTATCTATCGGTACGTTATTCAAATGGCTTGATAAAGCGAAATTTGTAAAGTGCGTACATAAGGTGACTGTGAATGAATTGAATAAAAATTCAAATCTTGAAACAAAAAGGAGTTTTAATGCAAAAATTCAAAGTTATGAAATATTGAAGATGATTGCACCGTTAAAGCCGCAAGTGATCGCAATTTCACAAGAGGTGGATATAACTGAGAATGATAAAAACGATACTCTTTTACTCAATGAGGTTTATAGTGAACGTGTTGATATACTCATTTCAGAAGACAGAAAGATTCATACTAAAGCGAAGAAACTAGGAATTGAAGATCGAGTTTTCACAATCGATTCTTTTCTTGAAATGGTTGTATCTGAATATCCGGAATTGATTGATTACAAAGTATTGGCAGTTAAACAAGAGTACTTTGGAAATATTGATCTCACGGATCCATTTTTTGATTCACTGAAAGAAGATTATCCGGGGTTTGAACGTTGGTTTAATAAAAAAGCGGAAGAAAAAGCCTATATAACATACAACAAAGGACGTATTTTATCATTCTTGTATTTGAAAACTGAAGGAACTGATGAAAATTATTCAGATATCGATCCTATGTTTTCTAAGAAGAAACGTTTGAAGGTTGGAACATTTAAAGTTGTAAGTAATGGTGTGCGATTGGGGGAGCGTTTTCTCAAAATAATTTTTGACAATGCAATTTTAAACCAGGTTGAAGAAATATATGTTACAATCTTCGACAGGACCGAGGAACAACAAAGGCTTATTGGACTAATGGAAGATTGGGGTTTTGTAAAATATGGAGTGAAAGGTCATAACAGAGAATTAGTCTATGTACGTGATTTTTCGAAGAAGTTTGATCTTTCTAACCCTAAAAAAACTTTTCCTTTTATTTCAACAATTACGGATGCTTTTTTAATTCCGATTTACCCTAAATACCATACAGAATTATTACCGGATTCTTTTTTAAGGACTGAATCTCCTGATAACTTTGAAGAAAACGAACCGCATAGGAATGCGATAAGTAAAGTTTATATTTCTCGTTCGATTAAAAGAAATATAAAAAAAGGTGATATTTTGATTTTTTACCGTACTGCTCCAAGAGATAAAAAAGCCTACTATCATAGTGTGATTACAACAATTGGTATTGTGGAAGATAAAATTGATGATATTCAAAGTGAAACGGAATTTGTATTAAAATCGAGAAAAAGAAGTATCTTCACCGATGATTATTTAAAGGAGTTCTGGAATTACGATCCTCGATATCGTCCATTCTTGATTCGTTTCCTGTCTGTATATTCATTCCCATTGGGAAATAGAATGAATCGAAAGTCTCTTCTTGAATTAGGTATTATTAGTGGCGAAGAAAATGAGTTGAGAGGCTTGAAAAAGATTACCAGGGAGCAATTTATTTTATTATTAAAAGAAACAAAAACAAATGAGAGTATTGTTGTCAATTAAACCGGAGTACGCATTTAAAATATTTGAAGGTTCTAAAAAATATGAATTTCGAAAGTTTATTTTTAAACGTAAAGACATTGAGAAAGTTATTGTTTATGCGTCTTCTCCCGTGCAAAAAGTTATAGGTGAATTTGAAATAGCTGACATATTATACGAAGAGACAGAGTTACTGTGGCAAATGACTCAACAATATTCAGGCATAAGCAAGGAATTTTATGATCAGTATTTTGAAAATAGAGATCATGCGTTTGCCATTCAAGTTGGGAATGTAAAAGAATATGCGCATCCTAAACTTCTTTCCGATTTTAATATCGACTTTGCTCCTCAGTCATTTGCTTATCTATGATTATCCTGCCACATATTATCGAACGGATCATGGTTCCCGCCTTTTGCTCGAAGGGGGCAAAGCTGCCAGCGGACAGGCAGTTGCTGTTAGAGACACTAGTCCGTGATTTTTTCAGGAAAATTCATTCACACTAGGCGAGAATCGGAAATTCTTTATAGAATCGAAGCAGGGATATAGTTTCTGTCCGTAGTTTAGAGCGAACGAACTTCTTCATATCCTCATCCATCAATTCGCCTAAGCCATTCAACATTCCCCGGTCACTCATGCTTTCGAGATGCTCGATACATTTCTGTATGTAGTCAACCAGTGGCATTTCCATACGAGTTTCAACAATATCTTTGTTTATCGGCGTTCGTTTCTGCATGAAAAACCAACTGTCGAAGATATCGCGATTCGTCACTTCTCCACGGTCAAGCATAGCGCAGAGTTTATGGGCAAACATGTCCGAAGCGACCATTACCTGCATATTGATACCCAGCAGGTTTTTTATTTCGTACCGGTTATTCCACTGCCGGCTGGATATTTCCACTTTCAATTTCCGTTCGCCGATGCCATAATCCAATACGATAATCGGAGTAGATATCTTTGAGTATCTGCATCAGAAAAAATTTAAGTTTGTTGATATGAACCATTGGCGAACAGTTTTTTTACTTTTGTTGATCGCTCATTCAGCTTCTTGAATTCGCTCTCTCCGATGAGCATGGCAACATCGTTCAGCGTGAATACAGTTCGTGTATCGCTAAAAACAGATAAAATCAAGTCCTTATTTCGAGAACTATTCATTGGATTAATTTCAATGTTCAGTTCACAAAACTATGAAATAACGCTGATTTGTCCAAATAATATGTGGAATAGATTTCCTATCTTTGTAATTATTCACCGATTAGAGACTTACCACGATGATCTTACCACACATTATTGAACAGATCATGGTTACCGCTTTTTATCCGAAAGGGGTGATCGGCTTAAACAGGCTGGATGAGGATGATCTCGAACAGATCCCCATCCTCAGGCAGGTTGTCTGCCTCTGCCATTTTATCAGGGAGGAGAACGGTACCTTGAAGCTGACAAACACGGGTAACCTGCCGCTGAAAGTGGTCAGGGAGATGTATCTGACGGGTGTCCGCGACTGGTACTACACGAAGTATCCCGATAAGAGGATCAAGGAGACCGACGCGCGGTTTGTGATGATTGCACGCGACCTGGCAACGGTGTCGGGGATCATCCGAAAACGGAATAATGCGCTTTTATTGACAAGGAAGGGAGAGAAGCTGCTCGCAGACCGGCAGTTGCTGCTGGAGACGCTGATCCGTGACTTCGTGCACCTGTTCGACCTGAGCCGATATGATGGCTATGAGTTTACACCGGGACTGGGCTTTCGGGATGCCGGCCTTTCGCTCCTGGTGTTCGACAGGGTGCGCAGGCAGATGCCCGGGGAATCGCCCTCGGACATGGATTACGCGAAGGGGTATTTCGACATGCGCCCCGATGCCTATGAGGGCATGCGGAGCATCGACTGTTACCTGTTCAGGACGTACCGGAACTTCATGGAGCTGTTTGGCCTGGTAACCACCGACCAGAAATGGAACAGGGAGGAGAATCGGATGATCATGACTATCCAACCGACCTCGCTCTTCGACAGGATGATTGCCATCAGGGACGACTATGACCGGATTGGTGTGAGGATGAGCCCCGAGCTGAAGATCTGCAGGTTGAAGATCACCTTGAGAGGTACCAATCCCCCGGTGTGGAGACGCATACAGGTGCCTTCATCCATGCTGCTGAGCGATCTGCATTACCTGATCCAGCACATCATGGGATGGGAGGACGCGCACCTGCATGAGTTTGAAAAAGAGGAGGTTTGCTACACCGATGAGGTGAACGAGGAGCTGCCGTCCGTCCAATATGGCGGTATGATGATTGCAGACCTGCTGAAAGAGAGTGGCGACAAGATGATCTACCGGTACGACTTCGGTGATAACTGGCAGCATGACATCGAACTGGAAGAAATGACGATCCCGCAGGTGGGGCGTGAATATAGGGTCTGCACGGAGGGAGCGCGAAGATGTCCCCCGGAGGATTGTGGCGGTGTACACGGATATCAGCAGATGCTGCAGATACTGAACGACCCGGATGATCCGGAACGGGAGGAGTATCTCTATTGGCTGGGTGGTCCTTATGACCCGGATGAGTGGAAATCTTCCTTGTTAAACCTCAGCTTGCATGTTTCTGCCGATTGAAGTTTATCTGCCGGCACATGCAAAAATAAAAGAAAATGATTATCCGCAATAGTTCCTATTGTAAATTCTTGATTTGAAATCAGGCGCACACGATACGGCGGCTATCAACAGCCTGTCAAACTGGTTCTCGCCGAAGTAACGCCTGTTGAACTTGT
>Ga0116191_1000709_pt1 | contig 28679 bp, 20 predicted proteins | sample AD_UKC111_MetaG_FD_89897 | JGI IMG/M metagenome (GOLD analysis project Ga0116191, IMG submission 89897) | Active sludge microbial communities of municipal wastewater-treating anaerobic digesters from Hong Kong - AD_UKC111_MetaG | ecosystem: Engineered > Bioreactor > Anaerobic > Digestate... | reverse complement strand
GCGCTTTGCGAGGAAATCCGTGAAGTATTCGACGAATCGGTTCGGCTGCGCATGATCGCGGACGTGCCCTTGGGGGCATTCCTGAGCGGCGGAATCGATTCGAGCCTGGTAGTAGCCTCCATGGCGCGGCAGAGCGCGCAGCCGGTGAAGACGTTTTCCATCGGCTTTGACGAACAGGCTTACAATGAACTGCCCTATGCCCGCATCACCGCCGGACAGTACGCGACCGATCATCACGAACTGGTGGTGCATCCCGATGCCGTGGAACTGATTCCGCGATTGGTTCATTTCCTGGACGAACCGTTTGCGGACTCTTCGGCGATTCCGACGTTCCTGGTGTCGCAATTCGCCGCCCAGCACGTGAAGGTGAGCTTGAGCGGCGACGGCGGCGATGAGCTGTTCGGCGGCTATACATCGTATTTTGCGGTGGACGAGCGACGGAGGTTCGATCGCATTCCGCGCTTCGTGCGCCACACGATGTCGCTCCTGGCCGATGAACTCCCTTACGCCGCCAGGGGCAAGAACTACTTGCGCATGGCCAGCCGTCCCAATGCACTGGAACGGTACTTCGAGGAAGTCGCGTTCAGCCCGTATTTCCTTCGCGAGCGCATCCTTAGTATGGATTGGCGGCTGCCGGCCGATGCCGCGTTTCTGCGGCAGACTTTCGACGGCGCGATTCTGGACGACAGCAGCGACTGTCTGTCGCAGGCGATGTATTTTGAAGCCACCACAAAGCTGGCCGGGGACATTCTGGTGAAAGTGGACCGGATGTCGATGGCGCATTCGCTGGAGGTGCGCAGCCCGCTGCTCGACCACCGGCTGGCGGAGTTGGCGATGCGCATTCCGAACCGCTGGAAGACACGCAATGGCAAGGGAAAACTGATTCTGCTCAAGGCCCTGGGCGGCCGGCTGGACCAGCGGCTGCTCGACCGTCCCAAGCAGGGTTTCGGCGTGCCCCTGGCGGCGTGGTTCCGCGGGCCGCTGCGCGAAATGCTGCGGGACCAGCTGACGTCGGCGCACTTCCTCAGCCGAGGCATCGTATCGGCCAGGTACCTGGATCTGATGCTCGACGAACACGAACGCGGCAGACGGGACAACTCTACGTTCCTGTGGCTGCTGCTTGTCTTCGAGCGGTGGCTGGAAGAGTACGAGGCGTCGTGAAGAAGCGCTACTTCACCAACGTCATATGGACCTGGGCCGCGGTCGGGATCAATATGGTCCTGGCATTCGTGCTGGCTCCCTACGTCATTCACAGGATTGGCGAAAGCGACTACGGCGCCTGGATGCTGGCGCTGACGTTAGTGGAGTATTACTGGCTGATCGACTTCGGGTTGCGCTCGGCTACGGTGAAGATGACGGCGGAGTACCACGCTTTGGGCGCGAAGCCGGGCCTGGAGCAACTGCTGAGCACGTCGGTATTGTATTCGAGCCTTGCCGGCGCCTTGCTGGCCGCTATCACGCTACTGGGCGCCCCTTTTGCAGGCAGGCTGTTCAATATCAGCCATCCGGCGTTCCCGGAACTGATGATGGTGGTGGGCGTAAGCTGGGCCATCGGCACGGCGTTCAATCCATTCAGCGCATCCATCGAGGGTCTCCAGCGCTTCGACATTTTCGGGCGCATCTGGATCGTGACGAACCTGGCGCGGACTGCGGGGATCGTGGCCGTTCTGCAATTGGGACGGGGCATTCTGGAAATGGGGCTGGTGCTGTTCGTGAGCCAGCTATTGATGTATGCGCTCACCTACATCGCATACCGACGGGTGGTGACGGGTGTGCGGTTAAGCTCGAGAAAAGCGAATTGGCCGATGTTCGTGCGGATGGCACGCTACGGTATCCACACCTTCACGGCATCGGTGGCCACGCGGCTGATGACTCAGAGCATCCCGCCGTTGATCGCCTACATGCTGCCGGTGAGATATGTCACTTACTACGGCGTGCCCGTGCGTGTGCTCGACTACGGCATGGAGGGCATTGGACGCGTGGGCCAGGTGACGATGCCCAACGCGAGCGATCTTATGGCACGGGGCAAGCGCGACGAGTTGCTCAATCTGGGGGTTCTCGCCAATCGATACTGCCTGGCGTTGTTTGCTCCGATCACGGCTTTTCTGGGCGTGTATGGATTCGAGGTGTACAGTTTGTGGATCCAGCGCTCGTTCGCCGTGCATAGCGCCTACCTCTTGCCGGTGTTGCTCATCGGCTACACGGCGGTGGCGGGACAGTTCAACTCGGCTTCCATTCTGTTCGGAATTGCGCGGCACAAATTGTACGCGCGGTTGTTGATCGCCGAAGCGGTAGTAGTTCTGGCGGCGGTGGCCTTGGTGCTGCCGCGCTGGGGCTTGTACGGCACGGTGTGGGTCACCTCGATGTGCATGATGCTGAGCCGCGGCGTGGCGGTCTGCGCACTGACTTCCCGTGAATTGGGAATCCATCCGTTGCGCTACGCAGGCAGGATTTACGGCTCCCCGCTGGCGGGTTGTGCGGCTTCCATCGCCTGGCTTTGGTTGTTGCGCTCGCAGTGGCTGCCAGGACGCAACTGGGGCGAACTGATCGCCGCGGGCGTGCTCATGCTCGCGGTGTATGGGCCGCTGAGCTGGCGTTTCAGCGTGGCCGCCGAGCATCGCAACGCGATTCTCGCCTGGGGGCGGAGAGTGTTGAGCGGTTCGGCCGGTCAGATCCATCCCCGGGCGTAATAGTAGGCGATCTTCGCGCTTTCCTGGATCAGTCCGCAGAACAGGCCCCAACGGTGCAGAGGAGAACTATAGAGCTTGAGCGTGTGGGGGAAGTAACAAGGGACCACTTCGAGACCGGCGGCGCGGAACGCGCGACGGGCCCTGAACATATGCGCGTCGCTGGTGAGCAGAACCTTCCTGCCGGGCCATCCGGACAACATGCCAGCGGCATAGAGAGCGTTCTCGCGCGTACTGGTGGAGCGCTCCTCAAGGTGGATCACTTCACGCGGAATGCCGTTGGCAACGAGAAAGCCGGCAGTGACCGCGGCCAGCGAACGGGTGCCTCCGCCCGGACCGCCGCAGACGACCACAGCGCTGAAATGCCCCGCCCGGTAAGTACGGACCGCGTAAACGGCGCGCCAGTAGGTGACCGGTCCGATCATGTCATCCGGCAGCATGTCGGCGGTCAGCACAATGAGAATGTCGCCGTCCGATTCCCACTGCCTGCCCATCAACTTGCCCGTGTACCAGGGGATGAGCGGAGTACACGTAACGATCAGAAACAGGAAGGCGAAGGCGATAGCGAGCGCGCGCCACAAGCGCCAGATCCGCGTGAGCCAGACCTTCATAGGACAGGGGCGCGCAACTGGCGCATCCAGCGCTCAAGCACAAGCAAATGCCAAAGCTGCACCGGCGCGCGGCCGTCGCGGAAGGCTTGCCGGAGAGCCTCGGCGAGGCCCGGACCGCGCAGCCATCCTTCCCGCTGGAGGCAGGAATCATGCAACGATTCTTCGAGCGTGCCGCGCCATCGCGTGGCCAGCCAGGAGCTTACCGGAATCGTAAAACCCTGCTTGGGGCGGCCGGCGACAGCGGGAGAAATCCTGCGGCGCACGATCTCCCGCAGAATGGCCTTGAGCCGGCCGCCGTGCAAGCGCACCTTAAAGGGGAGAGGCGCGGCGAAATCCCAAAGCGTGTGGTCCAGGAAAGGCGCCCGGGCTTCGAGCGCATGGTACATTGTGGCGCCGTCGACCTTGGTCATGAATTCGCCGACGAACGTGGTTTTCTGCTCGTAGTCCAGAAAGTCCTGGAGCAGTTGGCGGGCTGAGGCGAAGGAGAGGGGGGTCTCGCGCTGGGCCAAGGACAGGTCCGCCAGGCGCTCTCCGAGAATGTTCCAGCGCTGGTAGTAGGGTAGGCCGTCGTGCACGCGCGTGGCGGCGCCCAAGCCGCCGGTCGCGTAGTCCAGGAAGTGCATGGGGCGGCGCAGAATGGGCACCGCACGAGTCAGGGACCGCACACGGGGCCAGGCGCGGGCTGCGAATTCCGGTATGGCGCCGGCCAGAGCCTGTGCCATCTGGAAGTGGCGGTGAAACGGATAACCCAGAAAGACGTCGTCGCCGCCGTCCCCGGTGAGCAGCACGGTAATCCTGGACTTGATGGCGGCGGACACCTTCAGAAGGCCCATGGCGGAGGAGCACGAGAAGGGTTCCGCGTAAGCCGAGGTGAGCTCTTCGAGCGAAGGCGGCTCGTTCGAAGAAAGGGGAATCATCTCGTGCGAGATTCCGAGCAGCCGGGCGGTTTCGCGCGCCTGTCCGGTTTCGTCCGAAGCGTCGCCGGGAGTGCCCACGGTGAAGGTTTGCAGATTGCCGTTGAGCCTGCTCATGGCCCAGCACACCAGGCTGGAATCGATGCCGCCGCTTAGAAGAACGCCAACTGGGACGTCGGCGAACAGGCGCAGGCGAACGGCTTCGAGCAGTAGACGCTCGGTCTCCTCCACCGCCTCCTCGAAGCTGATGCGCAGGCTTGGATTCGTGCGCGGCAGCGACCAGTAGGTCCGGCGCGTGAGCGTCCCATCGCGCCACTCCACGATGGTTCCCGCGGGCACCTTCTCGACGCCAGAGAAGATACAACGCTGGTCGGTGACGTAGCCGAACTCCAGATACTCGAGCACGGCCATCGGATCGATTTCGCCCACCAAGCCTGCCGACTGAAGCGCGCGCACTGTGGATGCGAAGGCGATGCGGCCGTTGTGCGCAGCGAATACCAAAGGCTTCACACCCAAACGGTCGCGGACGAGAAACAGCGTGCGCCGCGAGTTGTCCCAGAGCGCGAAAGCGAACATTCCGCGAAGGCGAGCGACGAGGCGATCCATGCCCCAGGCGCGGTAGCCCTCCACCAGGACTTCGGTATCGGTGCGCGAGCGGAAGCGGTGCCCGCCGGCCTCCAGTTCCCGGCGCAGTTCGAGGAAGTTGTAGATAGCGCCGTTGAAGACAACGCCCGTGTCAGCGGCCTCGGAGAGCATGGGCTGCCGTCCGTCCTGGCTCAGATCGAAGATGGCCAGGCGGCGGTGTCCGAAGACGGCCTGCGGCCACTGAAACAGGCCCTCGCCGTCAGGCCCGCGCCGGGCCTGTGTGTTCAGCATGGCGCGAACGCGATCCGGGGCGGCGGGCGGGAGAAGATTGGCGACAAAGCCGGCGATGCCACACATGTTATTTGGATCACGCTAACGGCGCGTGTCAGATTCAGGATAGCGAAGAAGAGACTCGTAGATATGCTGGAGGCGGCCAATCGAGACCGGAATGGAATAGTTTGCCGCGATGGAAGCCGCTCCGGCGCGCGCAAGATCCTCGCGAAGGGTTGCGTCCTCGACCACGGCGCGCAGTTGTTCGGCCAGGTCGCCGGAATTGCCGGGTTCGAACAACAGGCCCGTGCCGCCGTGGGAAACCAGTTCGGGATTGCCGCCCACGCGGCTGGCGACAGCGCAGCACCCGCAGGCCATGGCTTCCATGAGCGAGTTGGAGAGCGCTTCGGAAAGCGACGGCAGCGCAAAGATGTCGATGGCGCGCAGCCAGGCGGGGACGTCGGCGGTTGCGGGCTCGAACAGGCAGGCCGAACCGATGCCCAACTGAAGGGCCTGCCGCTTGAGCGAGTCCAGCAGCGGGCCGCTTCCCACGACCACGAGCCGCAGCCCGGGGTTCGCTGGGTACAGGCGCGCGAACGCGTCTAGTAGCGTGGAGAGTCCCTTTTCGGGACGCAGGACGCAGGTGACCCCTATGACGAGCGAAGCATCCTTGAGCTGCGCGGGCCTGGATCGCGGTTGGTAGTGATACACGGATGTGTCCAGGGCGTTGGAGCAAACGCGCACGCGGCTTCGCTCGATGGCCAGCCGCTCGACAACCTCCTTGCGCAGGGCTTCGCAGTTGACCGTGACAGCAGTGGCGATGCGATGCGCGAACCGCATGGGCGGGCGGTAGCGCGGCGGGATCAGATCCCAAAAGCAACGCTGGCTCGAAATGACCACGGGGGTGCGGAAGAAGCGGGCCAGCGGCACACCGAAGATATTCAGCGTGAAATCGAAAGGATGGACAATGCGGATGCGATTCTCCCGCAGGTAGCGATGAAGCCGGGCGGCGGCACGGCAAGCATCGCGGCCGAGGAAGGAATGCATGGGAAGTTCGAGGACAGGGACGCCGCACTCGCGAAGTTCCTGGCAGCGAATACCGGAGGCATCGACGCACGCCACATGAGGGGAGAACAGGCGCCTGTCAAGGAACTTAGCGGCTTCGGTGAGTTGACGTTCGCTGCCGCCGGCTCCGAGAGAACGGGTCATCAGGAGTACGGGCGAGGGTCGGGATGCCATGGCCGGTTCATCCATTATCATGCATGCCGGCGGGAGGAAGATCCATGCACGCGGCAAGATGGCCGGATCTTATCGAGAGACTCGAACTTCAACCGAAGCTTCCAGGCGCACCGGGCCGATGAGTCCCGATTCAAGTAGTGGATCGTCTTTGCTCCAGTGTTTTCGCGGTGAAAACGTAAGCCGGCCGGTGGGGCTGGCCTTGCCGTCGAGGTGCCACTGCGGCCAACTCTTCAGACGGGGGCCCATCCATTCGGCATCAGGCGGAAGCCGGTCATCACCGATAAGGCGGTTGGGCCAGAGGTTCACCACCCTCATTTCGAGCTGGTTCTCTCCGGCGCGAGCGGCTTCAGTGATGTCCACCCGGTACGGCGGCTTCCATAGGATGCCGAGGTCGCGGCCGTTCAGGCGAACTTCGGCGATCACTTCGACGCGGCCGAGATCGAGATACAGGTGGTGGCCGGCGCCGATCATGGCTGATGGAATCGCAACCGCTCGCCGATAGGTAGCGGCGCCTGAAAAGTGGCGCACGCCATCGTCAACATGATCGGTCCAGGAGATCAGGCGGCCCAAGGTTACGCGTTCGGGTGCACCCCACCCCTTGGGAAACTCGAGCTGCCAGGGACCGCTAATTTCGATTGGCGGCGGAACATCCGGGATCCCGACGCGAAGCACCTTGTTGCTCGCTGTGTGCAACTCATAGACGCCGGAACGCTTGACTTCCATGCGATACACGTCGCCTGCCTGTTCAACGCGAATGTCTTCCATCTGACCGCGCAGGTCCGTGGCAGAGCTTGCGAGCATTCCGGTCACTTCCACTCCGTTGCGCGTCACCGCGGTGAGGCGTTCCGAGCCGTCCTCCTTCGAAAAAACCACAAAGACGGAGCCATACGGATCGAGACGAATGGGGATACGCGTGAGGGCGGGCTGCTCGTCGTAGAGCGCTAATCTTTCGATGCGGCCGGAATCGGGCCACCACAGCGCAGGACGTTTGCCTGCAACACGGAACGCGGCAAGGAACGTGGCCGCCTGGGGTTCGCTGCTGGCTAGAAAATAGATGTCCTTGCCGCCGGCGATGCGGTGTATGTAACGCAATTGCTTGCCCGGCTCGAAACCGACGCCGCCGAAATCCGGTGGGGCGTCCTCGTCACTCAATACCGTGGCGAGCGGCTTGCCCCAGACCACTTTGCCTTTCCCGTGGCGATGCTCGGTGATGTTCACGCCATCGCAGCCGGCCCACAGTTCGGAAGCGATGCGGCGCAACTCGGCATCTCCGGCGCCCCGTTCCGCCAGGCTGGGGGACTTCACAGGCGGCATTCCCACAACGATCGCACCGGCCGCGACCAATTCCTTGATCCTGCGCAGTTGAGCCACACGCATCACGCTGGACACCGGAAGCACGAGCACCCTGTAGCTCATGCCGCCGGGCAACGTGGCGCGGCCGTCGCGCACTGTCATCTGCGCCAGCAGTTTGGCGGAGACCACGTCATAGTCATAGCCGGGCGGCGTGGGCAAGTTGGAAAGAGGTTCGTGGACATCATTGGGCGCGCGTTCGCTCGCGACGTACGCCACATCGGCGACGAAGCACCCCTGCTGGAGCAGGTGCTGGCAGCGCGCCAGGTATGTGAGCCAAGCCTTTGATTGTTCCCACCAGGTGATAGTGCGTTCAAAGTGGATGCCGTAAGGCCCCATGGTCATGCCGGGCCAGCGATTGAGCCAGGGCTGCATGGCGTAGCGGTGAATGACGAGGCGGTTCACGCCGAGCGTGAACATCTGATCGCCCAGCGGCTTGAAGCGGAAGGGATGGTTCTGCCACTTGCCGTTCCAGGCGCGCGAAGTGAAGGCTTCGGCCGCCAGCACCGGTTTCGAGTACGTGTGCGCCGCCGAAGCCATTTCCTTGGTTACCCACCACGGCTCCATGCCCATCCAGAATTCGCTCACGGGCAGATCGGCGAGGCCGGCGTACGGGAGATCGTCGAGCGGGCCGTTGCCGTACGCTTCAATCGAAAGCTTGAGTCCGTTGCGCTGGCTCAGTTCGCGGAAGCGGTCCGCGTAATTCTCGAGCAGCAGGTCTGCGATGGTACGGCGCAGGTCCCAGAGGAACCGTTCCGAGATTTCGGCGCTTTCGACCACCCGTCCCGTGAATACGGGCAGGAAGGACATTAGATCGTAGCCGCGACGCGCACGGAACGCCTCGCGGAAACCGGGCGTCCAATTCTGCGACCCGGTTTCCCAACTGTCGATGTGCGTGTAGGCAAGCGCACTGGCACCCACGGCGCGCTGGTCCGCGATGAGCTTGCCCATGAGGCCGTCAAAATGGACGTCCACGGCGCGCCTGCTGAGCTTGTCGCACTCCAGGCCCAGGCTTTCCTGCGGCGCGGGATGATTCATCTTGCCGGTGCTGGTGTGGCCCAGCCGGAGGATAGTCCAATTACCCGGCGGCACGTTCCAACGCAGGTGGCCGCTCGCATCCATTTTCTGCGTGAGATCCACGATCTTTCCGCGCGGTATGGGCGTGCCACCCGTGCCACCCGCGAGCGACGGCTGGCTGATGTAGGCCGCTTTGCCGGGGATGTCTTCGATCCGTCCGTCCCCATGCAATTCCACGTCGCCCAGCGGGATCTCGTCGGGCGCCGGCGGGACTGGCTTGTCGAATGTGATGCGGAAATAGCGTCCCGAAGCGCGATCAAAATTCACCGACGCAACAGGCCAGGAAACGTTGAAGCGGCGCAGCGGACGCCAGGTGCGCCCATCCTCCAAGACGAGGAGGGTGCCGGCAGCAGTGGCGCGAAAACGGTCAAGCGCAATGGTCAAGGCGCGCGCGGTGAACGGTTGCGGAAACTCGATTGTGACGCTGTACTTTTCACGGCCGATCCTGGCGCCGGCATCCGCCATGCGCGGGGAATCGGCGGGCGGGGTAGGAAAGGCCACGACGGCAATGTCTCGATAAAAACCGGCCGTGGTTTTCGGTTGCGGCAGCGTGGCGGAGAAACGGCGGGGGCCTCTGGTGCGCGCTTCGCTCGAGACAACGATCTGCATGGATAGTTCCGGCGTGATCCAGGGGCCGCCGCTGCCGCACCAGCCGCCATCGTTATTCATGTCGATGGTGATGCCGAGGCGCGTCGCCTCCCTCAGCGCGTGCTGGAACATGCCGCGCCATTCCGGCGTCAGGAAGCGCACCGGGCCCTTCGGCACGAACACGTCCACTTCCATGATGATCGCGCCGCGGATGCCGGCGCGGTGCATGGCTTCTAGATCCGCAGTGATGCCCTCGCGGGTGATGTTGCCGTCGATCCAGAACCAGTAGACCCAGGGCCTAGCGGAGTCCGGCGGATCTCGGAACTCGCTCGCGAGATCTGTGGGCGCGGACAGCGCGGCGGAGGCCAGCAGGGCAGCGATGGCGATGCGTGTGAGCAGGCGCTTTATCACGGCTTCACAACGGTCTTGGCCACGGCCTGGTTGTCGAACTCGTCGGCAACGCGGACGGCAATGGTGTGCTCGCCGGGCTTAACCGCGCGGATGCGTACGTTGAAACTCAGCTCGCGGGAATCCATGAGTCTGGTTGTGGGTTCAACCACGGTCCACTCGCCGCCATCGAGCGAGTATTCGGCGCGTTCGATGACGCTGCGGGCGTCGCGGGCCGTCCAGCGCACGTCGAGAGCGCCGGAGTTGAGCCCGGCGGCAAGCGACAAAATCTCCGGCGGCGTGTTGTCGATCGTGAACTTTTCGCTCTCGAGTTGCGCCGTAAGCGCCATGCCGGCGGGGTTGTCCGGCGAGTCGGAGACGGTCACACGGACACGATACTCGCCGTCCGGGAACGCCGTTGAATCCCACGTATAGTGCTTGTCGGCGGTCTTCTCTTTAAGGAGTTTCCACTCTGTTTCGGCGACACCGCGGATTTCGAGCTTCGCAATCAAGTCGTCGCCATTCTCGTCGCGAGCAGCCCAGCGGGCGCCGATGAAGCCTTTGGCGTACTGAAGCGTCGCAGAAGACAAGCCGGCGGAGAGGCTCACCTGCGGCGTGGCGGGCCGGGTGCGGCGCGGCAGCGGCGGCAGTGTGATGGATTGCGAGGGCGTAAGCGTGAGGCTCTGCGGCGGGAACTTGTAGTTGGGCGGAGTGATTTCGATCTCCTCGACGACCGGCGCCACGTTCTTTGGCAGGTACGCAACGGAAACCGAATCCAGCTCTGGCGAACGGCCATCGGGAGCATGCTCGATCGTGGCACGCCATTGGATGAAACGGGCTGCCGGCGAGCCGGCGCGTCCACCTTCGTGCGCATTGATGGATGCGGACCACGGGCTCCAATTTTTGCTTGGACGGTCCAGATTGCCGCTGCGCGTCGAGATCGTGATGCGCCCGCCGTTCAGCGCGGACTTCGATTCAATGCGCCCCCATTGGGAATGCAAGGTGGAGTCGTACGCTTCGCTTTCGATGACGCCGTCCTTTTCGAGGCCGGGGCCTATCGCGAACAATTTTCCGATGTTACCGGACGCGGCATACAACTCGCCGGCTGGCCCGGAAGCGAGGCTCGTAATCTGCGTGGGCGCGGTGTTGAGCAGCAACGTGGAAGAGAGCTCAGATTCCAGGCGGTAGATGTTGCCCTTGTTGCCCGTACCCGCGATGGCGCGCCCAGCTTGATCCACGGCAAGGGCGTAGACGATTTCCTGAGGGTGGCTCCACAGCTTGCGTGGAAAGCCGTCCGTTTCGATGCGATAGACTTCCGAACCTCCGGTGAGCGATGCGGCACCGGGTGCGAACGTGGGCGGCGCCGTAGCCACCGTGCGCACAGCGGCTTGCCCTGGCGCGGCGGCAGCGGGCGCAGGCACGGGTACGGGAGCCGCCGGCGCGGGGACCGCTATGGGCGGCACGGCGGCGGTGCGCGTGCCTGCCGCGGCGGCGAATACGGTGCCGTCGGCAGCCACGGCGACAGCGGTCACCTCACGTTTGGCCGCCTGGTAAAGCACGAACCCTTCCGCCGCCGGGCTGACGCGGAGGATCAGGCCGCCTGGCTCGGTGCCGACGATCAGGTTGCCGCGCGCATCGATGGCGAGAGAGCGGGCGTGCGTTTCATCGGTCTTGAAAAAGACGCCGCCTTTGCCAGCAGGCGTTACGCGGTGGACCTCGCCCTTGTCTCCGGTGGCCACAAAAAGATCGCCCGAGGGCGCAAATGCCATGGCCCAGATGTACTTCGCGCCGGGATTATAGAACACCTCGGCTTTACCATCGGGCAGGATGCGGTAAACCTTCCCGTCGGGCGAGGTGGCCGCATAGATACGGTCCTGCTTATCCACGGCGAGTGAGTAAATGTCCATTCCATCAAGTTCGGCCAGTAGCTTGCCGGCGCCGCCGGCGGGCACCATGTAAAGCTTGGCCTTGGCGCCGCCCGCTCCGCCGCCGCCCGCGTAAAGATTGCCCTTGGAGTCGCGCGCGACAGCCCACAAGTACGGCGAGGAGGAATCGTAAACCTCCTTGAGCGACGGTGCGAGCGTGAGCTTGCCATCGCTCGAAAGAGAAAGGCGTTTGATGGAGCCTTTCTCAAATCCCTCGCGGTCGCTGACAGTCCACACACGCGTCTGGCCCGCGTTGGCATAAACAACCGCCGCTACCAGAGCGGCGAATAGAACGGTGATTCTGCGCATGACGTTTAGGTTTAGTTGACAGTGATCCGGAGCGTGTAGCTGCCGCTGACAATGAAGTCGAACGGGATGGCGGCCTGCTCGACCGCGCTTTCGGCGCTGGTGAGCAGATGGCGGTTCGAGCTGCGCCCGTTCTGCATCACATTAAGAACGGAGGCAGGCAGGCTGGGCAGCGCCTTGTCGTCGCTGTAAACGGCCGGGCGCGCCTGGACAAAGGCGGCGTAAAGCTTGTTGTTGGCGCGCTCCTGGTTGATGAGCGCGACGGTCTGGGGCAGCTCCAGGTAGCGGTTCATCGTTCCCGCCGCGAGGCTCATGCGGTTGAGCGTATCGGCATCGCTGAGCAGAATGCGGTGCTCGCCCTTAGGCAGCGTGACGGGCACGCGGAGGGTGAAGTTCTTCTCCACGCGCTCGCCGCGATAAGGCCGCAGGAAAACCTTTACGGGAATTTCTTCGCCCGGAGTGACCTCGTTGCGGGCGATCCAGGCGCGCTCAACGGAAGCGATCCGGCGGCGCGGCAGCAGGTCGATGGTGGCGTTCACCGCCTTGAGTGTTGGCATCTTCACCGCATTTGAGAACAGACGGCCGAACTTGTCTCCCCACCACCCGGCCAGGAGCAGCGGAGCGGGAATAGGCATCTCGCTTTGCGCCTGCATGGTGTTCAGCGAGATGCTGGGCATCCCGTCCATCTCCACCTTGCCGCTGAGCCGGTAAGTGACCTCTTCAGCAAAATCGTTCAAGCCGGAAATTGAGTTGTACAGCGTGAACATCATCAGCGTGGGCGTCCACTTCTGCTCAACAGCCACCCGGAAATGGAGAGTCTTCTCTTTGCGGATGGAGTTGTCGTCATCGAAACTGCGCACGAGGACGCTTACCGGAATCGTCGGAGCCGTCCGGCCGAGGACGCCCATGATACCGCTGTGGCGGTCCTGGCGCAGTGCACCGACGATCTCGGTCGCGTTGGCGATCTTGGTGGGGGCATACGCCGACGAAAGCACCATGAGCACTTCCCCTTTACTCATGGGCAGGTTGAGTGGGCCCAGATTGAAGAAAGGGTGTCCGAAAGCGAGAACTCGTTTGCCGTCGTTGTAAGTTACCGTACCGAGGCCGGTGACGCTCATGTCGCCGGAGACGAGCACGCCCGCAACCACATCACCGGGAGCGAGCGAATTGCGCCACCCCGGTGCGGGGCCTGCGCTTGCGAGCGCGCCGCTCGCGCCTCCCTGCACGGCCTTCAATCCAAGCTGCTGGAACAACGGACCGAACTCTCGTAGGACGTCTTCGTGGAATCCGGCAAACAGCAGAGGGGTCTCGATCGGAACCATGGTCGTGTCCAAAGGAGGTGAACTCTGTGCGCCCGCAGAGACGGTTTGCGCAAGCAACTCCGCCGGAACCTGCAGTCCCGCCCGATCGGGCAGCTTGTCGGGAGTGCGAGCGCCGGCCGGGCGGGTGGCGTCGAAGTCGTTGATCTCGAGCATCAGCTCAATGGGCGTGATGCCGCAGATGGCATCCGGCGAAAACATGCTGAGCCGCAAGGCGATGGCGCCGGCCAGCTTTCCGCCGATGTAAACAGGACTGCCGCTCATGCCCGCGGCGACGTTGGTCGACTTGGCCTTACCGCCCAACTTGCCGAGGATTACGTCCTGCTTGGGACCCCATGCGTTCTTCCACAGGCCGATGATTTCGACTGGCACCGGCTCGGGTTCACTGCCCGTGAACACCGTCCAGGCGACACCGCGCATCCCTGGCTTTATCTCGGATGAACGAAGAATTTCGACAGGGCCGCTGCGCGGCCGCGCAGGCACCAGCGTATCGGAGGAGGCGAAAGACAACACAACGGCCGCGAAGGACACCGCCCCCGCCAAAAGGATGCTTCTCATAGGTGAGCCCTTATCCCTAGTGTAACTTCAACCAGCGGTCCAGGAAGGCGTAGGCCTGCAGCCGGATCTCGGGCGGGAAATCGTGCTTGGCATCCGGATGCACGGCGACGAGACGGTCCGGCTCGTTGAATATACGGGTATAGACAGGCAACGCCGCGGAAACGCAGTCCTTCACGCCGGAGACTTCGAAGTTGCTGTCCCCGGTTGGCGCGTTGATGAAGACCGGACGGGGCGCGATGGCGCCGAGAATCTCGGTGAAGTCGAAAGGCACTTTGAAGGGATCCTTGGCGTAAACAGTAGCGATACGCGGCATATAGCGCGGGCTGGTCCAACCGGTGAGATCGCCGTTGTAATACTTCCGGAATGAGTTGAAGCCGCAGCTTGTGACCACCGCCTTGATGCGCTCGTCAAAGGCTGCGACGAAGAGCGAGTTGTGACCGCCCAACGAGTGTCCGATGACACCGATGCGCTCAGGATCCACTTCAGGCAACGACACGAGCAGATCCACGGCGCGGCGATGATTAACGATGCCCTTCATGGTCCCGCTAACGTAGTTCGGGGAGTCGAATTTGTAAGCGTAATCTCCGAAGCTTGGGTAGTCCGGCGCCAGGGCGACGTAGCCGCGCTCGGCGAGTTCGTGGGCGTAGTGGAGGTTGGGCAGACCTGCCAGCCCCGCGGGTTCGGCCTTACCAGGACGAGTGGTCTGGTGCAGGCACAGCATGGCCGGCAGGCGGCCCTTGCGGTTGTGCGGCACCAGAAGGTACGCCGGCACGCGGTCGCCTTCCTCGGCCAGATAAGTGAGCTTGATTCGGGTGTAGGAGGCCGTCCGGACCTCCTCGAGTTTCTCCACAACCAGGGTCTGCGTGCTGCGAGGCGGCAACGCACCCATGACGAGTTCCATGCCGGCGAGAATGTGGCTGCGGCGCTTGGCCCAATCCCGCTTCGATCGCACCGCGTGCCGGTGAGCCTGGCCGTCCAGGTAGTACAGAAGGTCGCTTTTATCGCTATAGAAAGGAGGCGGCGCGGCGCAGGCCGAGAGCGCCAGGAAGGCAAGGGCAGTTCGGATCACGGCAACAGTCTACCATTGATCTTCCCATCAACCTGCGGGACGTCACTCCGGCCAGTGCTGGCGCACTCCATCGCTAGACACTACCGCCCGCCATCGCGAGTTGAATCGCGCGGCGATGTCCGGCCGGGGTGCTAGTAAGGGTGCCAAGCCGAGCCGGACGTGAGGCTCCACGTCGTTCTGTTCCGTACCCAGGCGAGTCTGGATCTCGCTCCAACTATCCGTCAGGCCGCCTGTGTCGATCAGCACGACGCGGTCTCCACAGACGCCGAAGTTCTTTAAGTGTGCGTCCATGGAGAAGACCCCGCGGCTCCACCCTGCCTGTCTCAGTTCAAGGAACCGATTCAGCCATTGCTCGACCTCGTCGAACCTCCCTTTCTCAGCCAGTTCCACGAGACGGGCATAGAGCGTCGCCTCGACGCGCTGGGTGGCCTGGCTCACTTCCAACCAGCCCGGCCAACCACCCACCTGGACACGCGTAGGCGGGAAAATCACTTCTTCGGGGACTAGCTCCGTGCCGTGCAGGTAGGTCTGCGCCAGACTCTCGCCTCTTTCACTGCGGAAACGATATAACCGCCACATTTCGCCAATGTGCGTGGTATACCAAAGTCCGCGCGGCACGAGAAGCACCAACGATTGCAGCACGACGCGGAACAACCGGTTCCTGTGCGAGGGTTTATCGAACAGTTTGTCGCCGCCCGGAATGAAATGCGCAATTCGCCGGGCCAGCTTCCAAATGACGATCAGCGCGATAATCTCCGAGGTGGAACGTTCGCGCCGCACAACCCAGTGTTCGGAGGCGTATACAACTTTCCCCACGCCCTCTCCGATGCGCTGCAACCGCTGGCAGGTCAGCTCGGCCGGAGCGCTCGACAAGGCTCGCGGATGTCTCGGAGGTTCCTGGCCGTTACCCAGCCGCTCCATAGCAAGCATTGTCGCTCCGATCGCGCAAAAAGAAAATGGGGCTGGTGGTGTGCCAACCCCATTTTGGAACGACGAAGTTACAGAACAGCGACCTACGCCGTGCGCATGGTCTCACTCTTGTCGCCACTGATGGCGGCCTGAGCGGCGGCCAGACGCGCGATCGGCACACGGTACGGGGAGCAGGAAACGTAGTTCATGCCCACGCGGTAGCAGAATTCCACCGAGCTCGGCTCGCCGCCGTGCTCGCCGCAGATGCCGACTTCCAGCTTCTCGTTGGTCGAACGGCCCTTCTTCACGGCCTGATCGATCAACTGCCCCACGCCTTCCTGATCCAGGACGGCGAACGGGTCGGCCTTGAAGATCTTCTTGTTCTCGTAATCCTTCGAGAACTTGACATAGTCGTCGCGGGACAAGCCGAGCGTCGTCTGCGTCAGGTCGTTGGTACCGAAGCTGAAGAATTCGGCCTCGGTAGCCACCTTGTCGGCCGTCAGAGCGGCGCGCGGGATCTCGATCATAGTGCCGATCATGTAATGCTGGTTCTTCAGACCGGCCTTGCCGAGCACCTCGTCGGCCACCTTCTTCACGATGGCTTTCTGGTCCGCCAGTTCCTGCACGCTGCCGATCAGCGGGATCATGACTTCCGGCAGCACCTTCACGCCCTTCTTGGCCACCTGCACAACGGCCTCGAAGATCGCGCGGGCTTGCATTTCGGTGATTTCGGGATAAGTGATGCCCAAACGGCAGCCTCGGTGACCGAGCATCGGGTTGAACTCATGCAACTCTTCGACGCGCTTCAGCAACTCGGGAAGCGCCTTCTTGAGTTCCGGAACCGCCATGCCGTACTTGGCCGCCATTTCTTTCTTCTCTTTAATGCTGGCGGCAGGCAGCTTGGCGATGTCGACCATCAGGTCTTCGCGCTTGGGAACGAACTCGTGCAGCGGCGGATCGAGCGTGCGGATGATCACCGGGAAACCGTCCATGGACTGGAACAGCCCGGCGAAATCCTTGCGTTGCAGCGGGAGCAGCTTCGCGAGAGCCTTCTTGCGGGTCTTTTCGTCGCGGGCCAGAATCATGGCCTGCATATTCTCGATGCGGCCCGGGCCGAAGAACATGTGCTCAGTGCGGCACAAACCGATGCCCTGGGCGCCGAACTTGCGGGCGACCTTCGCGTCGCGCGGAATGTCCGCGTTGGCGCGAACGCCGAACTTGCCGCGGAACTCGTCCGCCCAGCCCATGAACTTCGCCAGGAAGCCGGAGCTCGGATCGGCGTCCATCGTGTTGGCCTGACCGGCAAACACCTCGCCGGTGGAGCCGTCGATCGAGAGCCAATCGCCTTCCTTCAGCGTCTGGCCGGTCTTGCGGACGGTGACGGTCTTCTTGGCCTCTTCCACGGCCAACTCTTCAGCGCCGGCAACGCAAGGCGTGCCCATGCCGCGAGCGACCACGGCGGCGTGCGACGTCATGCCGCCGCGGGACGTCAGGATGCCCTTGGCCACTTCCATGCCGTGAATGTCATCTGGCACGGTCTCTTTGCGGACCAGGATCACGGGGTACTTCGGAGCTTGGGCCACAGCCTCGTCGGCGGTGAACACGATGCGGCCCACAGCCGCGCCAGGCGAAGCCGGTAGACCGTTGGCGATGTTCTTCAGGTTCTTCTTCGAAGCCGGATCGAGCACCGGGTGCAACAGCTGGTCAAGTTGCTGCGGATCAACGCGGAGGACGGCTTCCTTCTTGTCGATCAGGCCTTCTTCAACCATGTCGACCGCGATCTTCACCGCCGCTGGACCCGTGCGCTTGCCGTTGCGGGTCTGCAGCATGAAGAGCTTGCCTTCCTGGATGGTGAACTCGAAGTCCTGCACATCGCGGTAGTGCTTCTCGAGCATGCCCGTGATCTCGCGCAACTGCGCGTAGACTTCCGGCATGACATCCTTGAGCTCGTTGATGGGCTTCGGGGTGCGGATACCAGCCACCACGTCTTCGCCCTGCGCGTTGATCAGGAATTCACCATAGAACACCTTTTCGCCGGTAGCAGGGTTGCGGGTGAAACCGACGCCTGTGGCGGAGGTGTCGCCCATGTTACCGAACACCATGGCTTGCACGTTGACGGCGGTGCCCAGGTCGTCAGCGATCTTATTCATCTTCCGGTAGTGGCTCGCGCGGGGATTCCACCAGGAGCGGAACACGGCGTCGCGCGCCTGAGCGAGCTGGTCCTTGGCGTTTTGCGGGAAGGGCTTGCCGGTCTTCTTCTGGACAAGCTTCTTGTAATCTTCAATGACAACCTGCAGATCTTCCGCGCTCAGGTCGGTGTCGAACTTCGCCTTCACCTTCTTCTTCCGCGCGTCAAAGAAGTGCTCGAACTCGTCCTTCGGGATTTCGAGAACGACGTTGCCGAACATCTGGATGAACCGGCGATAGCAGTCATAGGCAAACCGCGGATTCCCACTCTTGGACACCAGGGCCAAGACCGTCTTGTCGTTCAGGCCCAGGTTCAGAATGGTGTCCATCATGCCCGGCATGGAGAACTTGGCGCCGGAACGCACGCTGACGAGCAGCGGGTTCTGGGTGTCGCCGAGCTTCTGGCCCATGCGGCCCTCGAGGATGGCAAGCGCCTCGTCGATCTGCGAGTCGACTTCACCGGGGACCTTACCGTTGTTGGCAAAGTAGATATTGCAGACTTCCGTCGAAATCGTGAAACCCGGGGGGACCGGGACGCCGGACCGGCTCATCTCCGCCAGCCCTGCGCCTTTGCCGCCGAGCGTATCCTTCATCTTTCCATCGCCGTCGGCAGTGCCGCCGCCGAAGGAGTAGACGTATTTCTTCATAACGCTCCTTTTCTCCTTGAAACTATGAATCAAAGCCCATTCGTGACGATCTCCGAAAAATCGGCGATCGACGAAAACTTCCTCAGCAACTGCGCCAGAAACGCCAGGCGGTTGGCCCGGATCCTGGCATCCGGCGCATTCACCAGAACCTTGTCGAAGTAGCGGTCCACCACCGGCCGCAGCGATGCGATCTCGGGCAGGTTCTCGCCAGATACACGCGCCACCGCATCGTACAGATCGCGTTCAGGGCCCGCCTCGATCAGGCGCTCATCCACTTCGCCCTCCGGGAACCCGGCCTGCCGCAGGATGTTCTTGATCCGTTTGAAGCTGGCGGCCACCGGTTCAAAATTCTCAGTCGGACGGACGATGTGCAATGCCTCCAGCCGTCGCTGGAGGTCCGGGAGATTGTCGAAGCCCGCGGCCATGGCCGCGCGGACCTCGTCGTAAGGGTACCCGCGAACTTCGCGGAAGTAGTAGTCGATGCGGTCCCGGAAGAATTCCTCAAGCTGCGCGTCACCGCCGGCAAGCTGCGCGAGCGGTAACTCGAGGTTGCCCTCCACCAAGATTTTCACCACGCCTTGCGCGGCGCGCCGCAATGCGAATGGGTCGCTGGAACCGCTGGGCGCCAATCCAATCCCGAAACATCCGCGCAGCGTGTCGAGCTTGTCGGCGAGCGAAACCAGCCGTCCGGTCGCGGTGGCCGGGATGGAATCCTCCATGCTCACGGGCTTGTAATGCTCATAGATGGCCCGCGCCACCTCTTCCGGTTCCCCTTGCGCCCGGGCGTAAAGTCCGCCCACCACGCCTTGCAGTTCGGTGAATTCTTTCACCAGCTCGGTGGTCAGGTCGCACTTGCTGAGTTCCACGGCCCGCACGGCAGCCGCGTTGCCGCCCAACTCACCGACCAGGGTCATGGTGCGCTGCGTTTTGGCGAGATAACTGCCCAGCTTCGCCTGGAAGGTGACATGCTCCAGGTCCGGCACGCGCGCCGCCAGCGTCTTCTTCTGATCCACGTCCCAGAAGAAGCGCGCATCGTTGAAGCGCGCGCGCAGCACGCGCTCATTGCCCTGGCGGACTAATCCTTCCGGGTCGCCAGCCGTGTTCATCACCGCGATGAAGTTCGGCGCCAGCCCGCCCCCTGTCTTCTCCACCGAGAAATACTTCTGATGGTGGCGCATCACGGTGACGAGCACCTCTTCGGGCAGTTCGAGATAGCTCGCATCGAACTCGCCGAGAATCGGCGTCGGGTACTCGGTGATGAAGACCAGCGTCTCCAGAAGGTCCGCGTCCGGCTTCACCTGGAGGCCGCGTTCCGCGATCAGTGCCTGGATGCCTTCCTGGATGCGGCGCCGGCGATCATCGGCACGAAGCAGAACAAAATTCTTCTTCAGCGTGTCTTCGTAATCGTCGATGGTGACCGCGAAGCTCGTCGCGCCCAGGCGGCGGTGGCCGCTGGTCGTGTTGCCGCTGGAAACGCCTGCCAGTTCGAACGGCACTACCTCGCTCCCCAGCAGCGCGACGATCCACCGGATGGGGCGGATAAAACGCGGACCGCCCTTGCCGGTCCAGTACATCGTCTTGGGGAAATAGATGCCCAGAATCAGGCCGGGAAGAGCGTCCGCCAGGATGTCCCGCGCCGCGCGGCCCGCGATCTTCTTGCGGACAGCCAGGTACTCGCCTTTGGGCGTCGTGACTCTTTCGAGGCTCTGGGGGCTTACGCCCTGCTTCTTCGCGAAGCCCGCCGCCGCGCCTGCCGGGGCGGCCGCGGGCGGACCCATCACCAGTTCTTCGGAGTCGCTCTGCCGGTCCGCCAGACCCTGTGCCTTGAGCGCGATGCGCCGCGGCGTGGCTTCCACCCAGGCGACCCGGCCGCCGAGCTTGTTTTCCTCGACGAGTTTGCCGAACGCCTCGCGCAGTTGCCGCAGCGCTGGCTGGATCATCCAGTCGGGGATTTCCTCGGTTCCGATTTCGAGCAGGAAGTCGAGCGTCATGCGGCCACCTCTCCAGTGGTCTGCTCCAGATACGCCTGGGCGACTCCAACCGCCAGTTTCCGCACCCTCGCGATGATGCCGACCCGTTCGGTCACGCTGATGGCGCCGCGCGAATCGAGCAGATTGAACGCGTGCGAGCACTTCAGCACCTGGTCGTACGCCGCCAGCAACGGGAACCGCTGTTTTTCCTTATAGTCCGGCCAGGCGGCCAGCAGGCGCTGGCATTCTTTCTCGTGCAGCTCGAACACCTGCCACAGCGTCGCGATGTCCGCCATCTCGAAGTTGTAAACCGAAAACTGCAGCTCGTCGGCGCGCCGCACATCGGCATAGGAAAAGCCTGGTGCCCATTCGATGTCGTACACGCTGTCGGTTCCCTGCAGGAATGCCACCAGGCGCTCCATGCCGTAGGTCAGTTCGGCGGGCACCAGGTCCAGGTCCACACCGCCGCATTGCTGGAAGTAGGTGAACTGCGTAATCTCCAGGCCGTCCATCATCACCTGCCAGCCGATGCCCCAGGCGCCGAGCGTGGGAGATTCCCAGTTGTCTTCCTCGAATTTGACGTCGTGCTTTCGCAGGTCGATGCCGATGGCCTCCAGGCTGCCGAGATACTGCTCGACGACATCGCTCGGCGAAGGTTTCAGAATGACCTGCAGTTGCTGGTGCTTGTAAAGACGGTTGGGATTCTCCGCGTAACGGCCATCAGCCGGACGGCGGCTGGGTTGGATGTACGCCACCCGGTACGGCTTGGGCCCCAGCACGCGGAGGAAGGTCTCCGGGCACATGGTCCCGGCGCCGACTTCCACATCGTAAGGTTCCTGAATGATGCAGCCGCGGTCGGCCCAGTATTGCTTGAGTTTTAAAACGATGTTTTGGAAGGACTCCATGATTTACAGGGATTCGAGCAGCGGGACGGTGACGAGGTTCCGCTCGATGTGCTCCTCCATGCGGCGCACCAGGAAACGGCGCAGGTCCGCGGCAGTTTCCTTGCGCCACGGGCGCGGTGAGAGTTGGCCGATCGGTAAACGCATCATTTCTTCGGCAATGGCCAGCGACTCGCGCGATACCCTCAACTGCGGCAAGAGGCCGGCTATTCGTACTGCCCACAGGCTGAAGTACAACACTGCGGGCCAAACCGCATCTTTTCGCCCTTGCGCAGCCTCGCTCCACAAATGGTCGAGAACTCTCGCGAGAAGCCGGAAGTGCAGCTCGCTCGGCTCGGCCGGCGGGAGCAACTGCTCGCTCGCCTCGGCGAAAAAGTCCAGGGCCACCGCCATCTCGTAGTCGCTCGCCAAGTTGAGCGGCGAACTCACCAGTTCACACGCATCCAGGGTGACCAGCTCCCGGTTCTCCCGTTGGAAGTAAAACATCCGCACTTGGGAGAGCCGTTCCAGCCCGGCCCCGAAACGGCTTTTTGGCCGCCGGGCACCCCGGGCGACGCCCCTCAGCTTCCCCAAGTCGCGAGTCAGGAAGCTGACAATAAGATCCGCTTCCTTCAAGGGATACGACCGCAGGACGATGCTCTCACTTACCCTGGCCGGCATGACAGCGGCAGGCGCAAATATCAGATTAGCACATACGCACTTTGCGCTTCCCTGGGACGCGGCAGGCGCCGCGCGGCTAACGCCGCTCGAAGCGCCCCATGTATTGTGCCGCCGCCAGTACGTGCCCCTGAAGCGCGTGATCCACGTCCGCGCGGCGGGATTTCGCCCGCAGGCCAAGCGTTGCGACGTCGAGAGCAAACAGTTTGAAAAAGTAACGGTGCGGGCCGTGCCCTTTCGGCGGCATGGGCCCGCCGTAACCGGAGCGGCCGAAATCGTTCACGCCTTCCACTCCCGCCGGCCCCGGTTTGAAACCCTGCGGCAGGCTGTGTTCGGAGGCCGGGACATCCCACAACAGCCAGTGTGTCCATGTGCCGACAGGCGCGTCCGGGTCATCCACGATCAGCGCAAAGCTCTGCGTCCCGGCCGGCGCGCCGCTCCATTCGAGCGCGGGGGATACATCGGCGCCCTCGCCCGTATGCAGCTTGGGTATTGTCCCGCCTTCCGCGAAGGCGGGGATCAACAATTTGAGAGGCATGAAAACCCCCTTGATTGTCTTTAAAGATACCGCAGGGCGTTTTCCAACGCTTCAACGAAGAAGTACTCGCCCCACATCACCGACTCGCCCACGCCGAGCTTCTTATGAATGTGATAGACGCCGCCCTTGAGTACGCCTTCCCATGCGGGATCGGACTTCCCCAGATGCTTGTTACATAGCGACCGCAAGATATGCATGGCCGCGGACCAGTAGAATTGGCCCTTGACCGGATCGTGCAGCAGGCGAGAGAGACGCAGCAATCCGCTGGCGGCGATGGCGGCGGCGGAAGTGTCAAGCAGCTTGCGGCTTTCCGGCGGCGCGCCGAAATCCCATGGCGGAACTCCGTCGGCCGGCGTGTGCATGATGTAGAAATCGGCGCACGCTTCGGCGGTTTCCAGGAACCGCGGATCGCGACTGTACTCGTAGCAAGTGCCAAAGCCGTAGAGAGCCCAAGCCAATCCGCGCGACCAGCAGGAGTCGCCCCGATAGCCCTGTTGCGTAGTCTGCTTGAGGAACTCGCCCGTATCGGTGTCGAAGATTCCTTCGTGCGCGGTCGAGCCGTCGCCACGCACCAGCACCCGGCGCGTTGTGAGCGTGTGACGGATCGCGATGTCCCGCAGCCGCTTGTCGCCGGTTTCCCGCGCTGCGTAAAAGATGATGCCTACGTTCATCATGATGTCGATGAACAGAGAATTCTCGGCTACGAAGCTGCGCAGGTACTGGCCCTTCTCCCGGAAGCGCAGCGACATGGTGCGGCCCGCCTCGATCAGCACATCGTTGAGGGCCGGATCCTTAGTCAACTGGTACCAGCGGTAATACGTCGAAAGGAAAATGAAGCCCAGGTCGTGCACGTCGCGATCGAATTTGCGCGGTTCGAGCGGCTTCGTATACCGTATGGCTTGCTTCAGCCAGTAGTCCGACGCGCCGTTGCCGTTCTCCAGGCGCTTATGGAACAGCCACATCATTCCTGGCAGGAATCCGTCGCACCAATGCGTCCAGGCAGGCCCTTCGTGCTTCCACTTGCCGTCCTTCGTGTACATCGGGTAGAAATCCGCGTGCTTCTCTACCAACCGCCGCACCTGCTGCGCGGCGTATGCGACGGTTTGCTCGAATAGGGCTTTGTCGTTCTCGAATTCGATCGTAATCACGGTGTCGACCTTTCAAGGGACTGTGTTTATTATACCCACCCGGAACCCGGTGCCATCCGTGCACGCCAACCGCCGCGGCACACACCTCGAGTGTTCAGCTTTCGAGGACGCAGACGTCGCGGAGGTTGCGATAGTCCTCCGCGTAATCCAGGCCGTACCCAACCACGAACTCGTCCGGAATCTGGAAACCGACGTAGTCGACTTCGACTGGCCGCAGACGCCGGCTGGGCTTATCGAGCAGCGCCGCAATACGCACGGAGCGCGGCTTGCGTTGTTCGAGCACGTGCTTCAGGTAGGTGAGCGTCACGCCGCTATCGACAATGTCCTCGACGATCAGGACGTCCGCGTCCTCGATGGTGCTATCCAGGTCCTTGGTGAGCTTCACTTCTCCGGAACTGGTTTTCCCGCGACCGTAACTCGAAGTCCCGATGAAATCAATGCGTGTACCCCGGTTGAGCGCGCGCACCAAGTCGGCGAGGAAAAAACACGCCCCCTTCAGGATGCCGACGACGTAAAGCTGGCCCTCGGGATAGTCCGCATCGATTTGAGCGGCGATCTCGCGAATGCGCTGCTGGATTTGCTGCTCGGGGATGAGAACACGAAACTTAGGCGATGGCATACTTGCTTTCAGTCCGCAGCCCGCAAGCGCGTACTCGGCGGGCCCAGGTGTATATGCGGCGCGGTGGACTTGCCTGGAATCGCCGCGCGAAACGCGTAATAGGGAATCCGCAATTGCTCCAGGCGCTCCCGAAGCCACACGCCTTCCGGTTGATCGGGATTCAGCGCAACGTCCACGCGGCCGCGGTGATCGTAACCCATCATGCGGTGGACGGCTGTTTCGCCTCGAGCGCTCACCGGCAACGGCTTGCCGAACTCTTTCTCGAACGCCAGTTCGACCCGGTAGAACAACTTTTCGGTGAAAACGCCGTCGCCGTCGAAACGCTCCATGGGCTTCCATTCCTGCTGTGGATTCTCCGGTATCGATTCGAGGCTGAGTTCCACTCGCGCCATCTCGGCCAGTTCGTGAAGCAACCGCGCGCGGGATGCTGCCAGATCGAGCGTCCGCCGGCTCTGATCGTAGTCGAGCAAGTAAGCGGTCAGCTCCGTCCGGGCGACCGCGCCGGCCTCGACCAATGCTCGCGTGTGATCCAAGTCGGCTTTCCGTCGCGCTACCAGCCGTTCGGCGGCCGCCACCATTTCTTGCGCCTGTTCGATGGTCAGTTCCTCCACCGTGACGCTCCCATAAAGCAACCGGTCGAGCGTGGCCTGATCCTCGCGATCCTTGGCGGCCCGCTCCAGATCATCCAGTTTCGCGCGCGGCAACACGCCCGCTTCCACCAGACGGCGCACTTCGGCCGGGTCCGTGCCCGCCGCACGCGGCATGATCGGTGACGGGTTCTGTGGGAAAGCCACGGCGGAGGCCAGGAAGGCCAGCGCCAAAATTAGACGCATCTTCTTGATTGTAGTACGATACGGAACAGGAGCGACCGAACCAACCGAGTGTCATCGCACAAGCAAGTCCAGCCCCCTACCCCTCAGAATAAAAGCACTTCCGCCGGCCAGCCGTGGCTCGCGGCCTATTACGCCGCCGAATCCAAGAAGGCGGTCGGGTTGCGTGTGCTCGATCTGCGGGACGTTACGACTTTCACCGACTTCTTCGTCATCTGCAGCGGAACGAACTCGCGGCAGATTCAGGCCATCAGCGACGAGGTCACGCTCGAACTGAAGAAACTCGGCGAACTACCCAATAGCGTCGAAGGTTACAACAACGCTGAATGGGTGCTTATCGACTACGGGGACTTCATCGTCCACGTATTTTCGGCCGAGGCGCGAACCTACTACGACATCGAAAGGCTCTGGCGGGGAGCGAAGGACGTCACGCCGGCGGGAGATTAACCCTCTGCCGTAACTTGCTCGACCGTCGTCAGCACGCCGCCGGCGGCGGTGAACTCCTCGTAAGTCCGCCGGGCGTCTTCCTGGCGAAGCGTCTCGACCGCGTCGATCACCAGTTCAACCCGCTTGCCCGTCCGGAGCAGGCCCATCGCTGCGCAACGGACGCAATACTCTGTTACCACCCCGTAGACAACGTAGCGGTCCGCGTCCAATCTTGCCAGCAATCCGGGGAGGTTCGGGTTCGTAAAGCAGTCGATGGCAGCGGTCTCCAGGATGATCTGCTGTGCCCCGCCGATCGAATACTCGGCCGCCTCATTAGGCACGGTCACCCGCCTTGCGAGCAGGGTGTGCTGCGGCTTCTGCTGGCCTGCCGTGCCGGCCACGCAATGCGGCGGCCAGTCGCGAAACTCCGGATCGTTTTCGGCGTGGGCGTCAACCGTCGAAAGGACCTGTATCCCCCGCGCAGCGGCGTAGCGAGCCAGCTTTTCGAACGCGGGCAACAACTTTTCCGCACCCGGCACATACAGCGCCCCGGCCGGATAGAGGAAGTCGATTTGCGTGTCTACATCCACAAACACAGTCTTCATTCAGCCACCCGCTGCCGCACCGCTTCGGATAATCGCGTCAATTCCTCGCTCCACTCCACACGATAGGACTCCGCATCAGTTAGATGCCGGCAGGCCGGTGGAAGATTCTTCAGGCACCTTGCCGCATACGCGCGCGCCGCGTGGACATCCGGTAGCGCCTCCACCAGTTCGCCACCGTAAATCACCGGCCGCAGCAACGCTTCCACCTCTTCCGCCTTGCCGCGAGTGCGCGGGCATTCCCACGCGCCGGTAACCTCGTCGTGATCCCGGAAACGGAAAATCTGCTTGGCGCCCGGCACCGTAATCTTCTCGGCACTGAACTTGGCGGTGTAGCGCTTCACCCCGCCGCTTGAGAGCTCCACCATCTTGTAGATGTCGCACAGGCTGGGCGCATCGGCCGAGGTAGCCAGTTCCGTCCCCACGCCGAAGCTGTCGATAGGCGCGCCTCCAGCCACCAGGTCGCCGATGCGATATTCGTTCAGATCTCCCGTGGCCATGATGCGCGCCCCCGTGAGGCCGGCCTCGTCCAGGATGCCTCTGACCTGGCGCGACAGCGCGTCGAGGTCTCCGCTATCCAGCCGCACGCCCAGGATCGGCTCACCGAGCGCGGCCGCTTTGCGCGCGCCCTCAACAGTGTCGTAGCTGTCGATCAGGTAGACGGTCGACGGTCCCAGAAGCTGTTGCAGGCGCCGAAACGACTCCATCTCGTCCGGAAACGCCATCACCCAGGAATGCGCCGCCGTGCCCGACACCGGGATGCCGAAGCGGAAACCCGCCAGAGTGTTGCTGGTGCCGGCGCAGCCTCCGATGTAAGCCGCCCTGCCCGCGAGCACGCCGGCCTCGGGCGTATGCGCGTGGCGCGTGCCGAACTCCACCACAGGCCGGCCCGCCGCCGCTTCGACGACGCGCGCGGCCTTGGTCGCTACCAGCGTTTGGAAACCGATGCTCGAAAGCAGGTACGTCTCCGCAATCTGCGCTTCGATGAGCGGCGCGCGCACGGTCAGCACCGGTTCGCCGGCGAAGATCGGCGTGCCTTCCGGCACCGCGAACAGGTCGCCCGTGAAACGAAAGCGGCTAAGGTAGTCGAAGAATTCCGGCTGCGAATTGGAGAACTGCGCAAGGCCACGCAGATAATCGATTTCCTCGGCGCCGAAGTTGAGGTTCAGCAGATAATCCGCCGCTTGGGCAAGACCTGCCGCAACCACGAAGTTGCGATTGGGAGGCAGCCGCCTAACGCTCAGTTCAAATGTCGCGGTTTCGTCGGTCTTGCCGGCGGCGAAGTAGCCCGCCGCCATGGTCAACTCGTATAGGTCGGTCAGAAGACCATTCATGTAAGTCTTCGGAAAGGCTGTCGCCTATCCTACTACTACTTCTTCTTCTGGTCCTTGGGCGGCTGGTATTCTTTCACATCGCCGGCGGCCTTCTGCAATTCCTCCACCGCCTTGCCGTCCAGTTCGTAGGTTGCCGGTTCGTTCTCGCGGCGCGCGAAATAGCTGTTGCCGGACTTGGAGATCAGGACCTTCTCCACCAGCTTTCCGTCTTTCGATGTAACCGAGGCCTCGATCGCCGGTGTTGTGAAGCCCGCTTCGACGAACTTGATACTGGCTAGGTCGCGCAACCGGTCCACCAGCGTCTGCAAGCTGGCCGAATCCATCTGCTTGCCGTTCAGCCACCACTTGTCCCCGCCCTTCACGAACACGCTGTTTTTCGAGCCATCACGGAAGCTCACGCGGGTCGGATCGTTGAAGCCGAAATCGAACAGCTTCTTGTTGCGGAAATCGTCCAGACCCTTGTCCAGCCCGTCGCCTAAATCGCTGGTGACCTTGTGGACGCCCTCCACCACGCTGGACTTCGCGTAGTAGTTGTTGCTCTTGTCCTTCCGGACTTCGATCTGTTGCGTGCCCGAGGCATCGGTCACCCGTGCCACCGCCACGATCGCGCCGGAGCCGAACGCGGAGACAGCCTTCTTGGCTTCGTCGTCCGAAATGGACGTGTCCATTCTGGCGTCCTTAAGCTTGCGGACGAGTTCTTCCACTTGCCCGCCATCAGCGCGCAACGGGCGCGGCTTCAGAATGGCCCACTCATTCTGCGCGTTCTTGCCGAATTCGAACGACTGTTTCTTGGCGGCCAGTTCCACGCGGCTGAGCTTCTCGGAATCGAAAGTCAGCAAGCGCTTGTCGCGCAGGTCTTTCGAAGTCTTGTCCACGCCGGACTTGTTGTAACTGGCGATGGTAAACACCCGTGGATCGCCGGCGGTCTTCGCGAAGGCGCCGCCGCCGGTGGGCGTGTCGTCGCCCACGAGAAGCTTGTGCACCTTGCCGTCCGCCGTGGTAATGGAGACTTCCAGCGAAGGCGC
>Ga0116191_1000707_pt1 | contig 28701 bp, 27 predicted proteins | sample AD_UKC111_MetaG_FD_89897 | JGI IMG/M metagenome (GOLD analysis project Ga0116191, IMG submission 89897) | Active sludge microbial communities of municipal wastewater-treating anaerobic digesters from Hong Kong - AD_UKC111_MetaG | ecosystem: Engineered > Bioreactor > Anaerobic > Digestate... | reverse complement strand
CTGCATTTTCTCCCTCGACCCCTTGAACCCTTTTCTTTTGCTATGAGCCATCAGCCATGAGCTGCCTTTTCCCCCTCGAACCCTCGAACCCTTTTCTTTTGCTATCAGCCATATTAGTTCATAGCTCATAGCTCATAGTTCATAGGAACTTCAAAAATGCTACTTTGTTTCCGCTTTTGCCATGAGCTATGAGCCATCAGCTGCATTTTCTCCCTCGACCCCTCGAACCCTTGAACCCTCGAACCCTTGTTCTTTTGCTATCATCTACCTATTCGCATCCAACCTTTTCATCCGCCATTCAATACTCGTGTTATCTGATTTAATGCCGTTTCACCGACCGGTGGTTTTGTCATCTGTCTGTCAGCAGCCAGGCTCACCAGGGTGTCCGCAACAACTGCTCATAGTGATAATCTTCTTGAAATTATTACGAAATATCAACCATATCTTCTTTCCGATAGGCATTTCAACATGAAGATTCGTTAAAAATGCCCTTGCATCTGGTCTTTTATGGCTGTGTTTGTGCATACTTTATTTATCCCCGATCAACGGCAGTATTTTATCTATATGGAAGTGGACAAGATAACGTTTATCGTTTTGCTGGCCTTCCGGAACGGTATAAGATTTTCTCCATCTAATCTTTGCGATAGCGTCGGGGTTGGTTTCTTCCTTTGTTTTGGTAAGATATAATCTCTTTCCTATAAATTTATCACCGGCCTCAATAAAAATGTATGCGGCATGGGGATTGGACTTCAAGTTTTCATGTGTCAGGCGTTCGGTCATAATATATGCGACGTTTTCTTCATCGATAAAATGGGGTCTTGAATATACAGCAACATTTACCTTTCCTTGGGCATCTGCTGTTGCCAAAACGCCATGTCCTTTTGCATTTTCAAAGTATTCGCTGAGACTCATCTTTATCCTCCAAATTTTATACTTATTATAGCAAGTTTTTCTATGTAGTGGTAAATTAAAATAACGATGCATATAAAACGCCTCCATGTGTTGAAAGAAGCTGAAAAAAAAGATGGTCCCGTTGCTTATTGGATGAGCCGCGACCAGCGTGTAAAGGACAATTGGGCGCTCATCTATGCACAGGGATGCGCTATCAATATGCAAAAACCCCTTGTTGTGTTGTTCTGTCTTGTGCCGTCCTTTCTGGGTGCAACCGCAAGGCAGTATGAATTCATGAAAAAAGGTCTTCAGGGGGTTGAAAAAAGACTTAAACACTTCAACATACCTTTTTATCTTCTCGAAGGTTATCCTGAAAAGATAATACCAGGCTTTTTGAAACGGTTTGGCGTGCAGATGTTGATTACGGATTTTGACCCTTTACGCATAAAGACGACATGGAAGATGGGTGTGGCTGATATTATAAACATCCCCTTTTACGAGATTGATGCACATAATATCATCCCATGTCGGATTGTATCGGATAAGCAGGAATATGGCGCATATACTATACGTCCTAAAATAAAACGTCTTTTAAACGAATTTCTTGACGAGTTTCCTGTTCTGGAAAGACATCCTTTTTCATGGCAGCAAAGTGTTAGCGATATTGCCTGGGAAGAAATATTCGGAAAACTTGATATTGAACGCACCGTAAAAGGTGTCGACTGGATAACGCCTGGAGAAGATGCCGCCCACGAGACCCTCGAAAGGTTTTTAACGGAGAACATCCACCGCTATAAAGAGTCAAGAAACGATCCAAATAAATATGTTCTATCGAATATATCGCCCTACCTTCATTTTGGTCATATCTCGGCGCAACGCATCGTCTTTGAAATAAGAAAAAGAGGTTTGGATGGGGATGCATCTGCTGGCGCCTTTATGGAAGAACTTATTGTAAGGAAAGAGCTTTCTGATAATTATTGCCTTTATAACCGTGCGTATGACACCATCAAAGGTCTTCCTGACTGGGCAAGAAAAACGCTTGATGCACATAGGTCAGACAAGAGGGAATTTGTTTATCCTGTCGATGACCTCGAGCATGGACATACGCATGATAGACTCTGGAATGCCGCACAGATGGAAATGGTAATAAGAGGCAAGATGCATGGTTATATGAGAATGTATTGGGCAAAAAAGATTCTCGAGTGGACGGAATCACCGGAGGATGCATTTGAGATCGCAATATATCTTAATGACAAATATGAACTTGATGGAAGAGACCCAAATGGTTATGCGGGCATTGCCTGGAGTATAGGCGGTTTACATGACCGTGCCTGGAACGAAAGAAAGGTGTTTGGGAAGATTCGCTATATGAGTTATAATGGTTGCAAGGCAAAGTTCAGCATTGACGGCTACATTGAACGCATAAGCAAACTTACCGCTTAAGGGGTGTTGTCATGGGTCATTCTTATGATTACGATCTGATTGTAATAGGGGGTGGCATTGCCGGCATGGTGTCCGCGGTGACGGCCAACGGTCTTGGAAAACGTGTAGCCGTTATCGAAAAGACAAGGATAGGTGGAAACTGTACAAATACAACCTGCATTCCAAGCAAAGCCCTTATCAGTTTAAGTCACATACGCTACGACATGAAACGACTGCATAGTCTGGGTCTACTTAAAAACAGTATAGGTGACATCAACGGCATTGGTGTTATGCCACACATCAGGGGTATCGTTAAAAAGGCTTATGAAAAAGACCTCCCCGAGACGTTTGCAGGTATCGGCATCGACGTGATCCAGGCCTCTGCAAGATTTGTTGACAGCCATCACATAGAGATAAACGGAAAAACCCTTTCCGCCTCAAGGTTTATAATAGCGAGCGGTACATCCCCTTTTATACCGCCGATAGAAGGTCTAAAAGACATAGAATATCTGACCAATGAAACGCTTTATCAGATAGAGGATTTACCTAAATCACTTATCATTCTGGGCGGCGGTGTAGACGGTCTTGAGTATGCATCAGCCTTTGGATTGCTTGGGATTGAGACAACGGTCGTAGAGATGGCAACGCGCCTTTTACCCATGATTGATTTTGAATTGGTCAATCACCTGTTGCGTGCTTTAAGGGCTGAAGGGGTTCGCCTACTGACAGGCGCCAAGGCGCCAAGGTTTGAAAAAAGGGATAATAAGATTGCATTGACCGTCGAACATGTGGATGGCTCATTCGAGGATGTGATTGCCGATAAGGTGATTGTGGCTGTAGGCAGAAAACCTGATAATATACAGGGGCTTTTACTTGAAAATGCAGGCGTGGAATATAATCAAAGGGGTATTGTGGTAGACAAAAAACTCAGGACTTCAGCCCCCAATATTTATGCGTGTGGTGATATCGCGGGCCCCTATCAGCTTGCTTCCACTGCCGAGGCACAGGCGATTGTTGCAGCTACGAACGCATTCCTTCCAATCGGGCATAGCGTCGATTACACAAATAATGTATATGTTGTATTCACCAGTCCCCCGCTTGCATATCTTGGTCTTACAGAGGAACAGGCATATGATGAGCTGGGTGAGAAGTTGAACGTTTACAGGTTCGATTATACGAACATGCGCCGTGCAATCATAGATGGTAAAAACGTAGGTATTGCAAAAATACTATGTAACCATCGGGGTCGCATAGTTGGTGCGCATATCTTAGGCGAGGGTGCCACAGAGGTTATCCATGAAATTCAGGCGATTAAGGCGTTTAAAAAACCGCTTTATAAACTCAATATGGCAACCCATGCCTATCCAACTTATGCACAGGCGCTTGTTGGCAGAGCCGGTCAGCTTGCCTTTCTTGACAGGATGCAAAAGAGCGTAATTGTTAAAATGGCATTGAATCTGTTGCCGGGATACAAAAATCGATTGCATCTCGCCAGGGAGCGTTTGGCAGAGACCGGCCCGACTGTTGCTGATGTAATAACACAGTCATATGATGATGCCTTCACATCGGAGAAAGCGGTTTATCGGGAAATGATATCTGATGGGATATCAGATTCTGGCAAGACGTGTTTTCCAAGGAAGACAAAATCCAATGACAGATCCATAACAATTGAAATCAAAGGGTATTTTAATGGGGCATGTGAAAAAACATTTTATCTGTTATGTAAGGATGCCTTTGAACATGCCAAAAACGTTCTTTTAGATATGTCTGGCATAGAGCACATCGATATGGATGGTGTAGGCATACTGGTAAAATGCGCCTCCCTTGCAGCCCAGAGACATCTGTCCATAGAGGCAACAGGTCTTAACGATGGCGTCAGGGACCTGTTTCGTCTCACGCGTCTTGACGAGGGAATTATTGTAAAGGATGAAAAGAAAGGTGTTTCAGAAGATTTGACCTATACGGGATATACGGTTTCCGGCTGGACAAGGTCGATTGCCTATCTCTCTGTAAAAGATATACCCTCAAACGCCATGAACATCAATGTAAACGGCAGAAAGATCACCAGTCCTGTTAGGGGGTTTGGTCGGCTTTGGGAAAAAAGATATCGTCTATATCTAAAAGATATCGATTTAGAACCAAAACAGGTAATATCCTTATGGAGGGCTGAATTCCCGAAATTCTGGCCAAAGGGAAACCATGTTTTTACCTCTGAAAACGCCCCTGTTGTCCCTGGCACACAGGCAGTGCTGAACCTGAGCGTCCCTGGAGGGCTTACGCTTGCAACAGGTATTGTTGTTGTTTATGCTGACGATACGTCTTTCGGTTTTATGACCATAGAGGGTCACATGCTTTCAGGCTGGATTACCTTCAGCAGTTTTTACGAGGGAAAAGTTTTGATTATTCAGGTTCATCCGCTGTTCAGGGCAAACGACCCCCTCATGGAATTGAGTTTTCGAATGGGTGCGGCAAACCAGGAGGATATGTTCTGGCACAAAACCCTCAGTAATATAGCCCGTCGGCTTGGCTCTCACGGCGAAATCGTTCAGCGAAACATCCTCATAGACGAACATATCAACTGGGGAGAGAAGGGAAATATCTGGAAAAACGCTGCTATTCGTTCTTCTCTTTATATGCCGTTTTATTTAATGAAAAAGATTGTTCACAAAATGGGATAAAAAGGTCAACCATAAAGGATGCCGTCAAGGGATTATTACGATGCCATTGTAATCGGGTCAGGTCCAAACGGTCTTTCTGCTGCCATTGCCTTATCCAGCACGTTCCGGTCAGTTCTTTTGGTAGAGGCAAAATCGAGCATAGGCGGAGGTGTTCGTTCGGCCGAACTCACACTTCCCGGTTTTGTGCACGATATATGTTCAGCCGTCCACCCTCTTGCCATATCGTCACCTTTTTTCAGGAGGCTTGCACTTGAAAGATACGGACTTGCATGGATTCATCCCGAGATACCGGTTGCGCACCCATTTGAGGATGGCACTGCGCTTTTTCTGCATCGTTCCCTTGAAATAACCTGTGAAGCGTTTGGAGAAGATGGCCGTGCGTATAAATCGCTTGTAGAACCTTTTGTCAAATACTATGATACATTGCTCACAGAGATACTCAAACCGATCCATATCCCGAAAAACCCTTATTTGATGCTTCGTTTTGCAGCTAAAGCCTTGGGCTCTGCAAAAAATCTTGCCTACAAAACCTTTCGTAACAGTCATACGCGTGCCCTTTTTGCAGGTCTTGCAGCCCATGCGATGATTCCCCTTGAGAAGCCTCTGACGGCATCGTTCGGGATCATTCTTGCAATCCTTGCCCATGCTGTTGGATGGCCAATTATTAAGGGAGGCTCACAGAGGCTCGCAGATGCGTTGTCAAGAGTCTTTATGGATAATGGTGGAGAGATAGAGACAGACTTTTCAGTGTCTTCATTGGATGGTTTGCCACGCGCTTCTTATTATTTCTTTGATGTCACCCCGCGCCAGCTTTTGAATATTGAAGGCATTGATCTTACAAATAGTTACCGTGCAAGGCTAAGACGATTCCGATATGGGCCCGGTGTCCAGAAGGTAGATTGGGCGCTTCGCAAACCCATTCCATGGAAGGCCGATATCTGTAAGAAGGCGGGCACTGTTCATATAGGCAACACTTTCGAAGAGATAGATAGTTCTATTCAGCTTGTTAATGCTGGAGAAACACCAGACTTATCTTATGTTATTGTTGCTCAACAGACCCTGTTCGATGCTACCCGTGCCCCTGAAGGCATGCACACAGCATGGGCATACTGCCATGTACCCAATGGAGCATCGGAAGATATAGCGGACAGGATTGAAGACAGGATTGAACAGTATGCCCCGGGATTCAAAGGGACGATTATGGCGAGACACTCCATGTCTGCGTGTGCGATGGAGCAACACAATCCGAACTATGTCGGCGGAGATATAAACGGGGGCACACAGGATTTATTCCAGCTATATACAAGACCTACATATTCGATATGTCCTTACAGAACATCTGCAAAGAACATTTATATATGCTCATCATCGACACCGCCGGGTGGCGGTGTTCACGGGCTCTGCGGTTACTATGCGACGAAATCACTCACCAATCTTATTATTTAGCAGTTGCAATCCAATATAATGCATAGACAATAGGGATGAGGGCGATAGCGATAGCTGTAATTATAGTTTCGCTTTCCCAATGGTGAAGTTTTATGATATGTTTTTTATTACAGTTGTTGCAGTGAAAGATCCTTCTGCCGAAAAGCTTGAGAAACCATTCTTTCAAACTCCAACGTTCACTGAGCGTCATCTTTGTATTATTGCAGAAAGGGCATTCAGGAGGTGAAGATAGAAAAACAAGGATATCTGACAAAGAATTTACCTTTTTCGGCATGATATGAAAATGCCTTTCAGCGCCCACATAATCGGCAAACAGATCAACCATATTTATCGTATAGTGTTTTTCTATCGATGCCCTTAACTTGCCGGCCGAATTATTTTTTTGCATGATGTTTTCAGGCATATTGATGTTATCTATTATATATCAAACAAATCACCTAAACAATAGTTTGTAGGATTACTTTTTGAAAAAATTAAATCTGCATGTATTAAGCAACCGCTTGAAAAGGCAATTGGCCTTTTGTGGTTAGAAAAACTCACTCTTACTTGCTAACTGTTGAAATTGATTTGCTTAAACCTTAACAATCTGTTATAAAATTAACCTGATTTTTCCGGCTTGATTTATGAATATAGAACTGTTTGAGTACCCTTTGCCTAAAGAGATGATTGCACAGCACCCCGAGGGGGAACGTGCATCGTCACGCCTTCTTGTCTTTGAAAGAGATACAGGGAGTATAGAGCACAAACATTTTAAAGATATCACTGAATATCTTCACAGTGGCGATGTGCTTGTGTTGAACGACAGCAAGGTTTTACCAGCACGTCTTAGCGCAAGAAAGGAAACGGGCGGCAATATCGATATATTGCTTTTGGAGGAGATTGACAAAAAAAGGTGGTACTGTCTTGCCAACGGCATAAAAAGGGGAAAAGACAGCCTTACGGTTACGGTTGGCGACGTCAAGGCTGTATTAACAAGAAATGCGTTGTTCTGGATAATAGAGTTCCTTTTTGATGGCGATGTATTTGATATTATAAAGAAACATGGCAAAATGCCATTGCCTCCGTATATAAGAAGAAAGGATAAGAATGAACTCGATTTTGAAAGATACCAGACGGTTTATGCCGAGGCATTGGGTTCTATAGCTGCGCCCACTGCGGGCTTTCATTTTACAGAAGAGTTGCTGCAAGACATAGAGGCGCTTGGGGTAACGGTATGCAAGATTACCCTGCATATCGGGGTTGGGACGTTTCTGCTCATAAAAAGTAAAAACGTTGAAGACCATGTAATGCACAAAGAGTATTATCGCATTGTTCCGGATGTGAAGGCATGTATCGGAAATGCAAAGGCTCAGGGAAGACGTATTATAGCCTGTGGCACAAGCGTTGTTAGGACGCTGGAAACTGCATGGACAAAAAATGGAGATACCCCTCTGTTCGGGCATACTGAGCTTTTTATATATCCTGGGTATAGATTTAAAATGGTTGACGCTATGATAACGAATTTTCATCTGCCAAAGTCCACCCCTCTTCTACTCGTTTCTGCCTTTGCCGGAAGAGACGAACTGATGAGATGTTACAGGGACGCTGTGGAAAATGGCTATAGGTTTTACAGTTACGGAGATGCAATGTTGATTATTTAGATGGTGAAACAGGATACATGGGTTTATTGATTTTAACTTAATGGATACGATTGAGATAATAAAAGAAGAAGGGCATGCGAGGCTTGGTGTTATCAAAACAGGGCATGGCATGGTAGAAACTCCTGTGTTTATGCCGGTTGGTACCCAGGGGACCGTTAAGGCGATTACTCACAAGGAATTGGTGGATATGGGTGTAAAGATGATCCTTGCCAATGCGTATCATCTATATCTTAGACCAGGAGATTTGCTGATAAAAGAGATGGGTGGTATACAAAAATTTGCCGGCTGGGATGGGCCTGTCCTGACTGACAGCGGCGGGTATCAGGTTTTTAGTCTCGGTGTTTTGAGGGTGATAAGGGAAGACGGGGTAATGTTTCAGTCTCATATAGACGGTTCAAGGCATTTTCTTTCACCGGAAAAGGCAGTAGAGGTACAGGAAAATATAGGTGCAGATATCTGTATGTCGTTCGACGAGTGTGTGCCATACCCATCATCGTATGAATACACGAAGAAATCGGTTGAACTGACGTCGAGATGGGCGAAACGTTGTAAAAACTCCAAAAAAAACGGGCATTATTTATTGTTTGGCATCATTCAGGGAAGCGTTTATAAGGATCTGAGGTTGAAATCAGCCCATGACATAGTGGATATGGATTTTGACGGTTATGCAATCGGTGGACTCAGCGTAGGAGAGCCCAAGTCAATAATGTGGGAGATGGTTGATACGGTAATGGATTTGCTTCCCCGTGAAAAACCGAGGTATCTTATGGGTTTGGGTTTCCCTGAGGATATCCTTGAGGGCATTCATAGGGGGATAGACATGTTCGATTGCGTGATCCCGACAAGGCTTGCCAGAAACGGGAACCTGTTTACATGGAACGGCAGGATCAACATCAAGAATGCCCGATATACGAAGGACGAAAGACCTGTTGATGCAATATGTAATTGTTATACATGCAGAACATATTCAAGGGCATATCTCAGACATCTACTTGTTTCGCATGAATTGACGAGTTTTTATCTGAACACTATCCACAATGTTTATTTTTATGCTGATTTTTTAAAAAAAATCAGGGAAGCTATCAGAGAAGGAACCTTTAATGCCTTCTATGAGTCGTTTCGATTAAAATTTAAGGGAGGTGAATTACAGGATGAACATAGCGTATGCAATGGGTAATCAGGCAGCGTCAGGGCAAGGTGGGGGTTCGCAGTGGATGGGACTTTTACCGCTCGTGCTTTTGTTTGTGGTCTTTTATTTTTTACTTATCAGGCCACAGCAGAAAAGGGCAAAGCAGCAAAAACTTTTTATAGAGAATTTGAAAAAAGGCGATAAGGTTATAACGTCTGGCGGTTTGTATGGTACAATAACAGGTATTACAGACGATTCCGTTACTATTGAAATTGCCGAAAAGGTCAGGGTAAGGGTATTAAAAAGTGCAGTAGTAGATAAAGCGAAAGGAGAGTAAAAGTGGGAAGGTATGAAAACATTTTAATTTTAAGTCCTGATTGTACAAAAGAGGAGGAAGACGACCTGCTCAACAGGATTAGGGCTAACTTTGGAAAGACAGGCGCAACAATAATCAAAGAGGATGACTGGTCAATAAGACGACTTGCATACCCCATAAAGAAAAAGGATAAAGGTCATTATTTCTTTTTTCTGTTGGATATGGATGAATCAAACCTCGGAGCTCTCAGCAAGTTCTATAAAAACATTGATTCTATTCTGAGGCATATGGTGGTCAGGGTTGATGACAACGAAAAGGGTCCGGACAAGGCGCCTGATCATGTTTTATTTGACGAGCTGGAGGGCGAATTCTCATAAGTAAGGATTTGTGCCGAATCTAAGCAAGTGTGTTTTGTTATCGATTAATCAAAAATTATTAGGATGGAGGATATAGATGCCAAGATTTACAAGACCTTCGAAAGGTAAGGAAATACAGAAAAAGAGGGTGTATGTTAGGAAAAGGGTTTGCAGATTTTGTCAGGATTCGAGTATTACGATAGATTACAAAGACCCTAAGATGCTGAAACATTTCATCACAGAGCGGGGCAAGATAATGCCGAGAAGAATGACAGGAACATGTGCAAATCATCAGAGAAAATTGAAAGAAGCAATAAGCATGGCAAGGCACATCGCCTTCCTTCCTTTCACAACGCTATCAAGATGACGGAGGAAATTATATGAAGGTCATACTTACAGAGGATTTGCGTGGTAGCGGTAAGAGAGGGGAGATTATAGAGGTAAAAGAGGGTTTTGGAAGGAACTTTCTTATCCCTAAGGGGCTTGCATTGCCGGCTACAGAGGGAAACATTAAAAAGGCAGAAAATATTATCAAAGAGCGTATCGCTAAGAGAGAACGGGATTTTAAGGCTGCAGCGGATATTAAAATAAAATTGGAAGAGATTACCATTAACATTAAGAAAAAGGCCGGTGTCGATGGAAAGCTTTTTGGCTCGATAACGAACAAGGATGTCGCTGAAGCAATAAAAACAAACCTCGGTTTTGAAATAGACAAGAAGGACGTCAAGATTAAAGAAACGATCAAGGTAACCGGTCTTCATGAGGTCGAGATACACCTTGAACAGGGAATCACTGCCGATGTAAAAGTAGAGGTGGAAAAAGAAGACTAAATGGTCAGACCCCAAAAAAACACACAACAAAAAAGGGTTAATCCTGCCGGTCGTGTTCCACCACAGAATATCGAGGCAGAGGAGTCTCTTCTTGGCGGTCTGCTTGTAGACCCTGAATCAATCAATAAGGTTATCGATCTTATAAGCAGTGATGATTTCTATAGAGATGCCCACGGTATGATATATGATATAATGGTTGGCCTTTACGAGAATAGTGAACCTATCGATATCGTTACTGTAAGCAGTTTAGCCAGAGATAAGGGTTTAATCGATAAAATCGGCGGTGTTACATACCTGAACCAGCTAGTAGACCTTATGCCCAGCGCTGCAAATATCATGCAATATGCAAAAATGGTAAGGGAGAAGGCACTTCTTAGAAACCTCATGAACGTGGCAACAGAGATTGTTGAGAAGGGTTTTGAGTTGGACATCAATGTAGATGGCTATATAGACGATGCGGAAAAGATGATCTTTCAGGTCTCTGAAAGAAAATTCAAACCTTCATTTTATCCGGTTAAAGATATTGTGATGGCCAACGTAAAGGTTATCGAGCGGTTGTATGAAAAAAAACAATCAGTTACCGGTGTTCCGACCGGTTTTGTCGAGCTCGATAAGATGACGAGCGGTCTCCAGAATTCTGATCTGATAGTGGTTGCTGGAAGACCAAGTATGGGCAAGACAGCCCTTAGTATGAATATTGCCCAACATGTTGCTATGTTGAGGGAAGGGCCTATCCCTGTAGGTATATTCTCCATGGAGATGTCGAAGGAACAGCTTGTAACAAGGCTATTAAGCTCTGAATCTGAAGTGGATCATTCAAAGCTGAGGACAGGTACCCTAACAAGTGAAGAATGGCCAAAGCTTGCTCAGGCAGCAGGCAAGCTCTCGGAAGCGCTTATTTTTATTGATGATTCACCATCGATGAGCGTACTCGAGTTAAGGGCAAGGGCAAGAAGGTTGAAAAAAGAACACGGGCTCGGTTTGATCGTGGTCGATTACCTTCAGTTGATGAAGGGCAGAACCGCCGGAAGCGACAAAAGGGAGCAGGAAATAGCGGAGATATCAAGGTTTTTGAAATCCCTTGCAAAGGAATTAAATATACCTGTTATTGCAATATCACAGCTAAACAGGATGGTTGAACAGCGAGAAGACAAAAGGCCACGACTTGCAGACCTTCGTGAATCCGGGGCAATAGAACAGGACGCAGATGTGATAATATTTATTTACAGGGATGAGGTATACAACAAAAATAAGGACAACAACAAAGGCATAGCAGAAATCGTCATAGGCAAACAGAGAAACGGGCCTACCGGTACTATTGAGCTGGCCTTTCTGGATAAGATTGCAACCTTTAAAAATCTTTACAGAGAATGAACATACCAAATCTATTATCGATATTTCGCCTTTTTTTGACATTATTCTTCATAGCCTCAGTTCATTACGGAAAATATGATATCGCACTGATTATTTTTATTGCACAAGGTGTCAGTGATCTGTTGGATGGTTTTCTTGCACGCGTTATGAAGGCAAAAACCTATCTTGGCTCCATCCTTGACCCTCTTGCCGATAAAGTCATGCTTGTTTCGTCGTATGTTATACTTACTATCAATAAGGTCATCCCCTTATGGTTAACATCCACCGTGATACTTCGCGACCTGACCATTGCCGCAGGTTTTCTTATCTTGTATAAACTTTCATATCAAAAAAGACCCATGCCAAGCATAATGAGCAAAATAACAACACTATCTCAAATAATTACGATTGTTTATGTGTTATGGTCAGATACGAGGGTATACGGAGAATACTTCTTCTATGCCACCGCAATCCTCACTATACTTTCCGGGTGTCAGTACGTTTCGCGTGGCATACAGTCAGTCGTTAAAAAAGTCACCGTTCAGTAATCAAACCAGTTAATTCGATTAAGCAGAAATCAATTGACAACCTACAGCCCTTTTGATAAGTAATTAAAATATTTTAAAACAAAAAAAGGGAGGTTAAAATGGCCATAAAGGTAGCAATAAATGGTTTTGGAAGGATTGGCAGGCTTGTATTGAGGGCAGCGATGAAGGGTAAAGACCTTGATATCGTTGCAGTTAATGATATTACTGATGCTAAGACGCTTGCACATTTACTTAAATACGATTCTGTTCATGGGATTATGGATGCTGAGGTAAAGGCATCGGATAGCGCCATTTCAGTAAACGGAAAGCAGATTAATGCATATGCGATAAGAGAACCTGAGACACTTCCATGGAAAGACCTTGGTGTTGATGTAGTTCTTGAAAGTACAGGTAAATTCACAGACAGGGCAGGGGCGGAAAAACATATCAAAGCAGGTGCAAAGAAGGTGGTTATATCAGCTCCAGCGAAGAACCCCGATGTAACGTTTGTCCTCGGTGTCAATCAGGAAGTCTACGATAAGACAAAACACCATGTAATATCAATGGGTTCATGCACAACAAACTGTCTTGCCCCCATAGCCAAGATACTGCAGAAAGAGTTCGGCATAGAAAACGGGCTCATGACAACGATACATGCCTTTACGAACGATCAGGTAGTGCTCGATGAACCTCACAAAGACCTTCGTAGGGCTCGTGCAGCGGCTCTGTCGATGATTCCGACAACAACCGGTGCAGCCAAGGCGATATCCGAAGTCATACCTGAATTGAAGGGTAAATTAGATGGTATGGCTATCAGGGTGCCGACTCCGAATGTTTCGCTGGTCGACTTTGTTGCAGTTCTTGCAAAAAGCACAACCAAAGAGGAGTTGAACGAAAAATTTAGGGAATATGCTTCAGGACCGATGAAGGGCATACTTTATTGCTCCGAAGAACCATTGGTATCTTGTGATTTCAATGGAAATCCCCACTCCTCAATAGTCGACACTGCAAACACAAACGTGATTGCTGGAAGGATGGTGAAGGTGCTTTCATGGTACGATAATGAATGGGGTTTCTCTAACAGGATGTGCGAGCTGCTCGCATATATAATGAAATAATATAAGCTTTGTTCAATGTTCTATGTTCCGGGTTCGGGGTTCTTTTTAAAAACATTGGACATTGGATGTTGAACTGCTTTTAAGAAAGGGTTGGTGAGATATGAAATACATAGACCAGATAGACCTCAAAGACAAAAGGGTGTTTATACGTTGCGATTTTAATGTGCCCATGGACAAAAACTGCAACATCACGGACGACTCAAGGATAAGGGCGCATCTACAAACGATCAATTATGCGATTAAAGCTGGTTCAAGGGTAATCGTTGCATCGCATCTTGGAAGACCCAAGGGCAAGAAGGTTGACGAATTTTCTTTAAGGCCTGTTGCCAAGGCATTGTCTGACCTTTTGGGCAAAGACGTGATCTTTGCTGAGGACTGTATCGGTGATGAGGTTGAGAAAAAGGTGTCAGGCATGAAGGTTGGCGATATTTTACTCCTTGAGAACCTCAGGTTCTATCCCGGAGAGGAAAAAAACGACGCTGAATTTGCAGCCAAACTTGCACGTCTTTGTGATGTATACATCGATGATGCATTTGCGGTTTCTCACAGAAAAGCCGCCTCCAATGCTGCAATTACAGACTTCGTAAAATTATGTGGTGCCGGCTTTCTTTTAAAAAATGAGATTGAATATTTCAATAAGGCAATGAAAGACCCTGCAAGGCCTTTTGCCGCCATTATTGGAGGGGCTAAGGTATCTGACAAGATCGGTGTGCTCGAAAATCTGATCGAAAAGGTAGATATTCTTATAGTAGGCGGCGGTATGGCATTCACGTTTATAAGGGCGATGGGGTTCGAGACGGGCAATTCGTTGTGCGAAGTCGATATGTTGGAAACGGCAAGAAACATCATGGAAAAGGCGAAGGCAAAAAATGTAAAACTCTGTTTGCCTGTAGATTGTGTTATAGCTGAAAAGGCAGCGGCAGATGCAGAGATTAAGGTATGTAAGATAAGCGAAATACTAAACGGCTGGATCGGTCTTGATATAGGGCCGGAAACAATCTCTGTTTTTTCTGACGCCTTAAAGGGCGTAAAGACAATCATTTGGAACGGCCCGATGGGTATGTTTGAGCTTGAGCCATTCAGTAAAGGAACATTTTCTGTTGCGGCATCGGTAGCCGCATCAGGCGCCCTCTCGATCATAGGTGGCGGAGATACAGGACTTGCGGTTGAGCGTGCTGGCGTAAACGAAAAGATATCTTACATATCAACCGGAGGAGGGGCATTTCTCGAATTGCTCGAAGGAAAAACAATGCCTGCGATAGAAGCCCTTGAAAAAGATGGAGGCAACGCATGAGAAGGTGGATGATAGCAGGAAACTGGAAGATGCACAACAATAAAAGCGAAGCGGTGCTTCTCGCAAAGGCTGTAAAAGAAGGTACTCAAGATATATCAGGCGGTGATGTTGTTTTGGCGCCGCCGTTTACTGCCTTGCAGAGCGTTTATGAGACGATTGTTGGCTCTCATGTCTTGCTTGCTGCACAGAATATTTATTACGAAGACAAGGGTGCGTTTACAGGCGAGATATCGCCTTTGATGCTTAAAGATGTTGGCTGTAGCTATGTGATTATAGGTCATTCTGAAAGACGTAAGTATTTTCATGAAACCGATGAAGCTGTAAACCTGAAGGTCAAGAAAAGCCTTGCAACAGGTATTAAACCTATTGTTTGTGTCGGCGAGACAGAAGAAGAGAGAAACAAGGGAATAACAGAGTTTGTTGTAGGTATACAGGTGAAAAAGGCATTATACGGTATAGACAATATCGATGAGATAGTAATTGCCTATGAACCTGTCTGGGCGATAGGCACCGGAAAGAACGCAACACCCATCGAGGCGGAAGAGGTTCACCGTTTCATAAGGAATATTATAGGTGACATTTACGGTGAAGTATGCAATAATACAAAAATTCTTTACGGAGGAAGTGTAACGCCGGATAATATAGGTGAGTTGATTGGCATGGAAGATATTGACGGCGCCTTAGTCGGTGGAGCGTCCTTGAAAAGTGAAGGGTTTATTGGTATGATAAAGAAGGCATCGGAGAAAAAATAATGTTGACGGTTATTGCAATTATTCATGTTGTTATATCAATAGCGCTTATAATGATTGTATTGCTCCAGACAGGGAGAGGCTCTGAAATTGGAGCTGCATTTGGAAGCGGCTCGAGCCAGACGCTTTTTGGTAGTTCGGGTTCAAGTGGTTTCATGACAAAGCTGACGACTATTGCTGTAGTTGTATTTATGCTTACGAGCCTTGTGCTTGCATATTTGTATAGCCATAAGGAATATTCTTTGAAAGAGGTGCCAGCAAAAGAGGTGCCAGCAAAGGCTGAGGAAAAATTACCTGTTCAGCAGGGTAACCAATAATGATAAGTGCCGAAGTGGTGGAATAGGCAGACACACCATCTTGAGGGGGTGGCGGGGAGACCCGTGCGGGTTCAAATCCCGCCTTCGGCACCAAATATAATCACTATCATCGAATTAGCATCCATTTAAACCCATTTATGAAAATTTGTTTACTTTTTTAGCACACCTTTTTTTCTAAATTGTAAAAACGGCTATTATTGAAATGTTCGATTGGTGTTTGCTATAATAAAACCAAGTTGTCCGGTAAATCAATATTTGAAAAGACTGCTCTTTTTTTCTCGGCCTGCTTTGCACTCGTGGGGCTTGTGGGGATTATATACGTTATAAAGATGGGTGCCCTGCCATCTAAACATCTCATGGGGCATTCAAGGGAATACGAACAGGGCTGGGTAATTTTCTTTTCTCTTTTATTGGGAATCCCCTGCCTTCTGGCATTTTTAGGCGGTCTCGCACATTGGATTCTCTGGTTTGTCGGCACAAGAAAGAAAACCGGAACATCCCCGCAAAAACGCTAATCCTTATTACCGACACAGCTAAAAATACAAAAGACACAAGGCGCACAGTATTGGCAGAGCCGGGAAATTAAAAGTCTTACAACACCGCCAGGATGCACATTGCCTGCATATGATGTTTCATTTGTTGTTGACTGAAAAGGAGGGTGTGCTATAATATACGCAATTAGTTCATCCTTCTGACAACTGCGGGAGGACTTGAGTTAAAGCCACCGGACTTTTTGAGTCAATACAAACGGTGACTTTAATAATTCAAATTTAAAGGCGATGGAGTTCGCCGTACAATTGCCATAATTGGCTAATAACTCCTACTAAACAAAGCATTTCCTATATAAATTTCATTTTGTTCGTTATGACGGAATGCTATGGAATGTTTAGGGAGGAGATTATGAAATATCAGAAACAAAGCGGGGTTAATCTGAGCACCGGCCAGGAAACAATCCGGCAAATATTAGAAAACATCCGCAAGGTATCAGCAAATTTTCACATCGTTACCCTCAACCGCCAGATTGAGGTATGCGAAGGCCTTTTCACAGAGAACCCTCTCATTGATGTAGCCATACTCGGGCAGTTCAAAGCAGGAAAAAGCTCATTCATCAACAGCATTATAGGAAAACCTGTGCTTCCAGTTGGGGTAATACCCGTTACAACCGTTATTACTCGTTTGCAGTATGGTCAACAGGAAGGAGCAACTGTAAAGTTCTTTGACGGAAAAACAATCAATATCGGCATTGATGAAGTCGAGGAGTATATCTCTGAAGCGAAAAATACTGCAAATCAAAAGAATGTGGAGGTGGTCGACATCGAACTTCCTTCGCTTGGAGAATATGCCGGGCTAAGGCTGGTTGACACCCCCGGCTTGGGGAGTATCTTCAAATACAACACAGAAATATCCGAAGAATGGCTCCCAGAGGTCGGCGCTGCCATAATAGCCATCAGTTCAGACAGGCCTCTTTCGGAGAATGATTTGTATCTTATACGCGAACTGATGGAGTTTACCCCTAAGGTCGCAATTCTCCTTACAAAGGTTGATCTTTTGTCGGAAGAGCAACAAAGGGAGGTTGTAAAGTTCTTCAAAGATTCACTGAAGCGTGAGTTCAATATGGATTTTCAGATACTTCTCTATTCGACCGTCTCAGAGACAGAATTGTATAAACGCTGGCTTGACAAACTTCTAAGCAGCCTTTCCATGAATCGTGATTCTGAATTCAAAGGCATCCTCCAGCATAAAGTCCGTTCACTCGCAAGACAGTGCATCAGCTACCTTGACATTGCCCTTAAGACTTCGACAAAGGCCGATGTTGAAAGGGAGGCGCTGAAAAAGACTATCATTGATGAAAAGGTGAATTACGAACTCATACAATCGGAACTATCTCTTATCGCAAGGGAAAACAAGCTTCACACGAGAGAGCTTATCTCGTCATATCTCAATGATACCCATAGGTCAAAGCTTATCCAAAAACTTATTGCAAAACTCTCGGAAGATATGACTCATTGGAAGGGTAACCTCTGGAGGCTTACAAGACAATATGAGGACTGGCTCATGGAAAACATGACCGCAGAAATGGACCATATATCGAGGGCAGACTATAAAAACTTCTTCGGAACACTCAAGAAGGCCCATAGCAGCATATCCCGTTCTGTTGAGCTTTTCAGAAACCTGCTTGACAGAAATATTGAAAATGTGCTCGGCATCAAGCCGAACAGCGTTAACTGGGTGGTTGAGGTCTCTGAGCCAGCACATCCTGATGTGGTATTCACAAAGACTTTTGATTTTCACTTTGACCTCCTCTGGTTTTTGATTCCCATGTTTATTTTCCGCCGAACCTTCGAGAAACACTATTTGAAGCAGATCCCCCGTGTTACAGATATTCATCTATCCCGCCTTGCATATCAATGGGAGGTACGCATCAACAATACGATCGACGAAATAAAGGAACAGGCGCTCGAATATGTGCTAAACGAGCTCACGACGATCGATGCGTTGCTTTCACAGGCTGGTGGACAAACAGAAGAGATAAAAAAGGCAAAAGATGGGCTTGCCGAACAACTCGAACGATTAAACCAATAAACATGATATTTGCATTCGTTGCTTCTGTGTGATAACCTTCTAAAACAATTTTGCACAGATAAGGTGAATATATAAAGGAGGGTGTGTATTTATGATCTATTCTCACGAAATACAGAGTATGTGTAAGGTGACTAAAGGTGCAGACCACGGTCCGGCGCCTATACCTCAGGAAGGAAAGTGGACAAAGGTAAAGGAGATAAAGGATATATGCGCATTTACCCATGGCATAGGATGGTGCGCACCTCAACAGGGGGCATGTAAATTGAGTCTCAATGTTAAAGATGGGGTCATAGAGGAGGCGCTTATAGAGACGTTAGGGTGTTCCGGCATGACCCATTCTGCTGCCATGTCCGTAGAAATATTGCCGGGAAAGACAATCCTTGAGGCGTTGAATACCGATTTAGTGTGTGATGCGATAAATACAGCAATGAGAGAATTATTTTTGCAGATTGTATACGGAAGAAGCCAATCGGCATTCTCGGAGGGTGGTCTTGTGATAGGGGCGGGCTTAGAAGACTTGGGTAAGGGATTAAGAAGCCAGGTTGCCACAATGTATGGCACGTTAGCCAAGGGCCCCAGGTATCTCGAAATTACTGAGGGCTATGTTACAAAGGTTGCGCTTGATGACAACAGCGAGATAATAGGTTATGAATTTGTGAACCTTGGCAGGATGATGGAGATGATCGCGAAAGGTATGGATGCGAACGAGGCGCTTAAAAAGGCTTCAGGTAAATATGGCAGGGTCGAAGATGCGGTAAGGCTGATCGATCCGAGACACGAGTAAGGAGGGCATAAATATGGCACTATTTGAAAATTATGACAGAAGAATAGAGCAGATAAATAAGACATTGAATAAATATGGCATCGTTTCGATTGATGATGCAAAACAGATATGCGAGAAGAAGGGGATAGATCCATATAAGATTGCCAGGGAGATTCAGCCGATATGCTTCGAGAATGCATGCTGGGCTTATGTAGTTGGTGCTGCGCTCGCAATAAAAAAGGGTTGCACAAAGGCTGCAGATGCAGCGGAGGCAATCGGAGAGGGATTGCAGTCGTTTTGTATTCCCGGTTCGGTGGCTGATGACAGAAAGGTCGGTTTAGGACATGGAAATCTGGCTGCTATGCTTTTGAGAGATGATACGAAGTGTTTTGCATTTTTGGCCGGACATGAATCTTTTGCAGCCGCAGAAGGTGCAATAGGTATTGCAAAAACGGCAAACAGGGTGAGAAAAGAGCCGCTCCAGGTTATATTGAACGGATTAGGAAAGGATGCAGCGCAGATTATCTCGCGTATCAATGGATTTACATATGTTAAAACAAGATTCGATTACCATTCAGGTAAACTCGAAATTGTCGAGACCAGGGCGTATTCAAAAGGCGAAAAGGGTGCAGTAAGGTGTTATGGGGCCGACGATGTCCGTGAAGGGGTTGCCATCATGCATCACGAGAAGGTCGATGTCTCTATTACCGGAAATTCAACCAATCCGACACGCTTTCAGCATCCTGTCGCAGGAACTTACAAAAAGGAATGCATCGAAGCTAATAAAAGATATTTTTCTGTTGCATCAGGAGGAGGCACAGGAAGGACGTTGCATCCAGACAATATGGCCGCAGGTCCAGCCTCATACGGCTTGACGGATACGATGGGTCGTATGCACAGTGACGCACAATTTGCCGGTTCTTCTTCTGTGCCTGCCCATGTTGAGATGATGGGGTTTTTGGGTATGGGCAACAACCCTATGGTAGGAACGACTGTGGCAGTTGCGGTTGCAATAGAGCAGGCAAGCAGGTAAATCAAGGATCCTTTAACATTTAACATACGATTAGGGCAAGCAGAAGCGTGCCATATCTTTAAGAAAAGAGTCGCGATCGACAAAATGGATCGCTTTAATGCCCATTTTTTCAGCTGTTTTGCAATGCATCTCGTTGTCATCGATAAAAAGTAGTTTTTCTGGCACACTATCCAAACGGGATATTGTATCGGAGAAATGAGAAGGGTCGATCTTGCTTTTCCCGATGTGGTAGCTATTCAAGACAACGTTAAAATATTTAAAAAACCCTTCCTTCTCGTTTAGTTCGTCTAACCAGTTTGTCTGGTCGCTTAGGATTGCAACCTTGATTCCGTAATATTTGAGTTTTTTTACAATATCAAACATCCACGGGCGTAGGATGAATCTCGATATTATCTCGTTTCGCAGCGTGTTATCGTCATCAGTGATGCCTGTTTTATCACGGATAGCCTGCCAAAACGTGTGTTCATCGGCATGTCCGGTAAGATAGCCCGTTTTGTGGATCATCTCATTCGCAAGCGTGTAGAACAGTGATTCGTTTAGACCATGCCTTTGAGCTATGGCGCACAATCCACCGGCAAATCCCTTTTCGGCAAGCACCCCTCCAAAATCAAACAGCACAGTATCAATAATTGACATCTTTTTCTGTTTAAACATTTCTATTTATCCGTTGAAAATTTAACATACACAGGCTTCTGTTTTCTACCCTTTGTCGGTTTTAACATCCTGAATTCATAAAAATCAGGTTTTTCGAAATGACAAATCAGGAAATACCCGATTGATGTAAAAGAATGATTGTGTTTTTAATAAGCCAAAATGTGTTCTAATATGCATTAAACCGTTTCATGTATAGCGTTATTGATTAAACATAAGGAGGTACAAACCATGTGGGCTGAAGCTACAAGAGTCGCATCCATTGGTTTCGCAGGTGTTTTTTTCGTTCTCATCATACTTACGATAAGCGTAAAGATCATGAGTTTTTTCTGCAAGCTTATCGATAAGAAAGGGGGTAAGAAATAATGGATTTCAACTTATTCCACGAACTCTTATTAAAGACTGGTGTTATACATCTTACAGTCGGGCATGTCTTCATGTGGTTTGTCGGGTTTTTGTTTATTTATCTGGCTATTAAAAAGGATTTTGAACCCTTGCTCCTTGTTCCCATCGGCTTTAGCATTTTTCTCGTGAATATGCCTATCGCACCGTTGACAGGTCCAAACGAACTGATCGGACTCTTTTTCAGGTACGGGCTTGAAACAGAGATTGTACCCTGTCTTATATTCCTCGGCATAGGCGCATTGACAGATTTCGGGCCTATGATTGCAAACCCGAAGACACTGTTGCTTGGTGCAAGCGCCCAACTTGGTGTTTACATAGCCTTTTTCGGCTCAATCGTATTCGGATTTACCGTAAAAGAGGCGGCAAGCATCGGTATAATAGGCGGTGCCGACGGGCCTACAACCATTTATCTCGCAACTGCCCTTGCACCTCATATGATAGGCATGGTGGCGATTGCGGCGTATTCCTATATGTCCATGGTACCCCTCATTCAGCCACCCATAATGAAGCTACTCACGACCGAAAAGGAAAGAAAGATACGCATGAAACAGTTGCGTCCTGTGTCGAAAACAGAAAAGATCGTATTCCCGCTTGTTGCAACAATTGTAATATGCCTTCTTGTCCCTGATGCAGCGCCTCTTATGGGTATCTTTATGATTGGCAATCTTTTCAAGGAATGTAAGGTTGTCGATCGCCTGCTCAAGACGTCGCAGAACGACCTTCTCAACATAGTGACGATTGTCCTCGGCATCTCGGTGGGCGCTACGATGAAGGCTGAGATATTCCTTAAGCCTCAGCCTATATTCATATTCATACTCGGTCTTTTTGCCTTTGCATTTTCCACTGTAGGTGGTGTTTTGCTTGCAAAGATAATGAATCTGTTCCTGAAAGAAAAGATAAACCCACTTATCGGGTCTGCAGGCGTGTCCGCAGTGCCTATGGCTGCTCGTGTATCAGAGAGGGTCGGCGCTGAGGCGGATCCGAAAAACCATCTGCTCATGCATGCAATGGGTCCAAACGTAGCTGGGGTTATAGGGACGGCTGTTGCGGCGGGTATGTTTTTGAGCATGCTGAAGTAAAATCTTATGATAAAAATATTTTCCCATAATGGCAGGAGATAATGAAGGTAATTACCATTTCAAGGTCATATGGTTCTGCGGGGACATTGTTTGCCAAAAGACTGGCGGATGTTCTTGGGTATAGATACGCTGATGAAGCCCATATCGCTAATATTGGCAAAACCGAAGGTATTCGTGATGCGCTTGCCTTAAACGGGGAAGAAGATGAAAATGAACCGAGTTTTTTCGAAAAGGTTGCAGAATTAGCTGATAACAGAAGTTTTTTCAAGGTTGCCCTTGAAACGTTTATATACGATTTGGCGCTCAAGGGCAACCTTGTTTTTGTTGGTGGTGGGGCACATATTATCTTAAGGGGGTATCCAGGTCTTTTTTCTATACAGATAGTTAGGAATTTGGAAGACAGGATCAATGCAATCGCAACGGAAAAACACATATCTTTCGAAGAGGCATCTGAGCTAATTAAAAAAAGAGACAGGCATAAGGCAAATTTTATAAGTCACTACTTTGATATGGATCTTTTTGACCACTCGATGTTCCATCTTACCATCAATGCAAGCCTTGTAAATATTGATGATGCTGTAGAGTTGGTTACAAATCAGGTAAAAAAGATTGTCGTTTCAGCAGATGACGTGGCGTTTTTGAGAAAACGACTCCTTGAAAGAAGGGCGCAGCTTCTTTTGTTCAGCCTGGATGTGACGCACAAAGCGAGGATCATCTTTGAGGTGCAAGACGAAGGTATCCTGATTGCAAAAGGTGTTATAAGCAATAAGAACAAAAAAGAGCAGGTTTTGGCAGCACTTTCAAGATTGCCCGAAGTAAAAGAGGTAGAAGACCGTATTAAAGTAGAAGTGCTTTCACGCATAATTTATTGAACTTAAATGAGAATAATAATCGATGAGAATATCACAACTTCTGATTACTGTTTTTATAAATCTCATACCTACCGTGCTTTTTGCATCGACCGAACATGACACATCAATAGCAGAACATAGTGCATCGGTTTTTCCGCTTTGGACAGTTGTTTTTTTTGCCGCACTGATTCTTTCCATTGCGATCTTCCCACTCGTAAACAGTGAATGGTGGGAAAAGCATTACGGGCACGTTTCTCTTGCACTGGCAATACCTGCAGGATTAATTGTAATATATATTGAAAAATTAGCTTTGCTTCACGTCCTCGAGGAATACTTATCATTTATTATACTTCTCGGTTCTCTTTTTATAATTGCTGGTGGTATTGTAATCAGGGTGTCGGCTCCAGGCACCACGTGGCTTAATTGCATATTTCTGCTTATTGGGGCTGTCTTTGCCAGCATCATGGGTACAACGGGCGCAAGTATGATTCTGATAAGACCTTTGCTCAGAATAAACAGGTGGAGGAGTAAGGTAACACACATCTGTATCTTTTTTATATTCCTTGTTTCCAATATAGGAGGCCTTCTTACACCGCTTGGAGACCCGCCTCTTTTTCTGGGGTTTCTAAGAGGGGTTCCCTTTGTGTGGACGCTGAAACTTTTTCCAGTTTGGCTGTTCGCAGTAGCGGTTTTGCTCACGGCTTTTTTCTTTGTCGACAGGTATTTTATAAAAAAAGAAGGCCCAAAGGCATACTCGAGTGCAATTGCCAATAAAGGGAGGGGCAGAATTGAAATAAGGGGAAAGAAGAACTTCATCTTTCTCGGTATGGTAATTGCCTCTCTTTTTACACCTAACATCATCAGGGAAATAATCATGATAGTAGCTGCGGGATTGTCAATATATTTTACATCCGTTGCATTAAGGGAGGAGAATGCATATACATACCACCCTATCAAGGAGGTGGCCATACTTTTTGCAGGAATATTTGTGACAATGGTGCCTGCCATGAAGATACTCGAACAGAGCGGCAGTCAACTTGGCATTGATATGCCATGGAAATTTTTCTGGGCAACCGGTATACTTTCCAGCATTCTTGACAATGCGCCTACTTATCTGATTTTTATGACTGCGGCAAAGAGTGTAGCCCAAATGCAAAACATCGTTTCTAATCTGGTAGTGGGGGTACCCGAGATATTTTTGAAGGCAATATCTGTAGGTGCAGTATTCATGGGTGCCAATACATACATAGGCAACGGTCCTAACTTCATGGTAAAGGCGATATGTGAAGAAAACGGTGTGAATATGCCCTCGTTTTTCGGTTATATGATGTGGGCAGTTGCGTTTCTTATTCCTGTGTTTATCATTATAACATTCATCTTTTTTCGCTAAATATGGTTTTGTTGATGGCATAGGTATATTTTTTTAAAAACTGAAGGAAACGGCATGTCTATAAAAATTCTTCTTGCTGATGACCATGAAATCATCAGAAAGGGTCTACGTTCGATCATTGAGAAAGAAAACGATATGGAAATCATTGCTGAGACCAATAACATCACAGACATTCCCGATCTTATCGGTTCGGTAAACCCTGATATAGTTGTAATGGAAATAGACAAACCCGGTATGAACAGTTCTGAGGAGATCAAGAAGGTTATCAACATGATGCCTGGCATACGTTTGATATGTATGTCCGTGTATGCTACAAGGATTTTGTCCAGGGAAATAATCAAGGCCGGTGCCATGGGATACATAGTTAAACACAGGGCATTCGAGGAACTTATTCAGGCGATACGTTCTGTGATAAACGGAAAGGTGTATGTGTGTGAATGAGATATTCTCATGTTTATTTAAAAGAACCTTACACAAGCAACAGGGAAATCGCTATCGTCCCCAGTATCAGCCAGATCGTGTCCTTTTTTAAAAAAAGGAGATAAAAGAGTGATATCGCAAAGATAGCCAACGTTTTCCAGTCAATAATTGAATCGAATCCAAAATGAAAGGTTATTGCGATCAACAAACCGAAAAAACCGGATAGAAACCCCTTTATTGTTACTCGCACAATCTTAAGAGAACCTATTTTACTATGTATACTGCTTAAAAAAACAATGGCAACCACGGAAGGTGTAAAAACGGAAAGTGCAGCCATAAATGCCCCGATGATACCTCCAACGCGGTAGCCGATAAATGAGGCGGTAATGAACACCGGTCCAGGGGTAATCTGACCCAACGCAATCCCATCACGGAATTGTAAGGCGCTCACCCAGTTCAGTTGGTCAACGACAACGCCCTTTATAAGGGGGATGGCAGTAAAGCCGCTACCAAAACCAAGTGCGCCTATCTTCAGAAAGGTGAGTGTAATATCGGCAACTATTGGTGAAAACAAGCAAGCGACGATTGCAATAAAAAAAAGCATAACGACAGGGATATAATGTTTAATATAGTATATAGGTGCAGAAGGTTTTGCGCCAATATCAGATATCATGACCGCTTTTTGATTAAGTGTGGCAGTATCTTGAGGGTCATCAGTAAAATAGAAAAACAGAAAACCGAGAAGACCTGAAAACAGAATCAGCCATATTACGTCAAAATGCAGCAAATGAAAGCCTATAAAGGTAAATGCCGAGATTATAATACTTCTGTATTCCCTGTATGTTATCCTTTTAAAGACAGATCGTCCAATAAGAAGCGATGCGTTTACAAGCAAAGCGACAACAAGGGCGCCAAGTCCGGTAAACATGGATTTGACGAACGGCAGGTTGCCGAATCTAAAATATGCCCAGGAGAGCAGTGTGATAAAGACGAAGGATGGCAGCGCAAAAACTGCCGGTACGAGAATAGCGCCCCAAAGAGCCTTTGCCTGATAACCGATGTGTCCCATCAGCGTTACGCCGATGGCGCCGGGAAGAATCTGTATAAGCGCCAATGTATCCATGAAGTCCTTTTCGTTGATAATGCCTTTTTTGTGCACCAGCCTTTGTTCTGCCAATGCCAGAACCGCAGGTCCTCCATAGCCGAAGGTCCCGATATAAAGGGCGTCTCCGAGAAGATGCAGGAATTGCCTTTCTTTTTGCTTATGATTCGTTATATGCTGTATCGTATTCATTGTAATCGCCTCTCTTTTGAAAGTTATGCGTACATTGAGAGGATTTCATAAATGACGTCCTTTCCGAGTGAAACCTCCTTGTAGATGCCTTCAACATCCGATGCACCGAGCCTTTCAAAGTCCTTTTCGATTGGGGTTATAATAACGCCGCCCATTTCAATCACCGCAGGACTTACCAGAATCCGATCAGCGCCAGTCCCAAAGAAGGCTTCGGGACGGTGTTTTGCACGGGGAAATATAAAAAAACGGAGGCTTTTCTCATTGTTCTGAACGATGGCATTTATCATGGGTTCATCGTCTGTCAGGAGCATTTTCGTAAGCGCTGTCAATATGCATTTAAAGACGCTTACAATGTTTGGTTTGTTTTCACCTACAAGCGTTATAACCTCTCTGCCAAAATCGTGTATGCGGGATATCGTGACACCATCAATTTCTCTGATTATAAAAAATCTTTTCTCATCTGATTTTTCCTTTTCTATAGGCATTAAACCGGACGGAACAGCTTGAAAATGAAGGTGGTCTGGTGCGGAGGCGCCGCATCTCGGCCCGTTGTATAGTACTGCCCATTGTTTGCCTAAATCAACGGCAAGCTGGATTAGGGTATCGACATGTTCGGCTATCGCCTGGGGGCGGTGGTATAAGCATGAGATGGTGAGATGTGAAGGGAATACAGGCGCCGGATTGCAAAGTATCAGATACGCATCCCGATAGAGGATGCCTTTTTGTGGCTCAGGGAGATTGTTTATGCAGAGGAAGCATGGACGACTATTTATATGGGCATTATCGATATTAGCCGTGCTGCTTCTAACTCTTCCTGGATTGTGTTGAATCTTGACTGAAAATCCTGTGCAGTGCAAATCCCTTACCTTGATGTTTTTCAAATACTCGTAAGCCTTTTGGAGTTCAGGCCATGTCTTTTTTTGCTCTGCCAAAAGCTCAAGACAGAGTTCCGAAAGGTTTTCCCTGTTTTGACTTCCATCAAAAGAGGCATATATTTTTTGCTGTTTCATCCTTTCACGCTACTCCGGACTTTTCATTTCCAGCCTTAAAAGCCGGACATCGAATATCGTACATCGAATATCGAAAATCAGGTCTTAAACCCTGGACCCCTCGACCCCTCGAATCCTTTCATCATCATCTGTCTCGCAAGTATTTCATCTGTTCGAACCTTGTCCTTGAAGGCGTTGTTGTGGTTAGCATCTCCAATAGAGAGTAAGGCATCTGTGTTTCCCTGCCAGCGCCTGCAAAGATAGAGGCTCTCAAAAATCCTACCGATGCGGTATTCCCGGCATATCCTAAGCGCAGCCGCATAGTCTTCACCGTAGCTTACATTCAAAAAACCGATGCTACGGATGATATTTGTATCAAATGCGCGTGGTGCGCCGAGACCGTTTATGCGCAGGGCATTGTTATGACCATTCTCATCGGTCCATTCGCGGTGGTCAATTAACCCCGGAGGTATTTCCTCCAAATTGAAATCAACAATGGTATATGAGCCTATCACCATGGCATAATTGCCCTGCCGCAGCATATCGATGATTTTCTGGAGTGTATAAGGACTGCTGTATAGGTCGTCTGAATCGAGCTGAACCGCATAGCGGCCGCAAGATGGCGAATACAGTGCCTCGTTCCAACATCCGCCTATGCCAAGGTCAGTTCTTGCCGGTATAATATGTTGAACGACAGGGTGTTTTTCGGCTAAGCCAGCAAGAACAGGTGTAGTCCCGTCTGTCGAGTGGTTGTCCACAACAATAATGTTGAAGGGGAAATCAGTTTTTTGTGTCAAGGCGCTTTTTACTGCATCTGCAATCGTGCTTTTTCTGTTTTTCACAGGGATAATAACAGATGCCGCAACAGGAAATGCATTTTTTGTATCTTCTGTGTTTTTGAGACGTTCATATGGAATGTAAGCACCTATTTTCCTTAAATAATCCGTGAAAACAGCCTCCATCTCCTTTTGGACATCGGCGTTTTTTGGATCGACATATGCAAAATGCCTTTCCCCTACAAAATGCTGGTCATCTTGTATAACAGAATAGAGCGGCTCGTTAATGTGATATAGAAAATTGTCTATGGAGACCTTGAGGCGAATATCATATAGTCCGGCAAATCTCACAGGGGGTATAGCCCTATATTTTTTTATGGCAGCCCTTAAGGCCTTTGTTG
>Ga0116191_1000704_pt1 | contig 28835 bp, 38 predicted proteins | sample AD_UKC111_MetaG_FD_89897 | JGI IMG/M metagenome (GOLD analysis project Ga0116191, IMG submission 89897) | Active sludge microbial communities of municipal wastewater-treating anaerobic digesters from Hong Kong - AD_UKC111_MetaG | ecosystem: Engineered > Bioreactor > Anaerobic > Digestate... | reverse complement strand
TCGCTTTGAGCGCTATCAGCGCGTTTGCAGGCAGGCCGCCGGTGAGGCGCAGGTTGTCATCTTTGGGCACACCCATCACCCCGAGGCGCGCTGGCTGGAGGGACGTTTGTGGTTTAACCCCGGATCGGCCTGCCATGGATTGTATGGCAAAGAGTGGCCTTCGTTGGGGTTGTTGCACCTGAACGCAGAAGGGGCCATCGTGCCGGAGATTCTCCCGCTCACCGGCTATCAACGCGTTCAGCGTAGCTGGAAAGAAAAATAAAAAATGGGCGGAACAGGACTCGAACCTGCGACCCCATCCTTGTAAGGGATGTGCTCTAACCAACTGAGCTATCCGCTTTTTTTCGACCACATCCTTCATTTTTTTGCATGTATTGTGGTCGTTTTTGGGTTTTTTAATGTTCTGGGTTTTGACAAGGGATGTGATCAGTTTTTCAAAGTGTGGATGATGTTGACATAAGCATACCTGTTTTACCTCTCTTTTAACACTGTTGAAGCCGGTTTTTCTGCCCGGCTCGTGGATTTCTTGCGCTCGGATTTGAAGCGCAGGAGTTCAAGAATTTCTTGCTGCTCCTGGGGAGACAGCTGGGAGAGCAGGTAAAAGAACTCTTCTTGATACTCAGTATCCGCATCCACAGGCGGGAGCAAGCCGGCGGCGCGAAGTACTCTCTCTAATGGCAAATGAAGTACTGGGGCTAGTTTTCTGCAAACATCATAAGATGGTTCTTCGCCATTCAATATTTCGCTAATGGTTGGATGAGATACACCAACAAATTTTGCAAACTCTCTGATACTAAGCCCCCTCTTTTCCATTTCTGACTTAACAATGTCTTTGAGTGTCATAAAAGCATAATAACCAATTTGGTAGAAATATTTTCTTCCATTTTGGAAAATACTCTTGACATTTCATAGAGTATGCCTATAGTGGTAAATAAATTTTCCATTATGGAAAGGAGGTTTTATGCCGGTAATTTACGTGGATACCAACGAAGAAGCCAAAGCTATGTTGAGCAAATTGGCTGAAGAAGATATGCGGTCAGCAAGCGCAGAAGTTGTTTGGCTCATCCGCCAGGAATGGGCGCGGCGGTATTCGAAGCCAAACCCGGTGGTCTCGGTGGCAGATGCGATGTTGGCGGGCGAAGCGGTCAAGGGGGAATGATGAAACACAAATACCGTGTCTGGGATGGTCATCATACTGAGTATTTCGTCTGGCTGACCCATTCGGAAGCCGTTGATTTGCGGCGTCAAGGCTATTACGTTTCTCCATGCTCATAGTATAGGGAGAAGCGTATGACCTGCGAAATTCGGCTGGATTTGGGCGTGATTTTGGCGGTCTTTTTCGGGTTGGTACTGTTTGGCGTCGGTTACAACGCGTTGGTGGCCTGGCTGGAGCGGCGCGGGTATGCCGAGGGTTACATGAGCCTGATTGTGGCGTTTGGCGTTGCGATGACCCTGGCGGGTGTGGCATTGGTGAGCTGGCAAACCGCCTTGCTGACGCTGGGGGCGTTTGTCGCCAGCGGGACGCCGATGATTGTCGGCTCAATTACCCGCTACCTGAAGAAGCGCGAAGAGGCCAAAAAAGCTATGCTCGTGGAAATTGGGAAATGACCAAACCGCGTGAGTGGCCAAACGGAGCGAAAGAAGCCCGCGACCGGAGTGCCGAGGAAGCCATCCGCGCATTGCGGGCAATTGAGCCACTGCTGGAGAAGGAGGTGACGGAGACGGAGAAAATCAGACGGCTGGCGATTGCGATTTACGCGCTACAAACTATTTTGCGCCTTCTGGAACGAGAAGGTGCGCAAACAAGACCATAGGAGAAACAATGACTGAACTTGAAAAGATTCTGTTTCTTATTGCGGATGCACTGGCTTTGCCAGATCCCCACCCCACTATCATCTACGCAGCGCGCTATCTGATTACTGAGTATGACCGGAGGGAGATACCGGGCTGGATTGCGGTGCTGGCAAATAGCAGCCCGGACAACTAGGATGGTGCGGTTGTGGGCGAAATTCGCCACTGGAAAGCATTAATAGACGAGGTCTGCTGATATGCAAAAACCGCCCTGGCGGGGGCGGCATCAGAAAAGTGGGAATGCTTTTCACATTTCAATTATACACCAGAAAGGAAGAAAAAATGATCACACAATTTGTTGACCCTTGGGATAGCGCCGAACAGGCAAAGGAACCTCAGTATTCCAATGTAATTTGGGGACAGGTCGAAGCGAGTAGTTGGTTTTGTGTGCTGGAAAAGGGCGTTGGGAAAGTCGAGTTTGACCCACAGGTACACAACCCTGACCAGCGCAGAACCGCCGTCGAGATCACAATTCACCCATTGGCGGATATGGGGCTTCAATTCGATGTAATCCGCAACATGATTGCGGAAAGCCGCGAATGGGCATCTTTCGTGTTGCCTAGTATTCACGACTTGGGCATCTCACCCAAGCAGTTGAACGGCGCATGGGTGAAGGTGCAAATCGTACCGTTGACCGACAAGAACGGGAATGTGGTCACCTACACCGACATAAACGGAACAGTGAAGGAAAAGACCACAATCAAATTCCTGGTGCTTTTCAAGAACGAGGCCGAATGCAGCGAGGACTACCTGGCAAGCCCTGGAAAGCCGCAGCAGACTACTGAGTATCCAAACGGCAACGGCAGCGGCAACGGCAGCGGCAGCGGCAGCGGCAGCGGCAGCAAAGAGCGCGAGACGGCATATAAATTCCTGAAAGTCTACGTTGAAAATGCCTGCCGCACGCAGCCAGACCTTGTTGCGGTGCAAAAACATCTCGAAACGATGATCGCACAACAGCCATTGATCAGCAAATACTTCACCGCCGAGTCACCAGAAGTTCTTGACCTGATTGCTGAATACATGATGAAGAAGTGAGGTTATTATGTTCGACGTTACCTTCCTGATTCCTGATTATCCCGATTATTGGGAGCAATTTCATAGCGATCCGATTGACCCGGATGACGATATGCCGGAATCTGAAAAAGAGCGGCTGTTTGAGGAACTGTGCCAAATGATTGATTCCGGTGCGTTTGACCCGGAGCGTGAAATTCTGGTTTAGTTGGCCCAAAACCGGTTTTTTGCGTCGGCGGTGCTCCTCCCACACGCCGAGCCGGAAAGCGTAACCGGCACATTTGCAGGGCTAGTTTAATTGGTAGAACAATCGTCTTGTACGCGATATGTAAGGGTTCGAATCCCTTGCCCGGCTTTTTTTCAAAAGGAGACAAAAATGGCAATTTCAGCAATCATGATTGACCAACGCGAGCCAGAACACATCAGGCGACAGTTTCCAGATGCTGCCGTGACCATGCTTGAGACAGGCGACGCCTGGGTAGCCTGCGATGACGGGCATATCCTGATGGTCGAACGGAAAACCGGCGATGATTTGCTAAACAGCCTGAAGGATGGGCGGCTGTTGGAGCAGATCAGCCGTTTGGTCGAGCCGCGCATCAATCAGCAATTGCGCGGCGAGCCGCAAACGCACTGGCCATATTTAGTGGTAACCGGAATGCTGGCCCCAGACCACAACGGGCGGGCGTTCACGGGGCGCGAAACGGGATGGTCGTGGCATTCGGTACAAGGGGCACTGCTGACGCTGCAGGAGTTGGGCTGCTATGTGGTGCATTGCCCATCGGATACTGAGTATGCCAACACGGTCAAGATGCTGGCCGACCGCGATCGCAGCGAAGTGGTTGATATTTTGCCGCAGAAACACGCACTGCTGGTAGATGCAAAGACAAATTTTTTGATGGGCTTGCCGGGCATCGGGCTGGAGCGGGCGCGGCAAATCCTCAAATGGAGCGGCGGAATCCTGGCGCATGCGCTGATGGGATTGACAGATATGGAGTTCAAGGCGCCAGTTGGCGATTCTGTTAGACGGGGGATACGGTCATTTTTGGGATTGAAGGATGGACAAACTATTGAGTTGATCCTCGATGAACAAGATCGAGAAAAACTAATCATTTTTGAAAAGGAGAAAGACCATGTTTAAGCCAGCAGAAAAACGACAAGCAAAATTACGCATGACAATTGACGGACCGGCGGGGTCGGGCAAGACGTACACTGCGCTGCGCTTTGCATACGCGATTGCGACGCGCACCGGCGGGAAAATTGCCGTGGTGGACACCGAGCGGGGGTCCGCGTCAAAATACGTTGGCGAAGCGCCGGACGGTACGCCCTGGCAATTCGACGTGCTGGAACTCCAGAACTTCAGCCCCGAACGCTATGCTGAGGCCGTCCTGGCGGCGGGGCGCGCGGGGTACTCAGTGTTGGTCATTGATAGTTTATCCCACGCCTGGGAGGGCGTCGGCGGCGCGCTGGAAATCAAAGACCGCATTTCTGGATCGAGTAATGAGAACAGTTTTACGGCTTGGCGGCATGTGACGCCGCTGCATAACCGGATGATTGACGCTATTTTGCAATCGCCACTGCATGTCATTACCACGATGCGCAGCCGCACTGAGTACGTGCCTGAGGTGACGAACGGGAAAATTACCGGCGTGCGGCGAGTGGGGCTGGCGCCCGTCCAGCGTCCCGGAATGGAGTATGAATTCGATCTGGTATGCGACATGGACTGGGCGCACATTTTGACGGTGGCCAAGAGCCGCTGCCCGCTGGTGGCAGATATGCAAGTCGAGAAGCCGGGGCCGGAATTTGTAAACATTGTGCTTGATTGGCTGGATGGCAAGGGCAAGGGCAGCGCTGTGTCAGTGGCAGTGCCAAAACCGCAAATTACGATGGAGCAGTTGTTGGAGCAATTTGATGCTGCTGCTATCATGGAAGCGAATGGCGGGAAAATCCCAGCGACGCAGGAAGAGGTTGAAATGGTCTTCGGGGTTCTCAAGGGAGCGTAACAAATGATAGACCATCTCAGCTACTCATCCATCAGCATGTACCTGGACTGTCCGGAGGCTTGGCGGCGGAAATATATTGCCGGTGAGCCGACCAAAAAGACCAGCGCGCTGGCTTTCGGCAGTGCATTTCACGGAACTGTAGAGAGCGTGATTCAAGGTAATCATGATTGGCATAACATCTGGAAAGAGGAATTCGGGAAGGCATTTACGCAGGATATTGCACTTGAACCTGATGAAACGCCAAAGCAGCACTATAACGAGGGAGTCAGAATACTGAGTAACACTGAGGTGCAATCTGCAATAACTGGAATTACACCTCGTTATGACGGCGCCGGAGCAATGATTGAGCGCAAAGTCGAGTTACATGTTCCGGGCGTGCCTGTACCGGTCATCGGTTATGTTGACGTCATTCTGGAAGACGGCACACCAGCAGATTTTAAAACGTCTGCCAGGTCGTGGACGCAAGAGCAGGCTAATAACAGCCTGCAAACCCTGTTTTATCTGGCTGCGTTGAATCAAGCTGGTTTCGAGGTCAACTGGCGTTTCAAGCATTTTGTCTTTGTCAAGACCAAAACGCCGCAGGTGCAAATTCTGGAACACAGGCACAAGCCCGGGGAACTGTTTTTCTTATTTGAGATAGTCAGGCGGGTTTGGGACGGGATCAGCCGTGAATTTTATCCACTGAACCCAACGACATGGCGGTGCTCGGAAAAGTACTGCGATTTTTACGAAAATTGCCGAGGACGGTATTTGAGATGACCCATTCTTGCCCCTCCCGAGGGGAGAGGAGAAAAGAGATAAAAATGTTTGATCTTTTCGGCAATCCAATAACGGCTCAAACTCAATGTAAAGTCAGTGTTCAAAATGGGGCGCTGATGGTAATGACTCCATACAATGCACAGTTTGTGGCGCTGATCAAGAGCCTGCCAGCCAGCGTGCGCCGGTTTGATCCAAACACCAGATCGTGGCTTGTAGATACTCAGTATGCTGGGCAAGTGCGCGATTGGATTATGCAATGTTACGGTGAGGACATTGGCATGATTACGGTAAGTGCCAAACCAAGTCCAGAAATGCGCATTTGCGACGTTTGGTACTTGGGACGTACGAAGCCATCTGGCGATGAGTGGATTGCCAGCGGGATCAATGGTAGAAAAGAATGGGAGTTTGTGTTTCCTGAGCGTGTGTTGCGTGAGTGGTTTGAGGGAGATGCTCAGTATACAAATGTAACGACGTTGTACGGCGTTCTTGGTATTCAGCGCACTGCAACAGATGACGAAATTAAATCGGGCTACCGCCGCATGGCGCGGCAGTGGCACCCGGATGTATGCAAAGAACCGAACGCGCAGGAGATGTTTTTACACATCAAAGAGGCATATGAACTACTGAGTAACCCAGACAAGCGGGCTAAATATGATGCCGGACTTGCGCTGGAAGCCAGTTTGAAGAAAGACGAGATACTACACGCTACGCAGTCAGGATACCGAGCGCCCTTACGCTGTGGCTATATCCTGGCGGAGGGCTACGAGAGCGTTGGGCGGTTTGTGATTGAGAAAATCATCCAATGGGAAGACATTACCAGCGAAAAAGGGGTGCTGGTTGCTGCCTGGCCAGCTGGAGCGACTGAACCCGTTTGGGTGTGGAGGTAAAAATGAACACTGCTATTGTTCCGGGATCACTCAGTGCAATTGCAAAACAAGAAAATAAAAGCATTGCTGAGAGTTTTGTGAACGCTGACCTTATCGTTATTGTGGATACCAGCGGCAGCATGGCGAGCCAGGATAGCCGAGGTGGAAAATCACGATATGACGTGGCCTGTGAGGAACTGGCGTATTTGCAAGCCAAGCACCCGGGAAAAATTGCGGTGCTGGCTTTTTCAAACAATGTGCAGTTCTGCCCTTCCGGGGTGCCAACCTATTTTGGGGACAGCACAGACATGGCCAAGGCACTGCAATTTGCAAAGATTGCGGATGTGCCAGGCATGCAGTTTATCTTGATCAGTGACGGTGCGCCAGATGACCCTGAAAAAATCCTAAAGATCGCCAGGACATACAGGAACAAAATTTTTGCCATTTATGTTGGTCCAGAAGAATACCCGCATGGACGAGAGTTTTTGAAGCAACTTTCAGACGCAACGGGTGGGCAAACGATAACCGCCGATCGGGCGAAAGAGCTAAAAGCGACGATTGAGAAACTCTATTTGCCGGGATGATCTATGACGCTGCCAAACACAACCACCATCACCGAGTTTGCCGGAGAGACCCTGCCCGGAAGAGACGCCGAAATACTCAATAATGCCTTCGGGCAGTTTGACCAAGCCGCCTGGAGCGAAGATGCTGAGGCCATCGCAACGGCTATTCTGAACAGCGTCCTGCCTGATATTCCCCTTACCACCGAACCCTGGCTGACGCTGTATCAGGCCGCCGAGCAGAACCCGAAACAAATTGAAGACGCCATTTACGAGACGCTGGGCACTCAGTATCAGGGGGAACTTCAGGTGGCCATATACAGTTACCTGTCGCTGATGATTCAGCGGGTGGCGACGCGCTACAACGCGATGAAACTGGGTGCGCAGGCCAACTTGCAGAAACAGCGGCGGATTACATCCCGGCTGATTGAGTCGCCGGACCCAAAATTGAAGCGTGCTATCGAGAACGAGCTTATTCCGGACAAACGTCCTGCTGTCATCCGTCACGGAAACGTTGAGGCGCTGGTCGTAGACTGGCTGTCGCAGCACGGAAGATTTGTCAAAAACGAGAGCAGTTATTACTATCTTTATCGAGACAACCACATCCTCTACGACATAGACACAGAACGCTGGGAAGCCTTCCTGCACACGCTGACCGGCGTCAACCCGGCAACACAGGCATTTGGTCTGATCACCAGCGCTGCCAAAACCGCCGCAAGCAACCATGCTGAAGAGATACCAGTGGTCAAATTTGCGCACTATGACCGGGACACTCAAACGCTGCGGGTGTCCCGTTTTGACGGCACGGTGTACATCTTGGACGGGGAGGAGATCAAAACCGAAACCAACGGCGAGGGGCCGGTGCTGTTCTACGACTTCCCAGCCTGGCAGCCGTACCAAATTGAGCCAGCAGACCAGGAGTATTTGGAGACGCTCAGCCAGATGCCATTTTGGAGAGACCGACCAGACCTGCATGGCTGGACGTTTCAGGTGTGGGTTCAGACGCTGTTTTTCACGGAATTATGCCCGACTCGTCCAATTGTTGTCATGCTCGGCGAAAAGGGCAGCGGGAAGAGCATGGCGCTGCGAATGCTGATGAAGTTGCTGTTCGGGCCGGCATCCGATATTTCTGGAGTACCAGAAAAACCCGATGCTCTTACCGTTGCTGCGCATTATTATCATCTCTATGTTATGGACAACATGGATACGCTGGAGCCGTGGATGAGGGATAAACTGGCGCGCATTTCCACCGGCGCCACAGATGAATACCGCAAACTGTTCACGTCAAAGGAAATGGGCATCATCCGGTACCGAACCTGGCTGGCGATCACGGCACGAACGCCCGATACTCTGCGCCGAGATGACCTGGCGGACCGAGTCATCATCCTGCCGTTGAAACGTATCCCGGACGATCAGCGCGGGCGTGAATTGAACTTCAACGAATGGGTGGAGCGAAACCGAAACGGGTTTTGGTTTGAGCTGCTCCAGCGCCTGAACCGCATTGTGGCTGAACTGCGTGCCGGGTCCATTCCGCAAGCCAGCCCCCTGCGCATGGCGGACTGGGAAGCGTTGGGGCGGATCATCAGCCAGGTCTATAACAAATCCATACTGTGGGATGAAATTGTCAACATTGTCAAGGGTGAACAGCGCAACTTCCTTGCTGAGGGCGAGGTGATTATTGAAGCCATTGAAGCCTGGCTGCAATTGCCGGGCAACCTGAAACGCTGGGTAACAGCGCGCGAACTGTATAACGAGGCGCAATATGCGCTGTTTGGGAGCAACAAGCCGGATACGGACTGGCCGCGAAGTGTCAAGTCGTTCGGGTGGCGGCTGAAAAACACTGCGGATTATCTAAAACAGCGGTTTGAGATGAAAACTATGGAGGTGAGAGGTGGCGCGCTTATCAAATACTACTTTGAGAAGTTATAACCTACAAGTTTTTGCAGGTTTTGCAGGTTTTAAGGACACTTTTCTATTAATTGTAAAATTCCTTGATACCTTGCAAGTATTAATGAATTTAAAACCTGTAAAACCTGTATGCAGGTTAAGCAGGTTAAATATACTAGTTACTAACTTGATTGCGTGCATTTGGGTAAGAAATTTTTATATTAATTGAAAACTGCCTTTAAAACCTGCAAAACCTGCACTTTTTGATGAACCATGAACCCTTACGCTCACCACTTTCACAAATTTGGCTTTTCGGTGATTCCTTTGGAATTCCGTTCTAAAAAACCTTTGGTCAAATGGTCGGAATTTCAGACGAAACAGCCTGACAGTGCTTTACTCAGTCGCTGGTTTTCCGGCCAGGTCAATTTGGGCATTGTCACCGGCTTCAACAATTTGACCGTGATTGACTTCGACACCTTTACTGAGTATGCCAAGTGGCAAACCTGGATTACCCGCTTGCCAACGTACGCCATTATCCGGCGCGCTTTCACCGTCCGTTCCCGGCGCGGGGCGCACGTGTATTTCCGCACGCTGCAACCGGAACGCAACCGGCACATTGATACGATTGATATCAAGGGACGTTATGGGCTGGTGACGGGTCCTGGCAGTGTCCACGAGAGCGGGGCGGTTTATACTGCGCTCAATCCCTTCTTTATTCCAACGATTGAGGCGCTTTCTGATGTCTTGCCATCACAACTGCTACTCAGTGACCAGGGTATCAGTCCGGTGATCAATGTTCCTGACTTACCTAAACCTGCAACCACCGACCCGTGGGAAACGGCAGAAATAGGATTGGCAATTTCTGGGGATGAACTTGTAACAAAGGTACGGAACGCATTTCGGATAGAGCAGTTTTTTAAGTCACCGCTTCATAAATCAGGTGATCACTTCTTCATTACTCAGTGTCCGTTTCACGATGATCAAAAGCCATCGTTTTGGATTGATACCGAGCATCAGGTCTGTGGGTGCTTTGTTTGCAATTTCCCCAAGCCGCTGGATGTGATCAATTTGTATGGCTTGCTCTACGGTCTAAATAATCGAGATGCGATTTTGACGATGGCGAGGATGATATGAACCTTGAAGTTTCTCAGGAAGATGCGGCGGTTTTGAATGCTATTCGTCAGGTTAAGGAAATGACGGGCTTTGGCAAAGTTACGATTGAGGTCAAGGAAGGTCACGTTCGCTTGATTGAGGTTACCGCGACTGTTCTAATCAAGCGAAATGATGATAAAATAAGAGAGGATACTCACGAGGCATGATCCCGGAGCGGTCAGGAGACTGTCTTCGGGATTTTTGGTTTAATGAGGCGGTATGGCGAGAAAGAAATTTGAGAAAGAAAAAATAGCGCAGATAATTGCTGAAGCAATTTTCACCAATGTCCGCGATACGGCAAATAAGTACGGAATTGCGGAAAGAACCATCGAGAGATGGCGGGATAAGGTGTCAATTGATGCAGAATTGTCAGCATTGGTCGAGGTTAAAAAGCGCGCCTTTCAGCGGCGCTGGGTGGATGAAGCGGGGGCGTTTATCAGTCAGGGCTTCAAATATCTGCACGAGGCTGCCAATTCCCCGAATTTGTCTGCTGAAATGGTTCATGCCATTGCTGGCGCGATGAAAATCGCCAGTGAAATTGTCACTATTCGCGAGGTATTAGATGCTCGACTCTCTGGACAGGATCGAGAGGACGATACGACGGATTGAGCGCTGGATGCCGCGCCAGGGTCCGCGTGTTGGCAAGATGGACCTGGGCGAGTGGTTGAAGGCGGTCACGCCGGTTTATCGCTGGGACTGGCCGTATCTGGTGTTCCTGCGCGCTGAGCTGGAGCGCGTGGCCAGCGGCGAGACGAAGCGGCTGATGGTCATGATGCCACCGCGCCACGGGAAGACTGCCGCGGTCACGGTGCGCTTTCCGGTATGGTGGATGGAGCGCCAACCGGGGCTGCGTGTCATCGTGGCGGCGTATAACCAGACGCTGGCAAATAAGTTCAGCCGGATGAGCCGCAAACTGGCACAGATGCGGCTGGGGCTGAGCGACACCAAGCGTGCGGTCGAGGAGTGGGAAACGACGACAGGGTGCTGGTATCGCGCGGTTGGTGTCGGCGGCGGCATTACGGGCATGGGCGGCGATTTGATTATCATTGACGACCCCATCAAGAGCCGCGAGGAGGCGCAATCTTACACCTATCGTGAGAAGGTGTGGGACTGGTACACCAACGACCTATACACGCGGCTTGAGCCAGGCGGTGCAATCATCCTGGTCATGACGCGCTGGCACGAGGATGACCTGGCAGGGCGGATTTTGACTAGTGAGGATGGTGAAAATTGGCGTGTGGTGCAACTGCCGGCGATTGCGGAAAAAGGTGATTTGCTGGGGCGGGGGCCGGGTGAGGCGCTGAACCCGGAGCGTTATCCGCTGGAGGAACTGCTCAAAATCAAGGCGGTTGTGGGGAGTTGGGCATTCGAGGCGCTTTACCAGCAGCGCCCGATGCCGCTTGAGGGTGGGCTGTTCAAACGTGAGTGGTTCAGCAAGTTTGTGGATGCGGTGCCGGTGCAGGTTGAGGGGCGGGTGCGTTACTGGGACAAGGCGGCAACGGAAGATGGCGATTACACGGTCGGGGTGCGGATGAGCCGCGTGGATGGCATTTACTACGTCGAGGACGTGGTGCGCGGGCGCTGGACGCCGGGAGAGCGGGACAAGGTGATTCGGCAGTGCGCGGAGACTGACCCACTGGGCACGGTTGTCTGGCTGGAGCAAGAGCCTGGTTCGAGCGGCGTGGACAGCATCCAGGCGATAATCAGGATGCTTGCGGGGTACTCAGTACATGCAGATCGGGTGACGGGCAGCAAAACGACGCGGGCTGAGCCATTCGCAGCGCAGGCTGAGGCGGGCAATGTGGTGCTGGTGCGCGGGTACTGGAATGCGCTGTTCCTGGATGAGTTACTGGTGTTCCCGAATGGGCAGCATGATGATCAAGTGGACGCGGCGAGCGGGGTGTTTGGTAAGTTGGCAGTTCCCAGTCGTGTTGAGTATGGAGAAAATCTCTGGAGGTAGTATGTTAAATGCAGTTTACACAAGTCTGTTGGATGTGCTGGGGCGCGATGAGCAATCGCGGGTTGAGGTGATGCGGCGGCGGTGGGAGGCGTATTACGGCAAATTGTCGCCCACGCTGAAGGTGCGCGTTGGTCAGATAGACGACAACGTGCGCATTAACTATGCGCGGATGATCGTTGATAAAGGTGTTTCGTTCCTGTTTGGTCATGACGTCAGTTTTGAAATTGACGAGGTTGAAGAGACTGACGCGGAGCACTGGCTTGATGCGGTGTGGGCGTACAACCGCAAGATGAGTTTGCTCCAAAATGCCGCGTTGGTTGGCGGCGTGACGGGGCATGTGTTTATCAAAATTGTAACGGGCGGAGAGTATCCGCGCCTGGTAACAATTGACCCAGAGACAGTGACGGTGAGCCTGGCACCGGATGATGCGCAACAGGTGCTGAGTTACCAGATTTCCTACGTCAGCCGCGACCCGAAGACGCAAAAGCCTGTCAGCATCCGCCAGGTGATTGAGCGCGACGGTGTGCGTTGGCGCATCGTTGACCAGGTGGGGGACGTTGAGCGCCTGACGTGGACAACGGTGAACGAAGCGGTGTGGCCGTATGAGTTCAGTCCAATCGTGGACTGCCAGAACCTGCCCGCCCCTGGCGAGTTCTGGGGGCAGAGCGATCTTGAGGATGATGTGATTGAGATTATCCGCTCTATCAATTTCATCGCCAGCAACACGGCGCGCATTATTCGTTTCCATGCGCACCCGAAGACCTGGGGACGCGGATTTGCGGCGAGGGATTTGCGCATTGGAGTTGATGAAACAATTATCCTGCCAGGCGAGAACGCAGAGTTGCGCAACCTGGAGATGCAGAGCGATCTTGCGTCCAGCCTGCGCTATCTGGAGATGCTGCGCCAGTCGCTGCACGAGATTAGCCGGGTGCCAGAAGTAGCCACTGGCAATCTTGACCGTGCGGGGTCGCTATCGGGTGTGGCGCTGCAAATTCTGTATCAGCCGTTGTTGGAGAAAACGAACACGAAGCGGCTGCTTTATGGCGATATGCTTACTGAGTTGAACCGGCGGCTGCTGGCGATTGGTGGGTTTGGGGATGACCTTCGCACGGCGCTGCATTGGCAAGAGATGCTGCCACAAGACCCGATGCAGGAGCGGCAGGCGGCGCTGATTGACATGCAGTTGGGCGTGTCGCAGGATACGCTGCTTCAGCGGTTGGGCTACGACCCAGACCTGGAGCGGAAGAAGCGCGAGGCGACAGGCGCGGATTTGGGAGAACAGATTTTGACTGCTTTTGACCGAGGACAATAATGGCAGAATACAATGATGGCGTTCTGACGCTGCGCGAGAGCGATAAGAGTGTCTCGCGTAAAGTATTCTTGATGTCGGATGTGCACTTTGACTCTGTATTTTGCAACCGTGATTTGCTAAAGAAACATCTAGACGCTGCCCTGCAAGAAAATGCTTGGATTGTTCTGGGCGGCGACTGGTTTGATGCGATGCAGGGGCGTTTTGACCCTCGGCGTAGCATGGATGAATTGCGCCAGGAATACCGCCGCGATGACTATTACGATTTCGTTGTGAGCGATTCGGCGAGTTTTCTTGCGTCATATGCGAAGCAAATTGTGATGATTTGTCGTGGTAATCATGAGTTGGCGGTGCTGAAAAACGCAAACACGGATTTGACCGACCGGTTGGTGTACGCGCTTGCTGCGCATGGTGGCCAAGCAGTAGCGGGGGGATGGAAGGGCTGGATTAGATTCATCTTGAGCGCCAGCGAACACAACGGGTCGGTTTTTCTGTATTTTGCCCATTCTGCCGGTGATGGCAGCGCGCCGGTTACTCGCGGTGTCATCGCGACAAACCGGCAATCTGTTTATCTGCCAGATGCAGATATTATCTGGAATGCGCACAACCATCATGCATATATCGTGCCGCTGGCGCGCGAGCGTCTAACAAGGAAAGGGGTGAGATATACGGATATTGCTTGGCACGTGCGCTCACCTGGCTATAAGCGTGAATGGGACAGCGATAGCGGTTTTGCGGCGCAGCGGGGTTTTGGGCCGCGTCCGCTGGGATGTGCAGAGGTGACAATCAAGCATAATCCTCATGGCAGACCTTCGGTCACAGCAAATCTTTTGATGGAGGCGTGATGCCAGAGGGTGAGATTTTCGATGTGATTGAGCGCTTCCGCCGTGCTTTACTTCAAAATGAGCGGCGCGCGGCGAGTGAGATTGTGCGTGTGTACGGCGAAGCGTGGAAGCGCATAGAAGCCGAACTGGAGCGACTAGATGCCGAATATCAGGCGGCGAAAGCACGCGGGGAGAAACCTGACGCCGACTGGATATTCCGCTTCAACCGCGCCCGCGCTTTCCATGGCCAGGTAGAGCAGGAACTACTGGCGTTTGCGCAGCACGTTGAAGGTAAAGTGCGCCAGGAACAGATTGAAGCCATCGAAGTGGCTGAAAAGCAAGCGGAAGAACTGACGCGGCGCATACTGGGGCGTCTGCCGCCTGGCCTGACGATTGACTGGAACAGGATTGACCGGGCAGCGGTCGAAACTTTGCTTGGTATGACGCAGGCAGACAGTCCGCTGCATCGGTTGTTACTGAGTATTTCGCAGGAGGGGGCACAGGCGGCGGAAGATGCGCTGGTGCAGGGGATGCTGTTGGGGCAGAATCCGCGCGAGGTGGGGCGGCAGATGCGGCGCACCCTGGGAACGACACTGAGCAGGGCGCTGACGATTGCACGCACGGAGACGCTGCGGGCGCATCGCGAGGCGACGCGGGCGAGTTATCAGGCGAATAGTGATATTGTGAAGGGGTGGGTCTGGCACTCGGCGGCAGACGAGCGCACATGCGCGGCGTGCTGGGCGATGCACGGTACTGAGCATCGGTTGGATGAGATTTTGGATGATCACCCGAACGGCAGATGCGCGATGGTACCGAAGGCGCGCACCTGGGCAGAGATTGGGGAGCGGTATGGGCTGGACTTGTCCGACATCCCCGACACGCAGCCGCAAATCGAGCCTGGGACATCATTGTTTGAGAAGTTATCTGATGAGCAGCAAATCAAGATTTTGGGGCCGGCGAAGTGGGCGGCGTGGCGAGAAAGAAAGCAAAGGGGGACATTAAGTTTGAGTGATTTTGTTGGGCAAAAATGGTCCAATGAATGGGGTACCTATCGTTATGAGCGTAGTCTTCAATCTTTTGGGTTGAATGGTTCGGAGTATTTGAAAAAGTACAGGGAGATAATGAGTCGGAAGGCGCTTCCTGTATTTCAATCACATAGGACAGATATTGCTTATGAGTTCTATATTGGGGAGCATTTAAGTAATGTTTTCAGAAACCTGTCTGGTATCAGAAATGTTATTGTTACGAATGCAACTGTAGGACATTACCGCAAACACAAAGGGGAATTTGATGTAGAAAAGGCAGAAAGTCTTCTTGAAAAATTAATACGTGATCCATTGATAATCTATCCTGACAAAAAGAAAAATTCTGTTTTGTTTGTGGATGAATTTGACGATCGGTTTTATCTTTTAGTTCCAATCAAAATGTTACCTGGGGAAATGTGGCTTCAAACATTGTATGTGGAGGAGAAGAAGCGGTTTATGAAACGTTGGGGAAAAAGAGAACCTTTGTACCGTAGAAAATAAAAAGCGCTTGGACGGACAGGCTCCCCGTCATCAGTCCCTTGCGGGTAAGTGGTGCCTGGTTTTCCACACTCAAGCGCAATATCATTTTAGCATTAAAAAGGAAAGATTACAACAATTTATACAAGGGCATCAATTGAATTTCAGGAATCTTGACAACTGAAAATTGTGCTATAATTGAGTTGACAGGTTGCTTGACCGAGGCATAGAACCCGGAGCAATGCCGAAAGGTGTTGGCTTCGGGTTTTTTGTTTGTGATTGTGAGTGTGATGCATGTGATGCAGAGGAAAAACCATTAAGAGGTTGTGGAATGAGAGAAAGATACTCAATGTATGACAGAGCCGTTACCCGTGATGCGGACGGGGTGAAGCCAGCGCAAGCATTGAGTTGCCCGCAGACTCTTATCCAATCAGAATCTATTAAGAGGTTGACGGAATGAGCAAGCCACATCCTGAACGAGTATTTGAAGAACTGGTGAGGAAAGCTCTCGAAACTGGGAAGGAGCGCGCTGCTTTGTTTAGTGAATACATCAAATTGCATTACAGAGTTACCGGCAAGTTGGTGCCGGGTTGTGATGCGAGAGATTTTTACTTTGTGCTAGATCAGATTTTGGAGAAGAGCGATGGCTGACGAAACTAAGCCCCAGGCGGGCAGCGAAGGCGCAACCCCGGAGGTTGCACAACCCGAAGCCCAGGCGGCGGAGGAGGAACGTTTTGATACTGAGTATGTGCGCAAACTGCGCGCAGAAGCGGCTGACTACCGCAAGCGGCTGCGAGAGTTGGAAGGCAAGGTCAAGGCCGAAGAAGATGCCAAGATGACCGAAGCCGAGAAACTCCAGAAGCGGCTGGCGGAATTAGAAGCCAAAGAGACCGAATACAAAAACGCTCTCCAGGCGAGGACGCTGGAGTACGAGGTCAAACTACACGCGGCGCGGCTGGGTGTGGTGGATCCGGAAGCGGCTTACCGGCTGCTTGATCTGAAACAGGTTGAGTTTGACGAGGACGGGAAGCCGGTGAACCTGGAAAAGGTGATGAAGGAACTGGTCACGAAGAAACCGTATTTGGTTGGTGCGACTGGTGTGACGTCACCGATGAACCCAGCGCAGGGGCGTGTTTCTGGTCAGCAGGTTTTCACGCGGTCGCAGTTGCGCGATCCAAAATTCTTTGCCGCCAACCGTGAGGCGATTATACAAGCCATGCGGGAGGGGCGCATTCTTGAAGATTGATGAGGTGTAACAATGGCTAATATTACGACCGCAACGGCTGCGGCTTTCATCCCGGAGATTTGGGCTAACCGCGCTTTGGAAGTTCTTCGCGCCAATGTTGTTTTGGCGAAACTGGTGACAAAGGATACTGACGTTGCTGCGTTCCAGTTTGGTGACGTGCTGCACATCCCGTATCCTGGTACGTTTACTGCACAAGACAAAGCTGCGAATACCGCGGTTACTTTGCAGACTCCAACTGGCGGAGCTGATTTGTCCGTGACGCTGAACAAGCACAAGGAAGTCTCTTTCTTGATTGAAGATCCAGCGCGGGCACAGTCAAATCAGGAGCTGATGGATCGTTACATCATGGCTGCAGTTCCCGCACTAGGTGAAGCGATCGAAAGTGACCTTTTTGCGCTTTATTCGGGGCTTTCGACTAGCGTTGGTACAAGCGGAACGGATATTTCGGCTGCGACGATTCGCTCGGCTCGAAAAGTTCTGAATGATAAACGCGTTCCGCTTTCACGGCGTCATCTCGTAGTTTCGCCCAAAGACGAGATTGCTTTACTTGGCGACACAGATCTGGCAACTTATTTTGCTAACGCTCGCTCTGAAGCTATCGCTCAGGGAGCAATTGGAGAGCTCTACGGCTTTACAATTTGGATGAGCCAGTTGGTTCCAGTTGTAACTGGTACGCCAAACTCAACCAAAAACCTCGCGTTTCATCCTGAGTTCTCTATTTTGGCGATGCGTTCGTTGCCTGAACCTCCCGCTGGCTCTGGCGTTCGTTCAGTATCTCTGCGTGATCCAGAAAGCGGTTTGGTCATTCGCGTTACCAGCGCTTACAATCCGACCTATCTTGGCGTTCAGGTCACACTTGACGTGCTTTATGGAGTGGCTGAACTACGCGACGCTGCCGGTGTGGTTGTTCTGTCGTAGCTTTACCGGGGCGCGGCGGCAGAGTTTCTCCTTTGCTCACCGCCGCGCCGATTTCAATTCAGGTGAACGATGGCACAATTTGTAGTCAACCAACATGGTGCAGTGCATAATATCCCCGATGAGTGGCTTGCGGATCATCTGCGGCGCGGCTTTCGCATGGCGACAGCGGATGAGATTAAGCAGTGGTACGCGATGCAAGGACTGGAGATGAGCGATGGCGCGGACGAGCATGATACAACTGATCAGCCTGGTGCGAGATTTAATCGGCGATCCGGCAGGCGCAGAGCAGACGTTCAGTGAAGATCAGATTGAGCGGTCGCTGGACACCCACCGCTGGGAGATTCGCTATTTGCCGCTGAAGGCGCTGCCAATCGTTGTTAATGGCGTTACTGAGTATCGCGACTGGTACAGCGACGAGGTTTACTGGGAAAACGATGCCACGCTCTATGACAGTACGTATACTCAGTTAACGCCATCCAGCGCTGATCCGCTGCATGGGCGGTGGTCTTTCAGTGTGCACCAGGCAGCAGTGTTGATTTCCGGCAAAGTCTATGATCTCTACGGTGCCACGGCTGATCTTCTCGAGATGTGGGCTGGTTGGGTTGCGTTGGAGTTTGACGTTGATGCCGACGGTACAGGCATGAAACGCAGCCAGAAGCAGCAGGCATTGCGCGCGCTGGCTGCTGAGTACCGCAAGCAGCAACGAATCGTGATTGCTCAGCAGGTGAGAAATGACATCTACTAGTGACTTATCCAAAATCCGCACTGAGCAGGCGAAACTGATGCCAGAAATCGTCTACATTCAGCGTCTGACACGTATTTCTGACGGTGCGGGCGGATGGTCGGAAACATGGCAGACGGTCGCGACTACCAAAGGCCGAATTGCGCCAAGTCAGCGCATGGCTGGCGAGAGGGAGCAGGGTGGCGCACTGGCGGTTTATGGTGAGTACATCGTGACGCTGCCGCATACTGAGTTGCAGCAAAATGACCGGTTTCAGATTGCAGGTACTCAGTACGAAGTAAGTGCAATTTTGGAACGCAGCGAGAAGACCGCGCTGCGGGTGATTGTGAAGAAAGCATGAGGTGAAATATGGATCAAATTGTCAATGGTATTCCTTTGGTTGTTTTGGTGATTGCGCTGGTTGAGTGGGTTAAGCGCTTCGGTGTTGAGGGCAAGGCGTTGAATGCGGTGAGTATGGCCATTGGTGCGGTGATTGGTGTTGCGTACTGGTATGCGCAGGCTCCACTGGTCAGCTTTGGAGATTGGTTCGGGGCGATTGTCTACGGGCTGGCGCTGGGTTTGGTGGCAAGCGGCATTTATGATGCAGCGAAGAGCGCGCTGAAAGAGTGACATCATGACTGCGGCTGAGGAACGTGTCAGTAATATGAGTTTGCAGCGTCAAATCTCAGCACTATCATCGCGTCTTGATCAGGTTGCCGCGGATGTATTGGAGATCAAAGTTATGCTCAAAGACATAGAAGCGCGAGTGCGGAAACTGGAAAACTACGAAGCAGGCTCGCATCCGATCATAGAAAACCGTATTAATGCTGCATGGCAAAAACTTGAAGAGCATGACCGTAGGCTTGACAATCTCGGCCAGATTGTCGCCAAATTAGACCAATCGAACCGCTTGATGGCCTGGCTGGGCGGTATTCTGGGCAGTACAGTGCTGATCTGGTTGGTGACACAGATTTTGCAGGTGGTGAAATGACGAATGCGCTTGGTTTAGACCTAAGCCGGTATAATGAACGAGTTGATTTTGAGACACTTGTCAGCGTAATTGACTTTGTTACGCTCAAAGTGGGCGGGTCTGAAACTGGTGAGTTGTACACTGATCCTCGCTTTGCTGAGCGGGTGCAGCAGGCTTATGATGCCTGCATTCCTGCTGGCGCATACTGGTTTGTGGGGCCGGGTTATTGGTTATTTCGTCAGCGGACAATGAAGGGGATTGAAAATTTGACGGATGATCAGCACCCGATTCTGACTTATCTGCGCAATCTGTTAGAGTACAAGGCGATTTACTGGCTAGCATTTGACGTAGAAGATGCCAGTCTGCGCACTAGGGCCGGTCAAGTCACGGATAGCTGGCTAGCGTTTTATATTCTTGATTTGGTGGAGCGTATTCAGCGGCAGCAGGCAAAAGGGAACATGCGCCCGTTCAAGATGGGTGTGTATAGCCGCAAGTCATTTGTGCAAGCTGAACCAGCGCTTGAGGTATATCTAGGCAATCAACCTGATATGTTCATTTGGGCAGCGAACTGGTCAACCGTTGGCGGCGGGGTACTGAGTAAGACAGCTCAACCCCCTATTGGGTTCAAGCCGATTTCGTTTGGCTGGTGTGCACAGCGCAAGCAGGAATGGACATTTTGGCAGTGGGCTGGAGACAGCGGGGCGCGGTACACTCATCCGGCCATCACCAATGCCGCTGGTGTGCCTCGGTCATTGGATGTCAACTTGTACAACGGAGATGTGGCGGGGCTTAGGCAGTGGGCGGGTATCCAGCAGCCGCAGCCACAGCCAGAACCGCAACCGCAACCCATACCGGTTGATCTCAGCGAAGTTAATGCGAAACTGGATGCCGTTTTGGAACATCTGAAAGGACTCAAATGGCTGGAGCACGGATCGTAATCAAGTACAACCGATTGTCGCAGATCGCAGAGAAGTTGTCGGGGGCGGTGAGCGTTGTCGTGCGCAAAGCTGCATTCGACGTGGAGGCGAATGCGAAAGCGGTTGTCCCTGTGGACACTGGGAAACTCAAAAGCTCCATTACCAGCGAGTTTTTGGGACCGGCCAGAGCCATCATCGCACCGCATACTGAGTATGCTGCATTCGTGGAATTTGGCACGCGCAAACAGCGCGCCCAACCGTACATGCGCCCTGCTGCTGAGAAAGTCGCCCCAGTGTTCATCGAAGCCTGCAAGCGCCTTGAGGAGCGATTACGATGACCATACTCAATGCTGACCGCTGGCTGTACACTCAGTTGACCACTGATCCAACGCTGAACACTACACTGGGCGGGCGCGTGTTTGCGGATGTTGCCCCTTTGGGTACTCAGTATCCGCTGGTGGTGATGACGTTTGTGGCAGCGCAACAGGTGGGTAATTGGTCATCCGACCGCATCATGGATAACGAATTGTGGCAAATTGCGGTGTGGACGAATGAGCCGAATTACACGAGCATCGAGACAGTGACAGACCGCATCCGCCAGGTGTTACACAAGGCCAGCGGAACAGGTGTGATTAGTTGTGCGTTCGAGCGTCAACTGCGCATGAGCGACCCAGAAGGATATAAAACAATCATTCTGGAGTTTCGATTATTTACTCAGTGAGGTGAGAAATGGGAGAGAAAGCAACGATTTTTCAAACTGTACAAATTGGTGTGGAAACCACACCGGGAACGGTAGTGCCTGCGAACAAGAAACTGTTGGCAACGTCGCTTGTTCCATCGGTCAGAACAGAGGGAGAGAAATTCCGCGCGATGGGGAACAAGTATCCATCATTTGCGATTATCAACAAGGAATGGAGCGAGGCAAAGATTGAGGGCAAGCTGACGTATAACGAGATTTTGTACTTGCTGTCTTCGCTACTCAGTCAGCCGACGCCGGTGCAGCAAGGCATAACCACCGCGTATAAGTGGACGTTTACCAGTAGCACCAGCGCCGAGGACGCTGGCAAAACACTGACCGTTGAGCAGGGCGATGCCAACACCGCATGGCGCGCGGCGGGAGTTAAAGTCAGCGGGCTGGAGTTCACCTTCAATCGCAATGAGGTGACGCTCAGCGGTTCTGCCATTGGTCAGCCGCTGGAAATTGAAATCGCTTTGACCGCCAGCCCGACTAGCCTGACCCCGCGCCCGGTGCTGCCGGCGCATTTGACGTTTTACATGGCGGACACACGGGCGGGACTGGACTCGGCGCAGGCGCTGACGCGCGGCTTTTCGATGACTTGGTCGCTGACTGATAAGAACGTGTTAGCCTGGCCGGTTGGACAATCGCCGGTGCTGATTGAGAGTGAACCGACCCTTGATGCCAAGCTCAAACTTGCAACAGATGCAGTTGGTCTCGAGATGATTTCTGCTATGCGTGAAGGTTCTACCAAGTGGTTCCGGGTCAAGGCAACTGGGGCAGTGATTCAAGGCTTGTACAACTACACTTTCCAGATTGACTTCCCAGGGCAGATTGCTGAAACTAGCGAGTTTTCGGACGAAGACGGTCTGTACTTGATCGAATACAACCTGGCGATGATTCACGATGCGGACTGGGGCAAGGCGTTTCAGATTGATGTAATCGGTGATATTCAAACGTTGTGAGGTGTGTAATGGCAGTAAAACTTGGCGATTTGCAAAAGCGTACCAAAACTGTGCAGGTGGAATATCAGGATGATGTGGTGAATGTGGCATATCGGGTCAATGCGGTAACACCTGCCTTTATTGTTTCTGATATTGGTCCAGTTGAGCAAATTATTGAAGTAGTCGCTGATTGGGATATTTTGGATGAGGAGAATCACCACATTCTGCCGGCCGATATTGCTGATAAGCTTCCAGTGGCATTTCTTAGCAAAGTGATGGAAGCCATTATTGCAGATATGCGGATTGGTGACGCGGAAAAAAAAGAATAATACGTTGGTCTGCGGCGCCGGATTTGTATGAGCCGCCGCCGGGAGAAACGATTCAGATGCTGAATCTGCTGTACCTGGCAAAATGGGCCGGAGTGCCGGCCTGGGAATTGGCGAAACAACCGGTGCTGTGGGCGGATTTGATTGCGCTGGCAATGGAAGTTGAGCAATCAACTGCACGTCTAAAACAAAATCAGTAAGGGATATGTGACCAATGATTACCGCCGCTCAACTAATGGTAGAAATTGGAGCTGATACTCAGGAAGCTCAGAATAAATTAGCTTCTGTAAGCCAAACGTTTAAAAGGCTAGCTGGCGATGGCATGAGTTTGCGGAATGTGTTGGGCGGTGTGCTGGGGGCAAACCTGATCATCGGCGGTATCAATGCTCTCCAGCAGTTGGGAGCAGAGGCCTGGACTGCGTATGCAAACTATGAACGGCTCGGGAATAGTCTAACCAATCTGGTTGCTAAAGAGTTGCTTCTAAAAGACCAAAGCCTCAGCATGAGCGCGGCATTTGAGCAGGCGGCCCCGATGGCAAAGGAATTACAGTCGTGGATTTCAAGACTGGCGATTGAGAGCCCGTTCGATGAACGGGATGTGGCCAACTCGTTTCGGCTGGCTATGGCGTATGGATTCACCACGCAAGAATCGAAACGAATGACGCAAGCGATGCTGGATTTCGCCGCTGGGTCTGGGGCTACCAGTGATGTGATGAATAACATTGCGCTGGCTCTGGGGCAGATTCGCGCAAAAGGGAGGCTATCTGGGCAGGAGATCTTGCAATTGGTGAATGCTGGGGTTGATGTGTACGGAATTTTGGCGGAGGCATTCGGGAAATCTACCACAGAAATTACGCAAATGATTGATAAGGGCTTGATCCCAGCCGACGAGGCGGTCAATGCCCTGATCGGTTCCTTTGAAAAATTCTACGGGGGAGCGGGTCAGCGAGGGGCCCAAACCATCAGCGGGCTGACTACCAGTTTGATAGAGCTGAAAAACATTTCATTGCGAGAGTTTTTCAGCGGGACAATTGAGGAATTGCGCCCTTATCTGGTGGAATTGACGGATTTGCTTTCGAGTGAGACGTTCAAGGCCCAATTGCAGAACTGGGGGAAGCAATTTGCCGTTGTGATCAAAGACGTGGTTGAAGGGGTTCGTTCTCTGGTAACTTGGTTCAGCGGGCTGGACGAGGGAACACAGAAGCTGATTTTGAGCTTTGGGGCGTTCATTGCGCTGCGCCCGATGATTTTTGGCACCCTGGGTAACATTATAACTGGCGTGAGTGGTCTCGTGAGCATTTTGCCGAACGTCGCAGCGGGATTTCAAGCCTGGAAAGCTGGAATGAGCCTGACGACTGCACTCGGAGCTGCTGGGTTGTCGCCACTGGTGATTACGTTGGGAAGCATTGCTGTAGCAGTCGGGGCAATTGTTGCAGTGTGGGCGACATGGAATAAGCAGATTGTTGAGACCAATAAAAAGGGTGTGGAGTCGGTCAAAGGTGCCTGGGGCGACTTTTTTGAGAAACAGATTGCTGACGGGAAGAATGCAACAGAAATTCTTGATGAGTATCGTGCTGCCCAGGAACGTGTCAATGACACGCTTAAAATCGACTTCAAGCAGGGAGGCGTCGCCGAAGTTGCTAAATTGTTCGTTGACAAAAAGGGTATTGTTGCTGCCAGCGCAGATGAGCTAGCGGCGGCACTTTTGCAAGCATCTACATCATATGCTGAGTATACAATGGCTATGCAGGAGGCGGGATTAGCTAGCAGCATACTGACACAAGCTGAGTATGAAACAACTCACTCCGTTCGGGAAACGTCTCAAGCGCTGATTGATAGCTCGTTAGCTGCTGACGAGATGAGTAATAGCCTTTTGTTGATCGAGACGAACGCGCGAACTCAGACAGCAGAGTTAGGCGGGTTGATTCAACAATATGATGCATTGAAGTCAACCATGGACGACTGGCTAAAAAATACCGCTTCTGAGGTTTATACAGCTCTCGGACAAAGATTCAACGAGTCCTCTCAAGCGTTCAAAGATGCTTTGGCCAAAGTTGATGAGATCATGGGGACAAACTATTTGTCTCAGCTGAATCTGAAAACTGCAATCAGTGATCTTGTTGCTGAGTATTCAAGAACAGGGGATTTGGAAGCATTCGCTCGGGGACTAGAAACGATCAAGACTGAGGGACTGGCTGATATGCAGTCTCAGTTGCAAGATGTGACGGAAAAGGCACAAGAACTGTATGATAAACTTTTGGCCTTACCCGAAGAAATCAAAATCAAAATCGGATTTGATGTTGAACAGCTTCCTGACTGGCTGAAACCCGATCTAAAAACCGATACGACATTGGGACTTCGATACTCAACACGCATCGAAGAACGAGCTCTTGGCGGATCAGTCAACGCAGGGCAACCTTATTTGGTTGGTGAACAAGGTCCGGAGCTTTTCGTTCCAAATCGATCCGGTACAATTATTCCGAACGCTACTTCTGGAATTGTTGTGCAAAACGTTCAGATTTTGTTTCGGGATACTTCGCTTACACCGGAGACACTCAGTAGTGCAATTCGTCAACTGGAATGGATGTACGCATGATGAAAAAATGGCAGTGGATTACCAATAAAAAAGTAGTAGTGGATTTGATGAATGAGCCTTTCTTGCTCATGCAGGAGGTTTCCGGTCACGTGATGCCGCCATTTCGACGTGATGAACGCTGGATCGGCCAGATGGGGATCATTACTGGAATTCGGGCAGATGCTAGAGAGGTGTTTCTGCCTCTTTTGGTTAGATCCAACAACCTGCAAGAGGCGATGAGGTTGTGTGCGCAGTACTGGAATCCACTAGACGGAGATGGCAATCTACGGGTAATTGATGATTCAAATCACGTGCGAATTCTGAAATGCCGGTATGTTGATGGGCTAGAGGGCGACGGGAGAAACAGCGGTTCGGGTTGGCAAAAAATCGGGTTGAGGCTCAGGGCACTGCAACCCTACTGGCAGGATGAAGAATACCAGGATTTTATGTTTGTTATGGCTCCACCAGTAGTGTTCTTTCAGACCGCATTTTTTCCGCTGCATATTTCGAAGTCGAGCATTGACGGCAGCCTTACTGTAAACAATCCGGGCGAAGTAGAAGCATATCCGATCATCATTGTACAGGGGCCGCTTACGTCACTGGAACTCAAAAATCTGACGATGAAACCGGTAAAAACAATGACATTTCCAATTTTGACGATGAGTGCTTCGGATGTTCTGGTAATCAACACTTCTCCCGACATGATGAGTGTGACAATTAACGGCATCAATGCCTTCAGTTTGATGAGCGCATCATCCAGCCTGTGGACGGTGATCCCAGGCAGTAACCAAGTGCAAATTACGACTACTGGGACGTCGGAAAATAGCTATCTTAGGTTTTCGTTTGTGCCGCAATATTTGACGGTGTAATTAATATGGCAGACTATGAAATTTTCATTGAGACACAAAGCGGAGAGCGCGTTGGCCAATTGCCATTTTCAACCCTTGATCTCACGCTGCGGTATAACGAGCCAAGCAGAGCCAAAGTGCTGGTCCCTGTTAGCCTAGTTGCGTTTGATTTTTTAGATTCAGCATACCGGTTGCTGGTGCGACGTGATGGCGTTACCCTTTTATCTGGAGGGATTGCGTCGGTTATGCGAGCGTGGAATCATAACGAGGACACATTAGCGATCGATCTGCTGGATGATCTTGCATTGCTTGGGACACGGCTGGTGGTGCCAGTACCTTCTGGGCCTCCGTATACCTCGGCAGATTACGATGTACGTACAGGTGCAATCGAAACGGTGATGCATCAGTATGTGTATTATCACGCCGGGGCAGGGGCAAAAATCGAACGGCGCATTGGCGGGCTGACGCAGGCGGCAGACCAGGGGCGAGGAGCAGTTATTACCGCCCGAGGGCGATTCATTTCGCTGCTCAGTATGCTGCACGGGTTGGCAACGCTTGGGGGGTTTGGAATCCGAGTTTCTGGATTGCAGTTCCAGGTTTATCAGCCGGTTGATAAATCTGCGGATGTGAAGTTCAGCAATGAGATGGGCAATCTGCTGCAATTCTCGCGGACGGTGAAGATGCCGAACGGGAATTATGTGTATGTTGGGGGCGGGGGAGAAGGAACGGCACGAGTCATCGTCGAGAACGGGAATTCGGGAAGCATTTTGCGTTGGGGAAGAATCGAAGCTTGGAAGGACTACCGAAGCACCAGCAACACGAGTGAGCTAGCGCAAATCGCTACTGAGTATCTAACTGAACAAAGCGTGACAGAGAGCCGAGTTCAGTTTGTGGGTGTTGGGTCCCTAAATCAGGTCGGGTTGGGCGATGTGGTATCTGTTGCTTTTGGGGGGCAGGTATACACGGAAACGATCCGTGAAATCACCGTGTCGATCAGCGAGAGTGGTGGTGAAGATGTGAGGATCTCTTCCGGAGTTGACAAACCGGAGATGTTTCATCGTTTGGATAAGCTTGAGGACAACTTGATGATTTTGGAGGTGCGATGATGACTGAAATATTTTACCCATTTGACAGTGGCGCAGGTGCGTCAGTACTCGAAAGTCAGTGGTCAGAAATGGCACGAAACTGGGTTTCAACCGGAGTGCTGTATGATTGGTTGAATAAGCTGGCAGTTTATGCGGATTCAACAGGAATGCAAGTGAAAGTTCGCACTGGCGCTGCATGGATGCAGGGACACTTTTACAAGAACGACGCAGAGAAGATTTTGACTATTGCTACTAGTGATCCTACGAATCCACGAATTGATCGGGTAGTTTTGCGTTTGAGCTGGTCGGGTAATAGCATCGGGCTAGCGGTACTAACTGGCATTCCAGCAGCTAGCCCAGTAGCACCAGGGCTCACTCAATCTACTACTACTTGGGAAATGGGTTTGGCACAAGTTTATGTCGGCGCTAACGTCAGCACGATTTCATCGAGTAACGTAACCGACGAGCGAGCATGGGCAGTCAACGGCGAGCAATATTTCAATATTCAGGTTGTGCTGGGGAATGGGATTGAAGCTTTGTCTTCAGGATTGAAGGGATATTTGGAAATACCGACAGATTGTTATTTGATTGGTTGGCGAATCGTTGGTGATGTGAGTGGTTCTTGTGTAATTGGGCTTTGGCGTGATACATATGCCAATTTTCCCCCCACGTCAGCAGATTTGATTCTGTCTTCTGCTAAACCAACTCTGAGCAATGCACAGAAGAATCAAAATACAAGTCAGAGGTTATTCCTTAATCGGAATGATTGGCTGGCATTCTACGTGGAAAGCGCTGCAACGGTAAAACAAATAACTCTTAGCTTGTTATGCATGAAAGTAAGGTAAGAGGTAAAATGCCGTCTATCACGATTATAACAACTTCAGATGATCGAAGTGGATCATATATAGATCCGACTCTCAATACAACAGACGTTTCATTGGGCGCAGGAAACTTTTCCTCTCTTGATCGACCCGGAGGCTCTTGGATACCATTCATAATCAATCTTCCCAGAAGGACGATTATCAATTCGGCAACGTTGCAGCTAGTTTGTACAGGGTGGAACGGGGATCCAAACATAAATATCGGGATTTATGAAAGACTCAATACAATGCCAGTTTCTGGAGCAGATTTGGAAAGCTGTACGTTTCTACAGTACTATAATCGTACGTTGAAAATGTACGCTGGTACGTCGTACACGTGGGATTTCACAACCGCAGTACAGGGACTAGTAAATTATGCGAGTTGGGTCGCTGGGAGTACAATTGCGGCGCTGCTGAAGGACAACAACTCTCCAGTTGATAACAGTGCGAGTTTTGCTTCTTTTGAAAATCCTACTTATGCAAAGCCCCAACTAATCATTGATTACACAATTCCGGGGGTACAGTTTCAGATTGTGGGTGTGTTTGGACTATAGGTGCCAGTTATCCACGGGGCTGGCGCGGCGGTGAGCTTGATCGATGTCGGCAGAGGATAGCCGCAAGTAAAGCCTGACCATGTCTAAAGAGGCATGACCGAGCAGCTGCTGGAGAGTGAAGATGTCACCGCCGTTACGCAGGTAGAAAATGGCAAAGGTGTGACGGAATCGGTGCGGATAGCAGTTTAATACGCCGGCGCGTTTGGCAATGCGTTCGATGATGTTGCCGATGGCAAAACGGTCGAGGGGTTTTTCATCGTGGGTGGCGATGAGGGGGGCATTGTTATTGTCGATAGAGCGGCTGGCGGTATAAACCCAAATGGCGCGGCGCGCGTTGTTGCCCAATTTGACAATGCGTGGGCGTGATTTTTTGCCGGTGCGCCAGGGGTGTACTTGAATTGTGCCGGTTTCAAGGTCAATGTCTTTGATGGTAAGGCGTGCGACTTCTGAAACG
>Ga0116191_1000699_pt1 | contig 28863 bp, 29 predicted proteins | sample AD_UKC111_MetaG_FD_89897 | JGI IMG/M metagenome (GOLD analysis project Ga0116191, IMG submission 89897) | Active sludge microbial communities of municipal wastewater-treating anaerobic digesters from Hong Kong - AD_UKC111_MetaG | ecosystem: Engineered > Bioreactor > Anaerobic > Digestate... | reverse complement strand
GCCAATAAGGCGCTGAATTTCCTGCGTTCTGCCGGACTGCTTGCCCTTCGCCGCTTCACGGCTGCCGCGCGTGTGCGTGGCACGGGGGAGCATGCCATATTCCGCCGTCACCCAGCCTTCGCCCTTGCCGCGCAGGAAGGGGGGAACGCGCTCTTCGATGCTGGCGGTGACGAGCACGCGCGTATCTCCAAAGCTCACCAGAACCGACCCTTCGGCGTGCTTGGTGAAATGGGGTTCGATCGAGATTTCGCGCATCTGATCAGGGGCGCGGCCGGATGGGCGCATAAGTCTATTGTCCTTTTCTGGGGTTTGGGCGCATCTAGCGGGCAGGGCGGCGTGAGACCAGCCCTGTGAGGAGGCTCACCGCATGAAAATCATGGGTGCAGCAAGATAAGGGGGCAGGAATGGTTGATCGCGCGCTGAACCGGGCGGACCCGCTGGAGGATTTCGAGCATCGCGACATTGCGCTCATCGGCAAGTCCAAGCGCGTCTATGTGGCGGGCGATGGCCCGGCGGTGATCGTGATGACGGAGATGCCGTGCATCAGCCCCCATGTCGCGCGCTTTGCCCGCTGGGTGCGCAATGCGGGCTTCACCGTTTACATGCCGCATCTATTTGGCCGCGATGGCGCGGTGCCGACACAGGGCATGGCGCTGCGCAACATCGCGCGGGCCTGCATCAGCCGTGAGTTCAAGGCCTTTGCCGCCAATGCCTCCAGCCCCGTGACGCAATGGCTGCGCGCGCTGGCGGCGCACGCGCATCAGGAAAGCGGCGGCAAGGGCGTGGGCGCCATCGGCATGTGCTTTACCGGCAATTTCGCGCTCTCGATGATGCTGGAGAAATCCATGCTCGCGCCTGTGCTTGCCCAACCCTCGCTGCCGCTCAACAATCCGGCGGGGATGCACATCGCGCCTGATGAGCTGGCTGCGGTGAAAGCGCGAATGGAGGCCGAAGACCTGACGGTGCGCGCCTATCGCTTTGATGGGGACAGTTTCTGCCGTGCCGAGCGTTTTGCGGCTTATGCCGAGGCGCTGGGGGATCGCTTTGAGGGCCGCGTGCTGCCCGATAGTGCGGCCAACCCCGATACGCCGATGAAGAACCCGCACAGCGTCGTCACGCTGCATCTGGTGGATGAGGAAGGCCATCCGACGGTTGAAGCGCGCGATGAAATCCTCGATTTCTTCCGGATGCGGCTGACGGCCTGATGCGCAGGCCTTGCGGAACGGGGGGAGGGTTTCCTAAATCATGGGAATGACCACACCCGTGCATGAACTGACGGATCGCGCGCGCGACGTCTTCCGGATCGTGGTCGAATCTTATCTTGGTTCCGGAGCACCCGTTGGCTCGCGCACCATTTCCAAGCTTGGCGGCATGAACCTCTCGCCCGCTTCGATCCGCAATGTGATGCAGGATCTGGAAGAGCTGGGGCTGCTCGCCGCGCCGCACACCTCGGCAGGCCGGATGCCAACCGAGATTGGCCTGCGGCTCTTTGTCGATGGCATGATGCAGGCGGCAGAACCCACGGCGGATGAACGCGCCGTCATCGAGGCGCGTGTGGGGCAGGGTGGGCCAATTGAGGAGGCGCTTGCCGCCGCCACCGCCACGCTTTCGGGCCTGTCGCAATGCGCAGGCGTCGTCATGGTGCCCGCGCGTGAGCCACGGCTGCGCCAGTTCAACTTCGTGCCGCTGGGGCCTTCTCAGGCGCTGGCCGTGCTGGTGGGGGATGACGGCTCGGTTGAAAACCGGATTGTCGATGTGCCGCTCGGCCTGCCCGTGTCGGCGCTGGTCGAGGCGGGCAATTTCATCACCGCGCGGCTTGCAGGCCGCACGCTTGCTGATGCCTCGCTGGCGCTGGCGAGCGAAATCGAGCGTGAGCGCGCGGCGCTTGATACGGCCGCGCAAGACCTTGTCCGTCGCGGCATTGCCGTGCTGAGCGAGGATGGCGCGCATCGGCCCGTGCTGATCGTGCGGGGGGCGGCGCATCTGATTGACGATGCGGCAGCGGCTGATCTGGATCGCGTCCGCCAGCTTCTCGACGAGATCGAAGGCAAGGAAGATATTGCCCGCCTTCTGGAAAGCGCGCGCGACGGCACCTCGACCAAGGTTTTCATCGGGTCGGAGAACAAGCTGTTTGCGCTTTCGGGGTCTTCGGTGATAGCGGCGCCCTATCACGGTCGGGACGGGCGCGTGGTCGGCGTTGTGGGTGTTATCGGCCCCACACGCTTGAATTACGCCCGCGTCGTACCCATGGTTGATTTTACAGCACAAACCCTCACGAGATTGATGACGTAATGAGCGACGAAGAGTTGAAGAACGACGCGCAAGCAGAAGAAAATGCAGCCGAAGCGGAAACGCAGGCCGATCCGCTGGGCGCTCTGCTCGGCGAACTGGAAGAAGCGCGCCAGCAGATCCTGTACGCGCAGGCCGAAACGCAGAATGTGCGACGCCGCCTTGAAAAGGATGCGCAGGACGCGCGCGCTTATGCCGCCACCAATTTTGCCCGCGACATCCTGTCGGTCGCCGACAATCTGTCGCGCGCGCTTGATGCCATTCCGCAGGCGATGCGTGAGGATGAAGCCAGCAAGGCCCTCATCATCGGGCTGGAAGCCACGCAGCGTGAATTGTCCGCCGTGTTCGAGCGCAATGGCATCACGCGCATTGCCGCCATGGGCATGCCGCTCGATCCCAACCAGCATCAGGCCATGGTCGAGCTGCCGAGCGATGCAGAACCCGGCACGATCGTGCAGGAAATGCAGGCCGGCTATATGATCAAGGACCGGCTGCTGCGCCCCGCGCTGGTCGGCGTGGCCAAAAAGGCGGAGTAAGCCTTCCGCATTTATCCTTCCCAATGACTTGCCTTGGGGAGGAGGACCGTCCGCAGGATGGTGGAGGGGTAAGCTAAACCGGTTTTGCCCCTCCGTCAGTCGCATGCGCGACTGCCACCTCCCCATCGCAGGTCGATGGGGAGAGCGGGAGTGTCAGTCCTTCGGTCGCGTTGCCACAAGGCCGATGGAGATAAGCGACATCACCGGCTCATCCTTCTGATTGAACACCGTCACCTTCGCGCGCGTGCTGCCCATTTCGGGGCGCGAGCGCGAGGGGCGGACTTCGATGATCTCGGATTCGACGCGCAGCGTATCGCCGGGATAAACAGGCTTCAGCCAGCGCAGTTCATCCAAGCCGGGTGAGCCCAGGCCTGCCTGCCGGTTCTTCTTCAGATTTTCGACGAGCATCGCCATCGTCATGGCGCAGGTGTGCCAGCCGCTTGCGGAAATGCGCCCGAAATGCGTCTTCGCAGCAGCTTCGTCATCAAGGTGGAAGGCCTGGGGATCATATTTGCGCGCAAAGTCCAGAACTTCCTCGCGCGTCACCTCATAGCGGCCAAAGCTCGCCTTTGCGCCAACCTTGATGTCTTCGAGATACTGCATCGATTTCTCCTCACGCCTTCCTTCTTACGTTAACGGAAAGCGAGAGGGGAAGAGGCTTTGTGTCAATCGGCGCTGTTGCGGGCCATGCCGCTCGACATGGCAGCAAAGGCCTGCATCATCGACTCGGCAAAGGGGGGATCGTTGATCGTATCCTTGGCGGCCTGGCCCATGGCAGCAACCCATTGCTGGGCGGTCTGCTTGCCAATGCCGAGCTTGGAATGGATCGACATGATGCACGCGCCGTTGCGTTCTTCATACCAGGTCCGGGGGCCACCCATCCATGCCGCCAGAAACCCCGTCAGCGAGGCGCGCATGGGAAAGATGTCTTCCTCATGCATGGCGCGCAACTCGGCATAATGCGGGTCGCTGTCCATCAGGTCGTAGAAGCGGTCGACCAGCTTGCGGATGGCGGGTTCTCCCCCGATCCGGTCATAGGGCGTCATTGGCGTCGTGGGGGCATCCATCGGGCAGTCTCCTCTTCACTCTTGCGATGCCCGAGGCCTCGGCAAAGCGCCTTGATTCAGGTCAAAGCTGTCGGGACTGTCCCCAAACGGTGGAGGGAGGATTCCGCCTCAGACGTTGAAGCGGAACAGCATGATGTCACCGTCCTTGACGATGTAGTCCTTGCCTTCGGAGCGCCACTTGCCCGCTTCCTTGGCACCCGCTTCGCCGCCATGGTCGACATAGTCCTGATAGGCCATGGTCTCGGCGCGGATGAAGCCTTTTTCAAAGTCGGTGTGGATCACGCCCGCGGCATTCGGGGCGGTGGCGCCCTTGAACACAGTCCAGGCGCGTGCTTCCTTGGGGCCAACGGTGAAGAAGGTGATGAGGTGCAGCAGCTCATAGCCAGCGCGGATCACGCGGGCGAGGCCGGTTTCAGTGAGGCCAAGATCGGCCAGAAACTCGGCGCGGTCTTCGACCGGCATGGTCACGATATCGGCTTCGATGGCGGCGGAAACGACAACGGCTTCGGCGCCTTCGGCCTTGGCCTTTTCAAACACCTTGGCAGAAAGCTCGTTACCGGTGGACGCCGAGCCTTCATCGACGTTGCAGACGTAAAGAACGGGCTTTGAGGTCAGGAGCTGTGCCTGCTGAAAGTGCCGTTCCTCTTCGATGTCGCTGCGCACGGTGAGGCGCGCGGGCTTGCCTTCGCGCAGCAGGTCAAGCGCCTTGCCGAGCACGACAGCGGCCGCCTTTGAGTCCTTGTCGCCTTGGGCTGCCTTCTTCTGAAGATTGGGCACGCGCTTTTCGAGGCTTTCAAGGTCAGCCAGCATCAGCTCGGTCTCAACCGTTTCTGCGTCCGAAATCGGGTCGATCTTGTTGTCGACGTGCTGGATGTCATCATTGATGAAGCAGCGCAGGACATGGACGATGGCGTCCACCTCGCGGATGTTGGCAAGAAACTGGTTGCCAAGGCCTTCGCCCTTGGAGGCGCCGCGGACGAGGCCTGCGATGTCGACGAAGCTCAACTGCGTTTCGATGATCTTCTGGCTGCCGCCAATCTTGGCGATCACATCAAGGCGCGGATCGGGCACGGCGACGTTGCCGACGTTCGGCTCGATCGTGCAGAAGGGATAATTGGCCGCTTGCGCCGCCTGCGTTTCGGTCAGCGCGTTGAAAAGCGTCGACTTGCCGACATTGGGAAGGCCCACGATACCGCATTTGAAACCCATCGAATTCAGTCCTTCTGCAATCTCATCGCAACATCGTTCATGAAGCGAACGTCGTCACCATCTGCCAGCCACTTTGCTTCGGCGGAAACCGCGCCGAGCATATGGGCCAGATCATCCATTTCTGCCTTGGCGAAGTTGCCGAGCACATGGCCCGTCACGCGTTCCTTATGGCCGGGATGGCCAATGCCAAGGCGCACGCGGCGAAAATTTTCGCCGATATGCGCAATCGTGGAGCGGATGCCGTTATGTCCGGCAGCGCCGCCGCCACGCTTTACCTTCACGCGAAAGGGATCAAGGTCGAGTTCGTCATAAAAGACGGTCACGTCGCCTGCCTCGAGCTTGAAGAAGCGCATGGCCTCTCCGATGCTGCGGCCGCTTTCGTTCATGAAGGTGGCGGGCTTGAGCAGCAGCACCTTGTCGGTGCCAATGCGGCCTTCGCACGCACTGCCCTGAAAGCGAGACTTCCAGGGCGAAAATGAGAAGGCCTCGGCAATCACGTCGGCAACCATGAACCCCACATTGTGGCGGTGCATGGCGTATTGCGCGCCGGGATTTCCGAGGCCTGCCCAGATTTGCATTGCTTATGCCCTTGAAACGTCACCCCGGCGCAGGCCGAGGTCTTTATGGTGTGAAGATGCCAGCCTTCGCTGGCATGACGTTGTCAGTGGGGTGGCTTATTCGCCGTCCTTGGTCGTGTCGCCTTCGGCCGACTTGAGGCCCGACGGAGCAACCAGCGTGGCGATGGTGAAGTCACGATCGGTGATCGCGCTCTTGGCACCGGCCGGAAGCTGCACATGGCTGATGTGGATCGACGCACCGACATCAAGACCGGCGAGCGAAATCTTGATTTCTTCGGGGATCATCGCCGCGTCGCAAACGAGTTCAAGCTCGTGACGGACGATGTTGAGCACGGCACCGCGCTTCATGCCCGGCGAGGTGTCTTCGTCGACGAAGTGGACGGGAACTTCAACGTGCACTTCGGTGTGTTCACCGATGCGCAGGAAGTCAGCGTGGAGCGGGCGATCAGTCACCGGGTGGAAGGCCACATCCTTGGCGAGGGTGCGCACCTGCTTGCCACCGACTTCGATCATGATGACCGAGTTCATGAAGTGGCCAGTGTGCAGCGCCTTCATCAGGAGCTTTTCTTCGATGTGAATCGAGGCGGGGTCTTCGTTGTTGCCGTAAATGACGGCGGGGATGCGGCCCGAGTTACGCAGTGCGCGGGAGGCTCCCTTGCCATTCCGCTCGCGCGCTTCGGCCGACAGCGTCAGCTGATCGCTCATGATATTTCTCCGTAAAAAGAGTTGTCTTTCCCGCCACGCCTCCAGGGATGACCAAAGCGGAAGTGCGCGCGCCTAGGCGAATTTGTGCAGGAATGCAAGCGCGGCAGAGCTGCGGGCCGAGGCCGTGGGGTCAGTTAATCCGTACCGCCTTCAGCTTTTTCGCTTTCAGCAGCGATTGCACGCTGTCCCTGCCGGCCAGATGCCCCGCGCCGACCGCGATGAAGACGGTGCCCGGCGTGTCGAGCCGCTTGGCGATCCAGTCTGCCCAGCGTGCATTGCGGCTGGTGAGCAGCACTTTGCGGATTTCCGGCATGTCATCCATGCCTTCGTTCATCACGCGCGCCAGCTTGTCGGGCTGGCCCTTGGCCCAATCGCCCACCATGCGGTCGGTTGATTTGTCGGCTTCGGGCAGTTCTCGCACCGCGCTGTTGAGGAAGCGGATTTGCAGCGCTTCGGGCAGATTGGCGAAAAAGCCGATCTGCTGCTCCATCGTTTCAAGCGCGCCGAGCTTTTTCTGTTCCTTCTTCGCTTCGGCAACGAGCGTCTTTTCCGCGCCAATGCTGGGGTCATAGCCCAGTTTCTGCATGGGCAGCAGCGCGACCAACGTCGAGACGAACCAGGGTTGGAATTGCTCGTAGCTTTCCGCCGAAAGCCCGGCAGACCGCAGCGCCGCGCGATATTTTTCCGCGTCAGCTGGCGTCAGCTTGCTGGTGAGCGGTGGGCCATCAGGGTCAATCGCGTGCGACAGGACAATGCGCTGCGCGTCGCCGGGCGCGGGCACGATCATCTCGATCACGAGTTCCTGTGACGAATCAAAGGCGGTCTTAATCTTCCCGTCAAACCAGCGCGTGCCGGGCTTGAGCATGTGGATCGTGCCGAACAGGTAGATCGTCGTATCGGCGTCCGCGACTTTCCAGAGCGCGGGCTTGGCAATGATGGGAGCGGGGGGCGGCTCACTCGCCGAAACGAGGAGAAGTCCGGCCAAGCCGAGGAAGAGGGATCGCATGGTCCGTTTATGCGGGCTGCGGGTGGGCAAGGAAAGCCTCAATCGACGCGCGTTGCGACCCATCCTTTCGTGGCGAGCAGATGCTGGAGCGAATCCGGACCCGCCAGATGCCCCGCGCCCACCGCAAACAGCACCGTGCCGGGCCTTTCCATGCGCTGTGCAAGCCAGCCAAGCCATGCCGCATTCCGTTGGCGGACGAGAACGTCGTAGAGCTCCGGCCCAAGCTTGGCCTCGGTAAAATCGGCATCAAGGTGAGAGGTGTCGCCGCGTGCCCATGCGGTGTCATTCTCGCTCGGCGCGCCGGGCGGCGTGGCGCCCATGTCTTCGAGTGTATCCTCAAGCATCTTGGCCTGCGCGGCTTCGGACAGCGCGTGGAACTTGCGCAGCACCGCACTGCCATCTTCCACAGCAAGCACGGGGCGGTGGCGGCGGGTGAAATTCTTTTGCAGCACGGCGTCCACGCCATTGTCCTGCGCAAGGCCATCCTTGCTCATATTCTCTACGGCAAGAACAAGGCTTGCCATCCAGGTCGGCATGGCATCGTAAAACTGGCGGGGGAAGTCGGTGCGGGCGATCGCGGCTTCAAGCGCGGCGCGCTTGGCGGGAGCGACGCGCGCAAGGATGGGCCGGTTCTCGACCACGGGGTTGATCGTATCGTCGACCGCACCTTCGGCCTTCTTGTTGGCGGCGGGCGAATCGACCGTTTCCAGCACCAGCTCGTCAGCGGCCTTTATGGCAGCGCGGACGGGCGCGGACTGCCAGCGAAAGCCCTTGGGCAGCGCGTGCGTGGTGCCGAAGAGATAGATGGTCGTGTCGGCGTCGGTGATCTTCCAGAGGGCTGGATGCGGATCAGGCGCGGCAGAGGTGTGAGCAACAGATGGTCGAACGGGAGTGCCCGCAACGCCCGCTTGCGCGAGGATCAGGGCAGGAAATGCCGTCATGGCGCACAGGGCCATCCGTTTCCGCATCGCTCTCCAGTCCGAGATCAAGCCCGGATTGTTATGAAGGGAGGCTGGGCCTTCATCATCGCTTCGTCAAGGCGATTCCCGCGCGCGATTTCCTTGACCGTCGCGGCCCCATCGGCCAAAGGCGCGGCCATGCTGGCGGACAATCAATCCTTGAGTTTTCAGGACCTCATCCTGACCCTTCATTCCTATTGGGGAAAGCAGGGCTGCGTCATCCTTCAGCCCTATGACATGCGCATGGGCGCGGGGACATTCCACCCCGCGACAACGCTGCGCGCGCTGGGGCCGGAAAGCTGGAACGCCGCCTATGTGCAGCCCTCGCGCCGACCGACCGACGGGCGCTATGGCGAGAACCCCAACCGCCTCCAGCATTATTACCAATATCAGGTGATCATGAAGCCCAGCCCTGCCAATCTGCAGGAGCTGTATCTGGGCTCGCTCGATGCCATTGGCATTGATCCGCTCAAGCACGACATCCGCTTTGTCGAAGACGATTGGGAAAGCCCGACGCTCGGCGCCTGGGGGCTGGGCTGGGAAGTCTGGTGCGATGGCATGGAAGTCACCCAGTTCACCTATTTCCAGCAGGTCGGCGGCTATGATTGCAAGCCGGTGGCGGGCGAACTGACCTACGGGCTTGAGCGCCTTGCCATGTACATTCAGGGCGTCGACCGCGTCTATGACCTGCGCTTCAACGATGCGGGCGTCAGCTATGGCGACGTGTTCCTTGAAAACGAAAAGCAGTTCAGCGCCTATAATTTCGAAGTCGCCGACACCGACACGCTGTTTGACGCCTTCCGCAAGGCCGTGGCCGAATGCCAGCGCTGCATTGAGGCAAAGCTGCCGCTGCCCGCTTATGATCAGGCGATTGAGGCGAGCCACATCTTCAACGTGCTGAATGCGCGCGGCGTCATCTCGGTCGCCGAGCGCCAGGCCTATATCGGCCGCGTGCGCGATCTCGCCAAGGGAAGCTGCCAGGCATGGATCGAGAAGCAGACGCCCGCATGGCAGGCGAAATTTCCGGAGTGGGTGGCATGACCGACTTCCTGCTCGAGCTCCTGTCCGAAGAAATCCCCGCGCGCATGCAGGACAAGGCGCGCGAAGACTTGGCGCGCTTGTTCACGGCGGAACTCGACAAGGCGGGCCTCAAGGCTGCCGACATCGTCACCATGGCGACGCCGCGCCGTCTGGCGCTGATTGCGAAGAGCCTGCCGCTCGAAACCCAAGCGGTGTCGGAAGAAACCAAGGGGCCAAAGGTCGGCGCGCCGCCGCAGGCGCTCGAAGGATTCCTGCGCAAGACAGGTCTGACGCAAGACCAGCTTGTTGAGCGGGACGGCGTTTATTTCGCGGTCGTCGAAAAGCCCGGTCGCAAGACGGCGGATGTGCTGGCAGAGGCCATCCCCACGATCATCCGCGCCTTCCCCTGGCCCAAGTCGCAGCGTTGGGGTGCGGCCTCGCGCTCGACGGAATCGCTGCGCTGGGTGCGCCCGTTGCAGGGCATCGTCGCGCTTCTGGGCGATGATGTGATCAGCTGCGCGGTTGATGGCATTGCCAGCGGCTCGGCCACCATGGGCCACCGCTTCCACCACAAGGGTCCGGTCACCATCGGCAATGCCGGTGACTATGCGATGAAGCTGCGCGCCGCGCATGTGATTGTCGATCATGAAGAGCGCCGCGCGATCATCCGGGCGGGGGCTGAAAAGGCAGCGGCAGATGCGGGCCTTGTGCTTGTGCCCGATGAAGGCCTCGTCAACGAGAATTCGGGCCTGACCGAATGGCCGGTGCCGATGCTCGGCCGCTTTGATCCGGCCTATCTCACTGTGCCCGAAGAGGTGATCCAGCTCACCGCGCGCGTGAACCAGAAATATTTCATCTGCCGCGATGCCGCGGGCAAGCTCGCCAATGCGTTCGTCTGCACGGCAAATGTCATTGCCAATGATGGCGGCGCCTTCATCGTCGCAGGCAATGAAAAGGTGCTTGCCGCTCGCCTCAGCGATGCGCGCTTCTTCTACGAGACCGACCTCAAGGTCAGCCTCGAAAAGCAGGCCGAAAAGCTGAAGGACATCGTGTTCCACGAAAAGCTGGGCACAGTGGCCGACAAGGTGGAGCGCGTCGCCAAGCTCGCGCGCTGGCTGGTGGAAGAGGGCGTCGTTAAGGGCGCGAACCCCGACATGGCAGAGCGCGCCGCGCGTCTCGCCAAGGCGGACCTTGTGACCGGCATGGTCGGCGAATTCCCCGAATTGCAGGGCGTGATGGGCGGCTATTATGCGGCAGCGCAGGGCGAAGCGCCCGAAGTCGCCGCAGCGATCCGCGATCACTACAAGCCGGTCGGGCAGGGCGATGACGTGCCGACGGCGCCGGTAACGGTGGCGGTCAGCTTGGCTGACAAGCTGGATACGCTTGGTGGCTTTTTCTACATTGAGGAAACACCGACTGGATCGAAGGACCCCTTCGCGCTGAGGCGGGCTGCAATTGCGGTCCTCAATCTGTTGCTGGTCAATGATATTGACGCGGATGCAAGCGAAGTCGCTTTGAGAGCGATATATGGCGCGTCATATCATGAAGAGGCGACTTGGGCTTCTTCAAAGGCTCGTGTGATCTTCACACTTTCGGGTTTCTTTGCGCAGCGTTTCGGGCAGATGCTTGTTTCCGATGGGATGGCAAGAAGCTGGTTGGATGCATTTTTTGTCGAAGGCGACTTAGGTTTTCGTCCCGTAAATATGCGCAAACGAGTAAATGCGCTAAAGCGCCTCATCGGCACCGAAGACGGCGCGAACCTGCTTGCGGGCTATAAGCGCGCGGCCAACATCCTGAAGAAGGAAGGCGTGGCCGAGGTTACGCCGATTACACTTTCCTACACGCCCGAAGCCGCAGAAGCAGCGTTGATCGAAGCGCTCGATTCGGCGGCGCCAAAGGCTGCGGCAGCCGTTGCGGCGGAGGACTTCGAAGGGGCCATGGCGGCGCTTGCGTCGCTCAGGGCACCCATCGACGCATTTTTTGACAAGGTGACGGTGAATGACGCGGACGAAGACAAGAGGAAGGCAAGATTGGCCCTGCTCGCCCGCGTGCGTGAGGCAGTCCACACGGTTGCGGACTTCTCGCGGATCGAGGGCTGATCGACCCAGTCGATCAGTGGGGGCCAAATCTCTTTTGACATGGCCTCAACTTCCTCCACTTCCGCGCGCCTGTCATCGATAGAGTCGATCAATCCAGGGAGTGAGCAATGACCCGTTATGTGTACCGTTTCGGCGGTGGCGTTGATGATGGCGGCAAGGGCAACAAGAATTTGCTCGGCGGCAAGGGCGCCAATCTGGACGGGATGGCGGCCATCGGCCTGCCAGTGCCACCGGGCTTCACAATCACGACCGAAATGTGCACGCTTTATTATGTGGAAGGGCAGAGCTTCCCGGAAAGCGTCCGCGCCGAAGTGGCTGCGGGCATTGCGCATATCGAAGCGGTAACGGGCAAGAAATTCGGCGATGCCGCCACCAGCGGGGAAGGCCCGCTGCTTGTGTCGGTCCGCTCGGGCGCGCGCGTCTCCATGCCGGGCATGATGGATACCGTGCTCAACCTAGGCCTGAATGACGAGACGGTGGAAGCACTGGCCGCAACCTCGGGCGATGCGCGCTTTGCGTGGGACAGCTATCGCCGCTTCGTCCAGATGTATTCCGAAGTCGTGCTGGGTCTGGAACATGGCGCTTTTGAAGAAGCGCTTGAAATCGCGAAGGAAGATCGCGGCTATTATCTCGACACCGAAATGGCGGCGGAAGACTGGAAGGCGCTGGTCGGCGAGTTCAAGGCGCTCGTCGTGCAGGAATGGGGCAAGCCATTTCCGCAGGATGTGAATGACCAATTGTGGGGCGCGGTTGGCGCGGTGTTCGGCTCCTGGGAGTCAGAGCGCGCCAAGGTCTATCGCCGCCTCAATGGCATCCCCGGAGATTGGGGCACCGCCGTCAACGTGCAGGCGATGGTCTTTGGCAATATGGGCGACACATCGGCCACGGGCGTTGCCTTTACGCGCGATCCGGCGACCGGCGAGAATGCCTATTATGGTGAGTTCCTCATCAATGCGCAGGGCGAAGATGTGGTCGCGGGCATCCGCACGCCGCAATATCTGACCAAGGCCGCGCGTGAGCGCGCCAATGCCAAGCCGCTCTCGATGGAAGAGGCGATGCCTGAAGTTTACGGCCAGCTCGCTGATGTCTTCCGCATCCTCGAAACGCATTATCGCGACATGCAGGACATTGAGTTTACCGTGGAACGCGGCAAGCTGTGGATGCTCCAGACGCGGTCGGGCAAGCGCACCGCCAAGGCCGCGCTCAAGATTGCCGTCGACATGGCGGCAGAAGGCCTGCTGACGCGCGACGAAGCAATCCTGCGCGTTGATCCGTCCGCGCTCGACCAGTTGTTGCACCCGACGCTCGATCCCAATGCCAAGCGCGACGTGCTGACCAAGGGCTTGCCTGCCTCTCCGGGGGCGGCCTCGGGCAAGATCGTGTTCGACGCCGACACGGCGGAAAAGGCGGCGGAAAAGGGTGAGAGCGTTATCCTTGTCCGCGTTGAGACGAGCCCGGAAGATATTCACGGCATGCACGCCGCCAAGGGCATTCTGACCGCGCGTGGCGGCATGACGAGCCATGCGGCAGTCGTTGCGCGCGGCATGGGCCGTCCCTGCGTGTCGGGTGCCGGTGGCATTGTGATCGACGCCAAGGCAAAGCTGCTGCGCGTGGCGGATCGGGAGCTTGGCGAAGGCGACATCCTGACGCTTGACGGCACGACCGGCGAAGTGATGGCAGGCGCCGTCGCCACTGTTCAGCCCGAACTGGCCGGTGATTTCGGCACGCTCATGGAATGGGCCGATGCGGCGCGTCGCATGAAGGTGCGCACCAATGCGGAAACGCCTGCCGACGCGCAGACCGCGCGCGATTTTGGCGCAGAAGGCATCGGCCTGTGCCGCACCGAGCATATGTTCTTTGATGCCGCGCGCATCACGGCAGTCCGCCAGATGATTCTGGCCGATAGCGAGAAGGGGCGCCGCGCTGCGCTCGACAAGCTGCTGCCCGAACAGCGCGAGGACTTCCGCCAGATTTTTGAAGTGATGGCAGGCCTTCCGGTCACCATCCGTCTGCTTGATCCGCCGCTGCATGAATTCTTGCCGCATCAGGAAAACGAGTTTGCCGAAGTGGCCGAGGCAGCTGGCGTCGATGTCGAGCTGCTCAAGCGCCGCGCGGCGGATTTGTTCGAGTTCAACCCGATGCTCGGCCATCGCGGCTGCCGCTTGGGCGTGACCTATCCTGAAATCTACGAGATGCAGGCGCGCGCGATTTTCGAAGCCGCGTGCAGCTTGGCCGCAGCGCCGGTGCCGGAGATCATGATCCCGCTCGTTGCCACGCGGCGCGAGCTGGAGCTGATGAAGGATGTTGTCGACAAGACCGCCGAGGCGGTGTTTGCCGAAACGGGCAAGCGCGTGGACTATCTCGTCGGCACGATGATCGAGCTGCCGCGTGCCGCGCTCAAGGCCGGGGAAATCGCCGAAGTCGGCGCGTTCTTCAGCTTTGGCACCAATGATCTCACGCAGACGACGCTCGGCGTGTCGCGCGACGATGCGGGCCGCTTCCTCACCACTTATGTGGACAAGGGCATCTACCCGCAGGACCCGTTTGTCAGCATTGACGAGGAAGGCGTGGGCGAACTCATTTCGCTTGCGGCTGAACGCGGACGCAAGACGCGGCCCGACATTAAGCTCGGCATTTGCGGCGAGCATGGCGGCGATCCGCGCTCGATTGCCTTCTGCGAAAAGGTCGGCCTCGATTACGTCTCGGCCTCGCCCTATCGCGTGCCGATTGCGCGTCTGGCTGCCGCTCAGGCCGCACTTCGCAAATAGGCCTCTTCCCAAAGGCCCCGCATTCCGCCTAGCTTCCCCTCGACAGAGCATAATGAGAGGGGAAGCAGCAGGATGAAGGCATGGCATCGCTATGCGCTCGGCGTCATCGTCGGGCTGGCCGCGGGCGGGGGCGCCGCGTGGCAGGCAACTGGCAAGGGGTTTGACCATGGGGCGATCTCCAACGGCCCCTGGACGACATCGCTCACCTACGGCACCAACTCCACCGATCCGCTGACGCGCGCGGCGGTTGCAAGGCGGGGCCTGCTGGCGCTTCCCGCGACCGAGACGGTCTATTGGGCCGCCAACAAGGACAGCGAGGGCCGCCCGCTCGATGGCTCGTGCAGCTACGCGATGACCGGACCTGCGCTCGACAGCCGCTGGTGGAGCGTCACCTTCTACGATCGCGAGGGCTATCTCGTCGCCAATCCGGCGAACATCTGGTCGTTCAGCGGGGCGTCCATCGCGCCTGAAGAAAAGGGCGGCTGGCGCGTCACCATCGCGCCCGCCAAGCCTGCAAGCGGCCACTGGCTGCCAAGTGTAAAGGGTCAGCCCTTTGAACTCACGCTGCGCATGTACAATCCCGGCCCCGGCTTCATGAAGGCACCGGACAAAGCCGTTCTGCCCGTCCTCAAGCGGGAGGCCTGCGCATGAAGAACTGGATCGGACCCGCAGCGATCGCGCTGCTCGCAGGCGCTGCCGGCTGGCACAGCGGCTTGGCACTCTCAACCTACGGCCTGATGGAAGGCGCCATCCGTCGCCTGGCCGATGGCACGGGCGTTAACGTCATGAAATATGGCGCGCTGCCGACGCCTGCCAACCAGCCCGTCGTGCGGCCAAGCCCGGACCTTGCCTATTCATCCTGCCCCTATGACCTGTCCGATGGGCCGGTCCTGGTAAAGGTCGTGCCGGTGCCGGGGCGCTATTCCTCGCTCAGCATCTTCAACGCCCGCACCGATGTCGTCTTCGTGCGCAACGACCAGCAGGCCAAGGAAAAGCCGTTTGAAGTGGTGATCGCACGGGAAGGCCAGCAGGTTCCGGCAGGCAAGCAAGTCGTCCGCGTCGGTTATGATCGCGGCATCGCGCTTATCCGGCTGCTGCTCAATGCGCCATCGGACATCAAGACGCTTGATCCTGTCCGGCGGCAGTCAAGCTGCCACCGGATTTAGGGCGCTTCGTCTTATTTGACGAAGTTGTCGGAGATCGAGCAGGCCGCCGGGCCGAGAATGACGACGAACAGCGTCGGCAGAATGAAGAGGATGAGCGGCACGGTCATGATCGCGGGGAGGCGGGCTGCCTTTTCTTCCGCGCGCATCATGCGCTCGTTGCGGAATTCTGCCGAAAGCACGCGCAGCGCCGAGGCCAGCGGCGTGCCGTATTTTTCGGTCTGGATCATGGTCGTGACCACGCCCTTCACTGAGTCGAGCGGCACGCGCATCGCGAGGTTTTCAAACGCGGCGCGGCGTTCGGTCAGGAAGCCGAGCTCGATTGCGGTGAGCGCAAACTCGTCGCCAAGTTCAGGGTAGGCACGGCCCAGTTCGCGTGCAACGCGGCCAAAGGCGGCGTCGACGGTCAAACCGGCTTCGGCGCAGATGACGAGCAGATCGAGCGCGTCGGGCAGACCTTTGCGGATCGCATCGACGCGCTTGTTGATCTTGTTCTGCACGAAAAGGTCAGGCGCCTTATAGCCACCGATCAGCGCGGCAGCCGTTGCCGCAAAGCGCTTCATCGGCGTCAGGTCGGGCCAGTGGTTGAGCACATAGACCATGAGAACGGCGATGCCGCCCAGCACGATCGGCAGCACCATGCGGCCAAAGATGATGGCGACGGCGAGATCCTTTGAACGGATACCGGCCTGCATCAGCTTGACCTGCGCATCCTTGACCTGCTCTTCCTGCAGCACCTTGAGCGAAGACAGCACGCCGCGCAGGCGATCAGTCGTCTCGTTCTTGTGCGTGATCTTGGTGCGGCGCTTGGACGTCGAGGCCATGATACCGGCCTTCAACTGTTCGCGTCGCTCATTGAGCGCCTTCACGCGCTTCGCCATCGGGTCGCGCACGGTTGTTGCCATGTAAAGGGCAAAGACCATGGCGAGTGCCGCTACGCCCGAAAGGAGGGTGGCGACCCAAAGAACGTCGATCCCCAAGATCGTCGGACCGGCTGCTGGCTGCATGACGCGAAGTGCTCCCTTGTCCGTCAGATTTCGAAGTTGATCATCTTGGCCATCATCGCGACGCCAATGCTCATCCAGACAAGCCCGCCAATGCCTGCGACCATGAGGCGCTCATCGGTGAAGAAGTTGTCGAGATAACCCGGGTTGACCGACCAGACGAGGCCGAAAACCACGAACGGCAGCGAGCCGACGATATAGGCGGACGCCTTGGATTCAGACGACATCGCCTTGATCTTGAGTTTCATCTGCGTGCGCTTGCGCAGCACGTCGGCAAGGTTCGCCAGCGTTTCCGCCAGGTTGCCGCCCGTTTCGCGCTGAATGGCAAGCGAGATGCAGAAGAACTGGAATTCCGGGCTGCCAAGGCGATCCGCAGCATCCTGCAGGGCCTCATCCATTGTCCGGCCGATCTTGATCTTGTCGGTCACGTTCTGGAATTCCTCGCCTACCGGGCCAGGCAGTTCCTTGGCGACGATGCCCAGCGTTTCCGAAATCGGAAGGCCCGAACGCAGGCCGCGCACCATCAGTTCGATGGCATCGGGAAAGCGGATGATGAATTGCTGGCCGCGCCTGCCAATGAGGAAGCCGATCACCATGTGCGGAAGCAGGAGGCCAACGGCGATGGCGGCAAACAACGCCAGCAAAAGCGGTGCGCCCTTGGTGAGCAGGCCCATGCCGGTGACCGCCGCAAGGCCGCCGCACGCCATCAGATAGTTTTGCAGCGTCCACTTCTTGCCCGTCATCGCGATGCGTTTCGCAAGCAAAGCCGGGTTCGGAATGAGGCTCGCAAGGCCAGAGGCGTCTGCCACCGGCTTGGCCGTGACGAGCTTGCGCATCTGCTTTTCGACCGAAGTCGTCGATGCACCGTAGCGCTCCTTGATCTCGTCAAGGCGCCGGCTCGTTGCCTTCGAGGTCGAAGGGCCGGTGAAGGCAAGGAAGAGCAGGGCAAGCGTCAGTACCGCACCCGCGCCAAGCATGACCGTCTGGATCATTTTCCTGCGTCTTCCTTATCTCGTGTTTCGACTGCGCTTCAGGCGGCTTCTGCGGTTGCGTCGGCCTTCTGGCCGCGCTTGGGCAGAAGGCCCTTGAGATCCGCAATCTTGCTCATCAGCGAAGGCTTGGCCTGACCGCCACCGGCAACACCAACCGGGCGATCATCGATCTGGCCAGAGGTCGCCAGCACCTTCATGACAAGGTCCTGGAACGCACTTGCCAGCTTTGAACCCTTGCCGGCTTCGGCCACGGGCTTGCCCAGCTTCGCCGCCTGGCTGCAGATCTTGAGGTCATAGGGGATGATGACATCCACCTTGCGCTCGATCGACGCCTCAAAGTCCTTGCGCGTGATTTCCGGCGTTGCGCCTGCAACGACCTTGTTGAGCGCGATGACGACCTGCGACTGCGGCGCATTGGCCTTCAGCCAAGAGAGGATGCGGATCATGTCGCGTGCCGAGGCAAGCGTGAGTTCTGCCACGACGACCGTCGCATGAACGTCCGTCATCAGGTGCGGGTGCTGCACGATCATGCCGCGCGGCAGATCGATGACGGTGCACTCGAACGCTGACTTCATTTCTTCCTGCAGCAGGTGATAGGCCGTTCCGTCGGTCAGCATCGGCTGGTGGATCGGCGCTTCGGCGGACAGAACTGCCAGCTTTTCGCTCGCCTTCACCATGGCGCGTTCGATGAACAGGCCGTCGATGCGGCTCGGATTTTCGATGGCGTCGGTCAGGCCGCGACCCGGCTCGAGATCGAGCGTGAGCGCGCCGGTGCCGAAATGCACGTCGAGATCGAGAAGCGCTGTCGACCGGCGTTCCTTTTCGGAAAGCAGCCAGGCAATCGAGGTCGCAACGGTTGAGGCGCCACAGCCGCCGCGCGCGCCGATGACCGCGGTCATCACGTGCGGACGTTCCGTCTGCGCTTCACCTGCCTTGGGCGCATGAAGCACGGTCTGGGCATGCGACAATGCATCGCGGAGCTGGTCCGGGCTGAAGGGCTTCAAGAGATAGTCCTGAATGCCGCTTGCCAGAAGGTCGCGATAGAGTCGCACGTCGTTCACCTGACCGGCGGCAATCACCACCGTGCCGGGCTCGCAGACTTCGGCCAGCGCATTGATGTCGTTGAGCGGATCGCCCGATTCCGACAAGTCGACGAACAGGATGTTCGGGCTTGCCGAGACCGAGAGCGTCTGCACCGCGTTGCGCAGGCCGCCCTTGTGGATCTTCTCGACCGGCCAGCCAAGCTCGACGCAGACGGGGCGGATCAGGTCAGCCGCGTTGTCGTCGCAAACAAAGGCCGCGAAGGGATCGCGGCCGGAACCGCCGCTGCGCCCAGGTGTCCAAGGAGCGTTCATTGTTTCGTCGTCCCTTCCTTCTGGAGGCCGCTCGCCCCGGTGGGTGCGGCTTCACGATAGGTCTTCACGGCCTTCGACGTTGACAGTGTCGACGAGACCGGGCTGCCGGTGCGACCCGAGACGAGGTCCGCCGGGTCCGCGACCATGGCCGCAAGATTGCTGCTCGATGCGCAACCGAAGTTCGAGGAGGTGTGTCCGCCCAATTCGGGCTGCGCAGCACGGCTCCAGTCCGGACAGCCCGGGACATTCGCCTTGATGCGGCTCACCACGATGCGGATGTTGCCGGGTGCGATTTCACCGGTCGTCACAGGCGCTGTCTCATCAAGGAGAAGGCCGTAGCGGGCGGCAAGTGCGCCAACCGAGTCACGGGCGGTGTTCGTGTCCGACGCCGAGGATGCGTCGACCGAGACATGATCGCCATAGCCGAGCTTCAGCGATTCCATCCATCCGGCAAGGCGCTGGGCTTCTCCCGACGAGAGGCCGCCAGAGGCCGCAACGTCAAAGACATAGTCGGTGCGCTGGATGACGGGTTGGTGGACCGTTTCAAGGCCGCGATTTTTGGTGCCGCCGCAGGCCGAGACGGTCAGCGCGAGGCCCAGAAGGATTGAAGTGCGTGCAATCGACATGTTTCTGTCCTTCCGTTTCTCAGTTGCCAAAGCCGGGCGTCGGGGCCTCGGCGGAAGCCGATTTGCGCGACTTCTTCTCAGGCACTGGCGCAGGCTGCGTCATCGCGCCGACCGAGGGGGCCGGAACCGTCACGGGATCACCCATGCGCGGTTTGGCCGGGAGTTCTCCCGTCTTGCCCTTGAAGGTCTGGCCCTGGATGATCCGCTCGAAATCATTGGGTGCGCGGTAGCCGTCTGTCGGCAGCTTGATCTCGTTGGCCGAGACCGGCTTCACCAGATACGGCGTCACCACGATCACCAGTTCGGTTTCGTTCTTGCGGAAGCTGTTCGAGCGGAACATCGTGCCGAGGATCGGCAGGTTGCCGAGGCCCGGTGCGCGGTTGATCGAGTTGTTCTGCGTGTTCTGCATCAGCCCGCCGATCATGAAGCTCTGGCCCGAGCCGAGCTCCACGGTCGTTTCCACGCGGCGCGTGGACAGCGCGGGAACGAGGAAGCCGTTGAGCTGAACAGCGCCTGCTGAGGTGAGCTGCGAGACTTCCGGGCGGACGCGCATCGAGATGCGGCCATCCGAAAGCACCGTCGGCGTAAAGGCAAGGCTGACGCCATATTGCTTATACTCAACCGACACCTGGCCAAGCGAGCCTGCCAGCGGAACCGGAATTTCACCGCCCGCCAGGAAGCTTGCCGTTTCACCCGAGAGCGCGGTCAGCGTCGGCTGGGCGAGCGTGGTTGCAAGCCCATCATTTTCAGCGAGGTCGATAGCCGAGGCAAGGTCGAGGCCGAGCAGGCGACCGGCAAGCCCAAGGCTGGTCTTGCCCGAGCCGAGGCCGAGCGACTTCAGGTCATAGACCGTGCCACCCTGCGTGATGAACTGGCCAGAGCGGGGGTCGAACGGCAGCGAAATCGAACCCGTCGGCAGGCCGAAGATCGACGAGGCGTCGAGCTTGGGCAGGCCGCTCAGGTCTTGCGTGCCGATGGTGCCGAAGTTGCGGCCCTGCGAAATGCCGAGCTTGAAGCCGCCGGTCATGTCGCGCGACATCAGGTTGACGCCCACGTCCTTGACGAACTGACGGTTCACTTCGGCGATCTTGACCTGCAGGTTGACCTGCAGCGGCGTCGCCGTCTTGGTGCGGTTGACGACCTCAATGTCGTTGCCGACAAAGGCCTTGGCGAGGCGTTCTGCCTCTGCGCTGTCTTCAGGCGACGCAACCGTGCCCGTCAGCAGGACAAGGCCGTTCATCGTCGTCACCTTGATGTCGGCTTCCGGCATCGCGAGGTTGAGCATCTGGTCAATCGAGTTGACGTTGGACCCCACGCGGACGTTGGCCGAGTAAACGACCTTGCCCGTGGAGGTGGTCGCAAACACCGTCGATTCGCCGCTGGCCTTGCCATAAATGTAGATCTGGCGGGGCGAGCGAACCTGAACGTCGGCAACATCCTGGTTTGAGACCATGACGTCCGAGATGGCGACCGGCAGCGTAACGAGCTGGCCGCGGCCCTTGGAAAGCGTGATCTCCGTCGAGGCGCGCTGTGTCACCGGCGAGGAGACATAGTTTTCGGTGCTGCGAACCATGGGCCGCTTCGGCGCTGCGGCAAAGGCCGGAGCCGATGTCAGCAGGATAGTCATGGCGCTCGCCGCCAGGAGCGCCTTGCGCCCGTTGGTGATGGTGGTGGTCATGTTACTTGCCCCCGAACGTAACTTCTGTGGGTGTGGCGCTGCGCCATACCTTGACGACTGGACCACGGTTGCCCGGATCGACTGCCGAACCGCCCGCAGGCTGCGTGGCTGCGCCGCCACGGGCACCGCCACCGGCAGGTGCCGTGCGCGGAACCGAACGGCGCTGGAAGCGCGAGACGTCTGCCCCCGTCACGAAGGTCGTGTTGGTGTCGACGGGGCGCGATGCAACTGCGACGAGCATCTGCTTTTCCGCCTTGGGATCAGCGCCTTCGGGCACCTTCACGTCGCCCGAGGCAATCGCGCGTTCCAGTTCCGACGCGTTGTCGGCAATGGAGCGGAGCGAGAGCGAGATCTGGCCGATCGACTGGGCCACGGCGATCTTTTCAGCGATGCGCGGCGTGACTTCGAGCGTGACGGTGGAGAAGACCTTCACGTCCTGCTTGCCTTCCTTGTCTTCCGAAACAGTGCGCTGGTCGGTTGCGAGAACCCGGGCGTTGCGGATGATCGTTTCCGAGGTGCGCAGCGCCGGGCCGTCTTCGCCTTCGACCGACTGGGTCAGCATCATGTCAACGCGGTCACCCGGGAAGATGAAGCCGGCAACGCCGCTCTGCTGCGACACGGGAACCGTAACGGCGCGCATGCCGGGCCCGAGAGCCGCCGCGAGGAAGCCGCGGTCACCGGGCTTGACGAGCGCACCCTGGGTGATCGGCTGGCCCGCCGTGATCGCGCCGCGAACGACCGTGCCGTTGAGCGTGTTCATATCGAAGTTCTGGCCTTCGACATAATAGGCGTTTTCAACCAGCTCCTTGGGCCAGGGCTGGAAGCGGAAACTGTCCGGACCGATGATCGTGCCGACGGGCAGGGCGCGCGTCGCAACGAGGATCTTGGGTCCAAGCGGCTGCTGCGGCGCAGGCGCCGCTGCGGTTGCTTGAGGGGCACCCGCCCCGGCGAACATGTTCTTCGCCATGAAGGCCGTAACGCCCGCAATAATGAGGGCTCCGACCAAGAGTGCGATCTTCTTTGCATCCATGACGCGCATTCCCCTTGCCGCGTGGGTTAATCATTCGAAGTAATACTGATCACCCAAAATGGTTAAGATATCGTTCGTGAATGGTCCAAAGCCCGGACAGGGCGATGGCCACGCCATAAGGCACTTCAAGAACGGTGCCTGACTTCCGGATTTTCTCGCGCGCCCACATGCCCAGCGTGATGACGCCGCCAATGATCGACATGACGAGAAGGAAAGGAATAATCTGTCCCAGCGGGAGCCAGAGCGCGAGCGCACCGATGAGCTTGACGTCGCCGCCGCCCATCATGTTGAGCGCGAACGCACCGGTAAAAAGTACAAAACAGGCAAGCGCGACTGCAACCTGCAGCGCCATGCCGGGCCACGGCTCAAGGCCGCTGGCATACCAGAGGCCGGGTGCAGCGAGCGCGATGGCAAGGTTGAGCCAGTTCGGGATTGTCCGAGTCCGGATATCGCCGATGGCGGCGATAATCAGCAGAATGCCAAGCCCCGCATGAAGCGTCGTGATGATTGAGGTCCCACCCATGGCGACTCTCTATAATCATGACGGATTATCAAAGCGTAACCAGGTTAACGGGAAATCTTGAATGATCTGCGGACGGGGCGGGCTTGACCGGACGCGGCCGCGTTGCCAGTGCCAATTCATGGCTTTTGACGTGGCGATCATCGGGGCGGGCATCGCGGGCGCAAGCCTTGCTGCTATGCTGGCGCCGTCGATGCGCGTGGTCCTTGTCGAAGCCGAGGAATATCCCGGCTATCATGCGACCGGACGCTCCGCTGCCTTTTGGAGCGAGACTTATGGCGGGCCGCTGGTTCAGCCGTTGACGACGGCGTCCGGGCCGTTCCTGCGTGATCCGCCGCCGGGCTTTTCGTCGCGGAGTTTCTTGACGCCGCGTGGCGCTCTGATGATCGGCACTGCGCATGAAGAGCCGGAAGTGGACGCATTTCTTGGCGCCTTCGCCGGATCCGGCGTTGAGCTGGACCATGTGACGGACAAACAGCTTGATCGCTGGCTGCCGGATCGGCGTGCTTATTGGGACAGGGCGGTCTGGGAGCCGACCAATGCCGATATCGACGTCGCGTCGCTCCATGCCGCCTATCTCAAGGCCGCGCGGGGGCATGGCGCGCAGTTGGCGGTGCGCTGCCGCGTTTCGGCGGTGCGCAGGGCATCAGGTGGCTGGATCGTCGAGGCAGGGGATGAGCAGTTTGAATGCGCACGCGTGGTCAACGCGGCGGGCGCCTGGGCTGATGGCGTAGCCGGGCTGGCGGACGTGCGCCCGGTCGGCATCACGCCTTTTCGCCGCACGATGGTGCAACTGCGTGTGGATGCGACGGTGCCGGCGGACATGCCTCTCATCGTCGACATCAGTGGCAATTTCTACTTCAAGCCTGAGGGGCGCGGGCGCATCTGGCTGAGTCCGCATGATGAAACGCCGTCTGCCGCCTGTGATGCCGCGCCTGAAGAAGTCGACGTTGCGCTGGCCATTGACCGGTTTGAAAAAGTGATGCGCTGGCCGGTGCTGGCGGTTGAACGAAGCTGGGCTGGATTGCGCAGTTTTGCGCCAGATCGCCTGCCGGTCTTCGGCGAAGATCCCGCCTGCACGGGCTTTTATTGGTGCGCCGGGCAGGGCGGCTTCGGCATCCAGACGGCGCCAGCCATCTCGGCATTGCTTGCCGCGCAAATTCTGGGCGTTGCGCCTGATGCGCCCTATGCTGGCATCGACCCGACGCCCTATGCGCCGGGCCGTGCCGGGTTGAAGGGCTGAGGCTATTTGAGTTCGACCACCGTGGCCGATGATGATGCTTGCACATTTTCGATGCACTTCATCGCGGAAGCCTTGGCCTTATAGCCTTCGCTGGCGGTTGCGAGAATGTTGCCGTTGGCATGCCGCAAACGCCAGCGGAACTCGCCCTTCTTGTCCTTGTACAGTTCGAACTTCATGACAGCTCTCCTCGCGCCACCGCGGCGCGCGCGAGAAACTATGCTTTCATTCTGGCGACATTCAAGGCGGCGTCGCTCGCCAGCTTGTCAGCGCGCTCGTTGTCGGGATGGCCATTATGGCCCTTTACCCAGCGCCATTCGATCTTGTGGGGCGTGCAGGCTTCGATAAGCTCTTGCCACAACTCGGCATTCTTCACGGGCTTCTTGTCGGCGGTGCGCCAGCCATTCTTGCGCCAGCCATGCACCCATTTCGTGATGCCGTCGCGCACATAGGCGCTGTCTGTCTCCAGAATCACATGACAAGGCTTGTTGAGCGCCTGAAGCGCGCGAATCGCTGCCATCAACTCCATGCGGTTGTTGGTCGTGCCTGGCTCGCTTCCGGAGAGTTCCTTCTCACGCTCGTTATAGCGCATCACAACGCCCCAGCCGCCGGGGCCGGGGTTGCCCTTGCACGCGCCATCTGTGGCGATGCGGATGAGAGGCAGGTAAGTCACTGTGCTGCGTAATGGTCAAGGCGTGACAGGAAGGCGAGCGGGTCCTTGCGCGTCACCACGGCATCGGCGGGCGTGTTGAGCCAGTCCCATGCGCGCGTCAGCAGGAAGCGCAGGCACGCACCGCGCGCCAGCACCGGGAAGGCCGCGCGCTCGGCATCCGAGAGGCCGAAGGCTTCATCATAGCCCTTGAGGAGCGCTTCGCCGACATCGGGCAAGAAGCGATTGTCCGCTCCGTCAAAGCTCCAGGCGGTGTGGGTTACGGCCACGTCCCACGCACGCACTTCGCTGCATGCGAAATAGAAGTCGATAATGGCACAAACCTCGTTGCCCGACATCAGGACATTGTCGGGAAAGAGATCGGCATGGATCACGCTGCGCGGCAGATCGCTCGGCCAATTGGCTTTGAGGAAGGCGCATTCCTCGGCGACGCGTGCCTTGAGGCCCGGCGCAATATCGTCAAGTGCATCGCCGCACTTGTCCGCCAGCGCATACCAGCCCTCGGGGCCAAGCGCGTTGGGGCGTTCAAGCGGAAAATCCGCCAGCGCCTTGTGCATCTGGCCAAGCGCGCGACCCGTTGAGAGCGCTTGCGGGGCAGTGGGGTGCGTGACGGACAGGCCCGGCATGAACTCCATCATCGCCATGGACTTGCCATTATGGGTGATCGTGCCAGCCCCATCGCGCGTCTTGAGCGATGCGGGGACAGGGCAGCCCTTGGCAACGAGATGGTCGATCATCGCAAGGAAGAAAGGCAAGTCGTTGGTATCGACGCGCTTTTCATAGACGGTGAAGATGAAGCGGCCCTTGTCTGTTTCGACGAGGTAATTGCTGTTCTCCACCCCTTCAGCGATGCCCTTGGCGGAGCGCAATTCGCCTGCGTCAAACTCGCGGACGAGCTCGGCCATGTCTTCAGCCGCGATGTGCGTGTAAACGGCCACTCTTCTACTCCGTAAGATTGCGCGGCAGCTTGAAGACCATTTTTTCGGTGGTCGTCACCACTTGTTCCTCGGCCACGTCGAACCGCTGTGAAAGTGTGTCCACGAATTCGCGCACCAGCACTTCAGGGGCGGAGGCGCCTGCCGTCAGCCCGAGCGTTGCCGGCGTGCCGAGCCAGTCAAAATCAATATCGGCGCCGCGCTGGACGAGCATTGCGGGAATGCCCAGCCGCTCGCCCACTTCAGCAAGGCGCAGCGAATTGGAGGAATTGGGCGCGCCGATGACGATGAGCTTTTCAACGCGCTCGCAGATCGCCTTTACCGCGTCTTGCCGGTTGGAGGTCGCATAGCAGATGTCCTCGCCGCGCGGGCCGAGGATATGCGGAAAGCGCGCCTGCAATGCGGCAACCACGGACGCAGTGTCATCGACCGACAATGTGGTTTGCGTGAGAAAACCGAGATTGCCGTCATCAAGATCGGGCAAGGTGGCAACGTCATCCACGGTCTCGATGAGCGTCATCGTGCCGTCGGGCACCTGACCAAATGTGCCGATGACTTCGGGGTGGCCGCGATGGCCGATGAAAACGATATGGCGGCCCTGTTCCACAAGGCGTTCGGCCTGTTTGTGGACCTTGGAGACGAGCGGGCAGGTGGCATCGAGCCAGTCGAGCCCGCGCGCATCGGCGGTAGCAGGAACGAGCTTGGGAACGCCATGCGCGGAAAAGACGACGGGGAAGCCATCGGGCACTTCGTCCAGTTCTTCCACGAACACCGCGCCCTTGGCCTTCAGGCTGTCGACGACAAAGCGGTTATGGACGATTTCGTGCCGGACATAGACAGGCGCGCCATATTTCTCGAGCGCCTTCTCGACGATCAAAATGGCTCGGTCGACGCCTGCGCAAAATCCGCGCGGCGCTGCGATCAAAAGGTTGAGGGAAGGCTTGGCGTTCGTCATCTTGGCGCTGCCCCTACGCGATTGCTTGCAGCCGGGAAAGGCGCTTCCTATACGGACCCACCTTATCATTGAGGAATTCGCCTGTGTCGTTTCGTAAATCGCTTGTCTTGTCCGGTCTTGCCGCCCTTTCGCTTGCTGGCTGCGCCAAGGATGGGGATTTCGACTCGTCCGGTGGCATTGCCGTCACGCGTTCGTCGTGCCCGGCAGTGGCCGTGCCGGTCTACACAGGCGATGTGACCATCTTCAATCCGGCGACCAGCCGCGATGCAAGCGCGATTGACGTTGTCGCCTCACTCACCAACATGCGCACCAATTGCGTCGAGCAGGGCGAAGACATCGTCGCCAGCGGCAGCTTTGACGTGCAGGCAACGCGCACCAACACCAGCGGTGCGCGCCGGGTTGAACTGCCCTATTTCGTGACCGTCGTTCAGGGCGGGCGCGCCGTGGTGTCGAAGCGCATCAACACCGTTGTGCTCGACTTTGCCGATGGTCAGGCGCGCGCATCGGGCCGCGGCACGGCGGCAGGCTTCATCAACAAGGCGGCGGCAACACTGCCCGCCGACATTCAGGAACGCCTGACGCGCAAGCGCAAGGCAGGCGATATGGACGCGGCCGTTGATCCGCTGGCCGAACCCGAAGTGAAGGCCGCCGTGCAGCGCGCGAGCTTTGAGCTTCTGGTCGGCTTCCAGCTCACCGAAGCGCAGCTCCAGTATAACGCGACCCGCTGATGCAGGCGCCCATCCGGGCGGTCCTTGCAGGGCAGGTAAAGGCATTCGCGCGCGGCGAAGGCAGCGCGATTGCCAAGCAGCCGCTGGATGGACGCGTGCGGATTAAGTTTGCGGGCGTCGCGGGGGATGCCCAGGCAGATCTCGTCCATCATGGTGGTCGCGACAAGGCGCTCCATCACTATCCGTTTGATCACTATGCCAGCTGGGCCGCCCGTGCGCCGGATGATGCCTTGCTGGGCGCGCCGGGTACCTTTGGAGAGAATCTCTCGACCGACACGATCCTTGAGGACCAAGTCTGTATCGGGGATCGCTTCCGGCTGGGCAGCGCGCTCATCGAGATCAGCCAAGGCCGCCAGCCCTGCTGGAAACAGGGCGTCCGGCTCGATTGGCCGCAGCTTCCCGCGCTGATGGTGAACGAAGGGCGGAGCGGCTGGTATTACCGCGTCATCGAGGAAGGCGAGGTGGAAGCAGGCGACATGCTCTCGCTCGTCGCGCGGCCCTTGCCCGACTGGACCGTGCGCCGCGTGTTTGATCTGCTGGTGGCGGGCAAGCACAAATCTGACCGGGCGGCCCTTAAGGCATTGGCCGACATGGATTTGTTGTTCGCCGGATGGCGTGAACGCGCCGCTGCGCTGATGGGCGATTGACTCACTTCGCCCCAGCGTCCATTTGAAGCGAGTCGCTGACAGCGCGGGAGAGAGGTCTGCTTTGCCAGACCCGCCGAAGGAGCAACCGCCCCGGAATCTCTCAGGCAAAAGGACCGCGCCGACAAATGCGACACTCTGGAAAGAGCTCCGATGCACATCGGGGCCGCCGAAGGGGTAAGCGTCCCGAAAGGGTAACGTGAAAGCTCTCAGGTTCCCGTGACAGAGGGGGTCTGGTGCATCGCCAATAGGCAACGCACCGGCCACCCAAGTGCACGGAGCCGAAATTAGTGAGCGACACAAACGAACCTGACGATTTTCTGCCGGATGAGCCGCTCGCGCTGCCTCTGGATGCGTGGCATCGCGCGCGCGGCGCGCGCATGGTGCCTTTCGCCGGATATCTGATGCCGATCCAATATGAGGGCATCATGGCCGAACATCTCTGGACGCGTGAGAGCGCCGGGCTGTTCGACGTGAGCCATATGGGCCAACTCATCCTGTCGGGCGACGGCGTGGATGCCGCGCTTGAAGCGCTGGTGCCCGCTGACATTGCCGGGCTGGGCGAGGGGCGTCAGCGCTATTCGCTGCTACTGGCGGAAGATGGCGGCATTCTTGACGATCTCATGATCGCGCGCGCGCCCATGGGGCTGTATCTCGTCGTCAACGGCGCGATGAAGTGGGACGATATCGGCCATCTGCGCGAGCATCTGCCCGACGACATCACCATCAGTCATCTTGAAGACCGCGCGCTGCTTGCGCTTCAGGGGCCCAAAGCCGTCGATGCCTTGAAGCGCGTCGTGCCGGGCGTCGATACGCTGTCCTTCATGGAGGCGGGGTCGTTCTTCTGGGGGCTGGAGCCGCTCTGGATAAGCCGTTCGGGCTATACCGGCGAGGACGGCTTCGAGATTTCGCTGCCCGCGGCACATGTTTCCGAATTTTGTGACCGGCTGTGCGCCGAGCCCGAAGTGAAGCCAATCGGCCTTGGCGCCCGGGATTCGCTGCGTCTCGAAGCGGGGCTTCCGCTCTACGGGCATGATCTCGACGAGACGATCAATCCGGTTGAGGCTGATCTTGGTTTTGCGCTCTC
>Ga0116191_1000698_pt1 | contig 28868 bp, 26 predicted proteins | sample AD_UKC111_MetaG_FD_89897 | JGI IMG/M metagenome (GOLD analysis project Ga0116191, IMG submission 89897) | Active sludge microbial communities of municipal wastewater-treating anaerobic digesters from Hong Kong - AD_UKC111_MetaG | ecosystem: Engineered > Bioreactor > Anaerobic > Digestate... | reverse complement strand
GTCTATTATATATGGCGTATTGTCGGGAGTAATAATAATATTAGATGGATTGAAATCGCCATGGCATACTTTTTTATGCTTAGGCATACTTTCAAGCCTTGTATGAAGCTCATATCTTGTTGTAGCATCAAGAGAGGTTTCACTGATTTTACGGTTCATTTTATCCTTAAGCTTATTAAGAAGTGGAGCCTCCTTTGAATGAACCTGCATCTGCAGGTCTACCAGCAGCTCAAGATATTCGTCAGTTTTATCAGGATTTTCGTCCATAAGCTGCTTGAGAGTCTTTCCAGGAATATATTCGGAGCGTATAGCCCATTTCCCGTCAAGCTTCATAACTTCAAGCACCTTTGGAATATTTAGCCCCGTTTCCTCAACTCTTGCCTGATTAAGGGCCTCGTTGAGAATATCGGCTTTGGAATACTTTTCGTCAAATACCTTTATAACGGTATCACCGTCACGGTAAATTGTTTTTGCGGTTCTGACCGCAATTATTTTATCAGCCTGAATACTCATACTCTTATTCCTTCCCTTCTCCGTAATATGCTCTGAGGTACATATCCTTGATTTCGCTCATCAGCGGATAACGCGGGTTAGCACCTGTGCACTGGTCGTCAAAAGCCTGTTCAACCATATCGTCAAGTCTGTCAAGGAAGTTCTTTTCATCAATACCATAATCCTTGATAGTCTTTTTAATACCAACCTTAGCTTTCAGTTCATCTATTGCTTTGATAAGGTTATCAAGCTTTTCACTGTCATTTTTGCCGCCGAGTCCAAGATAATCGGCAACCTCTGCATATCGTGCAAGGGTATGAGGGTGGTCATACTGAGAGAAGGTTCCCATTTTTACAGGGGTTTCGCTTGCATTGAAGCGGAGAACCTCGTCAATCATAAGTGCGTTTGCAACACCGTGAGGGAGGTGGTGGAATGCTCCAAGCTTATGTGCCATTGAGTGGCATACTCCGAGGAAAGCATTTGCAAAAGCCATACCTGCCATAGTAGCGGCATTAGCCATTTTCTCACGGGCAACAGGGTCGTTAGGCCCGTTATCGTAAGCACGTGGGAGATACTCAAATATTACTTTAAGCGAACGTAAAGCAAGTCCGTCTGTATAATCGGTTGCAAGCATTGAGGCATAAGCTTCCAGAGCGTGAGTAACAGCGTCAATACCGGAAGCTGCTGTAAGACCCTTAGGAGCGTCCATCATCATGTCAGCGTCAACGATTGCCATATCGGGGAGAAGCTCATAATCGGCAAGAGGATATTTAACGCCTGTTGTTTCATCGGTAATAACTGCAAATGGAGTAACCTCAGAGCCTGTTCCGGCAGAAGTAGGAACAGCAATGAAGTAAGCCTTTTCACCCATTTTCGGGAAACCATAAATACGCTTTCTGATGTCCGCAAAGCGCATAGCCATATCCATAAAATCCGCATCCGGATGCTCATAAAGAACCCACATAATTTTAGCTGCGTCCATTGCCGAACCACCGCCAAGAGCAATAATACAGTCAGGCTTGAACTGTGTCATAGCTGCAGCACCCTCTCTTGCTGAAGCAAGTGACGGATCCGGAGCGACATTAAAGAATGTTGTATGCACAACGCCCATTTCATCAAGCTTGTCGGTGATAGGCTTTGTATAGCCATTGTTGAACAGGAAGCTGTCAGTTACTATAAACGCACGTTTTTTACCGAGAACATTTTTAACCTCGTCAAGTGCTACAGGCAGACAGCCCTTCTTAATATAAACCTTTTCAGGCGCTCTGAACCAAAGCATATTTTCTCTCCTCTCGGCAACTGTTTTGATGTTGATAAGGTGCTTTACACCTACGTTTTCTGAAACGGAGTTTCCTCCCCATGAGCCGCAGCCGAGTGTGAGTGACGGAGTAAGCTTAAAGTTATAAAGGTCGCCGATACCACCGTGTGACGACGGAGTATTTACAAGAACACGGCAGGTTTTCATTCTTGCCATGAATTTATCGAGCTTTTCCTTTTCGGCAAGCTGATTTATATAGAGTGATGAGGTGTGACCGTATCCGCCGTCTGCAATAAGTCTTTCAGCCTTGTTCAGTGCATCATCAAAATCCTTTGCCCTGTACATTGCAAGTACCGGAGAAAGCTTTTCATGAGCGAATTCTTCTGACAGCTCAACGCTTTGAACCTCGCCAATAAGAATTTTTGCAGTTTCCGGAACAGTTATTCCAGCAAGCTGCGCAATTTTAAATGCGCTCTGGCCAACTATTTTTGCATTAAGAGAGCCGTTTATGATAATAGTTTTTCTAACCTTTTCAGTTTCTTCAGCGTTAAGAATATAACAGCCTCTGTCCTTAAATTCTTTTTTAGCCTTATCGTAAATCTTGTCAAGCAGAATTACAGACTGCTCAGAAGCACAGATCATGCCGTTGTCAAAGGTTTTTGAATGGATAATCGAGTTAACCGCAAGAACAACATCAGCAGACTCATCAATAATAGCAGGAGTATTTCCTGCACCTACGCCGACAGCAGGCTTTCCGCTTGAATATGCTGATTTAACCATTCCGGGACCGCCTGTTGCAAGAATAATGTCAGCCTCTTTCATAACCGTGTTGGTCATTTCCAGTGACGGAATGTCAATCCAGCCGATAATTCCTTCAGGAGCGCCGGCAGCAACAGCAGCTTCAAGAACAACCTTTGCAGCAGCTATTGTACAGCCCTTTGCACGTGGGTGAGGGGAAATTATAATGCCGTTTCTTGTTTTAAGAGCAATAAGTGTCTTGAAAATAGCGGTTGATGTAGGGTTTGTTGTCGGGATTACGGCAGCAATAACACCGATAGGTTCAGCAATTTTCTTTATGCCGTAAGCCTTGTCCTCTTCAATAACACCGCAGGTTTTTGTGTTTTTGTATGCATTGTAGATATATTCAGAAGCATAGTGGTTCTTTATAACCTTGTCTTCTACAACGCCCATTCCTGTTTCTGCAACAGCCATTTTTGCAAGCGGAATTCTCTGCTTGTTGGCTGCAATAGCAGCAACTCGGAAAATTTTGTCTACCTGTTCCTGAGAAAATGTCGAAAACTCTTTCTGAGCCTTACGGACAGCCTCAAGACAGGCTTCAAGCTTTTCAACGCTGTCAACAATAGGATATATTTTTTCTTCCATTGGTTTTCCTCCATGATAATTTAATTTTTTCCCTTGACTATATTATACCTTATAAAAACGAGAATTTGAAATACTAAAAAGGAATATCGATATAACTTTATCGATATAGCCTGAACTTAATAAAAAAGCATACGTTTATATTTCATAAGCTCGTCAATAAACAGTTTATCCAGCTCTGAAAGACGGTAATCCTTTTTGTATATAAGGATATCGACATATTTTTTAGTGTTCTCAGGACATTCCTTTTCCACAAGTCCAAATTTATTCAATATTCTTTCCGGAACGGGAGAAACCCACATAAAGGTATCGTTTCGTTCAGAAAGCAAATCCATTTGACTTGCCTGTTCAAAAACATAAATAAGCTTGTCTGACTCATTCGAAATTTCGTTTTTTTTCACTGTGCTTAAAGGAATATTAGGCACAAACGGATCGGCGTGGGCAATTTCAGTATAAGACTTCAAATCCGCAAGATGAATTTCCTTTGATGTGGCAAGAGGGTGCTTTTCCGACATTAGCAGCACATATGCAAATTCGCATATCAGTTCAGAATCAAGTCCCTTTTCTTTAAGCATATCCTTAAAGTGCTTGTCATATGCAGACTGATATCGCAAAATTCCAAGATTGTAATCAGCATTGATAATGTTGCTGATAGCTCTCATCGAATTAGTTTCCCTATAAAATATCTCGGTACTTTTATTTGAATCAAGCTTTTTTGAAAATTCAGTAAATGCACATGAAATATAACTTGCTCTCGGAACTGAAATAGAAAATTTCTGCATATATTGTTTATCGTTGCGGTACATTGCTTCAACTGCGTCAACCTGAGCAAGAATTTTTCTGGCATATCCGAGAAATTCTTCTCCTTGAGGCGTTGGATATATCCCCTTAAAGGTTCGCTTGAAAATAGTAATTCCCAGTGAAGCCTCCAGTTCTCGAATAGCTCTGCTGAGATTTGGCTGTGCGGTGTAGAGATTTTCGGCTGCTTTTGTCATCGAAGAGGTTTCCGCAATTTCTACAGCATATTTAAGGTGCAGCAGGTTCATTCTTTATGCTCATCTCCCCTCATGTCAGAATAATCATATTTCATAAGATGCTTTGAAAGGATAGCAAGAGATGAGGCAAGATTTTCATTTTCAACAACTATGTTGGGCGGAACCTTTAATATAGTCGGAGCAAAATTCCATATTGCTTTTATACCGTATGAAATCAGCTTATCACATATTTCCTGCGCGCTGGAAACAGGCACGGTAATAATTCCGAGCTGAATATTTTTATCACGGCATACGGCTTCCATATCATAAAGCGGCAAAATAGGCTTGTCATTAATAATTGAACCACATACATCTTTATTGTTATCAAAAGCTGCAATAATATTCAGGCCAAAGTCATGAAAGCCGTCATAAGACAAGAGAGCTTTTCCAAGGTTGCCTGCCCCAATCAGTACGGTTTTGGTTTCTGATTTACAGCCAAGATATTGCTCGATCTGTTCAATAAGCTCTTTAACCACATAGCCGGTTTTTGGACGTCCGCTTCCGCTGACAGCTCCGAGATCCTTGCGTACCTGAACATCATTTAAGCCGAATGCACCTGATATTGCAGTAGCCGAAATATTCTTTTGGCTGTTTTTGATAGAGTTAAGATAATGCAGATAGACGGGAAGCCGGCGAAGCGTTTGAACAGAAATGGTTTTATCATCCATAAATTTTTCCTCCCTATCTTTTAAACATTTTTCAGTATACCACATTTAAAACTTCTATTCAAGTTCAATATGTATATATTTGACCCGTACAATTTGTTTTTATGGGAAATATTTTTTAATGAATAATAAAAATTTCAAAAAATGCTTGCAATTTACATAATCAGTGGTATAATATATTACAGTACACTAATATTTTGAGCAAAAGATCGGAGCAATCCGGTCTTTTATGTTTGTAAAGGTGCTGTTGATAATGTATAATAAACGGAGGTTTGCGAATGGCAGGTAAAAAAGGCGGAAATACTGTACAGAAGGTTTTTGAACTTGCAAAGCCTATTGCGGATGAGCTTGGTCTTATTCTGTGGGATGTCGTTTTTGAAAAAGAAGGGGCATACTGGTATTTGAGAGTATATGTCGATAAAACGGGAAATACTCTTGATATGGACGACTGCGAGGCTTTTACAAGACCACTTTCAAAAATTCTCGATGATGTTGATCCGATTGAGCAGAGCTATATTCTTGAGGTCGGTTCACCGGGTCTTGGCCGCGAGCTGAAGCGCAAAGAGCATTTTACGGAGTATCTTGAATGTCCCGTCAGGATCAGAATGATAAGAGAAACTGATGGTGTCAAGGAATTTATTGCAGTCCTGAAAGCATATAACGGCGATACAATAACTGTCGAAACCGAAAACGGAGAAAAGGAAATTGTTCTTTCTGAAACGGCATTTGTAAAGCTTTATGATGATGAGGATTTGTTTGAATGATATAATTATTACAGAGCGTTTATACGCTTTTAGGAGGAGTCGGAAAAAATGAGCAAGGCATTATTTGAAGCACTAGAGCTTCTTGCGGCAGAGAACAACATTCCTATGGAAATGCTTGTTGAAAAGATTGAACAGGGACTTCTTAAAGCAGTAAAAAAAGAATATCCCGACTGCGACAATTTCAGAGTTGCAATCGACCCTGAAAAAAATATATTTGAAGTAGCAATTATGAGAACGGTTGTTGATGACGAGCCTATTGATTTAAATGAAATCAATATTGACGAAGCAAGAACTATTGACAAAAACTGTACTTTGGGCGATGTTGTTCCATATAAGCTTTCAACCGCTCAATTCGGACGTGTCGCAGCACAACAGGCAAAGCAGGCAATTCGCCACGATATTAAGGAATTTGAAAAGCAAAAGCTTATTTCACAATACAAGGATAAGGAAAATGAGGCGGTTTCCGCAACGGTACTTAAGGTGGAGCCGGGAACAGGCAATGCTACATTGACAATAGACAAGAACGAGGTTTATCTCTTTAAGAATGAACAGATACCGGGCGAGATTCTTAAAGAAGGCGATATTATTAAGGTGTATGTTGTGGGAATAATAAATCCTGACAGAAAGCCTACTGTAAAAATTTCAAGAACTCACAAGGATCTTGTAAAAAGGCTTTTTGAACTGGAAATTCCCGAAATATACGATGGCACCGTTGAAATAAAAGCTATTTCAAGAGAAGCTGGTTCAAGAACCAAAATCGCTGTATGGTCAAAGGACCCGAATGTTGATCCGGTAGGTGCTTGTATCGGTGCAAAACATTCGAGAATAAGCAAAATTGTTGATGAGCTTAACGGTGAAAAAATAGATATTATAGTTTATAACGAGGATCCTGCCGTATTTGTTGCTCAGGCCCTTGCACCCGCTGAGGTAATCAGCGTTACTGTTTCGGATACTGAGGAAAGGTCTTGTACGGTTATTGTTCCAAACAATCAGCTTTCGCTCGCAATAGGCAATAAGGGACAGAACGCTAAGCTTGCGGCAAGACTTACAGGCTATAAGATTGACATCAAGCCGGAAAATCAGGTTACTGTCTGATAGGAGGGTAGCGTGAAAAATAAATTTTTCACGCAGCTATTTGTTCCTTTTCTGCAAAAAGGAAAGCAGAAATTTTGCTTTGCAAAATCTGAACAAATATCAGAAAGGAATGGTTATTATTATGCCTAAGGTTAAAAAAATTCCTATGAGAATGTGTCTTGGCTGCAATGAAATGAAGCCTAAGAAGGAGCTTATAAGAGTTGTAAAATCTCCTGAAGGAGAAATCTCACTTGACCTTACCGGAAAAAAATCCGGAAGAGGCGCTTATATCTGCAAGTCATCCGAGTGCTTTGCAAAGGCAAGAAAAGCAAGACGGCTTGAAAAGGCATTTTCATGTCAGATATCAACAGAGGTGTATGACAGTATGGAAAGAGAGCTTGCAAAAAATGAATAGTATACTTAATCTTCTCACTATATGCAGGAAGGCGGGAAAGCTCAGTATGGGCTTTGATTCTGCCGCTGAGGCGGTTGTAAAAAGGAAAGCAAGGCTTATTGTTTTAGCTTCCGACCTTTCTCCCAAAACTGAAAAGGAAATACGATTTACAGCCGGAAAGGCTTCTGTACCGGTAATAAAAACCGAAATGTCTATTGATGAGATTAATTTCGGTTTGGGGAAAAAAGTCGGAGTTCTTGCTGTATGTGATGAAGGGTTTTCTGAAAGGCTGTCACAGCTTGTCTGCGGCAGGTAGCCAAATGAATGATTTATTGGAGGGTATCGGGCCTATGAGTACAAAACAGCAGCATAAACAAAAGCTTAATGAACTAGCAAAGGATTTGAACATATCTAATCAGGAACTTATTGATTTTATTAAGGAAAAACTTGATGTTGAGAAAAAAGCGTCTGCAAGCCTTGAAAACGAGGAAGTAAACAAAATCCTTGAAATTTTTACTCTTGACAGACAGGTCGACAGCTTTAACGAATATTTTGCGTTAAGGAATAAGCCTGCAGCTAAGCCGGTAAAGGAAGAACCTAAGCCTCAGCAGGCTGAAAAGAAAAAGCCGGTTAATAAAGCAAAGGTCAAAGATGAAGCTGCCACTGTGCAGTCAAAGGAACAGCCTAAACAGCCTGTGAATAATACAGAACCGGTTAAAAAATCTGCCGAGCACCCTGCTCAGGTTAAGAATACTCAACAACCTGAAAAGCCTGTGCAGCAGCCGGTTAAAAAGCCTGAACAAAATAAGCAGAGTGCTGAAATTGCTAATAAAGCCGAACAAAAATCTCAGCTGGAAAGATTTAATAATCAGCTGCAAAAGGCTACTGAGCAGAAAAATAAACAGCAGAATAACTCTGTTGTTGAACAAAAACAGCCTGTTCAGCAGAAACAGCAGACTGTAAAAACAAAGCTTACTGTAAATATCGCTGATACGCCTGTTAGGGATAATAAAATTCATACCGTTGACACAAGAGGTTTCTATGTTGAAATGGACAAGTACAACGAAAAGTATGAAAACATTGCTCCGACACAGGGTGGAAAACGTAAGGATAACTATACCAAAAAGCAGAAACTCACACAGAAATCAGCACAAAGAAACAAACAGCAGTACAGCAGCAGAAAGGAAACCGAAACCGAAAAGCTCAGAAGGCTTGAACTCGAAAGAGCAAGAAAACAACAGCTTAAGGTCCTTATTCCGGATGAAATTGTTGTTTCGGAGCTTGCCTCAAGACTTAAGGTTACTGCATCACAGGTTATCAAAAAGCTTGTCGGTCTTGGTGAAATGCGTGGAATAAACGATGTAATTGACTTTGATACAGCTTCGCTTGTTGCTGAAGAGCTTGGAGCAAGGGTTGAAAAGGAGATAATTGTAACAATAGAGGAGAGGCTTATCGACGACTCTGATGACGACGGTGAGGGCGTTGAGCGTGCACCTGTTGTAGTAGTTATGGGACACGTTGACCATGGCAAAACTTCACTTCTTGATAAAATCAGAAATTCAAACGTTACCGCAACAGAAGCGGGTGGAATTACTCAGCATATAGGCGCTTACAGGGTTAACTGCAACGGAAAGGAAATCACATTCCTTGATACTCCGGGACATGAAGCGTTTACATCCATGCGTGCAAGAGGAGCTTCCGTTACGGATATAGCTATACTTGTTGTTGCCGCAGATGATGGTATTATGCCTCAGACTGTTGAGGCTATCAACCATGCAAAGGCGGCAGGAGTTTCAATAATCGTTGCCATTAACAAAATGGACAAAGAAGGAGCTAATCCAGATGCAATAAAGCAGCAGCTTACAGAGTATAACCTTGTGGCTGAAGAATGGGGCGGAGATGTTATCTGTGTTCCTGTTTCCGCAAAGACAGGTGAAGGTATTGACGAGCTTCTTGAAAATGTTATTCTTGTTGCCGAGGTCGCTGAACTGAAAGCAAATCCTAACAGGCTTGCAAAGGGCACTGTAATTGAAGCAAGGCTTGACAAGGGACGTGGCCCTATTGCAACAATCCTTATTCAAAACGGTACGCTTCACACCGGCGATATAATAATTGCAGGAACAGCTGTCGGAAGAGTAAGAGTAATGACAAACGACAAGGGGCAGATTGTAACTGAAGCAGGTCCGTCTTACCCTGTTGAAATCACAGGTCTTGCCGAAGTGCCGTCAGCTGGCGACGTGTTCAATGCCGTTGAGGACGAAAAGCTTGCGCGAGAGCTTGTTGAACAGCGTAAGCATGAGGCTAAGCAGGAACAGTTTAAGCAGTATCAGAAGGTTACTCTTGATAATCTGTTCAGTCAGATTGAACAGGGTGAAATCAAGGAGCTGCCTATTATTGTAAAGGCAGACGTACAAGGCTCAGTTGAAGCTGTAAAGCAGTCACTTGAAAAAATCTCTAATGACGAGGTAAGAGTTAAGGTTATTCATGGCGGTGTAGGAGCCGTTTCTGAGAGTGACGTTATGCTTGCAAATGCTTCAAATGCTATTATTGTAGGCTTTAACGTTCGTCCTGATCCTGTTGCGGCTGAAAGTGCAGCAAGAGATGGTGTCGACATACGCCTTTACAGAATTATTTATGACGCAATAGAAGAAATCACAACAGCTATGAAGGGTATGCTTGCACCTAAATTCAGAGAAGTTGAAATGGGACGTATTGAGGTGCGTCAGGTTTATAAAATATCCAATGTCGGAATTGTTTCCGGTTCATATGTGCTGAGCGGAAAGGTTGCAAGGAACTGTCAGATAAGAGTTGTGCGTGACGGTATTATTATTGCAGTGGATAAGATGTCAAGCCTAAAGCGCTTTAAGGACGATGCAAAAGAGGTGGCGGAAGGCTACGAATGCGGAATTACGCTTGAAAAATTCAGCGATGTCAAGGAAGGCGACATTTTTGAAGCATTTATAGTGGAAGAATACAGGGCTGATTAAACTATTATATTTTCGGAGGTAAAGCACTATGCCGAATTTCAGAAACGGACGTATGTCTGAGGATATTAAAAGGGAAATATCAGGACTTATCAGGGAAGAAATAAAGGATCCGAGAGTTGACAGTACAATTATTTCGGTAGTGCGTACAGAGCTTTCGGGTGATAATTCACACTGTAAAGTGTATATTTCAAGTCTTGATGGAATTGAATCTGCAAAGCATGCCGTAAAAGGACTGGAAAGTGCGTCAGGCTTTATCAGAAAGGAAATTTCCAATAAGCTTCATATGAAAAAAAGTCCGGAGCTTAAATTTATTGCAGATAATTCAATTGAGCATTCAGCTGAAATTGCAAAGATGCTCAGCAGTATTGAGCCTGATAAGAATACAAAAACAGAAGATAGTTAATAACTTATTAACAGAACGGTTGTGATTGTGTGCAGATAAATTATAAGGAAGCAGCTGCATTCCTTAATAAGTGCAGCGATGTGTACATTCTTACTCATCAAAGTCCGGATGGGGATACCTTCGGAAGTGCTTTTGCATTGTGCAAGGTTTTGCGCAATATGGGCAAGAACGCTAATGTTCTGTGTTCGGATGAATTCCCCAAAAGATATTCTTTTATGTATGAAAATTATACTCCGCAGCGTTTTGCCCCAAAAACCATTATAGCGGTTGATGTTGCCGACAATAAGCTGCTTGGCAAAAATCTTTCACAGTACGCTGATTATGTTAATCTTTGCATAGATCACCATTTTTCCAATACTCATTATTCGCAGAAACTACTGCTTAACGGAGAGGCTGCGGCTGCCTGTGAAGTAATTTATGAGCTGTTCTGCGAAATGAAAGCAGATATAGACAAGGATATTGCCGAGTGTCTTTATACAGGACTTGCTACCGATACCGGCTGCTTTAAATATGAAAATACAACACCTCGTGCTCATATTATTGCTGCTGAGCTTATGGAATACGGTGTGGACTATGCATGGATAAACAGAAGAATGTTTGATGTCAAAAGCCGAGCAAGAATAAAAATTGAACAGTATGTTATATCAAACATGGAGTTTTATCTTAGTGAAAAATGTGCAATGATTGCTATTACAAATGACGTTATTACTGAAATGGGAGTTGCTCCAGAGGAATTTGAAGGGCTTGCGGCACTTACCTTGCAGCTTGAGGGAGTTGAAATAGGCATAACCATAAAAGAACGTGAAAAAGGGAAGTATAAGATTTCCATGCGTTCAGTGTCTGACGCTGATGTTTCAGCAATATGTGCAAAGCTTGGCGGAGGCGGCCATGTAAGAGCAGCAGGCTGTCAGCTTGAGGGCAGCTTGGAAAGCGTTAAGCTAAAGCTTTTAAGCGCAGCAGCTCCTGCTTTCGGAATGGATGTGTGGACTGTTTGAAAGAGCTTTGCGGAATATTATGTATAAACAAGCCGGAAGGCTTTACTTCCTTTGATGTTATAGCAAAGCTGAGAGGAATACTTAAAATGCGGCGGCTTGGTCATACCGGAACGCTTGACCCTATGGCAACAGGAGTTCTTCCCGTTCTTGTCGGCAAGGCTGCAAAGGCATGCGATATTCTTCCTGACCATGACAAAATTTATGAAGCGGGTTTTCATCTTGGAGTTACTACCGATACTCAGGACGTTACAGGAACTATACTTAGTCAGAAAACAGCAGAATTTGTTACGGAAGAAACGCTGAGAAGTACTCTTTGTCGTTTTACAGGCAATATTATGCAGATTCCTCCAATGTATTCTGCAGTTTCGGTTAACGGGAAAAGACTTTATGACCTTGCCCGTCAGGGTATTGAGGTTGAAAGAGAAGCAAGACCAATAACAGTTTACAGTCTTGAGCTTTTAAGCTATGACAGCAATGAAAACAGCGGAACTTTTCGTATAGCCTGCTCAAAGGGAACATATATAAGAACGCTTATAAACGATATCGGAGAGGCACTTTCATGCGGAGGAATAATGACTTCGCTTGTAAGAACAAAGGCCTGCGGTTTTACGCTTGATGACTGTACAACCTTTGAGGAGCTTCAGAAAAAGGCAGATTCCGACGGTATCAATGAAAGCATATTGTTTCCGCTTGAGAAATTGTTCAGTGAACTGCCTGTAATCTGTCTGTACGGTGCACAGGAAAGAATGTACAGAAACGGCGTAAAGCTTGATATTAACAGAATTAAGTATACGGAAGGTTCGGACCGTTACTGTATTTACGGTAATGACAAATTTCTCGGAACAGCTTATATTGACAAAGAAAAAGGAGAGCTCAGATCCGAAAAGAACTTTTTCGACTGAGAGGGTGATTATTACGATTGATTTAACAGGAACAAATGAAGTTCCTAAGCATAAAACGTCGGTTGCGGTCGGACTTTTTGATGGACTTCACTGCGGACACAGAGCAGTTATAAAACAGGCTGTTGATATTGCAGGCAGATATAACTGCGTTGAGCCGGCAGTTTTTACATTTGAAACTGATACAGTTACGTCAAAAGGCTCGGGCGGAATTGACTGTATACTTTCAAAAGAACTTAAACACGAATTTATGGAAAGACTTGGCATCAGATATATATATTCTCCTGATTTTATGAATTTTAAAAATCTTACAGCAGAGGAGTTTGTTACGCTTGTTTTGTGTGACAAGCTTTCGGCGGAATATGTTATATCCGGTGAGGATTTCCGCTTCGGGGCAGGAGCGTCAAGCGGAGTAAGTGAGCTTATACGACTATGCAAAAAACGCGGAATAGAAGTAATTATTGTTCCGCCGGTAATGCAGGACGGACTAAAAATATCCTCTACGATTATTAGAGAGCATATCAGGAGCGGCGAAATTAAAGCTGCCAACAGACTGCTGGGATACCAATTCCAATTTAAACTACCCGTAACTTACGGAAACCGTATTGGCAGAACTATAAATTTCCCGACAATAAATCAGTATCTGCCAAAAAGACAGCTTGTTCCGAAATACGGCGTTTATGCATCAAGAGTTAAATATAACGGAAGATTTTATTCAGCAATAACCAATATTGGTATTAAGCCTACGGTTGGAAGCAATAATATGCCGCTTGCAGAAACTCATATAATGAATTTTAACGATAACCTTTACGGTGAAACTGTTACAATTCTTTTAATTGATTTCATACGTCCAGAACGTAAATTCGGAAGCATTGAAGAGTTATCCGAACAAATTAAGCTTGATATTCAGGCCGCAAATAAAATTCTGCGAAAGGAATGAAATATATTTGAAAACAGAAAATGTAAGAACTAGATTTGCACCCAGTCCAACGGGTTATATGCACATCGGAAATCTAAGAACAGCGCTTTTTACTTATCTTATAGCTAAAAAATACAATGGCAAATTTATTCTTCGTATTGAGGATACCGATCAGGGAAGATACGTCGAGGGAGCAACAGAGGTTATTTACGATACGCTAAGGAAGTGCGGTCTTAACTGGGACGAGGGACCGGACATAGGCGGACCTGTTGGACCTTACGTTCAATCCGAAAGAATGAGCATATTCAAGGAATATGCTGAAAAGCTTGTCGAAAGCGGACACGCTTATTATTGCTTCTGCACCAAAGAGCGTATGGAAGAGCTTCACAAGGAACAGGCGGAAAAAGGTATTTCCCCAACCTATGACAGGCATTGCCGTAACCTTTCAAAGGAGGAAACGGATAAGCTTCTTGCTGCTGGAACTCCATATGTAATAAGACAGAAAATTCCTCTTGAAGGCGTTACCACCTTTCATGATGAGCTGTATGGTGATATTACCGTTGAAAATAAGGAGCTTGACGATCAAATTCTTATCAAGGCTGACGGTATGCCTACCTATAACTTTGCCAACGTTGTTGACGACCATCTTATGGGGATAACTCACGTTGTCAGAGGAAACGAATATCTGTCATCAGCACCAAAATACAACCTGCTTTACGAGGCTTTTGGCTGGGAGGTTCCATGCTATATTCATGTTGAGCATATCATGAGAGATGCACAGCATAAGCTTTCAAAGCGTTACGGCGACGCATATTTCGGAGATTTTGTTGAAAAGGGCTTTACGATACCCGCTATTCTTAATTATATAGCTCTTCTAGGCTGGGCGCCTAAGGGTGAGAATGAAATTTATTCTCTTGATGAGCTTGTACAAGAGTTTGATATAAGTGGTCTTTCAAAATCACCTGCAATTTTTGACCCTGTGAAAATGACTGCTATAAATGCTGAGTATATCAGGCGCATGACGCATGATGAGTTTAAAGCACAGGCTATGCCATATATAAAGCAAACTGTCAAACGTGACGATATTGACTTTGATATACTTGTGAGAACCCTACAGCCCAGAACAGAACTGTTCACAGATATTCCCCAAAAGGTTGACTTCATAGATGCTATACCCGAATACAGCGATGAGCTTTATTTTAATAAAAAAATGAAAACCACTCCGGGAACCTCGCTGGAGGCATTGAAAATTGTTCTTCCTGTTCTTGAAAGTGTTGATGACTGGAAAGAAGAAAAAATACACGAGGCTCTTTTTGCCGAAATAGAAAAGCGCGGTGTTAAGAACGGCTGGATGCTATGGCCAATAAGAGTTGCTCTTTCTGGCAAGGAGCTTACTCCGGGCGGAGGAATTGAGCTTGCTGCAATAATAGGCAAAAACGAAACTATTGCAAGAATTAAGGCGGCTATTACAAAACTATCCTAAAATTATCACAGCATTTTCACAATTTACTGTTAATATTAATAAGGTGTGCTTTAAGCATTTTATATCGAGAGGAATGGTACAACAATGATAGAGGTAAAAAACCTTACCAAACAGTACGGCGTTAAAAAAGCAATCGATAATATATCGTTTACTGTTCAAGACGGCGAAATCCTCGGCTTTCTTGGTCCGAACGGAGCAGGGAAATCAACGACAATGAATATTCTGACAGGATATATTTCATCTACGGAAGGAAAGGCTCTTATTAACGGTATTGATATTCTTGACGAACCGATAAAGGCAAAAAAGAATATCGGCTATCTGCCGGAGCAACCCCCACTTTATCTTGATATGACTGTAAAGGAATATCTCAATTTTATCTATGACATAAAGAAATGCAAGCTTCCTAGAAAGGCTCACATTGAAGATGTTTGCAGGCTTGTAAAAATTACTGATGTGTATAATCGTATTTTAAGAAATCTTTCAAAGGGCTACAAGCAGCGTGTTGGTCTTGCACAGGCGCTTATTGACAATCCTCAGATACTTATTCTGGACGAGCCTACAGTAGGACTTGACCCTAAGCAGATTATTGAAATCCGTACACTTATAAAAAAGCTCGGCAAAAAGCATACCGTTATTCTTTCGTCACATATTCTTTCGGAAATACAGGCTGTATGCGACAGGGTTATTATAATCAACAAGGGCGTAATTGCAGCTGATGATACAACAGAAAATCTTACCAGCAAAATTACAACCGACCATAAGCTGATTGCAAGAATTGATGCTCCGAAAGAGGAAGCCTTAAAGCTGATAAAGACAATGCCAGGTGTTATATCAGTTGTTGCCGATATGGAGCGTGAAAAAGGCGTTTATGACTATGAAATTGAAACAAAAGAGGGAACAGATTTACGACGTGAACTGTTTAAGCGTATTGTTTCAAGGAACTGGGTTCTTCTTGGGCTTAAAACAAATGAAATGACTCTTGAAGATATCTTTCTTAAAATCACAATGGGCGACAGTGTTGTTATTCCTAAAGAGGACAACAGCAAAACTGAAGCCGTACAGGCAGACAGTAATAACGAAATTAATGCTTCCGATAATGCGGCAGACGAAACTCAAAATCCGGAAGCCGACAGTACGGAAGAAAATACAGATGGGGGTGAAGAATAATGGGTGCAATATTCAGAAAGGAAATGAGAACCTATTTTACATCTCCGGTTGCATACATTTTTCTTGCGGCATTTTATTTACTTACTGGCTTTTTCTTTGTAAACACAAATATTTACGGAGCAACTACCGATATGACTGCTGTTTTTACAGGCGTATTCGGAGTAATGATGTTTTTCCTTCCCTTGCTTACAATGAGATTGTTTACTGAAGAAAAAAGGCTGAAAACCGAACAGTGTCTGCTGACCGCTCCGGTTAGCCTGATTGAAATAGTTTTTGGAAAATTTCTTGCGGCAACAGTGGTTTTCCTGCTTGGCATGGCTATTTATGTTTTGTATATAATAGTTCTTGTCGGACTTGCAGGCTCCGTTGCTATGGCAACAATTATCAGCACGCTTGTTGCTCTTCTTCTGCTTGGCGCAAGCTTTATTTCAATCGGTTTATTCTTCTCATCACTTACTGAAAATCAGATTGTTGCTGTAATAATCAGCCTTTGCATGAACGTAGTTCTATATATGATTGACGTGTTAGCGTCAAAGGTTTCGTTCGTTCCTATCCAGAAAGCTATGATTTCTCTTGGCTTTTACAACAGATATTCTGAATTCACTTCGGGAATTCTCAATGTTACAAGCATAGTTTTCTTTTTAAGCGTAATAGCCGTTTTCAATTTTCTCACAGTAAGAGTGCTTGAAAAGCGCCGCTGGAGCTGAAATAAGGAGAAAGAATGAAATGGAAAAAGTAAAAATGAATACGAAAAAATTAAAATACGGTACTGTTTCTGTTGTAATAACAGTAATCGTTGTTGCAGCGATTGTTCTTGCCAATGTAATTCTAAGCGTTGTAGCCGGAAGAATAAATATGAAAATAGATTTGACGGAAAACAATGTGTTCAATATTTCACAGGAATCAATTGATTATCTCAGCACTCTTAACGAGCCTGTTGAAATTGTAACAATGGCTGATGAAACAACGTTTTCAACCTCTACGTATGTTTATTACAAGCAGGCATATGAGGTGCTAAAAAAATATGCAGTATGCTCCGACAAGGTTACAGTGAATTTTGTTGACATGACAAAAAACCCTACTTATGTTAATAAATACAGCCAGATTTATAAAGGTACCATTGATCAGTACAGCATTGTTGTTTCATGCGGTCAAAGAATAAAGGTGCTGTCAATAAACGATTTGTACAATACGGAAATTGATTATAATACTTTTACAAACCGTATAGTTTCATCAAAGGCCGAACAGGTTATCACCTCCGCAATAATGTATGTAACAGATCCTGATCCAATGAAAGCAGTTATATTCAGCTCGGCAGCAGCCGGCGAAAGCAACGACAATATCTCTTCAATGCTTGAGGATAACGGCTTTGAAACTGTTTCAATTGACCCTATAACAGAGGAAATTCCGGAGGATACAGATTTAATTGTTATCAATGCTCCGACAAACGATTATCCGTCAGAGCTTATTGACAAGCTTTATAAATTTCTTGAAAACGACGGTAAATACGGCAAAAATCTTATCTATACCGCTGATTTCAATCAGAAGTCAACACCAAATATCGATGCGTTCCTTTCCGAATGGGGACTTCAGGTTGGTGCCGGTATGGTTGCTGAATCCGATGGAAACAACGTTGTGTTTAACAGTCCTTATGCAATTGCATCATATATTCCCGACACTCTTTCAGACACGTATGCAAACAATATTGCTCAGAAAACACTTCCTGTAATTTCATACTACTCAAGACCTGTAAATATTCTTTTTGAAACATCTGGTATCATAAAAACCACCCCTTTAATTACAACAAATGATACTACCTATGTTATTACCAATGAAATGCAGGAGGCTTATCAAAAGGGAGAGGACGTTAACCCTATTTATGCTGCACAGAATACAATGGCAGTTTCAGCAAAAACAACTTATGACGAAAATAATAAAGAAGTTTCAAGCCATGTGCTTGTTGTAGGTTCTTCATATTTCTTCGGAGCAGATTTGACTCAGCAGTCATACTGCAACAACGGGGATTTGTTTGTTTCTGCAGTAAATTACATGACCGGAAAAACTGACGGAATTACAATCGTTGCAAAGGACCTTTCATCAAAAACATTTACAGCAAGTAAGACGGCATTTAATGTTTGCTTTATTATATTTGTTCTTGTTATTCCTATAGTTGTTCTTGTATTTGGAGTAATTATATGGGTTGTAAGGAGACATAAATAATGAGTTCAGCAATTAAAAAAATTATAGCAGGATCAGCAGTAATTTTACTGCTGGTCGGTGCATTGATTGTTTTATTGGTTACAGCTCCGAAGGACAGCAATGATACTACTGCGGAAGAAAGCACTTCAACAACAAGCGAGCTGTCTTCCCTTTTATATGACAAAAATCCACATGATATTAAAACACTGACTATTGAAAACCAATATGGCACATATAAAATTGAAAAGCTGTCCGACTCTCTGTATGCTATTATTGATTACCTGCTTATTCCGCTTGATACAAATGTTATTGAGTCAATGCTTACAAGTGCAGCTTCGGTAACGGTACAGCAGACTGTTAATGAAAATGCGGACGATCTTTCAATTTACGGACTTTCAGAGCCAAGAGCAACTATAACCGCAAAGTTCGATGACAGCAGCAAAACAGTTAAGGTTCTGCTCATCGGAAATGATACTCCCAAAGCAGGCACTACTTATTTTTGCTTTAAGGGAGAAAATAAGGTATATACAATTAATACATCTGATATCTCAAATTATCTTGAGGACAAAACTATCTGCATTCAAAAAACTGTTTTTTCAGAAAAAAAATCCAATGATGATAATGATACCACAAACTATAAAAAAATTAAAACGATGCTTATAAAACGTGACGACCTTGACTACGATATGGAAATAAAATATGACGAAAGAACTAATGACGAAAAGGTCGCTACTGGAAATTTTTCTTCGTATAGACTTACTAAGCCGGTCGTGCTTGACCTTGATGCAGATAAGTGCTACGATGTTATTGAGGATGTGTTCGGACTGAAAGCTTCACAGGTTGCTGCTGTACTGCCAACAGATGAACAGCTTGAAGAATATGGTCTTGCAGACCCTTTTGCTGAAATAATGATGGATACTGCAAGCGGACAGTTCTTTATGAAAGTCGGAAACAAATATATAGATGCTGAAGGTAACCAGACAGGTTATTACTGCTATGTTGAAGGCTTTGATGTTGTATATGTATTTAATACAGAAAGCCTTCCATGGGTAACGGTTAAGCCTAAGGATATAACAACTTCACTTATTACCACAAACTATATATACACGGTTTCTGCAATTGATATAAAAACCACTGACAGTGAAACACATTTTACTATGACAGGCGATTCAAAAGATAACTATGCCGTTAAGCTTGACGGAAAAGATATGTCCGCTGATGAGTTTAAAACGTTCTATCAATTTATTCTCAAAGCTCCGGCAGATGAAATTTATCTTGAAGATACAAATGCTGAGCCATCATTAACAGTAACAATAACGCATAAGTCTGGAACTGATGTAATTGAATTTATACCCGCCGGCGACAGAAAGAGTATTGTTAAACTGAACGGGGTTACAAGCTTTAAGTGCCCGACAGCATATGTTGAAAGGCTTGCTTCAAATCTTGAATGCGTAAAGAATGGCGAAAATATTATTTCAACATGGTAAAAGCACCTTTCCATTTATGACAGCATCTGACATGAAAAAGTGATATAATAATTACTGCTGCGCAGGAATATAAACTATGCAGCAGTAATCTTTTTCTGTATAAATTTATATATTCCAAGCCAAAATCTCAAAAATTATTTTGCATTTTATACAATAAAATATATTGCTTTGTTTAATATGTACTTGCATTTTATATATGGCTTGTGATATAATATAAATAGTACAGATAGAGGCATATTTTACATAAGGGAGGAAACTAAATGAGTGAAAATATGGCAGCAGAAATAAAAAAAGGTAAAAAATCAGACTTTTTTACCTATAAAGGTTATCCTTTGGTAAGAAACAAGGATACAATATACTATGGAAATATGTCTGACAAATATGTTATTATGATGCAGATTCTTGAAAAAACTAAGGTTGGTTCGCTTGATGTTGCAAGCAGAATAAAGATATATCAGATGGCAACCGATGAAAAGCTTAACCCTGTTGAAGCAATAGTTAAGCAAAGTGAAAAAAATAGTCTTTATGAAGCACTGGATATTGCATATGTCTGGCTTTCAAGAACAACGGCTGAATAATTACACGTTAATAATGTTTTAAGGGTACCGTCCGCTTGTGATTCGGTACCCTTAATTAATATCCGCCGAATAAAAAATTTTGTAAATACGTGACAAATTAAATAAAATGTGGTATAATATATTGTAATATTATTGAAAGGCAGTCGGCTATGAGCAAAACAGTTATTGTTACCGGTGCTTCACGTGGTATAGGCAGGGCTATTGCACTTGCTTATGCAAATGATGGTTATAATGTTGTTATAAATTATTTGAACTCCAAAAGCAAAGCATTTGAAATTAAGAAAATGATTGAAGCCGACGGCGGTTCTGCCGAAGCTATAAAAGCTGATGTATCATGCAGAAGCGAAGCTGAAAGCCTTATATCTTCTGCTGTTCAGAAATATGGCAAGATAGATGTTCTTGTAAATAATGCAGGAATAGCTGAACAGGCTTTGTTCACCGACATTACAGAGCAGATGTGGGACAGGATTTTCAATGTTAATGTAAAGGGAACGTTTAACTGTATACAGGCTGTTCTTCCGGGTATGATACACAGAAAATCGGGCAAAATTATTAATATTTCCTCCGTTTGGGGAATAACGGGTGCTTCCTGCGAGGTTCATTATTCAGCCTCAAAAGCGGCGGTAATAGGTCTGACAAAAGCGCTTGCAAAGGAAGTCGGCTTGTCGGGAATAACAGTTAACTGCATTGCTCCAGGAGTTATTGACACCGATATGAATAGCTTGCTTGACAGTGCCACAATAAATGCATTAAAGGAAGAAACTCCACTTAATCGAATTGGAACAGCTGATGATATTGCTCAAACAGCACTGTTTCTTGCGTCGGACAAGGCGGGCTTTATTACTGGTCAGATAATATCTGTAAATGGCGGTTTTTTAATATGAATGAAAACGAGCTGCTTGAAATAACTTCCGAAATCGGATACCTTATGATAAAATACGGAGCAGAAATTTTTCGCGTGGAGGACAGCATCAAGCGTATTATTTCCGCTTATGGAACAGATAAAAATATAGCTGTCGAGGTATTTGCAATTCCTGCAAGCCTTATTGTTACAATCCAGACTGACGGAGGTTTTCCTATTACACAGACAAAAAGAATTAGCTCAAGATGTACAAACCTTGATAGGGTTGACAAGCTTAACAGCCTCTCACGAAATATATGCAGAACAAAGCCGGACTTTGAAACGGTTATGAAGCATATTGAAGAAATAAAAAAAAGATCGGAGTACGGCTTTAAAACCATAGTGATAAGCTATGCGGTTGTAGGCTTTACGTTTGCGCTTTTTTTCGGCGGAGGTATAAAGGACGCTGTTATAGCTGGAATTATTGGTGCACTTATAAAGCTTGTTTCAACCTTGCTTGAAAAAATAAAGCCAAGTATATTTTTGGAAAGCGTTGTATGCTCTATACTTGCGGCTTCATTGGCTATTATTTCAATGAGAATTGGAATAACGGAAAGATTTGACAAAATAATTATAGGCTCGCTTATGACGCTTGTGCCGGGAATAACGATTACCAACTGCATGAGAGATTTTATTGCAGGGGACTTTCTTGCAGGACTTTATACAATGACGGAGGCTCTTATTATTGCCGCAGGAATGGCAGTAGGTGCAGCAACAACAATTTCGTTTCTTACAGGAGCATAGTGTGAAAAATAAGTTTTTACACAGCTATTTGCTCCTTTTCTTCAAAAATAATAGCAGAAATTTTGCTTTGCAAAAATGGAACAAGTAACAGGAAGAATGATTATTATAATGGAGATAATTACTAATATTGTTATGCCTTGTATATACAGCTTTGCGGCATCATTTGCTTTTAGCGTTCAATTTAACATAAGAAAGAAATTCATGATAAGTGCTGCTATGGGCGGAATTCTTAGTCAGTTTGTGCTTGCTTTTCTGCAGCTTAACGGAATCAGCGAAATGTCAGGTTATTTTATTTCTGCCGCTGCAATATCTGCATATTCGGAGGTATTGGCAAGAAGGCTTAAGGTTCCGGTAAATATGCACCTTGTTGTTGCGGTTATACCTCTTGTTCCCGGGGGAAAAATGTATTACTCTATGGTTACACTGATAAATGGTGATATCAACGGTTTTTTAATTCAGACAGTTGAAACCTTTGGTATAGCCGGAGCAATTGCAATGGGAATATTTGCAGTATCATCGGTTTTTATTATTATGAAAACAATAAAACAAAAGCGTATAAAAAAGCTGCCCTGCAATAAAAATACAGGGCAGTAGCGGGGAAGCCACGCTGCAAATTGATATGACAGTTTTGTTTTAATTTATAGTTTGTAACTTAGTAACAGTAAAGAGTTTATTTTATAGAAAAGACAGAATATATTACTATTAAGCGGCTTTATCGTCATACTGAACGCTAAGCGAGCTGTTATACATAGTATCCGCAAAAATTGCATATCCTTTTGTAGGATTGTTGACAAAAACATGAGTTACTGCTCCGATAAGCTTGCCATTTTGAAGAATAGGACTTCCGCTCATGCCCTGAACTATTCCGCCGGTATCTTTAAGAAGTTCTTCGTCAGTAACTTTAATAACCATGTTTTTACTTTGCTCACTGTCAGAAAGGTCTATTTTTTCAATTTCAATTTCGTATTCCTTAGGTGTAATTCCATTTATTGTTGCAAGAATAGTTGCTTTTCCTGTTGTAATTTCCTGCCTCATTCCTAGAGGAACAGCAGGAGCGTCTGACGGAACGGTATTCATTACACCGTATAATCCTGCACTGCAGTTTATATCAAGTGAGCCTACTGCAAAGCCGCTGCTGAAAGATCCTAGAAGCTCTCCGGGGCTGCCTTGCTTTCCTCTTTTAATTCCGTTGATAATAACGTCGCATACCTCTCCTGACGAAAGAGGAAGAATGTCGCCCGTATCTATATCACAGACAGGATGTCCAAGTCCTGCAAATACCCCTGTTTTAGGATTATAGAAAGTCATAGTTCCAATACCTGCCGAGCTGTCCCTTACCCACATACCTGCTCTATAGCAGTTATCTGCTGCTGATAACTCCGGAGTAATAAAAACAATCATTTCACTGCTTTCTCTTTTAAGGGTAATTTCAAGAGAATTTCCTTTGCTGCCAGAAATGATTTTTTCAACCTCCGAATTTGATGAAACGGTTTTTCCTGCTATGCTTGTTATAACATCTCCGGATTTTATTCCTGCCTGTGCCGCTGGTGAAGCAAACCCATTTTTTGTTTCAAAGCTGCTTGTTTCAACAACAATAACTCCCTGCGTAAGCATTTTTATTCCAAATGGAGTTCCGCATGGAACAAGCACAGGATTATCTACTTCGTTTATACTAACTGTTTTAATAGGTATCAATCCTGCTAGTGAAAGTCTTGCTGTTGCTGATTTCCTGATGGAGCTATCCCATGTTGATGCTGATTGGTAAACCTCTTCAACTGGTGATACTTTTATAAAGCCTGCTAGATTAAGCTCTGTTCCTGATGATACATAATAATTGTCGGGAAGCTTTATATTATAATAAACAACCAAAGCAAGTACGGACAACAGTAAAGTATTGACTGTACATGCTGCAATTTTTACAAATCTTCGCATTTCCTACTCCATTTCTGCCTGCTTGTTTTTCGTTTCCGCATTATTAATATTCTCAATAACAAAATAAATATAAGAGTTTTTATTCTGTAATTTTACACCCAAGCATTTATAAAAGATGTCGAAAATAGAAATTGCGATTAAAGCTTGTAAATTTATTATTAAGTGTGGTATAATATATTTATATCATAATTTGGATGTGATTTTTATCAGAATTTTCAGAAAAATAACAGCCGCTTTATTACTAGTAGCTGTGACTATGTGCTGTGGAGTTTTAAATATAATGGGAGGATATGCGTTAATTGTAAATAATTATGAAACAGCGGGAACCTTTCTTATTGTTTCATCAGCTATTCTTATACCCATTGCTATTCTTACAATAATATGCAAAATTTCTATAATATCTTGTTTGTTTAATATTATTGGAACAGGGTGCTATCTTTATACAATAAGTGTGCTTAATAATATTCCTAATGCTGTTATCCCAAAGGAAAGTACACAAGCCTTACTTAATAACCATCTGCCTACAATTTCTGTAACCATACTTATTTTTCTTTTGGCATTTATTAATTATATGTCGGATGAAAAAGTCAATGAGCGAAATGCAAGAAAAAAATTAAAGGCTGAAAGTGAAAACAGAGAGCTTGCAGAAAGTGAAAAAATAGTATAGTAAAATTTCATAGTATATAATGAGGTGTACTGATGAACGTTACCATAAAAGAAGTTGCAAAAGCTGCCGGAGTATCTGTTGCAACCGTGTCAAGAGTGCTTAACAATAGCGCAGTTGTATCGGAAGCAGCTGCAGAGCAGGTTAACAATGCTATTAAGGAGCTTGGCTACAGTCCGAATTTTTTGGGCAGAAACTTGAGAAAATGCACGACAAATATTATTCTTGCAATTATCCCGTCAACTGAACAGACCTTTTACAGTGAAATAATAAGAGGTATGCAGACTGCTGCGTCAGATCAGGGGTATGATGTTCTGCTAAGCACCTCAAACTGCGTTCCCAGCATTGAAATGAGCCTGCTTAATATGCTCTCAACACGTACTGTTGACGCTGCAATTCTTTTTGGAACAACGCTTGATTTAGCTTCGCTCAAGGAGCTTAATGAACGCCAGTATATAGCCCTTTGCTGTGAAAAGGTTGAAAATTCGGGGGTTCTCACTGTAACGGTTGACGATGAAGCGGGAGCTTATGATGCGGTTTCCAACATTATAAAAAAAGGGCATAAAAAAATAGCAATGATTTCAACCGCATTTAAAAGCAGTTCCGGAAATGACAGAGAAAAAGGCTATAGACGTGCTTTAAAGGATAACGGGATAAAAATTAAGGAAGAATACATTTATAAAGGGACCTATTCTTATCAGGACGGTGAAACTGCCTTTAAATATTTTATGAGTCTTGATGAACATCCGACAGCCATATTCTGTATTTCAGACCTTATTGCTGCAACTACAATCAAGCAGGCTGTTCATGACGGATACATAGTGGGAAAGGATATATCCGTCTGTGGATTTGATAATATCCTGTTCAGCAGTATGTTTGTTCCGGGGATTACAACAATTGAACAGCCTTGCTTTCAAATAGGGAAAACTGTTGTTGAAAGGCTTATTGACTGCATGAGCAAGTCAAAAAAATCAAGCGAGCATATTAAGCTAAAGCATAAGCTTATTGAACGTGAATCAGTCGGATATATAAATTAATCGTATTTTTAAAGCTGTGAAGTTATATACTTTACAGCTTTATTCATATCTTAATGCGTCAACAGGCTTCATTGAAGCTGCTTTATATGCCGGATAAACTCCGAATACTGCTCCAGTAATAATTGAAAAAATCAATACGGCTATACACATAGGTATATTCAGTACAGGCTTTATTCCAATTGCAAGGCATGAAATGACCGATATAGCTGCTCCTGCAAGAAATCCAAGTATTCCGCCTATAAAGGTTATCATAACCGATTCAATAAGAAATTCAGCCATTATGGTTTTATTTTTTGCACCAATGGATTTTTTTATACCTATTTCTCTTGTGCGCTCATTTACGGAAACAAGCATTACCGTCATAATGGATATTCCCGATACAATAAGGCTTATTCCTGCAATTGCCGCCAAAGCAGCGGAAGCTATGTTCATAATGCTGTTCATACGCTCTTTTTGTTTGAGAAGATTTTCCACGCTAACTGTATCTGCTTTATCCTCTGCTGAAATAAGACGTTTGATATATGACGCTGTTTTTTCACTGCTTTCGGCAGAGTTAAGCTTTACTGTAATTTGGTCAAAGCTGTTTTTTGAATATATATCCTGCATGACGGAGTATGGTATATACACAAAATCGGGGATAATATCTCCAAGCATATTCTGCAAAAGATTAACACCGTTCTTGACTACTCCGACAACCTCAAATTCCTCGGCTTTTCCGTTAAGAACAACGCTGATTTTTTTACCCACAATATTTGAACGCTTATATCCTGATAAAGCAACTGTTTCATCAATTACGCATACCTTACTGCCAGAAGCAATATCCCCTTTATTTATCAGCCTGCCGTGAAGCACCTGCAAATCAATCACGTTATCGGCATCCTCATTTACCCCCCATACCATGCAGGCAGATGATTTTTCCCGTACAGTGCTGCTTGTTATCATGTTCATCAGAGGCATTGCGTTTTCAACAGAATCAATTGATTTAATTGTGTCAAGGTCATCCTTGTCAAGCACGGTAATTCCGTTCACTGATGCCGACACAACAAGGCTGTCCATGCCCATTCCGGTCAGCTCGGAGTTTATCTGAGTTCTTCCGATTTCACCTATTGTTGTTACAATAACTATTGACATCACTCCTACGGCAATTCCCAGAATTGTAAGAGAAGCTCTTAGCTTGTTGCTGAAAAGACATCTTATACCTTTGATTAAACTGTCAAGCATAAAAATATCCATTCCTTTCTGCTATTTGTTCCGATCTTGAACCTGAACTGAGTTCAGCTAAGCAAAATTTCTGCTAACTTTTTTGCAGAAAAGGAACAAATAGCTGCGTGAAAAATTTATTTTCACGCTACTACTCCTTATTCTTCAATAATTACCGGCTGACCTTCCTTTATTTCGTCATCAGCTTTCAGCAGGGTATCGTCCTCCGATATGCCGGAAACAACCTCTACGCCATTGCTTAGCTCCCTGCCTGTTTCAATATCCTTGCGAACTGCCACACCGCTGTTGAAAACATAGACAAATTCACCTGAATCGTCCTGGTTTACAGCTTCATACGGAACAATATCAAGCTCGTCCGGTTCAGATGTAAGTATTTTTACGTCAGCTGTATAGCCTGCCTTTATCAGCTCATCTGTATCAGTAAGCTTTATATTTACTGCAACAACGGTTTTCTGAATCGAACCCAAATTTTGCTTTGTAGCTGTTCCTGCAATTTCATCAACTATTCCATTATAAGTTTTACCAGGGAAAGCATCGCCTGTAATTTCAGTCTTCAGTCCCTCCTTAACCTTGCTTATGTCTTTTTCGCTGATATAAACCTTTACAAAAGCGCTGTCGCTTCCAGTCTTAAAAATATCTCCTTTTGCATTTACATAATCAGCATGTTCAATTTTCTGAACCTTAGCTGTTTCAGCTGTGGGCATGCTTGCAATTATTACTTCTGGAACAGCTATAGCTGCAATCAGAAGGCATATTGTTACCGATAAAAGAATGCAATATTTTTTCATATGTGACCATCCTTTCTGAGCTTTGCGGGTTTCGTCCAAAAGAACAAAACCCACCGTTTGAAAGATTTATTTTTCAAACTTAATCTTTTCCTTTTTGTTTTTATTATTGTTGCATAATTAGTTAAAAATATTACTGCCAAAATAAAAAATCATCATATTCAGAAAACGCTTTCAGAATATGATGATAATTGAAAAAATCCCTAATTTTCGTTGTTTTTTACTATAAAAAACGCCTGCTTGACAGAGGATACTCCAACAATTTCTATGGAATAATCATCCTTGCGGATATGCTTTAAAACAGTATTGGGAATAATGCATTTTGTAAAGCCAAGACGTTCGGCTTCTCTTATTCGCTGAGAAGCGTTTGAAATGCTCCGTATTTCTCCGCCAAGGCCTATTTCGCCAAAAGCAATAAGCTTTTCGTCAATCGGCTTGTCGAGCAGACCACTGTACAGTGCAAGTGCAATTGAAAGGTCGGCCGCAGGCTCATCAAGCCTGAGTCCCCCTACAACGTTAATATATACGTCAAGCGTGCCGAAGAAAAGCCCTGCACGCTTTTCAAGCACAGCAAGTATAATAGCCATGCGGTTGAAGTCAAAGCCAGTTGTCATTCTTCTCGGAGCAGTAAAGCCGCTCTTTGTGACAAGCGCCTGAACCTCCGCAAGAATAGGACGGCTTCCCTCCATAATGCAGGCTACACAGCTTCCTGAAACACCGACAGGACGCCCCGACAAAAGCATCTGGGACGGGTTTGAAACTTCCTCAAGACCTCTGTCAGCCATCTGGAATACACCTATTTCATTTGTTGAACCAAATCGATTTTTTACGGCACGAAGGATTCGGTAGCTCAAATGACGTTCGCCTTCAAAATACAGAACAGCGTCAACAATATGCTCCATTACCTTTGGACCTGCAATAGCGCCGTCCTTGTTTACATGGCCAACAATAAATATAGGTATCTCCTCGGATTTTGCAATTTTCATAAACAGGTTTGTACATTCACGAACCTGCGTTATGCTTCCTGCGCTGGAGTTAATTTCTTCTATTGCCATTGTCTGAATAGAATCAATTATAACAATATCCGGCTTTTGTGCAATAATTGTTTCAACTGCCGACTGAGCGTCGGTTACTGTGAGCAGATAAAGGTTTGAGCTGTTTACGCCAAGACGTCCGGCGCGAAGCTTAATCTGCCTTGCACTTTCTTCTCCAGATATATACAGTATTGAGTAGCTTTCACCCATGAACTGGCATATCTGCAAAAGCAGGGTTGACTTACCTATTCCGGGTTCGCCGCCAAGCAGAACAAGAGAGCCCTTCACAAGGCCGCCTCCGAGAACTCTGTCAAGCTCCTTCATACCGGTCAAATATCGCACATCGCTGTCTGTGTCAACATTGTTAAGCTC
>Ga0116191_1000697_pt1 | contig 28878 bp, 30 predicted proteins | sample AD_UKC111_MetaG_FD_89897 | JGI IMG/M metagenome (GOLD analysis project Ga0116191, IMG submission 89897) | Active sludge microbial communities of municipal wastewater-treating anaerobic digesters from Hong Kong - AD_UKC111_MetaG | ecosystem: Engineered > Bioreactor > Anaerobic > Digestate... | reverse complement strand
TGATTCCGGCACTCCGATGTTTTTGGGAATCTTTCTGCCATAGAAAAAATATCCCAAATAAAACTGTACAACTACCATCGGCAGCATTCCTGCTACAAAAGCTGTCATATCGGCTCCCGATAGGTTCAAAGCCAAAAGCACCGAAGAATACGTAGGCAAAAATGATTCAGGAATATGTCTGAAATAGCTTGTTATAAACGTCTTTTCTTCCTTGGTAATATCATCTCCGCCGGCATTATCAACAATAGGGGCTGCTATCAAAACTGCTCCTGCAGACGGCAATAAGCCTATAATAGCAGGAGCGACCATTGCATTTACCCTCCTGCTGTTGAATAAACTGTTCAAGGCCCTTTCTGCCATCAGTATATGGCCTCTTTTTTCCAGCATCCTCTGCAAAAATGTAATCGTATAAAAAGCCAGTACAAGATATATGGTGTCTTTTCTGAAAGCGCCTATTACAATTAGTCTTAAAGCAGTAATGGGATTTATACCAAATAGTATTATTGTTGCTGCTACACCGGCTGCTAAAGATATGTATAAAGGCCTGTTGAGTTTTATTACTGTTATTATACAGGCAAAAATCAATATTAGTTTTATTATGTCCATTAATAATGCCCGTCACTTTCTTACTTATTTATTTGTATTCAGGGCAGACTGCAAAGCAGCGTGCCGGGAAACCGGTACCTCCCTTAAGGCTTGGGAAGGTGCAGAAAATAATTGCTCCCACGGGAGGTACCTTATCAAGGTTCTTCATTAATTCAATCTGGAACTTATCCTGGTACAAAATATATTTCTCTGCTTTATACGGAACCTGCTCTTCCAAAGCAGGAGGGTCTGTGTCTGAGGTCTCATGCCCTATGGCTCCTACCTTTCTTTCCTCCACCAGCCACTTGACAGCTTCAATCTTCCAACCGGGATAGTGCTGCCTGCCTTCAGAATCCCTGTTGTCCAAATCGGCGCCGCGCTTGTACCAGTCGCTGCGAAACGCAACAAATGCATTTTCAGGAATCATTCCATAAACAGCCTCCCACTCTTTTATATCCTCTATAGTCAGAGCATAGTCAGGGTTCGTCTTAACCGCTTCGGATTTATCAATTACACAGAGCGGATAAGCAAACTCATCTACCAGTATCTTTTCCTGGGTCCGCCCCTTTGGATCAAAATGAGCCGGTATATCCACATGAGTGCCGTATTGGCCGGGAAAGGTGTATTCGAATACCTTCACAGGAGTCTTGTCAAAATCAAGCAGGATTCTTGATCCTAAAGGCTGGAAGCCGAACCAGTGGGGTGTTTCAGCACTCAGCTCATAGGAAAGATCTACCCATCTGAATTTAGGGCTCTTCATTTCTTTAAGGTATTCCCACAAAATAAGATTTTTCATAATTAACCTCCTTTACCGCAACTCCGGTTTGTGCCGGAATTTCCCTGAAAATTCATAATCAAAACAGCAGTTATATATACATTTGACATATCTGCTGTATCTCCTTCATTTTATAAACAGAAAGTATTAAAAGAGGCGGCTGCTCTTGTAGAGCCAAACCCTGAGACGAACTCCGCCGAACTGGTATTTTTATCTAGAATGCAGATTGCAACTTGCAATTTTGCCATGGGTAAGGAAGCAGAAGCAGCACAGTGCAGATCGGAAATAAAGTCCTTTTTGGAAAGGGAAAACCTTTTGTATTTGCTGCCTGTCTTTTCGGCCTGTGATACAAAAATAAGGATTATGAACGGGAATTTTGCGGCTGCAAAAGCCTGGCTTGAAAATTATTTTGTAACCGAGACGCAAAGTCCGGAGCTTAATAAGATTTATCTGCATTTCACGACGGTAAGGGCATATATCCTCCTGGGGGATTTCCAAAAGACGCAAAAGCTTTGTGAAATGCTGAAGAAGGAAATGCAATTCTGCCTGTCTTAAAAAGCCTTATAAAAGAATCAGACAGAGAGAATAATTCGTACAAGCCTGGCAGCAGCTATTTACAGGAAATATATCTGGCGGCCTGAGAACAATCAAAACAGCATAAAGGCATCACCTGTGCCGCCTGCCTAAAACCTGTCAAGCTATCCAGGCAGCAGAAATACATGCTTGAGCTTTTGGCTAAGGGCTATAAAAACGCCGAAATTGTAGAAATGACAGTTCTGTCCATTAATACAATCAGATCCCATACTAAGATTGCCTATCAAAAGCTGGAAGTGAATAATGCAATGGATGCAATCCTTCGCGCCAGAGAATTAGAGCTGATTGATTAAAAAATGTGTAATTAGTACAAAATAGATGCAGAATCTTCTTTGAAAGATTCAGGGGTTAAAAAAGACCTTTTCCACAAATCTCTGCTTGCATTTGTGTTTCACCCTTAATAGTCAAAGAATATAGTTTTCCGTAACTCATTGCTGATGTATCGACCTCAATTACGGAATTTTCCAGTTGTTGTATTGGCATGGAACAATTATCTTCTTTACTTATAAGGCAAAATTCAAGGGGCTTGTCTACGGAAACCTGTTCACCGTTTATATATTTTTCAACTCCAATGCGAACTTTGTTTTTTATTCTGACAGAATAATCAAAGTATGATTTACTGTTAAATGCTAAATCCTCTCTATATAGTCTATAGCCTACGTTTTCTTGTTTTTCATCGCATACATTTACAGAGAATCGCAAAAATATCTCATCGTCATCTTCCCACCAAATCAAAATATCTGTCTTTCCAATGCTTTTTCCTATTATAGACATCTTATCTGAAGCTATTATATTTTGATTGGATACAGACAAGAGAAGCTTTGCATCCTTAATATGTTTGTAATCTTTAATTAGTAGCGGTAGTAATTCTATTTTTTGATCTACTCCTATATTTTCGATTGGTGACAGTAATTCTATCCGGTAGTTTGAAATTGAGTCCTTGTTTGCAATTCCTGTTTTAAAATCATCGGATGGACCTTTTAATTCTCTATTACAGGTGAGTTTTGTGACACCGGAAATAGTTGAGTCTATTCCTATGACTTTCCATACAGCATTTGACAATATAAATGTATGATTGTAGTTAATAAGATGTGTGTATTGATTGTTTTTCAATACGCAAGTTAAGCTTCCTGAACCCACCGATATCATAGGAGAATGTTCAATCCAAAATTTCATACCCTCTGTTGGAACTCTGCAATAGAACTCTCTTACTCTGCCATCCAAAACAATTTTAATTTTATTGTCAAAACCACCACCGTAAGCTTCTGCAACTCCATTTAAATCTATATGCAGATCTGAATTGCCTTTGTAGAAATGTTGATATTTGTTCCAACTATTGTTTTCCCAAGAATACGCAGAGATATTAATATTATTACTCTCTACACAAAACTCCCCCAACGAAAAACCTGCTCTTACTCCATTTTCTTGTTTTATACATCCTACAGTGACTTGCGGGACACCCAAGGTGTCATCTACCCATAACGTATGACTATGTCCACATAAATATAAGCAGACTCCATAGTCATTAAAAATATTTACAAGCTTTCTTTTTTCAGTAGGTTCCAGCAAGTCAAGCCCTCGATGACCAACAGCAATTGTTATTTTTTCAGTAGGCTTGACGGTTAAAAGCTCATTCAGAACATAACTACTGCCTGCCATTAGCGTTCCGGCATCATTTATGCATTTGTTTCCACTGGCATCTTCAACACTTTGTCCCGCTAAAAGTTCTGTGTTAATCAGTAAAATATTACAATCCTTTGTCACCACAGCTTTATGAGGACTGATCTTATAACAATTATCAAACATTGTATTGACAAAATCAGTACCGTAGATAAAGTTCAGTACTTTCTTGTAAAATGAAAAAGCATCAACTAATTCAGGCAAATTAACGAATCTACCTTTTTCGGTTTGATATTTGCTTTTTTCAGTAATAAGTAGTTCTTGTCTATTATTATAGTCTCGATTCAAATCATGATTTCCCGGTACGCACAAAATATTACATGTATTAGTTATTCCAACTAATTTTGTGATTCCCAAAATAAACTGTGCAACTTTTTGGGCGTTTTCGTCAGTATCATCTTGGCAACTTGCATCCCTAAAGTCACCTGAAAGGATCAAATAGTCTACAACAACTTGGTTTTGATATAAAAAATCCTTTAGTTTATCTCTTAAATAATTACTATCTGTACCATCATCATCAGGATTAAAATGCAAATCAGATAGATGTAACCATTTCATTATTTCACCTCGGCTCTACTTTTAAATAATTATATCATGAAAACAAAAAACAGTTAGATAATGTTGACATTGTATATCCCATTTCCAAGTGTGTTTTATTTTTTATACCAATCTTCCGGTACTAAGTTATTTTCATTCCACCAATCTTCAATAACAGAATTACGAAAATTCTCATCTTTTAAATTAGCATGATCTACTATAATAACTTGAAGCTTTCCCTTTAGTTCTGATGTCCTATTGGTGATAAAGTTATACAAGGTGCTAACCATATTCCAATCTGTATTTTTTTCATCCAATTCTGATGGAAAATAGACCTGTGAAGGTTGATCCAAAAATATAAAATTAGGCACCGGCCTGTTCAGAGTAATAAAATATTTATGTAACGCAAAGTAGGTTATTAAATGTATCCCGACCCAATTTGACCCACTGCCGAGCTGTTTTAAAGGAACAGGGCGATCAGCTTTATCCACAATAACTGTAACTTTGTTCATATCTAGACGATATGGGTTTTCAGAATGTTCCAAGTTCAGTTCTTTAGCCCATTCACTCATATCTACAGATATTCGTGATAATACAGATTGCTTACGATCTTCTAGTGAGTCTTTATCTAATATTTCATCAATATCACATATTCTGTCCTCAATCTTTTTAATGGCTTTTTCTTTACCTGTAGAGTCGTCATGTTGCTCTACGCTTTCCAACCATAGACTAATTCTACCAACTACTTTTGCACGTCTAGAATTTAAATCTTTTAATGCGATAGCATCCTGATTTTGAGTATAAATGCCATCAATTTCAGACTTTACTTGGATAATGTCTTGTCGTATTTTTTCCCTCTCTGATTCAAGTGAGTCAATATATTTTCTTAATTTGGGTTTTTCTCGAGTAACGTTTTGTATATTGTCATCTAGGTTTTTAATAGCGGTTCTTATCATGTCAATATTGGGCAAAGGCATTTCTAGTTTGTTGGCACATAAGGGGCAATGATCCGGTCTAAAATCAAGCTTTTCAAATAAGCCAATTGAACTCAGCCTAATTTTCTGATGCTCAACTTCATTCGCGTAGCCGCTCGTTTCTCCTGCAAATGTTTTTGCATTACTAATATCCTGATTAAGTTGTTCCAATTCATCCTCAGATTTTTTAAGCTCTGATTGTAAAAAGCTTAAACGATCCATACCAACAGTTTCAGCATTTACAGGAGTCCATTCATTCACGCTTTTTAAAACTTTATACACAGATTCGTAACTGTCATAATCTGCTTCAATATTATCGTATAAAAGGCCTACATACTTTGCTTCGGATATTAATGAAATGGCCCTTTGTAAACCTCCTCCTTGAAGCATTCTAATTTCTTCCAGTCTGCGTTTTTCAATTGCTAATTTTCTTTTTAGAATACTTCTTTCATTTTCTAAAGCTAGCGATTCCTCATTCACTATACCCAAAAAATATGGCAAAGTGTCTTTTATGGCCTGAGTTATGAAATCTTCCGATTGCTTATGAAATAAAAAAGTTTTTGCTGCTATCTCATCCTGATTTTGAAAGCAGTAGTATAATGCATGTCTAATATTAGCAGCAAGGGGATCGCGGCTTTGTCCGTCTGGCGGTATATTTAGGTTCTCAGAAATGTCTAATCTCTTAGTTAAAGCCTCCTCCAATCCAGCAACATTAGTATTGGAAACAAAATCACATTTTTCGGGAACTTCTATTTTTTCTCCAATCTCAATATAACAGAAGCCGGTAGACTGTTGACCGGGGGGCGGATTTTGGCGAGCTACAAATACTCTTTCGCTATCAAACTGCAATAGCAATCCATACCACGACACATTTTCTCTAATTACGCCATCGGCAATATCACAAGAACTTCCGCCAAGGCAATAATCAATTATGTCGCCCACAGCGGATTTTCCGGATTTTGATTTTCCTGATATTATATTGACCTTTCCTAATTGAAATGGCAAATGCCTTACTTGTCCATTTAATCCGTATAGGACTAATTCTCGTATTTGCATCATGGTCTTACCCCCAAACTAACATATACTGTTTCAACTTTTCCTGCTGCAGCAAACCATTTAGCTACATGTTCGCTTTTATTAAGACAATCTTTGATTTCGTCATTAACATATTTTGTCTTACTGAGCGGTCGAATCGTTTGAGATATTTCAAGCTCTGCAGCGTTTGTTAACAGTACAACACCACTTTGAAGCAAAAGCTCCATAGCCTCATTGGTTATCTGTACCATATCTTTTGTTCTCTCAGCAAAACCTATTAATAATTCAGGATATCGTTGTTGCCATATGATCAATTGTGTACGACTTGATATGCACTCTCTAGTTTTTTTATGAAGTATCAATGGAAGAACCAGATAAACAAGAGGAAATGGAAAAGCTCTTTTTGTCACCTCATTATATGTTTTAATGCAACTGTGCAATAGCCTACCACAAAACGCCGGATTAAGTAAATAAGCTACTTCCTTTGCTCTAAGATTCCAATTCCTCAAATAAATCACCTCAGTTCTTTAATAATTGCTCTAAACGCTCATAAAAATCAATATGCCATCCTACCCTAAGCTGATTCGCTAAGATATGATAACTGCCTCTCATTACAAATGCATCACTGCAACGATCTCTAACACGTATATCTTTTTCCTCAATTTCTCTATACAGTTTTTTGGCATTTGATACTTTAATGTCTTCCGTAACTTGATTCCCATAATCTAACAAGTCATCTTGCATTGCATAAAATGAATGTTCCCATTCATCAATGAGCCTTTTTTCATATTTGTCCAGCTCATTTGTGTATAATAATTCCTCCCTGACCCAGTTTGCTCGCTGTTGGAAAGCACGATAATAATCTCTGATTGCTATTCTCAATCTATTACTTCCTAAACAAATTAGCTTTAATTGTTCATAAAATATTTGATCATTTGGAGACAACTCTTCTAATTTGAGGTTTTCATATTCGTCCACATCAATAGGTAAATTATCGGGTGCATATTCCAATCCAACCGATACAATGTGTGAACGCACTTGACTCTGAGATATGAATATCGGTGTTTCTGAGCATAAAGCTTCTATTGTTTTCTTATACCACCAGCCTTCCAAACGTTCACATATTTTATCAATATATTGAGGAAGGCTACAATATCTAATAGCTTTTTTTATATCAGATTCAACATCGACTATATTGCTACTCTTATCAAGTATATAAATACAATCTAATAATTGCTGAATTTGCGTTTCTGGAATGCTGGTAAATGCTTTATAATAACTTTGGTGGCTTTTGTTCTGAGATTCTTCCGCAACTTTCTTTAATATATTATAAGCCAAAATAGAATTTCTTTTTTCAGATTCAGTTTTTAAATAATATGCTGCTGTGTCCCCTGGTGCTGAAGCAGTAGTTATTATCATGAATTTTGTTTTAGACAGTAAATCTGGTTGCTTTTTAATAGCATCTATCCAGACTTTTAGTGTTCTCCATATATCTGTACTTGCGTTATTTAAATCACCATAAGCCTTTACATGATGCTTGAGTTGAATCATGATTTCAGGAGTATCATCGTTTCCAAAGCTTACATCGTCAAATTTTTCAATGCTAATTTCTGATTGCTCATCATCATTATTCAATAAAAGGTACAATGCATACCTAGCCTGATAAAGATAACCTATCATTTGTTCTGATGCTTGATGGCTACCCATGATGTCACTCCCTCCACAAAAATATTCTAACCGCTCAATTTATTAGTAACATCAAGCTGTTCTATTCTGTCTTGTTTTTATTATATCGACCATCTTTGGGCTTCACCGCATCGTTGGGTATCGCCCAAGTAACCCCAAACCGAATAGCGCCCGGTATTTTTCTCTGTGCGCAAAGCACCTGTACCCGGCGTGGAGTGATTGCCCATTTTTCCGCTGCTTCTTTCGCTGTCATATAGTCCATTAAAACTATCCTTTGCCAATTAAATATTGTATATATTATATATCGTCACAGCGAACAAAGCAATTAAATCCGTATAAATTATGGAAATATTCACAGTATTATGGTGAAACGGATTGAAATATAGCAGAAATTCTGTCCAAAAGAGAAATGCCGCCAGCTTTGTGGCGGCTTCTCCTGCCATTTTTATTCACCCGGCAGTTCCTGCCCCATTTCCGTATTCCCCTTAAAGGTAATCCAGATACGATCTGCCGATAGTACCTCTACCTTATCAATCACAGCCTTAACCACATCCTCCCGATATTCTTTCAGGCTGAGATCGGTGGTTTCCATCATGTAAAGCAGCTCGTGGATTCGTGCCTGTGTATTTTGAGCGAGCATGGTTTGTTCTTGGTGTTCTCCAAGCTGCCCCTGCAACCCTTTTATCTCCGCAGCGATTTCTTCAAACTTGGCATCGAAATAATCCGCACCGGCACTGGATTTGGAGCTGAGTCCCACTAAATCCATCATCACGCTTTGCAGCTCGGCGATGCGGTTTTGGACAGCCGCTTCATTGAAGCTGTCATCATCCTGTGAACCAATGGCCAGCTGCAGGCCTGCCTTGAGGGTTTCGATAACATCGGCTTTATCCTCATCCAGCCGGTTCAGGGCGGTGATAATGGCTTGGTGTAGGCGACTTTCCTCTATGGTAGGCGATTCCTTGCAGTATTTCGTGCCGTATTCCAAGCGGTTGATGCAACGCCAGACCACCTTTTTCTTACCATTTCTCGCCCAAGTAACCCTGCGGTACTGAGTGCCGCATTCAACGCAGCAGAGAAGCTCGGTCAGGGCGTATTTGCTGCTGTATTTTCCTTTCTCGGTTTTCACAGCTTTTCTGGCCACCTTTCGCTTACCGGCTCTCCGTGCGATTTCCTCCTGCACAAGGTTGAATAAATCCCTTGAAATAATCGGCTCATGATTTCCGGTTACATAATACTGCGGGATTTCACCATTGTTTTTACGGGTTTCCTTGGTTAGGCAGTCCACCACATAGGTTTTCTGCAGTAGGGCATCCCCGATGTAGCGCTCGTTTCGAAGCATATACTGGATCACTCCCGGCGACCATTCCTCCTTGCTGGTGGGCGTGAGGATTTTATCAGCCTCCAGAGATTTCTTTATCTTTCCGATGCTTGCACCTGAGTAATAGCTTCGGAAAATCCGTTTGACGATTTCCGCTTCCTCCGGCACAATCTTTGGCTGACCGTCCTCGCCTTTTTCGTAACCTAAAATGCGGGAATATTGAAATGGCACCTTTCCGCTTTTAAAGCTCTGGCGTTTGCCCCATGTGACGTTGCGGCTGATGGATTCGCTTTCTGCCTGCGCAAAGCCGCTGAGGAAGCACAGTGCCATTTCGCTGGCCATCTCCATCGTGTTGATGCCCTCTTTTTCAAAGATGATGGGGATGCCCTTTGCCTTGAGCTTCCGGATATACCCAATGGCATCCAGCGTGTTTCTTGAAAAACGGGAGACGGACTTGGTCAGCACCATGTCGATTTTGCCCTTTTCGCACAGTGCCATGAGCTTGAGAAACTCAGTGCGCTTCTTGGCACTGGTTCCGGTGATGCCCTCATCGGCAAAGATACCGGCAAGCTCCCAATCCTTGTTTTTGCTGATTTTCTCTGTATAATAAGCAATCTGCGCAGCGTAGCTGGATTGCTGTTCTTCCTGTTCGGTGCTGACCCGACAGTAGGCCGCCACACGCAGCTTTCTCTTTCTGGCGTTTGGTTTGGTTAAAAGAATATTGGCGGGGATTACATCAACCCTTTTCTGTACGGGTGTTATGGTTTGTGCTTGCATGGCGGTTACTCCTTTCCTGCTTGATTTTGAATCAGCTTTCCGTTGATCATTCGCAGCCCCAGGCTGCCGTCCGAATCAATGACCACCTGTTTGACGGTGTCCTCAAACATCCGTACCGAAAAAGCATCCAGCGGCGGCTGTTGCTCAAATATCGCCAGCAACCGGCGGGTTAAGTATTCCGGCTCCCTGTCAGGGCAGGCCTCATATTTTGCGGCGGCACAGCCGAATATCAGCAACTTGATGTAGTCGCTGTCCACCTCGCTTTTTTCAAGCTCCCGGTTGATTTGGTTTTCTGTCCGGGCAACATCGAGGGAATAGTTCTCCCTATGCGGTAAAGGAAGCTCCAGCAGGCTCGGCTCACTGATGATGATATTCAAGATTGCGGTTACGCTCTCCAGCAGGGCTTGGTCAGTGATGCGCTTGGGTGTGATGCGCCCCTCAGCGGAGCAGCACCACGCTTCATACTTCTTGCTTCTGCCATCCCTTGTGTACTTGGCTCCACAAACCCCACAAATCGCCTTACTGCGGATGCTGTCCAGTTCCTTGGATAAAGGCTCCCCTTGGCTTTTCTGCCCGATTAGGGCGGCTACAGCCCCGAACGTGTCGGCAGGGATAATCTGCGGGAAATCATCACTGCCGCAGTAACGTGAATTCTCCAGCATACGCTTGACCCTGTGCTTATTCCAGTCGGTGCGATTCTCCATATAGGGGATGCCTTTGGCTGTGAGGCTTTCGGCAATCCGGCGATAGGATTTCCCGGCTTGGTAATCCTCAAAAACTTGCCGTACCACAGTGGCTTCCGCTTCATGAATGCACAGCGTACCGTTTTGAATGTGATAGCCGAAAGGAAGGTATCGGTTTTTATTCATCGTCCGAACACCTCCTTGGGCAGCTGCTCGGTAAAGGCAAGACCACCGATCAGGCAGAATTTGAGTTTATCCTGCTCGGTGACAACGATCTGATTGACAATGCTGTGAAACAGGGCTTCATCAAAAGCAGTCAGGTACGGCGATCCCTGTTCCATCAGCTCAATCAATAGCTTGCAGTCGGAAATCATCTCATCGTCCGCATCGCTTTCCAGCAGTCTGCGGCGGTTTCGCTTGAGCAAATCGAGCTGCTGGTTGATTTCATTGTTTTTCTGCATAAAAACAGCAGAGTCCATGTAACCTTTCGTCCTGAGACGATTCAGTACCAGACTCTGCTTGGTGAGTTCCGCTATTTCCTTATTGATGCTTCCGACTTTTACATCGCTCATGGTGATTTTGGATTTGAGATCCATCAGCTCGTTTAAAGCGGAGGAGAGAATATAGCGGCTGTTCTGTTTTAACTTGTTGTACATTCGGATGAACGCCTGCATGATGGCATCTTCCCGGATTTGACGGATTTCGCAAAGCTCCTTGCTGCGGAAGTGCCTGTGGCATACCCAATAGGTTTTTCCATTGGTCACCCTGCGGGAGAAATTCGTACCGCATTTGCCACATCGAATTTTCTGTGAGAAAGTGTATTGCCTGCCACGCCCCTTGTTTGGATAAAGGGAGTTACGGGCTTTCATCAGCCGCTGTGCCTGCTCAAACTCCGACCGGCTGATAATCGGTTCATGGGAACCGGTGATGTAATAGCGGTCACGCTCGCCCTTGTTGCGCTTGGTTTGAAAGGGCATGGTGTCGGTGGTGTAGGATTTCTGCAGCAGGGCATCACCGATGTAACGCTCGCTTTTGAGAATATAGCTGACAGCGGTATACAGCCATTTTACCTCTCCATTTTTGCAGGGGATGCCATCTGCGTTCAGCTCACTGGCTATCTGCTCCATGCTCTTGCCGGATAGGTAGCTTCCGAATATTCTTCGCACCATCGGTGCTTCCTTGGGATTTGGAATCAGTATGTTGTTTATAAGATCGTATCCGTAGGGTGGGCAGCAACAAGTGAAATTTCCGTTTTGCATCCTACGAGCGTAGCTCCAGCGCATATTGTTAGAGATGGAGGTGGATTCCTCTTGGGCGATGGAGCTGAAGGCTCCAATCATCATCTCATCGTGCATATCCGCTGTCTTGATACCATCTTCCTCAAATTCCACCTCTACACCGAGGGCTTTCAGCTCTCGGACGGTGGAGAGGCAGTCATGAATGTTCCTCGCAAACCGGGAAACGGATTTCACAAGGATGCGGTCGATTTTGCCCTTTCTGCAGTCGGAAAGCATCCGCTGGAATTCCTCCCGCTTGTCCGACCGGGTTCCGGTAATGCCCTCATCGGCATAGATGTCCACCAGCTCCCATTCGTCATTTTCGGCAATCAGGGAAGTGTAATGCTCCATCTGCACGGAAAAGGAATTTAGCTGATCGGCGGAGTCACTGCTGACTCTGGCGTAGGCGCAGACACGCAGCTTGGGCGGTGAATATCGGTAAATGGAATTTACCGGTTCGATAACCTGTACCTGTGGCATGGCGGCACCTCCTTTGGTTTTCGTATTTTCATGTGTGACAGCTCCTTTCGTGTAAGTTCAATACCCCTTGGGTATTAGCACATACACTACCACAGAGATGCAGGGAAAGCTATCACATAATCCACTAAATAATCCGGAGCCTCGGCTTGTACTTTTCGACCACGAATTGGTCTGCAATCTGAAATTCTTCCTGAGTAATTTTGCCCTGCTCCAGAAGATAGGTGAGGAAGTTGTGCGCCATTAAATAACGGACTTCGTTTACTGGTTCTGTTTTCGTCATAGCATTTCCTCCTATCGCAATTGAAACGGCGGCCTCATAAAATCAGACAGCTTGATTTCTCCCTCCATCGGGGAGTAAATGCTGATACCGCAGCCGCTAATTGTTTGAATAAATGCTATTGTCTTTTTCATATCCCGCCCGATTCGGCTCACCGAATCCACCAACAGAATCTGAAAGCTCCCGGCTTTTGCTGATTCCAGAACAGCCTGCAGGCCGGAGCGGTCAAAGTTTAGACCACTGCCTAAATCCTGCGAAGAGCCGACAACGGTAAAGCCCATCTGTGCGGCATAGGTTTCTAATCTTTCGTATTGTCCTTTCAAAGCGCCATGTACATCCTCCGGCGCATCGATGCGGCAGTAAATCCAAGCGGATTTCTTGTCCATAAAAAATACCTCCTTTTACAAGCTCAGGCTCATTTGCGGTTCCGGCAGCAGGGCATCCAGACCGAAGCTTACGGCTAAGGCTTCATTGACCTGCTGCATCTGTGGTTCGCTCAAATGGCCTATGTACTCACGCAAGCGGGAACGGTCAATGGTTCGCACCTGCTCCAAAAGCACAAGGGAATTCTGCCGCAGCCCATACTGCTGGCTGCACAGTTGGATATGGGTGGGCAGGTGGTTTTTTTCGGTGCGGCTGGTGATAGCGGCCACGATAACGGTGGGACTGTAGCGGTTTCCAATATCATTTTGGATAATCAGTACCGGTCGGATGCCGCCCTGCTCACAGCCAACCACAGGGGTTAAATCGGCGTAGAATATATCGCCTTTGTAAATACGCATTTCGCATTCCTCCTTTGCGTGAAATTGGTTGTTATACCACAAGGATAAGGACAGCCGCCGAATTTGACCGGGTATACCCACAGGTCGGCTGTCCCCATAGTTTCTGGTATAACAAAACTCTTGTTCTTCGTTTTCTGCTGCTTCTATTCGACACTACTCCCCGAAGCAGAACACCACAGGCAGATTGCCTGCGGCATAAGGACGATTTCGTCCTTTGGGCAGTCAGCTTAAACCAGCCTTGGTTATTGGCTGTCATGGGACTCTCACCCCCACCGGGTTCTCCGGCGACCGCACCCATTGCGATGTCTGTGGCTATGCGGAAGTATCATTGTAGGCTGTTCAGGTCATGGCGGGGCAATCTACCACAGATTGCTTTATGGACGGACATTTTTCGCTCGGCATCTTTGATGCTATCGTGTTTACGGATAGTTCTGATCTATCCGCAGATGGTCTTGGCGTGTCCTCCAAAGCCGCTTTCCCCTCATCGGAGCTGAACAGCTAATGTATCTAAGCTACTGGATATGACCAAATGACTTCGGTGTTTTTCAAGGAACATAAGAGAGATAAAAAATCCCCCTCACTTCTATAAAGGAAAAAGTGAGGGGAGCTATGCGCTAAAAAATTAAATTTCCATCAAGTTTTTTAGCTTAGACAGAATTTTTGAGAGCCTGCGGCTGACCGTAGATTGGTTTACTCCAATACTTCTGGCAACTTGTGACTTGCTTTTCTCATTGAAAAATATTTCATCAATGAGCAAGCGTTCATCCTCCGACAAAGATTGAAGAGCGCTCCACAGAGCCTCCAGCTTTTCCTGATGAATGAGCTTGTCCACGATGTCCGGCTGAACACGGACTATGAGGTAATCAATATTGACACCGTCCTCCCTGAAGCGTTCCAGCGACAACTCGTTCTGGCGGATAAGCTTACTCTGATAACGCTCCGCTTCCCGCTCTTTATGATAGGCACGGTAGACGGCCTCGCTAACCTCTACACGCTGCCGTTTTACTACGATTGTATATTTTTTGTTCTCTGACATATGCTTGTCCTCCAAATTTTCAAAATGTGATTGAAAACGAAGGACAAGAGGCGGTGACCGGCACCGAGGCGTTATGCGGTGGAAAACAAAAAGAGCATACCCACAGACAAAAAAGTCCGTTTGTACGCTCTTATACATTAATTCATGTTTTATCTGTTCTGTTGGTTCGTATTGATAGGCATACTTCTCCGTTGAGAAATATAGGCTTTTTTTAACGAATCACCTATGTAAATATGGGTTATGTAGATAACCTAATGTCGCTGCAGCAGATGCGCAGCGGTGCGGTATGCATTGACCAACACATGAAAAACCCCCCCAAACTTCACGGGTTTGGAGGGTTGCTTTAGAAGATCCGGGCATAGAGAAAGACCCGCCAAAGCGCCGTTTTTTTTATTCGGCGGGTGATACTTGCTATTTATGCTGATTTAAAATTAATAGATTTTAAATCATAGGGATTTAATAGTGAGTTCCTATAATACACAAAGATACACAGAAATATATGTTTGGAGCTATCGCCCAACCCCTAATGTTCATCTAATAAATGTACCAAACCCAAAATAAAGAAATACAATTATTCCGATCAAAATTCGATACCAACCAAATACCTTAAAGTCATGTTTTTTGATATAACTCATCAAAAATTTGATTACAAGTACTGACACTAAAAATGCTACCGTCATGCCAAGCCCCAGCGTTAGGGTTTCTATACCTGTAAAAGCAAACCCAAATTTTAATATTTTCAGTGCACTTAGCCCAAACATCACAGGTACAGCAAGGAAAAAAGTAAATTCTGCTGCTGCAACTCTTGACACACCAATTAGTAATGCACCGACAATGGTTGCACCGGATCGTGATGTGCCGGGGATAATGGATAGCACCTGAAACAATCCAATTATCAAGGCAGTTTTATAGGTAATATCGGATAAGTGGCGTATGCTTGGCACGCGTTTTTTATTCCATACTTCAATTACAATAAATGCAATACCATATAAAATTAAGGTTGAGGCAATCACAACCGGGGTATGGAAATGTGCTTCAATATAGTCATCAAAGAGGAGGGTTACAATAGCCCCTGGAATACAGGCGACGACCACCTTAAACCAGAGCGAAAAAGTGTCCTTTTTTACAATCGGCTGAGTTTTATCTTTGAACTGGAATGGAAACATCTCGTTCCAAAACCTTACTACAACCGCTAAAATCGCTCCAAGCTGTATCACTACAAAGAACATTTCCTTAAACGCTTCACTCATATTTAGAGTAATTAATTCGTCGACAAGCAACATATGTCCGGTACTGCTGATTGGTAACCATTCTGTGATTCCTTCCACGATACCAAGGAAAATGACCTTGAGAATTTCTATAAAATTTAGTTCCATTATTTTAAATCCTCCCCTTTGAAATATCTAAATGTTGCAAGCAGTCCAACTACACTTATTGCAAAGATGATTGCAATTGATAAAGGAATTGGATATCCAATACTTTCCAACCTTCCGTCCATTAAAAAATAGGTTGCTGTCCATGGAAACAATGCTCCCATATCTTGATTGGAAAGTGCTGCGCTACTCATAACAACCACTGCCGAAGCAATCATCGGCACCACCAGACCTTTTGTTTTTTGGGCAATAAAAGCAAAAGGGGATAGGGTGAAAAACATGAGTATATTTCCAAGGAGAAACTTTAAAAGCCAGAGCCCTGCAACGTTAAGACTGAAACTGTGCATACCAAATATAACATGATAGACTGAGAACAAAGCAAGAATACCTGCCCATGTAACAACCGTCAATAGCATAATCCAGAGAAATAGGACAAGAAATTTTCCTACAATAAAAGCTGTTCGTGAAACAGGTATTGGCAACAGCGTTTTCAACGTGTTTTCACTATACTCACGACTGAATAAATAGGCAGTTACTGTCACATAAACTATAAAGTTAATGAGCAGCATCGCATAAACCAGACTGTTATCGTAGATGTCAGCCAAGGTGAAAATTTTATTAGGATCTTCAAAATGCATCTGCAATGCTCCGGCCAGCATCATGCATGGTGTAGCCAAGACACCTAAAACACTTAAAAGCACCATCTTTGAATGCTTCAGCTTTAATAATTCACAAGTAATCAGATTAAGCAATACCACTACCTCCAATCAGTTTCGAAAAATAATCCTCTAAGTTTTCTTTGCTTTGACCAATCTTTGTTACAAGCAAACCGTTTTCCACAAATGTACGATTAATTTCTCCAAGGTTATAAGTGCAGTCAAAGATTTTGATTGTACTGCCATGTACCGAACAATCTGTAATCTGATATTTACTTTCTAATAAATTTAAAGCAACAGTTATATCAGATAACTCAAATTCAATATATCTGCGTTTTCGTTTGTGTAGTTCAGCCATATTCACTTCCTCAATCAAGCGCCCTTCGTGCATCACACCTATGAAATCTGCAATTTGCTCAATTTCACTTAAAACGTGGCTGGAGATTAAAATAGTCGTTCCTTTATCGCAACTTAGTGCCGAAAATAATGATCGTATTTCTGATATACCAATTGGGTCAAGACCGTTAATTGGTTCATCAAGAATAAGAAGCTCCGGTTGGTGCATAATTGCAGCAGCAATCCCAAGGCGCTGCTTCATTCCCAAAGAATAGTTGCCAAAGGGTTTTTTATACTCCTTTTGAAGTCCAACTATTTCTAACGCTTTATATATCTCTGTTTCATTTTCCTGTCCTCTTAAGCGTCCTAAAATCTGCAGGTTTTCATAGGCGGTCAAATTATGATAAAACCCCGGAGTTTCAATAATTGAGCCTACTTTTCGATAAATGCTATGTTCGTTTTCTCTGAAATCCATTCCAAACAATCGGATTGTTCCTGCCGTTGGCTTCACAAGTTGTAATATCATTTTCATTGTGGTAGTTTTTCCGGCTCCATTTCTGCCGAGGAGACCATAGATTTTACCCTTAGGCACGTGAAGATTGAAATTATTAACAACGGTAGATGTTCCGTATTGTTTTGTTAGATTTTTCGTTTCAATAATATGTTCCATACACATCTTCCCTTCTTTTTATTTATTGCTGTCTATGCCAGACTGCAATTTTATTATCCGGTCAAATGCGGAAAGAGGCAAGAAACCTATCATCACAACAGAAAAAAGCCCTGACACTTTTCGTGTCAAAGGCTTATTTTCAAGGGTTTATAACTTTTTTACTTCATCTGGGCGCTTTTTTTCAAAAGCAACACTTTTATTAGAAATTGTATAAACAAAAGTGCAGTTACGTAAGGCTCTTTTGCTGCAGCAAAGAAACAGATAGAAAATGCTTCAATTATAAATGAAAATTTAGCAGAAAGTCCTTGCCATTTTTCTTTTTCAATGTAGCTAAATATGAACTGAGCGATACCAAATACGATAATGATAGTAAAAACAGCCCAATAAATTGCAAGATTTATTGGTGTTGTGTCTGTAAATGAAAAAAGGTTTACAGAATGAATGTATGTACCGTCAGATTTGCCGTAAAGCGGTAAAAAAATAAAAGCAATAACTGCCAAGTCGAGTGCGGCGTTAATCAAACCAAATATTTTATGTATATTTGAACGGTTTTCGTTAACTGCAAGAGTAATCAATTCTTCTCCGGACAACAATTCATCGATAGATACCGAAAATAGTTTTGATATACTTTTTAGCGATTCTATATTTGGGTAGCCTTTACCGTTTTCCCATTTCGAGATTGCTGTTCTTGATACATATAATAATTCCGCAAGCTGTTCTTGTGTCATATCGTTCTGTTTCCGCAGCTGTTGTAGTTTTTCGTTAAATTCCATATATAATTCTCCTATTATTTATTCGCTTTCGTCCGCCCATCAGAGGGCTTTTCCGCGTTTTTTGGTATCATCCATACTCGGCTGAACCGCACTGCACCCTTAACTCTATTTTCTTCACAGAGTTTCTGCACCCAGCGCTCTGTAATATCCCATTTTTCGGCAGCTTCCCGAACAGTTATGTATTCCATATTCTTAAATCCTTTCATGATATATCTTATTGTATTCGTTTAAACGAAGAAAATCAAGATAAAAATGTTAATATTCTATTATTGTTCGTATAAAACGAGAACTATCAAAACGTTCCGCTTTCTTTACCCGAACTGTAAAATGGTGTAGGAGGTGAACGTTAAGTGAATATTATTCTAAATAATTTGGGAGCAACCATCAAACAGGCCAGAATAGCAGCCAATCTTACACAGGATGAGCTTGCCGAACGGATCGGGGTGACGGGTCGGTATATCATGGCACTGGAAAATGAACATAAACAGCCCAGCTTTGAGGTGCTATGTAAACTCATTCTTGTGCTGAACATCCCTGCAGACAATATTTTCTACCCGAAAAACCCACATACAGAGAATGAAAAAGAACAGCTGATGCGGCTACTCTCCCAATGCGATGAACGTGATCTTAAAATCATAACCGCAACGGCGAAAGCAATGCTGGAGTCAAAGTAAGTGACCATCTTCTTTTCGGAAGGATGGTCATTGTTATCTCTATCCCAATATTGTTCTTTCTCTGTGTTTAAAGAAATCCTTAGAGTGAAAGGTTCACTGCATAGGTCATGATGACACATACCATATGCCGCCAACAGGGCGCACTACTCCCTTGGCGGCAGGGTATGTGTTTTTTCATTTCACGGTAAACAGTAAACTACTCTTACCGCCGTTTTCCCGCCAGCGCTGCTCCTTTTGCAGATACCCGGTCTTTTCAAGGTCAGCGATGGCTCTTTGCACCGTGCGGCGTGAGAGTTTCAGGTCATTGGCAATGGTACCTATGGAAGGATAACAGGTTCCGTCCTTGTTTGCCCGATCTTTCAGGTAGCGGTACACCACCACAGCACGGTGAGGGACATTTTCAGCGTAGAGAGAGGAAAGATAGCTCAATCACAAACACCCCCTAATCGGTACGCAGAGGCATGGCAGGAGGCTCCGGCTCATGCATCTGCACTGGAGTATGCAAAGATCCACCGCTGCGGTCGCCACCGGGTGGCTCTGGGAACTCGGCAAAATCATCTTCCTCATGGGCACAGCCTCGCTGGAGGATTTCCTGCTCCAGCTCGAAGCGGTCAGCGTAGTGAACCTTTCGGGCGGCTCGTTCATCCACCTCAAGGGGCTTTTCAAAGCGGATGCCCCATTTAAGAAACAACGGTAGCTTGGTGCGCATGGGATAGCAGCCAGTCTTGGCCAGAATAAAATTGCCTTTGGGCAGGGTTTTCAGCTCATCCGGTGTCATCAGCGGTCGCTGGATCATCTGCAGGCTCTGACTTGGATCGTTTTTCCCTCTGCTGATGGAACCGGACATAACGGTCTTATTGCCAAGGGCTTTAGAGAGAATATCGGCGCTTTCCGAGTTGGGGGCAAAACCGCCGAACAGAATATCCTGACAGTTGTCGATGATGATAGCGGAACCCTCCTTGCTGTAGTTTTTCTCAAGCTGGGCAAAGGATTGGATGATGGGTACCATGCTGATGCGGCGGGAACGGCCGGCGGAGAACATCATTTCCATCGACTGGATTTTAGGGATGGTTCCGATTTCGTCTGCGAATATCATCACTCGGTTGGGGAGCTTGCCGCCGTATTCATCAGCGACTGTCAGCATCTCCCGGTAGAGCTGCTGCAGGAAGAGCGACACCATAAAATATTTCGTATTATCTTCCTCTGGCAGTACGATAAAGATGGCACACTTTTCTTTACAGAAGGTTTCCGTATCAAGAGAGCTGTCAAAGCACAGGATTTGCTCCATCTCGGAATCCAGAAACGCATTCAGTCTTGACATGGCAGTAGAAAGAACAGAAGCCATCGCTTGGTCTGCGGTATTTAGTGCGGCTCCCGCAAACCATTTCGCTTTATGGTCAGACGGCAGCTTATCCATTAGAAGCTGGAACTGGCTTTTATTCTTCACCGGCGAGGGAGCCAGCAGATCCTGTATCATTTTAAACACCGATATGATGTGTCGCTTCTTCGGAGGACAGTATTCCGCAATTAATAAAATAACCGAGGTCAACAAACCCTCGGCGGCATCATAGAAAAATGCATTTTGACCGTAGTTTGCCGAGTCCTCGCCGCTGCTGGAGATAATGGTCTTGGCGGTAATCTTGGCATACTTCTCAGCCTTGGCTTTTAAAGCGAGGTTCTCCGGATTTTCCATATAGGCATCCATATAGCGGTTGACCAGCTGCAGGATGTTATCGCCATCCGAGCGGGTGGGGTTACGCAGATCCAGCACCGATATTTTGTAGCCGTAGTAATCCTTTGCAATGCCTGCGTAATTGCGGAACAGATCCCCCTTGGTATCGGTGCAGAGGAAGCTCATGCCGGATGCACAGGCGTATTCGATGTTGGGGTAGAGAAAATTAGCGGTTTTACCTACACCGGCAGCACCGATCATCAGGCAATGAATGTCGCCGTCATCAATCAAGGCAGTGGTAGCGCCTGCTTTCTGCTTGCAGCCCACCACAAGCCCCTGCAGGGCGGGCAGATTTTGCCCACGCCGCCATTTCTCCGGTTCATAGGGTACATGGGCGTATGTCCGTTTGATTTCACTTTCTGTGGCAAAACGGGCGGTACCATGCTGACCGTCACCTACGGTCTTGGATTTGATACCGTTTAAGGTATAGTAATGTGCCAGCAGGGAAATGAAGCCGATGACAGCAAACATCCCCAGCCCAATTACAATTAAGGTTACAATTTGTGTTGTCTGCATAGAGAATTCCTTTCCGATAGGCGGCTATGATAAGCACAAGCCGCCTTGCTTTTGTTTCTTTTCTGCCGCCTTCTGAATGGAAAGCTCCGCAAGGACAGCGCCCTTTAAGCATTCGGACGCCAGCTGCTCGAAACTCTCCCCACGGCTTTTCTTTTCGCTCTGTGTTTCTATTTGGGAGCATGAAAAAAGCGGCATCAGAAAGTTTCCAATGTCGCTTAGTTTGTTTTCCAGCCTGCCACGGTTTTGATAGGCTTTGAAGCTGTATTTTAATCTGCTTTCCACTGTAGACAAATCCCGGCAGTAACTGATGCGCTTGTATTCCTTGGCAGCAGCCAGCACAGAGAGACCAGCCAGTTCCACCAGTGCATTTTTCCTCTGCTGTGGATTGCCTCGGCAGTTTTGCAGTGTTTTCCGAAACACATCAACGGAGCAGTCGGTACCTTGATATTCCCATGTGAATTTACTAATTTCTTCACATAGCTCATCACGAAGTAACAGTTGCGGATGTTCCTCAGCAGGAATGGGTGTGAAACCGTGCTGTGCTTTCAAATCCTCATTCCAGTCTTTATATTTGGATTGCGCCTGACCTACTGCAAACTGCCCATGTTCCATTAAAATATCATAGATGCGCTCAGTAGCCTCAATACCTGCCGCATCATGATCGAGACATAGAATCACATGGTCAAGTTGCGGATACAACTTCAGCAGATTCAGGATAGGCTGTTCCGACACACCGTTTAACGCCACATAGCTGGCATTCTTCCAGTTCTGCGGATGTAGGCTGATGTATGACAGCAAATCAATTGGCGCTTCAAAAACAAACAGCGTATGGGGATAGGGATTTTTAGAAATATAATGAAAACTGTAGACCGGATTGCTGCCCTCTACATTGATGCGAAAGCTGCTGCCGGTCGCCGTACTTTTCTTATGGGCATGACGGGCAATGCCTTTTTCATCGAAGCCCACAAACACGGCATTGTGGTATTCGGCATCCTCAAACAGCAGCCTTTCTCTGGCAAACTCAGACAGCACCTCCCGGCTGATGCAGCGCTGCTTGATGAGATAAGCAAATACCCGGCGCATATCGGTATGCGCTAGCGGCAAAACGAACGGCTTTCGCTGTTCTGACTCACTGCTTTTGCTGTGCTGCCGGTATTCCACACCTTGCTCACCACCCAGCAGCAGGCTGACCGCCTCCGGAAAAGATAGGTTGTATAGCCGTTTGACAAGATCGATAGCATAGCTACCCTCCTGAGCGGAGTGATCGTACCAGCGGTTTCCACGGACAGTAATACTACGATCTCTGGCCAGCCGTTTATCTCTGCCGGAGGGCAGGAGTTTTTCACCCTGCCTCTGGAGAAAGTCCACCAGATCCACGGAGTTGGCTCGTTCCTTTTGCTCACCTGTAAAATAGATATAGCCTGACACAAAAAAACCTCCCATCATAAATGAATTTGCTGCGGCTCATGATCGTCACGCTTGTGACCCTGCGCCTGCTTTTTCTCCTGCAGCTTCCGTCTGCGCTTGCGGTCGATATGACCGGCTGTGATTCCTACGGTTCTACGGTAATCCTCCCAGAACAGATTTTCCAGCCGATGCATCAGCCGGGTGGCGGCCAGTAGCACCGATGGATTGCGATAGCTGTTGATGTTGTCAATCAGATACTGCGCATAAACATTGCCCTGCGCCGCAGACAGCCTCAGCCAGTAAAGACTCTTTTCCTTATCACGGAGAACATCCCCATCATAAAAATACAGCTTGCCAAGGGCATACTGTGCAAACTGGTTTCCCTGTTCAGCGGAAGCGATAAGCCAGCGGATGGCGGCTCCCATATCCTTGGGAACATCTTCACCAAGAAGATAGAGCTTGCCGAGCTGGTAAGCCGCAAACTCATTTTTCTTCTCTGCCGATAGGGTGAACAACCGGATTGCCTCACCGACATTCTTGGGAACACCATCGCCGGTAAGATACAGCTTCGCCAGTAAGTACCCTGCATAGGCATTGCCAAGAGTGGAGGAGAGCGTAAGCCACTTGACCGCTTCCGGAACATTTTTCGAGATATCCGTACCGGCAAGATAGAGCCTGCCAAGCTGATAGGCGGCGTACTCATTTTTCTGTTCTGCGGCAGCAGTAAACATCGCCACCGCTTTTGGAATATCTTTCTCCACATGAGTACCATCCCGGTACAGCTTACCAAGCGCATATTGCGCTCCGGAATTCCCAGCCTCTGCTGCCTTGGTCATCCATGTCACCGCCTGTGCCGGATTGCCAATACCGTTTTCCAGACACACCTTGCCCAGCAGATATTGGGCATTCACATTTCCAAGCTGCGCCGATTTTTCCAGATAGGAAACCGCCACCCGCATATTCTTATCCGTACCGGTTCCGGTGTAAAGCATCTGACCGAGGCGGTATTGCAGTTTATCATCGTGGCTATCTTTTTCCAAACGATAAAATCCGGAAAAGGCGGCTTTGAAACGCTGATCGGATATAGCGGTATCCACCGGCGTACCGACACCATCACGATACATCTTGGCAAGCTCGTAATCCGCATAGGGATTTCCCTGATTGGCAGAGAGGGTATAGAGGCGGAGTGCTTCTGTATAATCCTGCACAACACCCTGACCACGGTAATGCAAACAGCCAAGAGAATATTGGGCGTATTTATGATTTTTCTCTACAGCCTCCTGAAACCATGAGGCCGCCTGCCCATAGTCCTGCTCAGTTCCAAGACCGGTGGCGTACATTTTGCCGATGAGGTATTCCAGATAGGTGGGCTTTTCTTTCTCTTCGGATAAAAAGGCGGCCAGCGCTTTTTCATACCATGCGTGTGCGGACTGTAAATCAATCTCACGGCCTAAGCCATCGGCGAACATCCTGCCGAGGTCATGCATGGCCAGAGCATTTCTAAATTCTGCTTCAAGAATGAACAGCCGATACGCCTCATTAAAATCCTGCGGCACATCCTCGCTGCCGTAGAGATATTTTCTTGCCAGCTTATATTGCTCGTTCCATTTGGCATGAAAGACCACATCGGAAGGCTCCATAAAAGTATCATCCGGATAAACATCCGCAGGCTCAGACATCTCCGGTTCCGGTACGGATTCATCCTCAAATGAGAAATGGTGATTACCCAGCTTTAACGCTTCAGCAATCACCATATTTTTAATGCTCTTAAATTGTTTCTGCTGAGAAAGCGGAGGAAGGGGCGGCAGCTTATTCATGTAAGTCTTGAGGATTTCATTCTGCCAATCGTTCCATGCTCGATATAGCTTATCGATCCGTTCCTCCTTGGCAAGCTCATCTACAATGCGATCAATAATAGCTTTCACATCTGCCTTGAGGTAGCCATACACCTTTTTGCCCCCTGTATTTTGAAGCCGCCGAGCCAACAGCAGTAGATCCGCTTCGATGACTTTGTTTTCACAGACACGATCCTGCACCTGCGAAAGTAGCTCGGCCATCACTACAGCGGCACCTTTCTTGAGCTGGGTTCTGGCTTCGTTTTTATGCTCATAAATATGAGCGAAGTCCTGACGGAAAATATCATGCGCCAGCTCTGAGCGCATGGCTTCGATAGCAGGCTCGGTAAGGAAACCGTCATTGTCCTTGGCGGAGTAAACCATGAGATGCACATGGGGATGGTGGCTTTCATTGTGAAAGGCAGCATACCATCGCAGATTCTCACTGTCGATTTTCATATGTTTGCAGAGCATCGCTTTTTTGCTGCGGAGTAAATCCCGCCATTGCTTACCGCTGTCATATCCGAGCCTTGCGGCATCCTCCCGGCGCAGGCTGATGACATGAGTCCAGACAGCGCCTTTGTGATTGCATACATCCTCATGCACCTGAGCCAGCACCACCGGAACGCCTGCATCGGTAAACAGGCCATGTTCACCGATTCGCTCCACACGGGGACGGCCAGCAATGTACTCCACATAATTTTCCCGCTTACCGATGAGGTTGAGATTCTGTTCCAAGGCAAGGGAGATGAATTCGGTAGCATTGCCGATGGTGGGGTTCTCACAGTAATCAGCGTACTCCAGCATATCTTTGGCAGAAGGAATGTCATGGAGTAGCTGGTTGATAAGCTGCTGTTGCTTTACGGTAGCAGGAAGCAGCCGCTTGCTTTCATCAATCTTTTCAACACCCTCACGGGTTCCGATGTACTTCACATAATTTTCAAGCTGGGCTGGCGGGGCATTCCGCATATATTGCGAGGTGAAGATGATTTTCGGCATAGCAACGCCTCCTTTCTGCGTTTTGGGTAAAAGAAAAGAGCGACCACGTGGTAAATGATCGCTCTTAGGATTGAAAACAATTATGTTAGATATTCGACAAATTGGGATTTGTCAGTTACTTGTATTCACTCGGAACAGGAATATTAAATCTCTCGCACAATAGTTTTACATCATGTATATCATTTTCATCATGCTCATAGCCCAGATGAAATAACACTTGATTTTCAGCATCAATACATCTGACCATTTTATCGCCTATTTTCCCAATACCACTAAATACTTTTGGAGGATATGCTTCTCCTTCAAAAACAATGTATCCTTGTTCGTTGAACTTAAATATATGAAGGTCAATTATCCTATCTTTAGTATCCTTCCAAACCGTGTGAGATGTGGTGGTATATGCTTCTGTAACTTCAACAAAAGCTTTTTCTTTTAATATCTCAACAAACTTTTTACTATTACTTTCTTCCACAAATATATCAATGTCGTTGTGTGCTCTTGTTTCTTCTTCTAATAATGCATCTACTCCCCAACCGCCATCAATCCATATGTTAATTCCATTTTCTTCAGCGTATGTTATTATCTCAATGGCATCAGTTTTACTTATCATGTAATCCCTCCGTTCAAATTCCTGTTTATCTTTTTTGTTGAATTTATGTTTTTTTATAAGATATTATATCATTTAATCCTAAAGAAATCATTAAACAGTTTTGTCTATGTAAAACAGCCCCTGCTTACGCAGAGGCCGCCCACCTATGTTCCTTACAGTACACCCAGCTTTTTCAACAGCTCCACGCAGTCTTTTGCACCCTGCACATAGAGGTGCTGGCACTCATGGTCGGCAATCAAATTGGTTTTCTGAAAATAATCGGTGAGAATTTTCTGCTGATCCGCCGGTAGCGTTTTGACAATCTCACGAGCTTGAGAGCTGAGAGCCATCACCTCAGCATAGAGCTGCTGTTCGCTGTCATTGAGGGTTTCCTTGCGTTTGCTGATTGCAGCTTCCGTCAGTTCACGGATAGCTGTTTCAAAGATTTCATTTTTCTCCATTGCACTTTTACCTCCTTTCGCAACACACCATAAACGAATGTATTTCCATAGTCCATACCCAAAAGAAACAAATAATTCCTATCATTTTAGGTTCGCCGCTTTTGGTAGTTATATGCATCCTCGAAATCAACCGCACCGTTGATCCTTTTTACTTCTTCCACACATTTTAAGTGTAGGCTTTGGAGCGCATGCTCGTCAACGGCGTGAGTATATGCCACCACATGAGAGAGCTTGGACAGCTCTGTGGCTATTTTGAAATCCATTCTGGCCAGACGGTTTTCCGTGTCCCGGATTGTGCCGGTGAGGACGGAGGATAGGCTTTGCAGCAGATAGTTTTCAATTTTTTTCGAGGTGAGATACCCACAATAAAACTTCAGCGCCTCGGTGACGAATTCATTTCGGGATTTCACATTGGCCTGCTCCAGTAGCTCATCGCATCGATCCAGCACTTCCTTTTCAATATAAAAGCCGGTGCGGATTTTTTCCGATTCCTTTGCCATGCAAGACCTCCTTTTCTCTGTGATTTCTGTCCAGTATGCAGAATAAGCTCCGCAAGTTCCCGGTTTTCCTTGCTCTTTTCTAAAACCAGCATAACAAATCAGGGCTTCGGGCAGAAAGTTATGTCACTTCGCAATCCCCGAACGGCTTTGCCGGTCGGTGTTCAGGGGAGTTGTGCTGCCAAAGCAGCATAACTCCTTTAACCTGCACCACTTTTGACCCTACTGGGATGCCCTGATTTTGAGGGTTTATCGCCGCAGTCGGGGCTTTCTCACATTCTCTCCACACGGGCGCAACGTGGCGGTACGATGCTAAAGGGTATCAGGATGCCACTCTGCCTGCCAAAAGGCCACACAGGGCAACACAGCCGCCTACACGCCCGGACAGTGTTGCCTGCCTATGCCATACTGTTTTCAGCGCTGCTTGCCGCAGCAGGGCGAACCGGTCTTTTGGGCTTGGTTTTGGCGGCGGCCTCACGGGAGAGCTTGTCGTCAATGTATTCACGGGTGGCCTGCGGAACGTGCTTTTCGTAGAGCTTCTGGATGGTATCTTCCAGCTCCGTCTGCAAATTCGTATCCTTTTTGCCCATGTGATAGGTCAGGGCATCCAGCTTTTCGCTGCCAAAGCTGATGGTCAAGTTTGCTTTTTTCATTGTACTTTCCTCCATTTCATAATTTCATTTGGGGTGACTGAGAAGGGATGCTTTCCTCTTGGGTGACCCATTTTTCATAATCCGATACTGGGCAGTACCCGGCAAGCATGGCTGAAAATTCCTCCAAGCGGGATGGTTTTACCTTATCCAGTTCCATCTGCAAACCGTAGTAGCCGTTGTAGATTTTCACTACTTCAGCATCCAAAACATCAGCCCATACCTCTTTCCCAGCATCGGTCAAGGTATGCTCATCCAGCTCCACAATGGTGGCAGGCTGCACCTCCACATCCTTGTGCAGCAGATGGATATCCTCCCAGTGGAGATGGAGCAAATCTTTCAGCCTGCTGACAGGCATAGTGGATTCCGGCAGCTGCTCTGGCTCCGATTCCTCCGGGTGACCGCCGTACTGCGGACAGAAGTTGAGGTAATAGCACATGTCAATGCTGCTATCATCTAACTCCACATTGGCCACTTCCTCACGCTCATGGAGCATATCCAGCAGGGTATCTGTGATGTTAAAGTCATGCTCAAAGCCGGTTTGCTGTGCCAACTCATCAAAGCCTATAATCCAGTTGCCCTCTGTTGTATTTTGTGTTCCGGTGGACACAATGTAATCCACCGCCTTCGTCAGTTTCTGATTGAATTGCTGCAAGGCCGGGAAGGTAAGAGCGGAAATGTTGGGAACATAGGAGGCGTACCGGCAGTAGCCGTAGCCCTCCGACTCCACCAGCAGTCCGTCATTTCTGCCCTCACCGGTGAGCAGCAGGCAGTGATACACACCGCTACTGTCGCAGTGCATCTGCTCTATATTTTCCTGAATAAAGGCATAATCCCGCAGAGGATTTTGCAGCACATTCTCAAAGATTTCTATGGGAAGTCGAATGGTTTTTGATACCTTAAAGCTCCGTAGATTGAAATCCGAGGGCTTTCGTTCAAAGATTGCTTTCATTGTCATTGCGTATCATCTCCTTATTTTACATTTATTTAGCAGCTATTTCAGTCTGCCGTAGGCATAGAAATGGCTGCGCCAATAGCGGCTATTCAAGTCCGCATACCCGATTGGATCGCCGCAGTGCAGCATTTGGCCATTCCCAACATAGATTCCGATGTGGCTTATGACTCCAGCCGAGGCATAGGTTCCTTGGAAAAACACCAAATCACCGGGCTTGGCTTCCTCACGTGAAATCACTGCACATTGGTTGAAAATTCCT
>Ga0116191_1000689_pt1 | contig 29083 bp, 26 predicted proteins | sample AD_UKC111_MetaG_FD_89897 | JGI IMG/M metagenome (GOLD analysis project Ga0116191, IMG submission 89897) | Active sludge microbial communities of municipal wastewater-treating anaerobic digesters from Hong Kong - AD_UKC111_MetaG | ecosystem: Engineered > Bioreactor > Anaerobic > Digestate... | reverse complement strand
TGGGGTCGAACCCCGCCACCTGTTCCTTACAAGTCCCATTGCTATCCTGGCAGAATGCCGGTAACCGCGCGCAGCGTGCTATGGCTCATTTGGTTGTGCCTTTTGGCCCGCGGCGCATTCTACGCAGTACTGCTGCCGCTGTGGGAGGGATATGACGAGTGGGCCCACGTTGCTTACGTACAACTGCTCGCTTCCGGCCAAGGCCTGCCCGTGTTGGGAAGGACAGTCATATCCCGAGAGACCGCCCAGTCCCTCGAATTGACGCCGCTTCCTTACGGCCACCCATCGATGACCGGAACGCGATTGGCTCACGACGATTACTGGCGGCTATCCGACAGGGAACGGGCCGCAAGACAACACGCGCTCCATTCGCTGCCCCGCGAATGGTCTGCATCGCCGGCCCTTCAGCATATCCTGAACCACGAAGCGCAACAGCCGCCTCTGTACTACCTGATGCTCGCCCCCGTTCAACTGGCCGCCGGGGGACTTGCGCTTCCGGCGCGGGTCCTGCTGATGCGCTTGATGAGCTTGCTGGTGGCTTCCCTGACCATCCCGCTGGCATATGTGGCGGCGCGGCGCGTACTCGGCTCCGAGGTGTTGGCAACTGGCGTGGCGGCTGTGATCGCGTCCATGCCCGGGTTTCTGATGAGCGCCAGCCGGGTGGGCAACGACGGACTTTCCACCACGATATTCACGGCGCTGGTGTGTGTTCTGCTCGGCGGCTGGGGGCCGTGGCTGGCCGGAACGTTGCTTGGTGTGGGCCTGCTGACCAAGGCTTATTTCCTGACCGCGATTCCCGCGCTCGTGATGATCTTCGCTTGGAGGTTTTTACGGGACGCCGGCGGGCGCGGCCGGATTGCCATGGACGCAGCCAAGACCTTGCTGGCTGCCGCAGCCATCTCGGGCTGGTGGTACTGGCGCAACTACGCGCTGACCGGATCCTGGTCGGGACTCCAGCAGGTGGTGGCGCGAGGGCGAATTTCGCCCTGGGATCTGGTGAGTCGCGTCCCGGAAGTGAACTGGGCAAGGTTCTTCGACATCGCCTTCCTCTCGCATGTCTGGTGTGGGAACTGGAGTTTCCTCCAGTTGAGGAGCTGGATATATCGCCTGTTCGCCTGGATCGTGGTGGTGGCCGCTGTGGGGTTGGCGCAGAGGCTGTGGCGCGCAAAGGGCGAAAGAACGCATCTGGCGGCGCTCGCAAGCGTGTATGGCTTTTTCTGGCTGGGGCTCTGTTACCACGAGCTAACCTTCTTCGTGCTAGGCCTTTCCTCCGGTGCAGGCTGGTACGTTTGCGCCGTAATCATCGCCGAGGTTCTGCTAGTAGTGAGCGGTCTTCAGGTGTTGTGTCCGGCACGCCACCACAGTTGGTTGCCGGCGATGGCCGCGGGCCTGTACGCGGCTCTGGATCTCTATGCCACCCATTTCCTGCTGTTACCGTATTACACGGGCATGGTTGCGCACAAACCGGGCGGCGGACTGGCCGCATTCCAGGTAGGCGAATTCACAAAACTGCCGGCCATGCTTGAGCGCCTGGCGGCTCCCGCACCTTTGGCGTTCGCTATGTGGCTATGCTTTGTGGTTGCGACGCTTGCCCTGCCGCTCTTAGCCGCCCGAGGCCACAGCGAGAGCAGGTTGCGCGATTCCGGGACGGCGTAGCCGGTGGCGCCGGACTAAAGGAGAACGTCTCTCCGCGGGCTTATTTCTTGTATTCGCGGATGCGCGGGTGGCGGAACATCACCACGCTGTACTTGTCGTGCAACTGGAAACCGATAGGGCCGCTGCTGGCGCGGTTGGCGTCACGCGCCCGCTCGGCCACCAGCACCCCGTTGAGCTTTACGCGCACCATGCCGTTGCGATGCTCGATGTTCATTTTGTTCCAGTCGTTTTCCTTCTGCGCGCCAACCTTGGCCTTGACGAAGTTGTAGATGCTGCCCGTCGTGTAATCGTCAGGGTATCCGTAACTGATCTGGATTTCGTAGCCGATGTTCGATGGCGTTTTCATCCGCACGTATTGGGGGCCGAACGAAAAGTGGCCGCGGCTGGTGTCCAGAATGGATATGCCGCTGTTCCCGCGGGCGCGCGTCCAGAACTCAACCTCGAATTCGAATTCGCTGAATTCTTTCTTGGTATAGATCCAAGCCTGATGCTCCGCGGTGCGCATGTCGCGCTGGCCTACCAGCGTCCCGTCGCTCAGCACATTCCAAATGCCATCATTTACTGTTTCCCATCCATCCAAATTCTTGCCGTTCAACAAATTGACCCACTTAGGGCCGGCGCACCAAGCGGTGCCAACGGCCAACACCGTCAATAAACAGAACTTGTTCAGCATGACTGTCCTCTTTCCAAGCCCGTTGCCCTGTCATTATAAGACGGATTACGGGAGACCAACGACGTTCCCAGGTGGCTTTCTCATGTCTGGCGCAGGCAATAGGGACTTCCGTACCAATCGGCCTAATCCTCCGTAGCGGTCCCGCCGATGATTGCCCTTAGCGATGAGTACCCCGGCCTATACTGTCTTCGCCTGCGAATCCCTGCCCATCATGATTGAAGGACTGCGCGGAATCCTGAACCGCTGCTCCGACCTGAATCTTGTCGGCGTCGCCGCGTCGACGACCGAAGCTCTCCCGCTCGTCGCGGCCAATCGCCCGCGAGTGGTTCTGCTGGATCAGGGAGGAGGCCTACGGGGCGCGCTACAGTTCGTTGCGGAACTCCGCGACGTCGTGCCGGAATCCCAGGTCGTGTTGTGGGCGAACGTCCTGGGAGAAGTGGATTCGGTGCGCGCATTGAAGGCCGGCGTCCGCGGCATCGTCAAAAGAGCCATCCCCGTCGAGACGTTCCTGGAATGCCTGCGCGCGGTGGCTGGGGGCAGTCTTTGGATCGAAAACGCGGCGTCGAACCAGGCCCCCGGGTTTCTGGGCCGCAAGGCCGCGCCCCGGCTGACCACCCGCGAGCAGGAGATTGTCCAACTGGTGTGCCGGGGCTTCAAGAACCGGCAGATCGCCCAGGAGCTTTCCATCACGCCCGGCACCGTGAAAGTTCATCTCATGCACGTTTTCGAGAAGACCGGCGTGAAGGACCGGTACGAACTCGCGTTGCGAAGCCGGAAGCCGGGCACCCCCGGCGTGCCGTTGGCGGGCGGTTCACCGAGGGAGGCCCTCAATGGTTGAGACGCCTTCGGTGCTGCCTGTTCCGGCGATTGTTGTGGAGGGTGTTCCCCCTGCCCGCGCCGCCGTGCGCTCCAGTTGGTGGCTCCCCTCGCTGTCCGATTGTTTCTTTATTGCGGTTCTGGTGTGGCTGTTCGCTGCCGGCAGCGGTGGTTGGACAGGACTGCTGGCCGACGGCGACGCAGGATGGCACATTCGAACCGGGGAGTACATCATCGACCACGGCGCCGTTCCGAAGGCCGATCTCTTTTCGTACTCCAAGCCGGGTCAACCATGGTACGCGTGGGAGTGGCTCTCGGACGTTTGCATGGCCCTGCTGCACCGGGCTTGGGGGCTCAAGGCCCTCGTACTCGCCGCCGGACTGTTGATTGCCACGACCTCGACTTTGCTACTCTGCCATGTGTTCCGGAGCGGGGCCAACACGTTCGCTGCCCTGGTGGCGGTGCTGCTCGCGGTAGGCTCCTCCTCGATTCACTACCTGGCTCGCCCACACCTGGTCACCCTGCTGTTCGTGACGGTTTCCATGTGGATGCTCGACCGCGACCGGCAGGCTCCCTCGGCCTGGACCTGGTGCTTGGTGCCGCTTTCCGCGTTGTGGGCCAACATGCACGGGGGCTTCCTGGCCATGATCGCATGCATGACGCTCATGGCCGCCGGCACGGCGGTCGAGGCATTCCTCTACGGGGACCCCCAGAAATTGTACGGGGCCGGCCGATATACGCTGCTGGCGGGAGCCTGTTCGCTGGCCACCCTGGCCAACCCGTACGGCGTTGAACTGCATGTCCACATTGCCGGTTATCTGCGCTCGGATTGGATCCGCAATCTGGTGCAGGAGTTTCAGTCCCCCAAGTTCCGTAGTGAGAACCTCTTCCAGTTCGAGATCCTGCTGTTTTTGGGGGTCATGTGCGTAGGCTCCTTGCTGGCGCGCAAGAAGATCGTGGAGGCCTTGTGGGTTCTGTTCTGGGGCCACCAGGCGCTGAATTCGGCGCGTCATGTTCCCATCTTCGCTATTGTGGCCACTCCGCTGGTGGCCTGCGAGTTGACGCGCCTGTGGGACCTTTGGGCCGCTTCGGCAAGCCGGCGCTCCCTGCGCGGGATTCTGTCGTCGCTCGCGGCGGATTCCGCTTCCGGATTCCGCCGCGTCTCATTCTGGCCGCTTGCGCTGGTGGTGCTTCTGATCGTAGCCACCCCGGCGGGGCGCTGGCCCAAGGACTTTCCCGAACAGAGGTTCCCGGTTTCCATGGTGACGCGGCATGCCGAGAAGCTGAAGCGAGGTCGGGTGTTCACCCCGGATCAGTGGGCAGACTATCTCATTTATCGCTTCTATCCTTCCCAGAAAGTGTTCTTCGACGGCCGTAGCGACTTCTACGGACCGTCGATTGGAGACCAGTACATACACCTGTACGAAGGCCGCTACGACTGGGACACGATTCTGGACCGGAACCGGATCGATGTTGTTCTGTGCCCCGTCGAATGGCCTCTGGCGTCGCTGCTCAAGCGTGTAGCGGAATGGCGTTTGGTGGAAGACAGTGGCGCGGTGCTGTTGTTCGAGCGGTCTAAGGCGGATGTGCAGGGTGCGGAGAGAGCGGGCGCCAGTTCCTGGGCAGAAACAGTACTATCCCACCCTGTTGGTCTAATGAAACACCCTGAACCTGCCGAAAGAGAAGAAGGGACATTCAAGGCGACTATGAGTACGGCCAGAGGCAGCAAGGGAGGAGACTCGACACGGATGAGCGTGCCGGCGGATGAGGCACAACCCCGGTTTCCGGAGACCGCTTTAGCCGGCGGCTGGCGTTTGCCGCAAGGTCAGACTTTGCCGGAGTTCGCCCTCGAATCAGGTTTTCTTGCGCCCCAATTGTTGGAACTGGATTCCCATATACGTCCGCTCGAGGGACTGCGGGCAAGCGGGCGGGGAAGGGCGCGCCGATGACTCCGCAAGTTTGGATTGCAGTGGTCGTGGGTCTGGCCGCCAGTGTGGAAGACATTATGCGGCGCCGCATCTCAAATTGGATTCCTGTGACCGCCCTGGCGGCCGGTCTCGTTTTCCACACGGCGCGGGACGGTTGGCGAGGGACGCTGGTGGCGCTGGCGGGAGCGGCCAGCGGTCTGGCTGTGTTCCTCGTTTTTTATCTGTTGGGCGGCATGGGTGGGGGCGATGTGAAGCTGATGGCCGGTTTTGGCGCCGTGCTCGGCGCGGGCCGGTTGCTAGAGGCTGCGTTATGGACAGCCCTTGCGGGTGGTTTGGCAGCCGCCTCCGTGATCGCCTGGGTTGCCGTTAGGAACAGGTTGCGGCGCGGGGACCGGCAGGCAGGTTCCGGACTCCGGGCCGAATCGATTCCGTATGCGCCCGCCATCACGGTCGGGGCATGGTTGGCCTTGATTCCAAGGGGATGAGGCCGGCCGGGGGAAGTGGAGGAGATTGAGCGATGGACCGAAGGTTTCTAACCGTTCTTGGCGTGAGTTTGCTGTTCGCGCTGGTGGTCTCCAGCATTTTTTATCAGATGAGCGCGCGCGCCAGTGGCACGCCGAAGAGAGAAAAGGTCGAACAGCGGGAGGTGGTAGTGGCCGCGCGCGCGCTGCCGATGGGGGTCGCCATAAAACCGGCGGACGTCAGAATTGCGAAGATGCCCGCGGACCAGTTCCCGAAAGGCGCCTTCAGCCGGGTGGAAGAGGTAATCGACCGGCCGGTGGTCAGCAACATTCTGCTTGATGAACCCGTGATGGACGGCCGTTTGGGAGCCCGCGGGGCTGGTGCGGGGCTGGCGCCCATTATTCCGGTAGGCATGCGCGCCGTGTCGGTTCGAGTGAACGAAGTAGTCGGCGTGGCGGGATACGTGCTGCCGGGTATGCGCGTCGATGTCCTGGTCACGGGGCGGCCTCCCAAATCCGAGGACACGGTGACCGTCACCGTGCTCCAAAACATCCTCGTGCTTTCCGCTGGGCAGACCATCCAGCCAGAGCCGAAGGGACAGGCCATTACGGCGCCGGTAGTCACGTTGCTGGTGACGCCGGAACAGGCCGAGACGCTGACGCTGGCTGGCACGGAGGGACGGATCCAACTCGTCTTGCGCAACGGGAGCGATCAGGTATCAGCGCAGACCAAGGGCCGTGCCGTGGCTGAGCTTTACGGCGGCCGCCGCGCAAGCGCTTCTCAGGTAGAGGGTGCTCCACGGCCGCGGGTCCAGCCGCGACCGGTGGCCGTCGTGGCGCCACCCGTGGCGCCCCCGCCACCCCCGGACGAGGTCATGGTGATTCGTGGCACCAAGAAAACGGTTGAAGTGCTGGGAGCAGGAGGTAGCAAATGAGAACTTTCACGAGATTACGTTGGCTTCTTGCGGCAGTGGTCGTGGCCGGCTGTCTTGTGCCGGGACTATGGGCCCAAAGCGCCGAGGAAGTGCGCGCCACCTTGGGACGGAGCCTGGTGCTCGATTACCCGACTGAGATCGGGCGCATTTCAACCAGCAATCCCGACGTGGTGGATGCCGTGGCCGTGACCAAGCGCGAGATTCTGCTTCATGCGAAGGGCTTGGGCAACGCTACCATCATCGTCTGGTCCAAGGACGGACAGCGCACCTTTTACAACATTTCGGTTGATCAGAACCTCGATCCCATCCGCAACTTGCTCAAAGCGACTTTTCCCCAGGAGGACATCCGCGTGGAAGCCGCGCGCGACGCTGTCTCGCTGGTGGGAACAGTGTCGAGCAAGCAGGTGGCCGAGAAGGCCACAGATTTGGCCAGGCCATTGGCCAAGTCCGTTGTCAATAACCTTCGACTGGCGCCGGCCAGCGTCGACAAACAGATCATCCTGCGGGTCAAGTTCGCCGAAGTGGGCCGTTCGAACAATCTCAACCTTGGCGCCAACATAGTCAGCACAGGCGCTCTGAACACTCCCTTCCGCACCACGACGGGACAATTCACGGCGCCGAGTCCGACTACACTCAAGGGCACCATCCCGGGCGGGCTGCAGGGCACGGAATCCACTTATTCGCTGTCGGACGCGCTGAACGTTTTTGCGTTCCGCCCGGATCTGAACCTGGCGGCCTTTGTGGCGTTGCTCCAGGGGCAGGGCGTGCTGCAAATCCTCGCTGAGCCCAACCTGGTGACCTCGAACGGGAAGGAAGCCAGCTTTCTGGTGGGAGGTGAGTTCCCCGTGCCGGTGCTGCAAGGCGGTGGGAACTCCGGCGCCGTCACGGTGCAGTTCCGCGAGTACGGCATCCGGCTCACTTTCCTGCCTACCATAACCGAGAACAAGACCATCAAGCTCTATGTCAAGCCCGAAGTGTCGACCATCGACATGACCGCCGGCGTGGTCTTCAACGGATTCACGATTCCGGCCTTGGCCACGCGCCGCATGGAGACCAATATCGAACTGGCCGAGGGACAGAGTTTCGCCATCGCGGGACTGATCGACGATCGGGTCACCGACAACATTATGAAGATTCCGGGATTGGCGAACATCCCGATTCTGGGTGCGTTGTTCAAAAGCAAGAAGGAAACCAAGACCAAGTCCGAACTGCTCGTGATGGTCACGCCTGAGATCACGACAGCGGCCGCGACAGTGAAGAACGGCGTAAATCCGGTGATGCCGAAGACTTTCCTTCCGCCAGTGCCAGCCGCCAAGCAACCCGGCTCGCCGGCGAAGCCGGCCCCCGGAAGAGGGAAATAGCGCGAGGTGCGGCCGGAGAGGAACCGGGCGTAGGCAAGGCGGATAAAGGGTCGATGGAAGTCCTGAGAACATCTTCGGCGAATGAGTTGACGGCATTGCTGATCTCGCCGGACCGTACCCTGGCGCAGGCGTTCACCAAGACCCTGCCGCACGCGCACACTTTCCAGATCCTGGCGGACTTGAAAGCCTACCCTCCGCAACAGACCCTGGAAATGCGGCTGCGGCAACTGAAGCCCGAAGTGGTGCTACTCGACCTCGCGTCGGACCTTGATGCCGCCTGCGAAGTGATCCGTACAGTCACCGGCGAGCAGCCGCATACTCATGTGGTGGGCCTGCACGCGCGCAACGATTCGGAAGCTGTGTTGCGATCGCTCCGCATGGGCGCGACGGAGTTTCTTTGCGCCCCATTCGACGTGGACGTACAGCGGGAAGCCGTGGCGCGGTTGTTCCGGTTGAGCCGGCCGAACCCCTCCGTCAACGCCGAGCGCGGCAAAGTGCTGTTGTTTTCGAGCGCCAAACCCGGCTCAGGCGCGAGTACCTTGTCGACGCAGACGTCGTTGGCTCTGCGCCGGCTGACGAACTCCAAGGTGCTGTTGATGGATTTCGATTTGCTGGGCGGCACGGTCGGCTTCTTCCTGAAGGTGGACAACGGCCACTCGCTGGTGGAAGCGATCGAACATTCCGATCATCTGAGCCCTTCGTTCTGGTGCTCGCTGGTGAGCGACTGTTCGGGAGTGGACGTCTTGCCCGCGCCCGCCGAGCCGTGCGCGGAGTTGGATGACGCCGTGCGCATCCACGATCTGCTCGAATTCGCCCGTCAGAACTACGAATGGGTGGTCGTGGACCTGCCGGCGATCTTTCATCGCGTCAGTCTGCTGACCCTGGCCGAGTGCGACCAGGCGTACCTGGTTACGACTTCGGAACTGGCCAGCCTGCACCTGGCGCGCAAGGCCGTGAACCTGCTGGCACAACTCGGGTTCGGCAAGGACCGTTTTCATCTGGTGGTGAACCGCCTGAACAAACGGGATGGCATTGGCAGCGCGGACATCGAGAAGATCTTCAACTGCCACTTGCACGCCTGTTTACCAAACGACTATTCTTCGCTGCACCGGGTCGTGACGTTAGGCCAGCCTCTGGGGCCCGACTCCGAATTGGGGCGTAGCGTGGACAACCTCGCCTCGCGCCTGTCGGGCGCGACGGCGACGGCCCGGCGCGGCGCCGGCGTGGTATTAGGTGCCTCGCCCATTCTTAGCGAAACGTAGGTGACGAGCGGATTGTTATGTTGCCAACTTTGGATGTCAGACCGACGCAGCAACTGACCTGGGACCAGCGCCTTTTGCGCAACTCCGCGCGGCCGCGGGGGGCACTGAAGCCGGAGTACCAAGAGCTGAAGTTCACCCTGCACCGCAAGCTGCTGGACAAGATCAACTTGGAGGCGCTGGCCACCATCGACAACCAGCGAGTGCGCGGCGAAGTGCGCCAGGCGCTGATTGCGCTCATAGATGAAGAGCCCACGCTGCTCAGCTCGATCGAGAAACAGCAGATCTGCGACGAGGTGCTCGACGAGGTGTTCGGGCTCGGGCCGCTCGAACCGCTGCTACAGGACTCGACCATCAGCGACATTCTGGTGAACACGCACAAGCAAGTCTATATCGAGCGCAAAGGTCTGCTCGAACTCACCAACGTCAGTTTTCGCGATGATGCGCATCTACTGCGAATCATTGACAAGATCGTCAGCCAAGTGGGGCGGCGCGTGGACGAATCCACGCCCATGGTGGATGCGCGACTGAGCGATGGTTCGCGCGTGAACGCCATCATTCCACCGCTGGCCGTCGACGGTCCACTTCTCTCAATTCGCCGGTTTTCCACCGACAAGCTGATGCCCCCGGACCTGGTGGACCGCAAAACCATGACCGCCGGCATGATGGAACTGCTGGAGGCCGCCGTGAAGGCCCGCATGAACATCATCATTTCGGGTGGGACCGGCGCCGGCAAGACCACGCTGCTCAATGCGTTATCGGCCTTTATTTCCGCCAAAGAACGCATCGTCACCATCGAGGACGCGGCCGAACTGCAGCTCAAACAACCGCATGTGGTGCGTCTGGAAACACGGCCGCCGAACCTGGAAGGCCAGGGAGCGGTGCGCCAAAGGGAACTGCTCATCAACAGCCTGCGCATGAGGCCGGACCGCATCGTGGTGGGCGAGGTGCGCGGAGGCGAGGCGCTGGACATGCTGCAGGCCATGAATACGGGCCACGACGGTTCGCTGACCACGGTCCACGCCAACTCACCCCGCGACGCCATTTCGCGTCTGGAAGTGATGGTTTCGCTGGCCAACGCGAACATGCAACTGGTTTCGATCCGTCAGCAGATCGCCAGCGCCGTGCACTTACTGGTTCAGGCGGCGCGACTTAGCGATGGTTCGCGCCGGGTCATCAACGTGACGGAAGTGACTGGCATGGAAGGCGAGGTCGTGACGCTGCAGGACATTTTTGTCTTCGAGAAGCGCGGCTTAACGCCGGATAACCAGGTAATCGGCCGTTTCGCAGCTACGGGCATCCGGCCCAAGTTCTATGAGAAGCTCCTGGCGGCTGGCATCCGGCTTCGGCCGGACCTGTTCGACGAGGTGGTGGAGGTCTAAGGAGTCGCGCCATGGTAACGTTCGTTGTCATCCTCATCGTGGTCTGGATTGCCAGCTTTGCAGCTTGGTATTTCGTGTCGAGTTCCTTTAAGAGCGTCGATAGCGACAAGATCAAGTCGCGGTTGCTGGGCGAGCAGGCCCACGCCAGGAAGGGAAAGGCCACCGCCAAAGCCGTGCCGCCTTTGATCCAGACGATGGACAGGAAGACGGGCAAACTGACTTTGCAACTGCTGGAGAAATACCGCCTGCAGGAGCGCCTGCAGGGATTGCTCGAGCAAGCCGGACTGAAGTGGAACGTGGCGCGGCTGGTGCATTTGTGCCTGGCCATGTTTCTTGTTGGATTCGCCATCGTCTGGTTCACGATCCCGGACGCGTACCGGCAGTTCGCCTTCCTGGCGGGCGGTGTCCTGAGCACACTCCCGCTGCTGTACGTGGCGAGCAAGGCCAAGCGGCGCATGAGGAAGTTCGAAGAGCAGTTTCCGGACAGCCTGGAGTTCGTTGCCCGCAGCATGAGGGCCGGGCACGCCTTTTCCGTTTCGCTCGAAATGATCCACCGCGAGTTTCAGGAACCGCTGGCAGGCGAGTTCCGCCGCGCTTTCGATGAGCATAACTTGGGGCTGCCGCTCGATGTGGCGCTCGAGAAGCTCGCTAAGCGTGTGCCGCTGCTCGATGTGCATTTCTTCGTTTCCGCTGTGCTGCTGCAGAAGCGCACCGGCGGCAACCTGGCCGAGATCCTGGACAAGCTCGCTTATGTGATCCGCGAACGCTTCAAGCTGCGCGGCCGCATCCGGGCCATCAGCGCGCACGGCCGGATGACGGGCACCGCGTTAACGTGTATCCCGATTGGCGTGGCGCTGATGATGTTTTGGGTGAATCCCGATTACGTGAAGTTTTTCTTCACTGACGAAGTCGGACAGATCATGATGGGGGCGGCCGTGGCGTTACAAGTGGTCGGTTACGCCATCATCCGCAAGATTGTCGCGATCGAGGTATAGCCGTGACACTACTGATGAGTTTCACCCTGTTCGTCCTGCTGGCGCTGGTAGCGGCGCTGGCCGGTATGAAACTGTGGGCCCAACCCAACGCGGCCATAGAGCGCGTCACGGGCGCCACGGTCAACCCGCAGGAGCAGATGCCGTCGCACCCGAGCCTGGCGTTCCGCGAGGTCCTCAGCAAGATCGGCTCGATGCTGCCGGCTTCGCCCAAGGATGTCAACGTCATGCAGCGGCGCCTGATCCGGGCGGGCATCCGCACCCCGAACGCGCTGAAGCTGCTGTACGGCTCGAAGGTGTTCCTGGGCTTGTCCCTGCCGTTGATGATGGCGCTGGCCTTGAGCGGGTCTGACGCCGATCCAAGCAACAAGGCGATGGCGATCGGCGCCGCCGCCGCCGCCGGCTTTTTCGGCCCGAACCAGTATGTGAACCGCCGCGTCCGGCGGAGGCAGAAGAAGCTCAGCCGCGCGCTGCCCAATGCGCTCGATTTGCTGGTAGTCTGCGTCGAGTCAGGCTTGGGCCTAGACCAGGCGATCGTGCAGGTTTCCAAGGAACTGGAAGCCGGACACCCGGAAATAAGCGAGGAGTTCGCCATGGTGACGCTCGAATTGAAGGCCGGCAAGAGGCGGGTCGAAGCATTACGGAACCTGGCTGAGCGCACCGGGGTGGAAGATCTGAAGAAGCTGGTGGCGGTGTTGATTCAGGCGGACCGTTTCGGCACGGGAATCAGCCAGAGCCTGCGGGCGCACTCCGATTATATGCGGGTGCAGATGCGGCAGCAGGCTGAGGAGAAGGCCGCCAAGCTGGGCGTGAAATTGGTGTTCCCGATCTTTTTTTGCATTCTTCCGTCGCTGTTTGTGGTGACGGTTGGTCCGGTGGTCATGCGCATCATCAGGGAGTTGATCCCCATGATGAACAATATGTAAGAACTTAATCCGTTTGAGTAGAGGAGAAAGGAGAAGGTTATGGATACCACTTTGGTTCGCATCGTTTGCGCCGTTCTGGCGGTCGCGTTTTTGGGTCTCATCGTGCTCCGTCGCCGCAAAAGCGTCGACGAGTAACGATTTGAGTCGAGATCGGATGCGGGGGACTCCGCGCGGTAGCAAGGGAGTTCCCCCGCGTTCTTTGGTTTTCGGGCCGCCGAAGAGCACACCGGCACACGCGAGGCCAATGCGGGCGGGGAATTCTTGGGCAACTGGCCAGGGTAACTCGAATGAGCGCCGGAAGGGACCGCATGATCAAACGGTCTTGATGGTTCCGGGCACCGGCAGGTTTGGTTTTCCCGCTTCGGACGTCCCTCCCGGGTGCCGTTGACGGGAGAGGATGGCCGGGGCGGACGCACTATAATTGACCAAAGGATTGCGTGTTCATGGGCGGCACATCGGACACTACCTTCGTTCTTCTCACGTTCATCCTGCTGGTGCTGACCTTGTGGATGATCCTCGGCCGCTTCACGCGCGGCCTGGAAAGCAACTGGCCGCTGGTCTATTACTTCATGGTCGTGGCGTACCTGAAGGCCTTCGTGGGAGGCTTGAATCCTTACTGGGTGTACGTGGCCGTGGTTTGCGGATTGTTCCTGCGTTTCGAATTCATGGGCGGCATTATCCTCAAGGCATTCCGTACAATCGAGATGATCACTCTCGCCTACATCGGCTGGCGGACGTTCTCCCTCGTCGTGGGCCGATAGACGCGGCACGCCCGCTGCGCTTTGGCGGGGCCGCCAGAAGCGCTATGAGCGGGTGACGGGATCTACATGCTGCCGGATGCGGCTATGTTTGCGGCTGTAACCGAAGTAGATGCACAAGCCGATCACGAGCCAAACAATCAGCCGCGCCCAGTTCTCCCATCCGAGCGAGTACATCATCGAAAAGCAAACCAGGATTCCGAGAATGGGGACAACCGGTACAAAGGGCGTCCGGAAGGGGCGCGGCAGGTCGGGTTGGGTCTTGCGCATCACAATGATGCCCGCGCAGACAATCACGAAGGCCAACAGCGTACCGATGCTGGTCATATGGCCGACCACAGAGATGGGTGAAAACGCCGAGAACATGCTGACGAAGACCATGAAAAGCAGGTTTGATCGCCAGGGGGTGCTGAATTTCGGATGGATGTCTGAAAAAAGCTTGGGCAGCAGTCCGTCGCGCGACATCGAGAAGAAAACGCGGGACTGGCCCAGCAGCATCACCAGGATGACCGAAGTGAAGCCGGCGATGATGGCCAGCTTTACCGCCATCTTGAGCCATCCGAAAGGGGTCTGTTCGATCGCCAGCGCAACGGGCGCGGCCACGCCGCGGAACTGCGTGTAGTGAACCAGGCCGGTGAGAACCAGCGCGAACAGGATATAGAGTATGGTGCAGATCACCAGGGAACCGATGATTCCGATAGGCATGTCGCGCTGGGGTTTCCGGGCTTCCTGCGCAGCCGTCGAAACAGCATCGAATCCGATGTAGGCGAAGAAAATGACCCCCGCCGCCCGCATGATGCCGCTCCAGCCGTATTCGCCGAACGTGCCAGTATTCTGCGGGATGAAAGGCGTGTAATTCGCTCCCTTGATGTACCAGACGCCAACGGATATGAACACCAGCACGACGGCCACTTTGACGACCACAATGATGCCGTTCACGTTCGCGGATTCCTTGATGCCCCGCATCAGGAGCAAAGAGATCAGCACAACGATCAGTACCGCGGGAAGGTTTATAATGCCGTGGATCGTTTGTCCGTTGGGGAGTACCATGGGCTGCCACGGTGAAGCCACCAACTGGGCGGGAAGGACGATCCCGAAATCGTGGAGCAGGCTTACGACGTAGGCGGACCAACTGATGGATACCGTCGACGCCCCCACGGCATACTCGAGCACGAGATCCCATCCAATGATCCAGGCCAACAACTCGCCCATGGTGGAATAAGCGTAAGTATAAGCGCTTCCCGCGATGGGGATCATCGTGGAAAACTCGCTGTAACACATGCCGGCGAAAGCGCAGCCGATCGCCGCCACGGCGAAAGAAATGGCAATGGCCGGCCCGGCGTTCTCGGCGGCGGCGATCCCGGTCAGGGAGAAGAGCCCGGCTCCGATGATCGCGCCGATGCCCAGCATAACGAGGCTGGCGGGGCCCAATGAGCGCTTGAGAGTATGCTCACCTCCCTCGGACTCGGAGAGAATGCGCTCCAAGGGCTTGCGCTCAAATAAACTCATGATGGTCGAACCTCTCTTCTGTGCCAGATCCAGTAGACCGGGATCCCCAGCATTACCAACAGAAGTCCCGGCCACGTGTAATGCGGCTTATAGAACAACAACAACATCTCGATGATCCCGGCAACCAGGATGTAGACGAACGGCAGGAGCGGATAGCCTATCGCGCGGTACGGCCGTTCCATCTCGGGCTTCGTGCGCCTGAGCACGAAGACGCCCGCGATCGTCAGGATATAGAAAAGTAAAACTGCAAATATAACATAATCGAGGAGATCGCTGTACCTGCCGGTGAGTGTAAGCAACGAGGCCCAGACGCACTGCACCGCGAGCGAGACGGCGGGAGTATGCCGGGTTGGGTGAAGCTCCGCCACGCGCTTGAAGAACAGTCCGTCGAGCGCCATGGCGTAGTAAACGCGCGCACCAGCGAGAATCATGCCGTTGAGACACCCGAAGGTCGAGATCATGATGGCGGCGGCCATCACTTGCACGGCCACGGGCCCCAGGATGGTGCCGGCGGCCGCTGTGGCCACACGGTCCTCGGCGGCGTGCTGGATGGCCCCGAATGGCAGCACGTAGAGATAAACGAAGTTCGTGGCCAGGTAAAGTAACGAAACCAGGCCCACGCCGACGGCCAGCGACAAGGGCAAATTGCGCCGTGGGTTGCGGACCTCGCCCCCCGTGAACGTCACATTATTCCAGGCGTCCGAGGAAAACAGCGCGCCCACCATGGCGACTCCGGTCAGGCGCACGGCGTTCCACGACCAATCCGCGTTGCGGGTGAAATGGCCCAAGTTCTCCGCGACCGCCTCGGGATTACGTCCGAAGACGATGCCTAGTCCGACCAAACCAAGCAAAGCCGCTGTCTTGGTGAACGTGAACGTATTTTGCACCGCCGCACCCGCGCGGATGCCCCGTGTGTTTATCCAGGAAAGCAGCGTGATGACGGCGATGGCCAGCAGTTGTTGGGTGCTGATGCGGAGCGGCCCGGCGTGAAGCGGGCAGTTGTCCGCCGAAATGGCCGGGAAGAAAACTCCGGTGAACTTGGCGAAGGCCACGGCGACGGCGGCGAGGGTGCCGGTTTGAATGACCGTGAAGAGCGTCCACCCGTACAGGAAGCCGGCCATCGGTCCGAAGGCCTCGCGGAGATAGACGTACTGGCCGCCCGCCTTGGGCATGGCCGCGGCGAGCTCCCCGTAGCTCAACGCAGCGATGATGGTGAGCACCGCCGTGATCACCCACGTCATCATCATCAGCGCGGGCGAATCGACCTGCCGGGCGATGTCTGCCGGCACGATGAAGATGCCTGAGCCGATCATCGACCCCATGACAATGGTGGTCGCCGAGACCAGGCCCAGCCCTTTGATCAGCCCCGTATCTGCCTTCTTTTGGTCTTCTGCTGGCATTGTTCCATCCTTTGTGGGAAGCCGGCCGCGGTGCCGGAATCCGGGCGCGGGTGTAAAGGCATTATTTCAGATGTTTGTCGAACCACGCGGCGGTGCGGCTGTAAGCGTCGATCAGCGTTTCGTCCCGCACGAAACCGTGGTTCTCCTGCGGATAGTAAATTTCGTCGAAGCTCTTACCTTCGTGGATGAGCTTCTCGGTGAGTTGCACGGCGTCCTGAAAAAGGACATTGTTATCCACCATGCCGTGCACGACGAGCAATGGGCCTGTGAGGCGCGACGAGAAATGAACGGGTGAGCTGCGGCGATAAGCTTCCGGATTTCGCTCGGGGGTGTTCAGCCGTTCGGTAGTGTAGTAAGCGTTGTAGTTCTCCCAATCGTTCACCGCGGCCCAACCGGCGCCGGCCCGGAAAGTGCCAGGCGACTGAAACATGGCCGCGTTGGTCATGAATCCGCCGTAACTTACACCCCAGATGCCGATGCGCTTCATGTCCACATTGCCCAAACCGCGGAGGTAATCGACGCCGCCCAGGACATCGTCCAGGTCCAGGCCTCCCATGTGCAGGTAGACGTCCGTGCGCCAGGCGCGGCCATATCCGGAACTGCCGCGGTAGTCCATGTCCAGCACGACATAGCCCTGATGCGCCAGGTAGCAGTTGAACGCAAAACGCTTCTCATCGTAACTTCCCCACTGCTTCAAGACGCTCGTCGCATAACCTGCGCCGTGTATGAAGAGCACCGCGGGACGCGGCGGCGCGCCCTTGTCTTCAAGGTGGTAGCCGGGCGGCAGGAGCACCTTGGCGGAAACCATCTTGCCATCGCCGCGGGAGGGGAACTGGACGAACCGCGTTTCCGGCCAGTCGTACTTGCCGAACTCCGGACGCGGAGAGGTAGTCACACGGCGTTCGTCCACGTACAGGTCGAAAGGATTCTTGAGGTCGGCGACCAGCCATGCGATGTGCTGCCCGTCCTCGGAGACCTGCGCGATGTTGAGTCCGGCGCGCGTGGAGAGCCTGCGCTTGTCCGAGCCGTCCGGCTTGATGCGGTAAAGGTGCCGCTCATTGGGACTCATCTCGGTCGAAGGGAAATAGATGTATTCACCGATCCATTGCGGATCGAAGGAGAACATCTCGGCGCGGACTTCGAACGCGCCGCTAGTCAACTGCCGCGCCGCGCCGCCGCCCGAGGACACGACGTGCAGGTGCGACCAGCCGTCCCGCTCGCTCGAGAACAGCACCTCGCGGGAGTCCGGACTCCACGCGGCGAAGGACTGGCTCACCCATTTCTCGTCTTTCTCCTCGTGCACAAGGGTGGCCTTTCCCGTCGCGCGATCAATCACCAGCACCTGCCGCTGCTTCATGGCGGGGTGTGTAGCGCGCAACAGTAGTTTGGATGAGTCCGGCGACCAGTCAGGCAGGTCCATGTAGACGCGGTTCCCCAACGGCCCGCTTTCGAGGCGCGTGGGCTTGCCACCTTCAGCTGCGACTACGAACAGTTCCACTTCCCGCGGTTCGTCGCCCGCCACGCTGCGCGCGAATGGGCGAGCTGCGACGAAGCGCCCCGAGTATTTCGGGATCAGTACTTGCCGGCCCTCGCCACGCTGCACCATGTAGACGAACCAGCGGCCGTCGTAAGACCACCGCCATCCGGCCAGGTGGCCTGACTCGATGTCGGTAGCCTGCCAGAGCCGGCCGTTTGCCAACTCCTGCACGTATAGTTCGCCGCCTCGCGTGTAGGCGATTCTGGCGCCATCGGGAGAGAATCTTGGGGAGGTCTCGGCAATCTTCGTGCGTGTAAGGCGGAAGAGCGGCCGCGAGCCGCCGGTGCCTGCCAAGTAAAGGTCGCCCCGGTAGCTGAAAGCCACGCGGGACCCGTCGCTTGATATGTCGAACTCCCGGATTCCATTCGCCGGTGCCAGGTAATTGCGCAACCGGGCGTCCTTCTCGTCCTCGCCGGCGTTTAACTCATCCTTCACTTTCTCGAGATCCGTCAGCCGCACGAGTTTCCGCTGGTCCGGGTGATATGCGTAAAGGTCCATGAAACTGCGACCTTCGGCGTTCCAGGCGAAGACCAGGGTATGCCCCTTCTTCGACCAGGCGAGGCCGGAGGGGGATGTGCCCCAGACGAAAGGCTGTGTGTAGAGGCGCTTTAGGGACCAATCTTGAGCAAGGCTCAAGACGCTGAGGGAAAGCAGAGTGACGAGAAATCGCATGAGGCTAATTTGCTCATGATAGCGCTGTACACTAGAGATTTCGGAGGCGCCTTGCATACCCAGCATCAGCCGCGCACCACCGGCAGGGTCCTGAAGTGGTCGCTCGCGCTCACGATCGCGTTCGTCATCGTGGAGTTCTCCGCCGGACTGGAGGCGCACAGCCTGGCGCTCCTATCCGACGCCGGCCACAACCTGACGGACGCGCTGGCGTTGCTGCTGGCCTGGTTCGCCTTTCATTTCGAGATGAAGCCGCCCGACGAGGTGAAGACTTATGGCTACCACCGCGCGGGGGTGCTGGCGGCTTTCGTAAATGCCTTGGCCCTGCTGGTGCTTTGCGGCTTCATCTTGTATGAGAGCTATGAACGGCTGATGGCGCCGCCCACCGTGAACGAAACAACCATGATTCTGGTGGCCGCCCTGGGGTTGCTTGTCAATGGCGCCATCATGCTGGGGCTCCGGCGCGACAGCGCACGCGACCTCAACATTCGTGGCGCGTTTCTTCACATGCTGGGCGATGCGCTGGGCTCGGTCGCCATCATCGCCGGGGCAATCGGAATCCGTTATACCGGCTGGCAGCACATCGATCCGATTCTCTCGATTCTCATCGCTCTGTTAATCATATGGACGGCATGGGATATCACCAAGGAGTCGCTCAACATTCTGCTGGAAGGCCTGCCTAGGGGAATGAAGCTGCGCGACGTGTCAGCGGCTATCCAAGAGGTGGACGGCGTGCTGGGCGTACACGACCTGCACATTTGGAGCCTGGGGTCGAACATCAACGCGCTGAGTTGTCACGTGCTTATCAGGGACCTGCCGCCTTCGGAAAGCGAGGGCATCCTGAAGCGGTTGAAGGACGCCTTGCGCCAGCGCTATGGCATAAACCACACTACCGTACAGTTCGAGCGGGCCAATTGCAACACATTCACCAATGGCTGCGCGATTCCTTACGAACCGCCGTCGTAAGGCCGCTTGCGACCGTTACCAGCGATTCAAGCCGTCGGTCAGTTCGATGTAGGTGCCCCAGGGGTCGGTGAGGAACGCAAGGCCGATGTTCAGGGACTCGACCCGCTTGTACGGCACATCGAACTTCACACCCGCGGCTTCCAGTTTCTTGCAGAATGCTTCGAGATTCTTCACTTCAAAGCCGATGTGGTCGAGCGTACGCCCGCGCGTGGGCGCCGAGCCAGCCTTGAAATCCGTGAAGGTCAGGTTCACGCCGGGGATTTCAACCGCCTCGAACTTGTTGCGCATGGCCGGCTTGCCGCCGAAGGTCTTGGCGTACCACTTCTGCATGGCCACAGTGTCCGCATGGCAAAAGTGAATGTGGTGGCTGGCGGCGTTCGCTTTCAAGGCTGGATTGTGCATCACTTCCACCTTCACGCCTCCGGGACCGTAAATGAAGACGCCCGCCGCGCCCGGCTTGGGGGTCGGCATGTCGAAGCCCGCAGCCTTCAGTTTCTTCAGCGTGGCGCCCATGTCGCGCACCTCGACGGCGAAGTGGTTCACCACGGAACCTTCCGAGGCGCCCGAGGAGTCGGCTTTCTGCAACAGCAGCAAGCCGTCCTTGAAACGGTAAACCTGGAGGGGGCCGTGCGTGACCGGCGTAGTTTCGAGCAGGATGTTCCAAAACTTCTCGTGGGTGGCGATGTCCTGCGTGCGGATGTGAACATGGCCCATCGACACGCCTGCCTCATTCGGCGCGGACAACTGCGCGAGCAGCACTCCGGACATCGACAGAAATCCCATGATCGCGAACGTGATCTTCATAGCTATCAGGATAGGTTATTTCTTCGCCGCAGGGATGGCATCGCCCAGATTCATGGACCCGCCGCCTTCGCTCACGTAGTTGCGGTTCCAGGCGGGGATCTCCACCACCACATCGCCCCTCACCACGCTCTGGCAGCCCAACCGGGAACGCAAGGTCAGGTCCGCGGCCATGTCCAGGCGGTCCGCCTCGTCGTCGTCCATGGACGAGAGGTTTGCGTCGCCCTCCTTGACGACGACGTGGCAGGTTGTGCAGGCGCAGTTGCCGCCGCAGGCGTGTTCGAGATGAATACCGTGGTTCAGTGCTACATCCAGCAGCGACATCGGCTTGCCATGCCCGCTGTAGGGCATCTTGTCCGCGTCGACCTCCACGGTAACATTGGCTGGCAGGAAAGTGACTCGTGGCACGACTCCATTATATCTCAATATGGGACCAAAACAGTCCAAGTTTGCTCGGCGAGGTGCTCGACCCGGTCCGGCCTTTGGTGTAGTATTCTGTCTACGCGGCGCGCCGCCGCCGGGAGGCAGTCATGGTGTTCGCATCGCAACTGCGCGTGGGGATGGCCATCCGCTTCGAAGGGCAACTCTACCGGGTGGTCTCCGCCGAGTACCATCCGGGTCAGGGCCGGATGGGGGGCACCACGCACACCCGCCTCAAGAACATCTCCACCGGAACGCAATGGGAGCACAGCTTCCGCTCGGATCTGAAATTGGAGGAATTGCCGGTCGAACGGCGGCCGATGGAGTTCCTTTACGCCGACAACGAGAACTGCCATTTCATGAATCCGGAGACGTACGACCAGGTGGCCATCCCGGCGTCGCTGATCGGTCCGGCGTCGCGTTTTCTCGCGCCTGCCATGAGGCTGCCGGTCGAGTTCATCGACGGCGCGGCGGTGAGCGTGCAGTTTCCCGACATCGTGGACGTGCGCGTCGCCGACACCGCACCGCCCTCGCACGCTCATGAGGACAGCACGTGGAAGCCTGCGCGGCTGGAAAACGGCATCGAGATCATGGTTCCGCAGTTCATCAAGACGGGAGACATGATCCGCCTGGATATGCAAACCTTAAAATACGCCGTGCGGGCTAAGCCCACCGCGAAGTGAGGACGAACGACAACTATGAGCCAGACACAGCAACCGCAGATTCGCATCACGCAGCGCGCCGATTACCGGGAGAGCTATTCCAACAGCGTCCAGGTTCGCGCCAATCTCTGGGATTTCTTCCTCAGTTTCGGCGTGCTCGACCAGGCTTCTCCCGAGGGCGTTTCGATCCAGAATTTCCAAGGCATCTACCTCAGCCCGCAGCAGGCCAAGGCGCTGTTCAACATTCTGCAGCAGAATCTCGCGCAGTACGAAGCTACGTTCGGCGAACTCCGTCTGGAAGCCCAGCAACCGGGCGGCGTAATCCAATAACAACGCCGACGATCAGACGCGCAAGGTGGGCGACGGAAGAGGGACACCCTCCTGGCGGAAACGCTCGAGTATGCGCATGCGGATGGCGGATGCCACTGTTCCTTGCTGAAGCTTGCTGGCGGCGGCGAAGAAGAGCTTCGCCTGAATGTGGGTTGGAGTGACGCCGGGGTCGAACAGGAACAACGGCGCGGGATCTTTTAGAACGCCTTCGATTGAGGTGGCGGCTTCCATGGCGATGCGGGCGATGGCGGACGGGTCGGCATCCAGCGCCGCGACGATCCCGACGTCGCCGATTACCCGCTTATCGGGCAGCGAAAAGTTGGTGAGGATGCTCGATGTCACCTTTGTATTCGGAATCACCACCAGGCTGTTGAGCGACTGCAAGCGCGTGGTGCGCCACCCGATATCGCTGACAGTTCCCTCCTCGCCGGTGGAGATCCTGACGTAATCTCCCACCGAAATGGGCTGTTCCACCAGGATGTGGACGCCGGCGAAAAAATTGGCCAGGGTGTCCTGAAGTGCCAGCGCGACGGCCAGGCCGCCCACGCCCAACGCGGTCAGCAGCGGCGTGATCGAGTATCCCAGCTTGTGCATCAGGACCATGGCGCCGATGCTGAAGACGAAGACACGAATCAGGGTCTTCGACATGCCCGACAACACCAGCGACAAGTCGCGCCGCTCTCCGTAGCCGGCCACCAGGCGGACGCCGATCGAAGCCGCGACCATGCTCAAACTGACGATGACGAAGATTTCGATCCAGTCGCCCGCCCGCCGCATATAGACTTCATTCAACCTGGCGTACCGGAGTGAGACATCCAGCGCCGCTGCCAGACACCACAGCAAGGAAGGCATGCCGAGGGTGTCCGCCGCAACCGCGGCGAGCGAAGAGGGTCCGGTTGAGACGCGGCTAAGCCAGTGCAGCGTGAACCGGCGGATGAGCCACCCGACGGCGAGCGTGACGGCGAACGCGATGAGGGCGGGTGCAACGGCGATGAGCATCTGTTGATAGGGTTCCCACCGTGCTTGAATCATGGACATTCCCGGCACCTTTTGATTCTCTCATGATGATGGCGCGGTAGAATATGGTCCGATGGAAACAAAAAAAGAGACACCCAAGCGCATCCTGGCGATCCACGCCCACCCGGACGATCTGGAGATCTCCTCGGGCGGCACGTTGATCCGCCTGGCGGCGCGCGGGCACCACATCACCATGGTGACTCTGGCCCCGGGCGATTGCGGCACGGCTGAAATGGGGCCGGAGGAAATAGCGGCCGTGAGGCGCCAGGAGGCCGCCCGGTCCGCCGCCGTGATTGGCGCCGAGTACTTCTGCGCCGAGTTCCGCGATGTGGCCATCTTCAGCGACGATCCATCGCGGCGGCGCGTGGTCGAGGTTCTGCGGAAGACTCGCCCGGACCTGATTATCACGGCCCCGCCCGTGGATTACATGTGCGATCACGAGGCCACCAGCGAACTGGTCCGCGATGCCGTCTTCGCCGCTCCGATTCCGAACTACGACACGCGCGATCCGCACCCGGCCGCGCCGCTCGCCGCCATGCCGCACCTGTATTTCACGGATCCGAACTCGGGCCGGGACCGCGAATTCAACGTAGTAATGCCGGACTTCCTGGTTGACATCAAAGACGTTTTCGAGAAGAAGCGCGAAGCGCTATCGCAGCACGAGAGCCAGCGCAACTGGCTGCGCAAGCATCATGGCGTGGACGAGTACTTGATGATGATGGAACGGGGGGCCAGGGAGCGCGGCGCGTTGGGCGGCTTGGAGTTGGCCGAGGGTTTCCGGCGCTACAAAGGGCACCCTTATCCGGAAACGCCGCTGCTCGAAGAACTGCTGGGCGACGAGGTCATCGTGAGGCTGAAGCGCGCGTAGTCTACCCGCGCGCCGGGGGCGCCGGCTGGCTGCGCAGGCGTGCGAACATGTGGCGCAGATCCTGGATGCCGCGGACCAGCACGATCACCGCAATCCCCGCGAACGTCGTGCTGGCGATGGCGAAATTGATCATCCAGAACCAATACCAATATTTCATGCCGGGCGTATCCTCGGAGACCGAGTTCGAATTATAGCGCTCCCAGCGCTCCCGGCGCTCGACCGCGGTCCAGAATCCCGCGAACGGCCGCCAGCAGACGGTTCGGCGTGAAAGGCTTGGGAAGGTAATCGACGCCTTCCTCGAGTATTCCGCGCTGGGCGATGATGTTGGCGGTGTAGCCCGACGTGTACAGCAGACGGGTCGCTGGGCTGAGTTCGGCGACGCGGGCGGCGAGATCCCGACCCGTCATTCCCGGCATGACCACGTCTGTGAACAGTAGATCGATTTGCGCTCCCCCTTCGCTGAAATGCTGCAGTGCGGCCGCGCCGTTTGCCGCTTCCAGGACCCGGTATCCGGCATCGCGCAGAACCGAGACGGTCAGTTTGCGAACCTCCGGCTGATCCTCGACCACCAGCACCGTTTCCGAACCGTGCGCGAATTCGGGCGCCTTCTCCTCCGGCGCCGGCTGCGGACCGGAGACTGTCCTGGCCAGGTAGATCTTGAACGTGGTTCCGCGCCCCGGTTCGCTGTACAGCCAGATCCATCCGCCGCTCTGGCGCACGATACCGTAGACCGTAGCCAAGCCGAGCCCCGTGCCTTCGCCCGGCTCCTTGGTAGTAAAGAACGGCTCGAAGATGCGTTTCTGGGTTTCCAGGTCCATGCCGGTCCCGGTGTCGCTGACGGCCAGCATTACATACGGGCCGGGTTTCACTTGGGGATGCCGCTCGGCATAGGCCTTGTCGAGATCCACGTTGGTGGTTTCGATGATGACCTTGCCGCCTCGCGGCATGGCGTCGCGGGCGTTCACAAGCAGGTTCATCAGCACCTGGCTCATTTGCCCGGGGTCAGCCGTGACGGCGCCCAGGGCCGGATCGAGCCGCGTGATTAACTCGACATCTTCGCCAATCAGCCGCTGGAGCATCCGCTGTGTTTCGGAGACGACGTCGTTCAGGTTGATAACGCGCGGTTCCAGAACCTGCTTGCGGCTAAAAGCCAGAAGCTGCTTCGTGAGGTGGGCGGCCTGCTCGCCGGCCTGATGGACACGAGAAATCTGCTCGCGCAGGGCGTCGCCGGCCGGCAGCTTTCCGAGCATCATCTCGCAATAGCCGTTGATCACCGTGAGGTAGTTGTTGAAGTCGTGCGCCACGCCTCCGGCGAGCCTGCCAATTCCCTCCATTCTCTGCGACTGCACCAGTTGCGCCTCGCTGCGCCGCAGCGCCTCCTCGGCGCGCCGGCGCTCGGTGATGTCGAGGATCAAAGCGAGGAAGACGCGGACGCCGTCGTAGTCGAACAGTTGCAAGTGGACCTCTACCGGGTAGAGGCTGCCGTCGGCGCGACGATGCGCCGTCTGGAAGATCTGCAGCTTCACGGTGCTGGTCAACAAGGGCCGGAGCAACGCCTCGAACTGTTCCCGGTTGAACTCCGGTTTAATGTCCAGCGGTGTCATGCTCTGCATCTGCTCGAGCGTGTACCCGAGGTTGTCGAGGGCGGCTTGGTTCACGTAGCGGAACTTCAGGGTTTCACTATCGAACAGATAGATCTCGTTCAAGCTGGCGGCCAAGGTTTCACCCAGGATCCGCTGCTCCCGCTGGATGCGCTTCCGTTCGGTGATGTCCAGCATGACGCTGACGGTGCCCACTACCGCGCCTTGTGCGTCGAGCACCGGTGCCGCGGAGACGCTCAGGTCGACGATCGTCCCGTCCTTGCGTGGACGCCGTATCTCCGTCGGGCCGGTCGACTTTCCGGCCAGCAACGCCTGCCGCCGTTGAGTCCAATCCTCGGCTGTGGCGAACTGATCCGGCAGGGGACGGCCCAGCAATTCCTCGGAGCGATAGCCGAACATCTTCTCCGCCGCCCGGTTCCACAGGGTCACTTCGCCGGCAACAGTCAACGAGATGATGGCGGCCGGAGAGGCATCCACCAGCGCGTTCAACGTGCTGACGGTCTTCCGCAGTTTCTCCACGATGGTCTTGCGCTCGCTGATGTCGCGGAAGATCCCCTGATAGAATTTCCGGCCCTCCACCTCGATAGTCCGCATGCTCACTTCGACTGGCAGGGGGCTGCCGTCCTTGCGCCGGCGGATCGTTTCGAAGATGAGGCCGCCCTGCTGAGCCGCGTGGTGCCAGTCGTCTTCGAAACTGTCCACTGTGGACGGGTGCCGCAAGTCGCGGCCCATCATTCCGATCAGTTCCTCGCGAGGATAGCCGTAAGCGGCGACAGCGCGATCGTTGGCCTCAATGATGCGGCCGGATTCGTCCGACAGCAGGATGATGTCGTTCGCGAATCGCGTGAGATAGTCGTAGTGGCCCAGCAGCGCACGGCGCTCGATTTCGGCTTCGTACTTCTCCCTGTAGAAGCGGACCTGCTGCTTTCGCCAGAGCAGCAGCAAAGCGGCGCCGGCGGCGAAGATCATCAGGGCTGCGATGAGCGCCATCCTGATAGACCGCCAGCGGATCGGCTCGTACACCTCACCCTGGTCGACCTTGGCTACCAGAATCCAGGGCGAGTCAGGCACTCGACGGAGGGCAGCCAGGGTCGGCACGCCGCGATAGTCGACAGCCGAGACGACGCCCTCTTTCCCCAGAACACCCTGGACAGCGGCTACCTCCGTGCGGCTCACTGGGATCCGCAGAGCGAGCGCGGTGCCCTTGCGATGGCGCAATTCGTTTAGAAAGACGACATCATCTCCTTCGCGGCGCACCAGGAGTGTCTCCGCAGACTGGCTGGGCGCCGGCCACGATTGAATGATCTTGTCAAGCCGCTCCTCGGGATCGATCCCCAACATAAGGAAACCGAATTCGGGGGATTGCGGGCGCCTGGAGAGCGGCAAGTCCAGGCCCAGATGGATGTGATCCCTGCCGCCGAGGTGAAAGTCCCGCAGAATCGGCTTCCCCGTCTGAATCACCTCCCGGGCGGTCTGTTCGAAGTGTCCCTCCGACCCCATGGGTTGGCCCACCTGCAACACGACCGTGCCTTTACGGTCGGTCAGAAACACATTCGTGTAGCGAAGATGCTCGCGGATCTCCTGCATCCAGGCCAGAGTTTCCTCGCGTTCCCGTTTACCGGCCCTGCCTTTTACTATGCGCTCCAGGGCCGGCATCATCATCCTGTTGGACATCAACGCGTGGGCGTCGCCGAAACGTTGTCCCCGCCAATCTGCCAATTGCTGAACCTTGAGATCCGCGATGGTGAGCAACTGATTGCGGACTTCCTTGTCGACGACCTCCCGCACGGTCTCGTGGTACCGATAGGCCCCGATCGAGATCGCGACCGAGGCCAGCAGGAAGAGGGCTACCGGTATATAAGGAGATCGGCGAGGTGCGGGCTCCATGTCAGTATCCCGAGAATATGAATGTAGTTTCGCACAAAGATGGATACCACGTTGCTGTACCGCAAAGACGCTGTCTCAAGCGCATGCGCCACTCCGCGTCGCTTGACAGCCGTGCCGCCGCCGCAGTATCCAGGGTATTTACACTCGGAAGGTCAACTTGAATTTCACCGGTCTGGATTGGGGCATCGTCGTCCTGTATTTGGCCGCCACGCTGGCGGCCGGCCTGTACGGCAAGAGGTTTGTCTCGGGATTGAGCGAGTTCCTGGTCGCCGGCCGCGAACTCGGCACATTCATCGGCATCGCCACGCTGGCAGCCACCGAGATCGGCACCATCACGTTCATGTATTACGCCGAACTCGGCTACAAAACCGGGTACGCCTCCTTCGTCAACGGGCTCATCGCCGGCGCGGCGATGATCTTCATCGGCCGGACGGGCTTCATCGTCAAACGCCTGCGCGCGCTGGGACTGATGACGGTGCCGGAGTTCTTCGAAGTCAAGTACAGCCGGAAGCTGCGTGTGCTCACCGGGATTCTTGTGGCCGCCGGCGGCATCCTCAACATGGGCGTGTTCCTGAAAGTGGAAGGCACATTTCTGGCACTGATGAGCGGGGTGTCGCTGGACTACCTGAAAGCCATCATGACGGGCATACTGCTGCTCGAGTTGGTTTACACGGTTCTGGGTGGCATGATCTCCATCGTCATCACGGACTTCATTCAATTCGTAGCGCTTAGCATCGGGGCCATCCTGATCACTGTTTACTCGGTTTGGGTGGTGGGCCTGGACAAGATGTACAACGTGGTCGCGAACACGATGGGCGAGGCCGGCTTCGATCCGTTCACAAACCCGGACTACGGCTGGAGCTACATCATCTTTCAGATCCTGCTCTGGATGGCCGTGGATACCTGCTGGCAGACTACCGCAATGCGCACCTTCTCGACGCGGGATCCGGAAACCAGCCGCAAGGTTTTCTCCTGGACCGGCTTCATCTACCTGGGCCGCGGCATGATGCCCATGATCTGGGGTATTGCCGCGCTGGCTTACCTGGGCACCAAGGAATCCTCGCTGAACGCGATGCCGATCATGCTCTCGAAGATCCTCCCGCCGGGAATTCTGGGGATGGTGGTGGCGGGTATGCTGGCGGCGACCATGTCGGTGAACAGTTCCTACCTGCTGGGCTGGTCGAGCATCATCGCGCAGGACATCGTTTTGCCGCTGCGCAAGAAGCCGCTTACGCCGCGGTCGCAGGTGCTGTTGAACCGCGTGGCGAACGTCTTCGTGAGCCTGTTCGTGCTTTTCTGGGGAGTCTGGTACACGCTGCCCGGCCCCACGTATTTCTATCTCAACATCACGGGAACCATCTTCCTGGCCGGAGCGTTTTCGGCTGTGATCGCGGGTCTGTACTGGAAGCGCGCGAACACGACCGGCGGCTACTGCGCCATGATCGCCGGCGCGGCTGTTTCGGTGACGTTCTTCTTCTTCAAGGTCCCGGCCAACTGGGCAGGATTCGGCGCCTTCACGGCCGCGGCGCTGGGGATGATTATCGGGTCGTTGTTGGGAAAACCAAATGACCGTCCCGCTCAGTCTGCCTGATATCCGCGCGGCCGCTGCGCGTATTCGCGGAATTGCGCACCGCACGCCGGTGATGACGTCGCGCCTGGTGGACGCCGCCTGCGGCGCGCACGTGTTCTTCAAGTGTGAAAACCTGCAGCGCGGCGGGGCTTTCAAGATTCGCGGTGCCGCGAACTTCATCCTGTCGATCCCGCCGGAGGATCTGTCCAAAGGCGTGGTGGCGTTTTCAAGCGGCAATCATGCGCAGGCGGTGGCCATCGCCGCCGCCCACGTAGGAACGCATGCGACGCTGGTAATGCCCACCGATGCGCCGCGTTCGAAGATCGAGGCCACGCGTGCGCGGGGTGCGGAAATCGTGCTCTATGACCGGCTGCGCGAGGACCGTGAAGCGCTGGGAGCGAAGATCGCCCGCGAGAGCGGAGCGACGCTGGTGCCGCCCTACGACCATCCGCGGATCATCGCGGGGCAGGGAACTGCCGCTCTTGAGCTGCTGGAAGACGCGCCCGAGTTGGATGCGCTCATAGCTCCGATTGGCGGCGGCGGGCTGCTGGCAGGCTGCGCCATCGCCGCCCACGGCCTGAATCCGCGTATCCGCCTGTTCGGCGTCGAACCCGAACTGGCCAACGATACGTACCTGTCGCTCCAGGCTGGCCGGCGCATCGAAATCCCCCCGCCGGCGACCATCGCCGACGGCTTGCG